>ENA-ORXI01000369-ORXI01000369.1-sediment-metagenome-genome-assembly--contig:-NODE-369-length-37003-cov-3.858609_pt1 | contig 37003 bp, 35 predicted proteins | sample MGYA00237861_ERZ511468 | MGnify/ENA primary metagenome ERZ511468 (study PRJEB26299, sample SAMN06266213) | sediment metagenome | isolation source: Hudson Canyon methane seep mesocosm | place: USA:Hudson... | reverse complement strand
ATGCCGGTCATGCCCAAGCACATCATGGGTGACACGCCACTCAGCGAGATGAAGGGGCACCCGAATAACACGGCTGCCCTGGAGGGCGACTTGATCACGGTTGGTTCGGGACCGTTCGTGCTCACCGAGTGGAACAAGGAATCAAAGATCGTGCTTGAGGCCTATGAGGACTTCTTCATTCCCGATCGTCCGTACCTCGACAGCATCATCTACCTGATCGTCCCCGACGAGGATGCGGCACTGTTGGGCCTGGAGAGCGGGGAATACGACACTGCGGGTTACGCCAGCGTCCTGAACGAACAGAAGGTGCAGAACAACCCGGACATAGCGGCCGTTCACGCGCTCAGTGGTGTTGGGCCGTTGAACCATCTGCAGTTCAACCTGGCTAACGAGGTCATCAGTGACATTCGGGTGCGGCAGGCCATCGCGTACACCATCGACCGCGATTACGTGATTAACACCTTGCACCAGGGGCAGACCATGGAGCTACTGGGTGGCATCCATCCGTCCAGTCCGTTCTATAACGAAAACGTGGAACGGTACGACGTTGACCTGGACAAGGCACGTTCATTGCTGTACGACGCCGGCTACGGGAATGGCCTGGATTTGAGGATCAACTATATTCCGGGTCCGAACGAGCAGCAGCGCAACGTCGCTGAATACATTGCTCTGGCTCTTGACGAAGTCGGTATCAACGTGGAGGTCGTCCAAGCCGCCGATCTGCCGTCTTGGGCTGGCATTTTCTTCGGCGGGCCTGACGCCTGGCACATGACGATGAACGCCTACTTCAACTGGGGCGACCCGGTTATCGGTGTCCAGCGGGCCTACGTCTGCGCCAACATCGTGATGGGTGTGTTCGTCAACAACTCGGCTTACTGCAACGAGGAGGTCGATGAGATTCTCTACGCAGCAGCAGCCGAAACGGACTTCGACGCCCGGAAGGCGCTCTACGACGAGTTCCAGGTGATCACCGCAGTGGAGTTGCCGTTCTACGGCATCAACGCTCTCCCGATCTACGGAGCTCACCAGACATTCGTGATGAACATTCCAGACGGAACGTGGGGCACGCTCTCCGGCATGGAAAACGTCTGGATGGACAAGTAGGCCTCAGTCAACAACTGAGACCTAGATCAAAATAGAGACGAGAGGTGACGGCGCTCGCCCGGGGAATCGGGAGCAGATTAGGACAAGCGATTGGGCTGCTATTGGCAGTCGTGGTCGTCGTGTTCTTTCTGATCCAACTCGCCCCGGGCGACGCCGCCCTCTATCTCGCCGGCGATCAAGGCGTCGGTGACGCTGAGTTTCTTGCCAGGGTCCGGGCCGATTACGGACTAGACCAACCGCTTCTCATCCAGTTGGGGACCTACGTCGGCAACGTCGCCCAACTGAACCTGGGCGAGTCCATCTACTTCAATGAGCCGGTCCTCGGCCTGATCCTCGAGCGACTCTTCGCCACTGTGCTGCTGGCCGGCACTTCACTTATCTTCGCAGTGGGGCTGGGTGTGGCCATCGGCGTGTACACCGCCCGACGGCCCGAAGGCCCGATGTCTTCGGCCGCAACGGTGGCGAGCCTTGTCGGATTTTCCACACCGGTCTTCTACTCGGCCATCATGGCCATCGTCCTCTTTGCCGCAAAGTGGCGCCTGCTCCCCGTGGGCGGTATCGAAGACGTCCGCTACGACGGCAACTGGGTCGGCGAGACCATCGACCTTCTTCAGCACCTCGTCCTCCCGGCGCTCAGCCTCGGCATTATCTATCTGGCCATCTACTCCCGGCTGGCCCGAGCTTCGATGCTCGAGGTCCTGGAGTCCGACTACATCCGCACTGCCCGAGCCAAGGGCGCCCGAGAGCGGGTGGTTGTTTACAAACACGCCCTTCGGAACGCCATCATTCCCGTGATCACCGCCGCCGGACTCCAGGTCGGAAACCTATTGTCCGGTGCCCTTCTGGTTGAGGTCGTGTTCGCCTGGCCCGGGGTCGGGAGGCTGGCAGTCGACTCAATCTTTCGGCGTGACAGCCCGACGCTGCTCGGCATCATGATCTTCTCTTCGGCCATGGTCATCGTGGCCAACCTGCTCACAGATCTTGTCTACCGACTCATCGACCCCCGGATACGCGTCGGAGGATCCCGGTGACCGATGTAGGCATAGCCATTGAACAAGTCGAAGCTGGCGGCCGGGGAGCCTTACGTATGTTCCTTCGGAACAAGGCCGCGGTCGTGGGTCTGGTCGTATTCTCCCTAATCGTCCTGGTCACCATCTTCGGGCCGGGCCTCTACGGGACAAGCGCAAACAAGATGGTTGCGAGGCCGTTCCTGGGCCCCGGTAGCGAACTTGCGCCGCTACTGGGAACCGACTATCTGGGCCGGGACATTCTGGCCGGGATCATTGGGGGAGGCCGGGCAACTCTGTTGGTCGCAGCCGTAGCCGCTGTCATGACCATGACCATCGGCATCGTGGTTGGAAGCCTGGCCGGATACTTCGGCGGGTGGATCGACGCCCTACTCATGCGCTTCACCGAAATCTTCCAGGTGATGCCGGGGCTCCTCTTCTCGATGGTCGTCATCTTCCTGCTCGGACCCGGAACTCGAAACGAGACCCTGGCAATCGGCCTGACTCTGTGGCCGCTGGCTGCCCGCCTTGCGCGTGCCGAGTTCCTCAGGTTGAGAGAACTGGAATATGTGAAGGCCTCCCGCGCTATCGGGTGCAGCGACCCACGGATCATGTTTCGCACGATCCTGCCCAATGCCATGCCTCCCCTACTGGTATCAGCCACCTTGACGGTGGTCATCGCCATCCTCTTCCACTCCGGACTGGCCTTCCTCGGCATGGTGGACGTCAACACGATTAGTTGGGGGTCGATGTTGGGCAAGAACCGGGGCTACGCACTGACCGCCTGGTGGATGGTCTTCTTCCCGGGCATCGCAATCGTGATCACCGGACTCAGCATCAGCCTCGTTGGTGACGGCCTGCAAGACGCCTTCAACCCGAAGCTCCGAGGGCGCTGATGCCCCTTCTGTCGGTAACCGACCTCACCGTCACCTTCGACGAGTTCACCGCTGTGGACTCGGTGGGCTTCACCATCGAGCCTGGCGAGACGCTGGGCGTGGTCGGCGAGTCAGGTTCCGGCAAGTCGGTCACCGCTCTCTCAATCATGAGGCTGGTCGAAATGGGCACTCGGGCGAAAATCACCCGTGGCCGAGTCGAACTGAAGATGCACGACGGTTCGACACTCGACCTTTTAGGCCAAGACGAACCCACCATGCGGAGCATCCGCGGCAACCAGATCGCCATGATCTTCCAGGAGCCACTCACCAGCCTGAACCCGGTGTACCCGGTCGGCGAACAGATTGCCGAGGCGGTACGGATCCATGAGGGGTCAGACAGGAAGACAAGCATGGCCCGGGCCCGAGAAATGTTCGATCTGGTCCGTATACCCGAGGCCGACAAGAGAATCGGTCAATACCCCCACGAGATGTCTGGCGGCATGCGCCAGCGAGTAATGATTGCCATCGGTCTGTGTTGCGGACCCCGGCTGCTCATCGCCGACGAGCCCACAACGGCCCTCGACGTGACCATCCAGGCTCAGATCCTCGGACTCATCAAGCAGCTTCAGGTCGAGACCGGCACCGCAATGATGCTCATCACCCACGACATGGGTGTGATTGCCGAAGTAGCCGACCGCGTCGTCGTCATGAACCAGTCAAAGATTGTTGAGCAGGGCCCTGTAGACCAGATCTTCCACTCGCCAAAAGAGGCGTACACACGAGGCCTACTCAGCGCGGTGCCCAAACTCGGAAGTATGGCCGGCCACGACGGACCTAGACCGTTCAATCTGGCAGGAGACCTGGCGTGACAAGCCAGAACAACGGCCAGAGCCCCGTTGTCGAAGTGCAGGGCATCTCGAAACAATTCTCCACCGACCACAACGCTCGGGTGCACGCTGTGACCGACGTATCGATCCATATCGATCATGGTGAGACCCTCGCCGTGGTCGGAGAGAGCGGTTGTGGAAAATCCACCCTTGCCAACCTCATAATCCGTCTGCACCACGCTGACCAGGGCCGAATTCTCCTCAAGGGAGTTGACATAACTGACCTCAACCCCCGGGAGATGCGCGCACACAGACAGACCCTGCAGATCATCTTTCAGGATCCCTTCGCCAGCCTCGATCCTCGAGTCCGGGTCGGGGCATCTGTGGCCGAGCCCCTGAGGGTCCACAAAGTCGCCACTAAGGAGGAGGCGACAGACCGGGTGCGTCACCTGTTCGAGCTGGTCGGCCTTGAACGGTCGATGCTGAACAACTACCCCCACCAGTTCTCTGGCGGCCAACGCCAGCGAGTGTGCATTGCACGAGCCCTGGCGCTGAAGCCCGAACTAGTCATTGCCGACGAGGCCGTATCAGCCCTCGACGTGTCGGTTCAGGCCCAGGTCATGAACCTAATGCTGGAACTACAGCAGGAGATGGGGCTGTCCTATCTGTTCATCAGCCACGACCTGGCCGTGGTCGAACGCATCGCCCACCGGGTGGCCGTGATGTACCTGGGCCAGATAGTCGAGCTCGGGTCACGCGAACAGGTGTTCCGGGACCCCCGGCACTCCTACACGAAGCGTCTCCTGGGTGCCGTGCCGATCGCCGATCCCCGGCAGCGCACCGAACGACCGCTCCTCACCGGCGAGATCCCCAGCCCGGTCTGGCCCGCTGGAGAAAGCCCCGCGCTGGTCACCTGCACCGAGGTGGAACCCGGGCACCAGGTCGCCGACGAGTAGGCCCCGGTCCCGGCTGCCAGCTGCCGGCTCCGGTCCTCAGGCGTGTCGCTGGCGACGAGCTCTCAGCAGCGAGCCAAGTCGCCCGGATCGGCGGGCACCGGGCGGTGCAGCACCCCTCCCCCGAAGGAGACCTCCAGGACGCCGGCGGTGTCCTCCACGCCCTCCACGACACGACCCGTGCCGTCGATCAGCATGCTGTAGGCACCCGGTTCCGGTGGCGGGAAAACCAGCGTGACCGGGCCGGGCTGAACCAGATTGCGAAGGGTCCCACCACCCGGCGTGCAGCGGAACGTAGCGGCCGCAGGTTGACTGGAAGTCCCGTCGAGGCTCCCACCGGACGACCCAGCCGTCCACAGGACGGGCACGTGGACCACCTTCGGTGAACCGTCGCCCCCAACCGTCACCAGAAATGCGCTCGTCCCGTACTCCTCCAGCCGAGCCGAGACGTCGTCTGCGGTGACCGGCTGGCTCATGGCCGCACACTAGCCCCGGGTACCGGCCCAGACACCTCTTTCATGGCCGCTGAACATCGCATTTACAGTCTTTAGTAGCTAGTTTTCTAGCATGCACCACTTTCGAATGGGCGAAGCCGCCAAGTTGCTGGGGGTCAGCCCAGACACCGTCCGGCGCTGGGCCGACGCTGGGCGCCTGGCAACCAGTCGGACGACCGGCGGCCATCGCACCATCAACGGACCGGATCTTGCACGGCTGTCCCAGGAACTGGCCGCCGAGGCTGCCACGGAAGAAGCCGGGGGTTCGGTGCTGTCGGCACGCAACCGCTTCACAGGTCTGGTCACCCGCGTAGTTCGCGACGGGGTGATGGCCCAGGTCGAGATCCAGGCCGGTCCCCACCGGGTGGTCTCGCTGCTGTCCGCCGAGGCGGTCGACGACCTGGGCCTGGAACCCGGGGTCCTGGCGGTCGCCGTCGTCAAGGCCACCAACGTGGTCGTCGAACGCCCCCGCTGATCGGAAACCATGAACCTGCCGGCCCTGAGGCTGCCCGGTACAGCCATCATGAGACTCGTCGTCGTGGGACTGCTGGCCGCCGGGGGTTGTTCCCTTCTCGATGACGACGCCAACAGCGACCGGCTCACCGTCTTCGTCGCCTCCTCGCTGACCGACGTGATCGGCGACCTGGCCACCGCGTGGGAGTCAGCCGGCGGTTCCGGGCTCGTCGAAGTGGTGGGCGGCTCCAACCACCTGGCCGCACAGTTGCGCGACGGTGCACCCGCCGACGTGTTCATCACCGCCGACGCCGCCCTACTCGACCTGCTGACTCCAGATCGGACTCCGATCGCCGTCCTGGCCCGGTTCGCCTCCAACCACCTGGTGGTGGCCGTGCCCATCGACGACCCTGCCGGCATCCGTGGACCGGCCGACCTCCAACGGACCGACACCATCCTCGTGGCCTGCGTGATCGGCGTTCCGTGCGGCGACACCAGCTTCGAGCGCTACGGAGACCTCCCGATCGACTCGTACGAGCCCAGCGTCCGGGCCGTCGTCGCCCGACTGGCCCTGGGCGAAGCCGATCTGGGGATCGTCTACGCCACCGACGTGGCAGCTGAGCCCCGGATCATCGCGGCCTGGAAGGAACCCCCAGCCTGCCCGTGCGTCATCTACACCGCGGCCGCCATGACCGAAAGAGGCAGACCGTTCCTGGAGTTCCTGGAGTCGGACCATGCACGTGACGTGCTGGCCACACACGGCTTCGCACGGGAGGCCCAACCTCCCGGATCGTCATGAGCCGCACCCCAACCCAGGCACCCAGGTCGGTCCTGGTCGTGGCGATACTCGGCATCGCATTCCTGGCCCTTCCTGTGGTCGGTCTCCTGCAACGCGCTCCATGGTCATCGCTCGACGATCTGCTCGGACGTCGCACCGTGCTCGATGCCCTGCGCGTCTCGTTTACGGTGAGCGCTATGGCGGCAGCCATCGTCGTGGTGCTTGGCACCCCACTGGCCTGGATGCTGGTGCGCGTGGACATCCCGATGAGGCGACTGGTGAGGGCCCTGGTCGTCCTGCCCATGGTCCTGCCACCGGTGGTGGGCGGCACGGCCCTGCTGTTCGCCCTCGGTCGTCGGGGGCTGGTTGGCCAGTTGTTGGACCGCTGGTTCGACATCACGCTGCCGTTCACGATGGCCGGAGCAGTAGTGGCCGCCACCTTCGTCGCCCTGCCGTTCTACGTGATGACCGTAGAGGGCGCCCTACGCACGATGGGCGACGACCTGGAGCAGATTGCCGGCACCCTCGGTGCACCACCGCTGACAGTGTTGCGCCGCATCACCCTGCCGCGGCTGCTGCCCGCCATGGGTGCCGGCCTGGCCCTGGCCTGGGCCCGTGCACTAGGCGAGTTCGGTGCCACCATCACGTTCGCCGGAAACCTGCCAGGCCGCACCCGCACCCTGCCCCTGGCCACCTTCCAGGCCCTGGAATCCGACCCGGAGGCGGCACTCGCCCTCAGCCTCGTCCTGCTAGCCGTCTCCCTGGTCGTGCTGCTCCCCACCCGCGACCGATGGCTACCCACCCGATGAACATGTCGCCGAACTTGGGGCGACGGGCTGCAGACCACCCGGAGGCTGCCAGCCCGTCCGGGAGCATCGCGCCTCTCGCTGCACGGACGCGTGGCCCCAGGACGCTCGTAGTCCCGACCGCACCCGGAGTTCCGGCAGTAGATCTGGCTGGCCAACTGATCCGGGGCGACCTGAGCATGGACATGGCCCTCTCGGTCCAGCCCGGCGAGATCGTGGCAGTGGTGGGCCCGAACGGAGCCGGCAAGACCACCCTGCTTCGGCTCCTGGCCGGCTTGGAACGCCTCGACCATGGACTACTCCAGCTCGACGGTCTCACCGTCGACGATGCCACCGACCCTGGCCACGTGGCCTCCCACGACCGTTCCGTCGGCTGGGTCCCGCAGGACCGACTGTTGTTCCCACACCTCTCGGTGGCCGCCAACGTGGGCTTCAGCCCCGGAGCCACCCCGAACCGCGTCGACCACCTGTTAGCCACCCTGGACCTGCGATCAATCGCCGACCGGAGGCCGTCAGAGTGCTCCGGCGGCCAGGCACAGCGCGTCGCAGTCGCCCGGGCGCTGGCCGGCTCCCCAAGCCTGCTCCTCCTGGACGAGCCGTCCACCGCGCTGGATGCTGCATCACGTCGACGCATACACGGCCTTCTGGGAGCCGACGACCGTCCGGCCACACTCCTGGTCACCCATGACCCGGTGGAAGCGGCCGGGATCGCCGATCGCGTCATCCAGCTGGACGCCGGTCGGATCGTCGCCGCCAGCGCCCTTTAGGCTCGCCGCCGTGAACCCAGCCGACAGCAACCGCAGCCCCGCCCCTGCCGCTGCCCTGGACCGGTTCCGGCTGGACGGGCGGGTCGTCGTGGTCACCGGCGCCAGCTCCGGGCTGGGCGAACGCTTCGCCCGGGTCCTGGCCGGCGTGGGTGCGCGGGTCGTGCTCGCCGCCCGTAGGACCGAACGCATCGCCGCCCTGGCCGACGAGTTGCCAGATGCCCTGGCCGTCACCGTTGACGTAACCGACGAGAACGGCCCACAGGCCCTGATCGACGCAACCGTCGCCCACTACGGGCGCATCGACGTCCTGGTCAACAACGCCGGTATATCCAGGGTGGTCCCAGCCGTCGATGACGACCTGGCTGGCTTCCTGCACGAGCTGGCCGTCGACCTCGTCGCCCCCTACGAGCTGGCCCGCCGGGCCGCACGATGGTGGATCGCCGAGGAGCATCCGGGCGTGGTCGTGAACCTCGGCTCGGTCCTGGGCGCCGGAGCCGGCGGCAAGCTGCGGGTCCCCGGCTACGCGGCAGCCAAGGGCGGACTGCACAACCTGACCCGGGAACTGGCCGTGGAATGGGCACGCAGGGGCATCCGGGTGAACGCCCTGGCCCCGGCCTGGTTCGAGACCGAGATGAACTCGGACGACATGTTCCACACCGATGCAGGCCGTGCCTACGTCTCGGCCGGAACCCCGATGGGCCGTGGCGGCCTGCCCCACGAGCTGGATGGCGCCCTGCTGCTGCTCGCATCGGATGCCGGCTCCTACCTGACCGGCCACGTCCTGTACGTGGACGGCGGCTGGACCGCCGTCTAGTCAGGCTGAATGGCTAACTAGCCGAACAGGATGGCCGAACTACCCGACGACCCTCTCCTGGACCACGATGGCACCGACCGGGCCCGGGACCAGCCGGTTCCTGTCCGGTGCCCGGTACCAGCCAGGTCCCGTCAGGTGCACGAGATCAGCCGGTCGGGACAAGGGCCTCGCGTAGGAACTCCAGTTGCATCAGGAGCAGGTTCTCCGCCACCTCGGGCTGCGGAGTCATGTGGGTCACCCCGGAGAGCGGCAGCACCCGGTGGGACCGACCGGCCTCCAGCAGGGCCCGGGAGAACTGCAGTGTGTGGGCCACCACGACGTTGTCGTCGGCCAGGCCGTGGATGAGGAGCAGCGGGCGCTCCAACAGCGCCGCCTGGGCGCAGAGGTCGGTACGGGCGTAGTTGCCCGGCTGAGAAGCCGGATCACCGAGGTACCGCTCCGTGTAGTGGGTGTCGTAGAGGCGCCAGTCGGTCACCGGAGCGCCTGCGATCGCAGCGTGGAACACGTCGGGCCGACGCAGCACCGCTAGGGCTGCCAGGTAGCCACCGAACGACCAGCCCCGGATCGCCACACGACCCAGGTCCAGCCTGTCGTCCAGAGCCGCCAGCCCGTGGAGGGCATCCACCTGGTCGTCTAGAGCCGGAGCCGCCAGGTCGCCATACACCGCCCGTTCCCAGGCGGGTCCACGCCCGGGTGTGCCCCGGCCATCGGCCACGACCACCGCGAACCCCTGGTCGGCAAACCACTGCGAGGTCAAGAACTGTCCACGTGCCCTTTGGACCCGCTGTGCATGGGGCCCACCGTAGGGGTCCAGCAGCACCGGGAGGGGAGATCCATCGTGTCCGTCCGGCACCAGTACTGCGGCCCGCAGGGAGCGGTCCCCGACCTTGTGGAAGGTGGGCCGCGGCCTCACCACCGGTTCCTCGGCGTGGCTGGCGATCACATGGCCGCCTGGCAGCACAACCATCGAGGAGCCCTCCAGGGTGGCTGTCGAGACCACGACCACACCGCCTCCGACCGCTGCTGAACGCACGCCCTCACCGCCAGCCACCAACACGGTGGCGCCGTCCTGAGCGATTTGCACCACCTCCACGTCCAGCGGGTCACTCGACGCCAGCACCACGACAGCGCCGTCGCCGGTGAGGCCTGCCACCGAGCGCACCTGCAGCCCGTCAGGCGATACGGCTACCCCGTCGGCTCTGTCGACCACCAGGCGGTTCGTACCAGCCCTGGATTCCACCGTGACGATGGCACCGTCTTCCAGCCGTGGGGTACCCGGCACGAGGTCCACCCAGTGGTCGTCCACGATGCGAGCCTGCTCAGTGGTGGCCCCGGTGGCAGGATCCACCTCCAGCACTGCCAGGGTCCGTTGGTCACGGGTCTGGGCCACCACGGTGGGCGCCCCTCCGACCGGCCAGGCCACGCCGGCCAGGTACTCGAACGTTCCGTCGACGTGCCAGTCCACTTCAGTCGTGGTCCCGTCCATTCCCACCACCGCCAGGACGACCGTTGCGTTGGTGGACCCGGCTGCCGGGTACCTGATCACCCTTGGCTGAGCCGACGGGTCCACGGGCGACGAAATCCACCACTCCGACACGTCCACCGTGTCCACCCGCGCCACCAGGAGTCGCCCTCCGTCCGGCGACCACCAGTGGCCACGGGAGCGGCCCATCTCCTCAGCTGCGATGAACTCCGCCGAACCCCACGACACGGTGGGTGTCGACCCTCCCACCAGGCGACGATCTCCTCCAGCCCCGGTGATATGAACCGACGAACCGGACACGTAGGCCACCGACGACCCGTCGGGGCTGAGCCGGGGATCGAATGCATCCCCGGAAGACGGAAGCTCCACGATCCTCGCCAGCGACGGCCCGGGTTCAACCCCGCGAACATTTCCAGCTCCGGCAGGCCCACCAGTAGGCGCTCCCGGTGCGGGTACCTCGACCAGGAACACCCGACCGTCAACGGCGAAGCATGCCCGGGAGAGATCGTCCAGAGCGTCGTAAGCAACGATGCCAGACGCCGACTCGCGGGCTCTCTCGCGCCGTGCCAGTTCCGCTGCCGGCAGTTCACCATGATCTTGCGCACCCGGGAGGCTCGCCGGGTCCGCTACCAGACTCTCGTCGCCCGTATCAGGGCACAGCAGCCAGAGGGCATTTACCGGGTCGTCTCCGGATCCCGAGCGCAGGAAGAGCACCCGCGACCCGTCGTCGGCCACCTTCACGTCCCGCGGTGCACCGCAGGTGAACCGGCGGGTCCGGGCGTGCTGTCGGGGGAAGCCCTCCCGGGTTAGACCGCTCACAGGCCGGAGACTAGATGCCGGCTACCCCGTGGCGGGAGGCCGCGCCTAGCTCCAGGGATACGGCGAGTTGCTCACCGGATGCAGCTTGCCCAGGGCGTAGCGGCTGTACCGGAACGGCTCCAGGAGGGTCTGCGTGTCCCCACAAAGTTCCTTGGCGACCAGGGCGCCCAACCCGATCATCTTGAAGCCGTGGTTGGAGTCGGCGATCACGTAGACGTTCTCGCAGAAGGTGTCCAGGACCGGGAAGCTGTCCGGGGTGAACGCCCCGATGCCACCGGACGGCACCTTGCTCATCAGGTGGGCCTTGCCCTCGAAACGCTCCTGGCAGTGGGAGAGGGCGGCGGCCCAGACGGCCCGGAAGTCCTCACCCACCACGAAATCGGGGCTGGCGGGACCGTACGGGTCGATGGCCACGTCACGCCAGGGCTTCTCGACCGGGTACGGCATGTACCCGCCCTGGACCCCTCCGAAGTTGAAATCAGGCTTGTAGTAAACGCCCCACTTGCCATCGACCAGCAGGTTGCCGTCCTCGTCGTACAGCGGAGCATCGGCATCCACGTGCACGACCGGCGGCATCGAGCCGTCGTTGTTCATGAGGTAGTCGGGGTCGACGTCGAGCGTGCCCTCCTGAAGGGCCCAAAACTTCCAGGTGGGAACGTTGTGGGTGGTACCCCCCGACACGATGTCGGTGGTGTCGGGCAGGTCCAGCATCTCCCAGAGCTTGGGCACCCACGGTCCGGCCGCCGCTATCACGTGGTCGACGGCGACCAGGCCGCGGCTGGTGACCACGTGGGTGACCGCCCCACCGTTGACGGCCAGCTCGGTGACCAGCGTGTCGGACACGATGTTCACGCCCTCGGCTTGCACCTTTGCCAGCAGGCCGTTCACCGTGGCCATGTTGTGGGCGTAGCCGCCCTTCTTCTCGTGCAGCACACTGCTGACGCCGGTTGCACGCCAGTCGCTGAAGATGCCCTTCATGTGTTCGCGGGTGGCCGCCACGCCATCAATGAACTCCGACTCGTAACCGATCGCCTTCTGCTGCTCGTGGATTGTGGCCACGTCCTCGCCCATCTCGTCGTACGAGATCTGGAGGTAGCCGACCGGGTGGTATTCGAACGCCTCGGCGTTGGCGTCCCAAACCTCGACCGAGTGGGCCATCAGCTCGCGCATGGCGGGCTGGAAGTAGTTGTTGCGCACCACGCCACAGGCGATCCCCGAGGGACCGGCGCCCGCCTGGGACTTCTCGATGATGACGATGTCGTCACCGCTGCCGGTACCGCGAGCCTTCAGCTCGCGGGCCAGGTGCCATGCCGTCGAAAGGCCGTGGATGCCGGCTCCGATGATGCAGTACCTGATGGACTCGGGGAGTTTGTCGGAAGTACTCATGGGGTGCTCCTGCTACCTGGGGCGGACTGAAGGCCGATCTGCGGACGTTTATGGACGGTGGGAACTAGCTCGTCAACCGGACCGGGAAAGTCCAGCTCCAAATACTGTTCAGGCCTTCGAGAGATGGCGCCTAGTGGGCCGGCGGATCCCAGCCCTCCAGGATCGGCCGCTGGTAGTTGTCGCCCACCGACTTCGAGTTGGCGACCCACGGCCCGAGCTCCACCTGGTGGAACTTGCAGTGCTTCTCCTTCAACTGGATGCCGTAGGAGTTGCCGGAGATGAGGTGCTTCATGAGCACCTTGCGGGCCAGCTCGTCCTCCCGACCCTCCGGGATGTCGAAGTAGATCTTGAGGAAGGCGTTGGAGTTCCGGTCGAACACCGCAGGGGTGCCCTGCTCCTCGAGCAGGTGGATGTCCTCCAGCCAGTTGAGGTCCCCGCCGGGCGTCAACTCCATCAGGTCGAGGTCCTCGACGAGCGAGATGTCCTCCTGGTACTCGAACCGACGACCGGCTAGGGCCTCGGCATCGATTGCAACAGTGTGCTTTGGTGCCATTGTCCTCAGCCCCCGCTTCCGGCGATCTGCTTTGCAAGCATTTCCTTCATCTCCGCCAGCGCCCGCTCCTCGCTGACGCCGGGGATGTAGGTGGTTCCGGCCAACGGCACCTTGGCCATGGCGGAGGCCTCGTGCGTAAGGGCCGCTAGGTCCTCGGGCTCGAGGTTGTGGATATTGGTCTTGCCGCAGGCTCTTGCCAGCAACTGGACCTCCATGGTCAGCGTGTGCAGGAAGTTGTAGACCCGCAGCGCCGCCTCTTCGATGTCGAGGCGTGCCCGGAGCTCTACGTCCTGTGTGGCAACACCCACCGGGCAACGACCCGTGTGGCAGTGGTAGCACTCGCCGGCCGGCACGCCGATGGTGCCCTCGTAGTCGGTCACGCCCTCGATGTGCTTGTTGCAGTTCAGCGCCATCAGAGCGGCGGTGCCGATGGCACACGCCTTCGCACCGAGGGCCAGGCACTTGGCGACGTCACCACCGTTACGGATTCCACCGGCCACGACGAGGTCCACCTCGTCGACGAGGCCCACGTCCTCGAGCGCCCGTCGGGCCTCGGGGATGGCGGCCATCAACGGGATACCGGTCTCCTCGGTAGCCAGGTGCGGACCGGCTCCGGTCCCACCCTCGGCTCCATCCAGGAAGATCGAATCGGGACCGCACTTGGCGGCCATCCGTACGTCGTCGTAGACCCTCGAGGAACCCAGCTTGAGCTGGATCGGGATCTGGTAGTTGGTTGCCTCCCGGATCTCCTGGATCTTCAGCGAAAGGTCGTCGGGACCGATCCAGTCGGGGTGGCGTGCCGGGGACCGCTGGTCGATGCCGGCGGGCAGGGAGCGCATCTCGGCCACCTGCTCGGTGACCTTCTGGCCCATGAGGTGGCCACCCAGGCCAACCTTGCAGCCCTGGCCGATAAAGAACTCGACGGCATCGGCCAGCATGAGGTGGTGTGGGTTGAAGCCGTACCGGCTCTGGATGACCTGGTAGAACCATCTGGTGGAGAGGTCCCGCTCGGGCGGAATCATGCCGCCCTCACCTGAACAGGTCGCAGTGCCGGCCATTGAGGCGCCCTTGGCCAGGGCCGACTTGGCCTCGAGCGAGAGCGCTCCGAAACTCATGCCCGTGATATAGACGGGGATGTCCAACTCCAGCGGCTTGTGTGCGAACCGGCCACCGATGACCGTCTTGGTTTCGCACTTCTCCCTGTAGCCCTCGATCACGAAGCGGGTCAGCGTTCCCGGCAGGAACACCAGCTCGTCCCAGTGCGGGATCTTCTTGAACATCGAGAATCCACGCATCCGGTACCGGCCCAGCTCGGCCTTCACATGGATGTCATTGATGACCTCCGGGGTGAAGATCTTGCTCTTGCCGAGGACGTCGGTGACAGAGTTCGTGACGGTAGGTGGGGTGTCGACCCCTTTGATGTCGTTTGCTTCTGGCATCGCCATCTCCTCCTAGAGCACGAGCTTGCGCTCGGAGGGCTCCAGCGCGTCGTAGTTGTGGAGCACCTTGCCGCACTCGAACTTGTTGAAGTCCGGCGGGGTGCCGAGGTCGTATATCGCGAACTTGCGGTTGATGAACTCGTGGTCCTCGTCGGTCATCTCGGCCGGTACGCAGTCCACGCCCAGCGAGGCGATCTTCCCGCCCACGTAGATCAAGCCGTCGTACATGGAGTCACCTAGGCCGTCGTTGGCGTCGCCGCAGATGATCTGGTGGCCTCGCTGCATCATGAAGCCGGTGTTGATACCGGCACTTCCCATCGTGATGATCGTGCCGCCCTTCTGGTCGATACCCGTCCTGGCGCCGACGTTGCCCTTGATGACCAGGTCGCCACCTCGGAGGGCGGCCCCTGTCAGGGAGCCGGCGGGACCCTCGACGACGATGGACCCGGACATCATGTTCTCGCCAAGTGCCCAGCCGACACGGCCGTTGATCTGGACCTCGGGTCCGTCTATGAGGCCACAGGCGTACCAGCCGGGACTTCCCTCGAAGGTCAGCCTGCAGCGCTTCAGGATGCCCACACCGAGGGAGTGCTTGGACCCCGGGTTCACGATGGTGACCTCGTTGACGCCCTCGTCGTAGACGATGCGCTTCAACTCCAGGTTGATCTTGCGGGTCGTGAGGTCGGTGGCGTCGATCGTGGCCGCCGCACCGTCGATCACCGCCGTCATGGGCGGCTCCGGGTCCGGCTCCACCAGGCCACGGGCGTCGTAGACGACGCCGCTCTTGGTGTTCATACCTGCCACGTCAGCACCTCCCGCTCGAATGGATCCCTTGTCTCCACCTCGGTACCGACGAGTGCCCGGATAGCGATCTCCTCGGATGCCATCGCCACCAGGTTCTCGGTCTCCATGAGCACCAGGGGCTTTGCCGCCATCTCATCCTTGGCGATGCCCAGCTCGTTGCCTGTGGCGACGAGGTAGGTGTACACGCCGTCGAAATCATCGAGACTGTGCTTCATGGCCGTCTCCAGTGACAGGCCGTTCTCGAGCTGCTGTGCCAGGTACACGGCGATGATCTCGGAGTCGCACTGGGACTGGAATCGGTGGCCCATCCGCTCAAGGCGACGCCGCCACACGTGGTAGTTGGTGAGCTGGCCGTTGTGCACGACCGCCACGTCGGCGAACGGGTATGCCCAGTAGGGATGGGCGCTGGCCAGGTCCACGTCCGACTCGGTGGCCATCCGGACGTGCCCGATGCCGTGCGTGCCCGACACCTTGGCGAGCCCGTACTGGTCATGCACCGTGTTGGCGTCGCCGAGGTCCTTGATGATCTCGAGCGAACTACCCAGCGAGAGCACCTTGCAGCCCGGGATGTCCTCCAGGTAGTCGGCGAGGGGCTTCAGGTCACCGCCGTAACGGATGGTGGCCCGGAAGGCGTAGCCGGTCTCATTCTGGATGGTCGCCACCTCGGCGCCGATCTTGGCCAGACGGGACTCCACCTCGGCCCGGTTCCTTTCCAACTTCTCATCCATGCCGAAGCCGGTGAAGTCGTTGGGTTCGGCCAGCATGAACCGGACGATGACCATTTCATCTGCCGGTCCGTAGATGGCGTAGCCCGTCGAGTCAGGGCCCCGGTGCTTCATGGAATTGAGCATCGCAGTGAGTTCGTCACCGATACTCGCTGCTCCATCTCGGTGGATGATGCCGGCTATGCCACACATGGCGTGTCTCCTGCGCTCTCGTTCTCTGGGTCTGCTGGCCGCTGGTGGTGTCCTGCCGAGGATCGTGCTCCGGGAGGAAACCGCGCCCTACGGAAGGATGTCGAGGTACTCCTCGACATCCCAGTCGGTCACAGTGGCCATGAAGCGCTCCCACTCGTCACGCTTGTAGTGCTCAAACACCCGGTACATGTCGCCGGGAAGGGCACTCTTGACGACCTCGTCGGCGGCCAGGGCCTGGAGAGCCTCACCGAGGTTCATAGGGATCTTCTTGACCTGCTTGCCCTCTTCCATGGCCTCGTAGATGTTGCGCTCCTCGGGCGGGCCCGGGTCGAGGTTGTTGTCCAGGCCGTCCTCCATGGCCTTGAGGAGGGCTGCGAACGTCAGGTATGGATTGACCGCCGAGTCCACCGAGCGGTACTCGAACCGGCCGGGGGCGCTGATGCGCAGAGCGGTCGTGCGGTTCTGGAAGCCCCAGTCGGCGAAGACCGGAGCCCAGAAGCCGGTGTCCCAGAGGCGCCGGTAGGAGTTCACCGTCGGTGAGCCCAAGCAGGTCAGGGCGTTCAGGTGCTTCATGATCCCGCCGATGGCCTGCATGCCGATGGCACCTGGGATCTGCGGGTTGTCGCCCTCGGGCATGAACTTGTTCTCGCCACCCTCATCAGGCTCGCCGGTCCAGAGGGAGATGTTGTGGTGGCAGCCGTTGGCCGACACGCCCACGAACGGCTTGGGCATGAAGCAGGGGAAGGCACCCATCTCACGCCCGACCTGCTTGCAGATCTGGCGGTAGGTGGTGAGCCGGTCGGCCGTGAGGTCGGCACGGTCGAAGTTGAAGTTCAGCTCCAGCTGGCCCGGGGCGTCCTCGTGATCACCCTGGATCATGTCCAGGCCCATGGCCTCGCCGTACTCCACCACCCGGTGGATGAGCGGCTGCAGCTCTGCGAACTGGTCGATGTGGTAGCAGTTCGGCTTGGTGAGGCCCTCGACGGTGGGCTTGCCGTTCTCGTCGGCCTTGAGCCACATCATCTCGGGCTCGCAACCGGCCCGGAGGTGGAGGCCGGTCTTGGCCTCGAACTCCTTGTGGATGCGGTGCAGGTTGCCGCGACAGTCCGAGGTGAGGAAGGCCCCGGGGTCGACTTCTTCCTCACGCCCCCGGAACAGGGTGCAGAAGACGCGGGCGGTCTTGGAGTCCCAGGGGAGCTTGCAGAAGGTGTCGGTCTCGGCGACGCCGACCAGCTCACGTGACTCGGGTCCGTAGCCGATGTACTGGCCGTGGCGGTCGACGAACAGGTTGGCCGTCGAGCCGTAGACGAGCTGGAAGCCCTTGTTGGCGATCGTGGCGAAGTGCTTGGCCGGTATGCCTTTGCCCATGATCCGCCCGGTGACGGAAACGAACTGGCAGTAGAGGTACTGGATTCCCTCGACCTCGATCCGCTTCTGGATCTCGGCAACCTGCTCGGCTCGCCCCGGTGCCTCGATGAACTCCTGGATATCGGTCATGTTCCCCTTCTCCCCCTCACGCCCTGGGGCGCTATTTCTTTCACCTGACCATCGGTTTCCACTGAAGTGCGCCCATGGTCACGTCTATCGGATCCGGGTACCTTAACAGTCAACTAAACGTACTACCAGTGGAATGTTCCACCAGAGGGAAAGTCTCTCCACACATAGGGGCGATTGGATTGGGTTACGCTGGCCAGCAAGGTGTTGCGATGGCGTAGCCGGAGATGGCGAGGCGTCGACAGGCCCGGAAACGGGTTGCCAGGGGGAAAATGACGATCACGGTGGCAGAGCGTTCCCGGCTACTCATGCCCGGCATGGCCAACTTCGAACCCGGCGTGGAGCGCTACCGGGTCACCGGAGGCGCCGTCACCGCCGTTCTCATGGGGGCCGGCGACAGGCTTGAGATCATCGATCCCGAGGGCTGCCAGCCGGTGGAGGTGGCGACCTTCGACCGGGACGGAAAGTCCGACCCGGGCCTACTCGGCCACTCGTCTGGAGCTCCAGCTACCGGCATAGCTGCGATCCTGGCCGGCAACCAGCACGACGCCCGACGGGTGGCTGATGCCCTCGCCGCAAAGGGCATCGACCTGGGCGCCACCACCGCCATCCACTGCTTCTCACAGGACTCGGCGGCCGCCGAGACCGTCTGGATGACCGCCTCGGCCGACGTGGTGTGCGTGATCGGCGTACCGGGCGGCGACATGTCCCCGGAGGACCAGAACACCCCGACCGACATCATCGCCTTCATCCACCGAACCGCTCCTCCGGCACCCGGCCTCCAGATCCTCCCCACCCCACTGGCTGACCAGAACCAGGACCTCCGCATCCGGGCCGCCACGGCACGGGCCTACGAGGTGAAGGCTGGCGAGTTCATCCAGGTCATCGATGTGGAGGGACGGGAGTGCTCAGACTTCCAGTGCTTCGACGCCGCCCGGCTGGAAGACGGCGTGGAGGCTGTGCTGGACGCCACCACCACCCGCAGCCTCATGGGCGCCAGCTACCCGATGCCGGGCCTCTACGCCAAGTACTTCACGCACGACTTCCAACCGATGGTGGAGATCATCCACGACACGGTGGGCCGCCACGACACCTTCAACACGGCGTGCAACGCCAAGTACTACGAGGACATGGGCTACCCGGGCCACATCAACTGCAGCGACAACTTCAACTCCGTGCTGGACCCGTACGGCATAGCCCCCCGCCGCGGCTGGGAAGCCATCAACTTCTTCTACAACACCAATCTGGACGACTCGAACCAGCTCTTCTTCGAGGAGCCGTGGTCCCGACCCGGCGACTACGTCCTGCTCGAGGCCCTGACCGACCTGATCTGCGTTTCGTCGGCGTGTCCCTGCGACGTCGACGCCGCCAATGGTTGGCAGCCCACCGACATCCACGTCCGCGTCTACCCGGCAACCAGCACCTTCAAGAAAGCGACGGCCTTCCGCATGTCCACCGATGCCGACCCAGAACTGACGAAGGAGACAGGTTTCCACCCCCGGACCTCCGCCCTCACCCGGAACTTCACGGAGTACAACGGCTACTGGTTGGCCAACAGCTACACCAACCACGGCCCGATCGACGAGTACTGGGCTACCCGCGAGAAGGCCGGGATCATCGACCTCTCACCGCTTCGCAAGTACGAGGTGACGGGCCCGGATGCCGAGTTGCTGCTGCAGACTTGCATAACCCGCAACGTACGAAAGCTGGCCGTCTCCCAGATCGTCTACACCGCCATGTGCTACGACACCGGCGGAATGATCGACGATGGAACGTTGTACCGACTAGGTCCCGACAACTTCCGGTGGATCGGTGGATCGGACGCCAGCGGACTCTGGCTGCGCAGGCAGGCGAAAGAGCTCGGCCTCCACGCATGGGTCCGCGACTCCACCGACCAACTCCACAACGTGCAGGTCCAGGGACCGCTCAGCCGGGAGATCCTCTCGGAGGTGATCTGGACCCGACCCGACCAGGCATCAGTCGAAGAGCTCGGCTGGTTCCGCCTCTCGATCGCCCGGATCGGCCATTCGGACGGCATTCCGATCATCGTGTCGCGCACCGGCTACACGGGCGAGCTGGGCTTCGAGGTCTTCTGCCACCCGTCGAGGGCGCCGGAGGTATGGGACGCCATCTGGGAGGCCGGCGAACCGAAGGGCCTCATGCCGCTCGGATTAGAGGCCCTGGACATGCTGCGCGTGGAGGCCGGACTGGTCTTCGCCGGCGCCGAGTTCTGCGACCAGACGAACCCCTTCGAGGCCGGCATCGGCTTCACGGTTCCACTCAAGACCAAGGAGGATGACTTCATCGGTCGCGATGCCCTGGTCAGGGCCAAGGAGCACCCGCAGCGCGTCTTGGTGGGCCTGGACCTGGTCGGCGACGACCTGGTCGGCACCGGCGACCCGGTCATGATCGACCGTCAACAGGTCGGCACGATCACCAGCGGGGTCCGGTCGCCAATCCTGCGAAAGAACATCGCCCTCTGCCGGATGTCCATCGAGCACTCGGAGATCGGCACCGAGGTCGAGGTGGGCAAGATGGACGGCCACCAGAAGCGCCTACCGGCAACCGTCGTGCGTTTCCCGCACTACGACCCGGACAAGGAGCGCGTACGTAGCTAGCCAGCCCAACCCGTGGACACCGTCCGGCACGGGCCCGGCTCCGGGATGTCGGCACGTTCGCAGTTGGGCCACACAGCCCACCGCATTCTGGGCCTACATGCGGAAGCGAGCCCGGAACTGTTCCCGGTCCACCTCCGTAGGCCACGGGTCCCCAAGGAGCATCCCCGCGGCCAGACCACCGAGCGCCGGTGCGCACTTGGCGGCGTAGCCGTTGCCACCCACACAGCAGGCGATCCGCTCGGCACCTGCGTGCACGCCCGGACCCACCCAGTCGATGGCCGGATGACCGGTCGGCGTGTAGGTGGTGACGCATGAGCCGGTCCACCGACCAGTCCACCGCAGGCCCGGGAGCAGGCCCCTGACCATGCCGTCGAGGCGAGCCGCCACCGCCGGATCGCCGTCGGTCCGATACCACGCCGACAGGTCGGCTGCCGAGACCCGGACGTGATCGTCCTGTGGCATGCCGATCTTGAGCACGTGGTGGCCCGGTCGGACAGGATCCGGAACGGGTGGCGTCAGGTAGAAGTCTCCGGTCGGATCGGCGTGCTTGGCGATGATGCTGGGCATCCCCGACAACCGGTCCGCCTCATCGCTGTCGAGGGCCACGTACAGCTGGGTGTGTAGTGCGTACTCGACGTCAAGACCAACCAGCGGCGTGTCGCCGTGCCCCGAGAAGGCCCCGGTGGCCAGCAGCGCGCGGTCGGCGCTGATCGAACCGACGTCGGTACCGACCTCGACGCAGTGGTCGGAGACGGTGACCGACCCGACCAGGGCGTCGACCACGGTCGCGCTGGCCCCGACAGCGGCTAGCACCTCAGCGCGGACATAGGCCCGCGGGTCCACGTAGCCGGCGGGCGCAGGCTCGTACATGGTGTCCAGGCCCTCCGCAAGGGACAGGTACGACATGGCCGCCATGGCCTCGGCCGCCGGGCGACGGCTGCACCCCAGGTCGAACCTCTCGTCGGCGAGGGCCAGGAGGTCTACTCCCTCCGACGCCTCCACCCACAGGTGGCCGGTTCCGACCGTGCAGCTGATGCCGGTACGGGCCGTCAGCATCTCGAACTGTTCCACCGATCGCTGCGCCAGCCAGGCACGGAGCGGGTCCGGGTCAATCGTGCGACAGACGCGGGCGCTGTCATGGTGGCTGGCGAACACGCCGGCGTGGTTGCGATGGTCGGCCGGCTCCGGCTGGCCGATGAGGACCACATCGCAACCGGCGTCGGCCAGCCGCCGGGCAGCCGAACTTCCGAGCATGCCGCACCCGACCACGGCGACGTCGTAGCGGTGGCCGCCCATCAACTGGAGATGCCCGACGACTGGATGATCAGTCCTCGCCGGGTGGCCTCACCTCGGCGAACATGTTCCAGACGAGGAAGACAACGGCCACGGTGGCCGCCAGTGCGCTGGTGAGGAGACCCAGGCTCCGGATGAACTCGCCGCCGGACAGCCACTCCCGCCACAGCACGGCCGCGGAGAAGCCGGCTGCGAACCACGCCAGACGGCTACCCATGCGGATCATCGCGATCGTCACGATGGCCGTGAGGATCACCAACTGCCCCTCGCCGACCTGGATACCCCGCAGCGTCCGCCCGTCATCAACAGCCCACGGCATGAACGCCGAGAAAACGATGACGGCGGCGGCCACCTCCGCAATGCGGAGGCGCACCGCCGCCCTCATCTAACTACTTTCCTAGTGACTGCTGCTCGCCGGAGCTAGCAGCAGGTACCGCCACCACCGACGACGTTCACCGCGATGATGACGAACACGATGCACAGAACTGACAGGATCAGCATCCCATGCTCGTAGCTCTTCTTATGGGTGTGGTTCTCCTGGAACTCGATCTGCTTGCCGGCCATCTCACTCACCTCCCATCGGTGCACTCGGTGCAGCATCCCGTGCGGCCAACCGAGCGGCCGCGTGGTTGAGGTTCTTGTCCTCGTTCCTGATGATGTGAATCATGCTCAACAGGAACGTTGCGATACCAAGGCCCGTGAGCAGGAAGATAATGCTCTCGTTGTCGGCAAAGGTAAAGATGGCACCGTTCGCTTCAAGTGCCTCCGCCCAATCGGCGTAGGGAAAACTATCCATGACGTTTCACACTCCTTTTCATACTGAACTGTCAATGTCGTTCGCTTCTGCCTCACGCAGGGCCCTGGACTTGCGGGTCGCCCAGATGCCCGCAGCCAGAACGACTGCGTACATCAGTGCAATGGCCCCGATGAGTTCCAGCACCGATCAGCCTCGGATCACCTGGCTGGCGGCCCTCACGAGTACCGGCGCCGCCGGTACCTCTGTGCCGTCGGCCTCCACAATGATCTCGTCGGTGGCAGCGAAGTCCGGGTAGAAGTCCGTGCCGAACTCAGCGAGGTCGATCCCCTCGAGCTCCACCTCAAGCGGAACCCGCAAGAGGTTCCCCTTCTTCAGCAGCCACGAGATGATGTAGCCAGATAGGAACGCCAATGCGATGAAGGTGGCGATGCCGACCAGTTGTCCCAAGATGGTGACCCGGACGTTGCCCGAGAATCCACCGGTGGGATAACCGCTGGCGAAGATGCCCATGAAGAGCACGCCCAGCATTCCGGTCCAGCCGTGGACGGCAACCGCCCCGACCGCATCGTCGACCCGCATCTTCGTCTCCTGCCAGGTGCCGATCCACACGGCGAACGCCGCACCGGCGAACGCCAGCAAGTAGGTAAGCGACGGGGCGTAGACGTCAGCACCTGACGACACTGCGATCACGCCGGCGAGACCGCCCGAGAGGGTCCAGAACGGATCCCCCTTGGAGCAGATGTAGCCGCTCATGAAGCCAGCAGCGAAGGCGATGGTGATGGTGTAGGTGATGGCACCCAACGTGGTCGGGTTGTAGTAGATGGTGTTCCAGCCCGGAGCCTCACCGGGTAGCACCGCCAGACACGCCGCGTAGAAGGCGTAGAAGGCCGTGAAGATGATCATGAGGCCCATGAGGGTCATGTGGAGGTTGTGGGGCTTGAACGCCCGTGTACCTCCAGAGTCGTCGTACTTCCCGACCCGCGGACCCAGGTTGAACAGGACACCCAGGGCAAATAGCCCGGCTACGCCGTGCACCACACCGGAGGCGGCGAAGTCGTGGAATCCGAAGTGGACGGTAAGCCAACCGTGCCAGCTCCAACCCCACGCGGCGGCGAGGATCCAGACGAACGCACCGAGGAACACGGCGAGCACCAGGTACGCGGAGACGCGGATGCGCTCGATGCAGGCACCAGACATGATCGAACCGGTGGTCCAGGAGAACAGCAGGAACGCCGCCCAGAAGACGGCCATGACGTGGTCACCGATGTTGGGACCCGACATCTCGGCCCATGGGAGAACCATGGTGCACTCCCCGCCGTGGATGGCGTCGCCGATCGTCGGGATGAATCCCTGCGACATGCAGAAGTACGTCCACCAGCCGGCGTAGTAGAAGGCGGGTGTGACCACGGCGATGGTCATGATGTTCTTGATCGCCGTGGACATGACGTTCTTCCGGCGGCTGACGCCGGCCTCGTAGCTCATGAAACCCACATGGAGGAACCACATGAAGACCACGGTTACGAAGTAGTAATTCTCAATGAAGATGTCATCGCCCATCATCGTGCATGCACCCCCTCACCAGGATTAAGCAAAGATATTTTCATGACGGTGTATCCCCCTTTTGTGTCAGAACCAGACCAGCCTGTGCCCTGAATCAGCGAGCATCAACTCTCTTATCAGGACCACCAGTACTGTTACAAACGTCACATTAGCAGCGACCAATCACCCACGCTAGGAAATCTCTGTCCCATGAGGAAAGTCCTGATGGCGGGATGGAGAACTGACCAATGTCACGCGATCAGGGATTGTGGTGGACTTCCAGCACCATGCCGGTGTCGGCGTGGATCTCCACAGCCGTACGGCGCTCGAAGCCACCGTCTTCGCCCTTGGCCTCAATCCAGAACGTGACTCCCCAGACCCCCGTCGGAGGGAAGCCCTTCCGACCCAGTTCGGTATTGGTGAACTCGGGTACGAAGTCGATCTGCTCACGGGCGATCCGTACAGCCTCGTCGGCGGCGATGCCCGTCCCGCCCAGGCACCCACCCAGGTACCCAATGACGAGGACCAGCATCACGACCAGAAAGATCTGGGCCGCTCTAGACCAATTCCTAAACAGGTTCATCGATCCTGCCTTTCCCGGTAGACAACCCAGAGCCGCAGAGCCAGGTAGCCCAGCACGTGTGTCATGCCCACCACCGAGATCCACCAGAAGGCGAGCCGACGGTCGAAGTCCTGCTGGCGGGCCTCCCACCACGTGAGTCCCAGGGCGGCTACCAGCAACAGGAACAGGACGGTGCTCTGCTGTGCACCCATCAACCAGAGGATCCCCATCTCGTCTCCCTACTCGGCAGCCGGGAAGACCTTGACCGACAAGAACCGGACTGGTAGGTCGACGAGCCTGACGGGGCCGTGGGCCACCTCACCGTGTATCTGGATCGTGTCGCCCGTCTCGAGCAGGTAGTTCCTGGGTCCGTACCCGTACTCCATGCTGCCTTCCAGGATGTGGAGGAATTCAACGCCCTCGTGCTGGAACAGCGGAAACACGTCGTCGGCCGACTCCAGGGTGACCATCATCGGCTCGATGATCCTGGTCCTTCCGCGAAGCGATCCGAGGTCCTCGTAGACGTGGCCGGGGCGGCTGCCCTCGTGGAGGATCTCCATGCGCTCACCGGCCCTCACGATCACGACGTCGTGTTCCTCGTCCAGACCGCGGAAGAAGGCGGTGATCGGTACGCCGGCGGCGTGGGCCAGACGCGTGAGCGTGGAGAGGCTCGGCGATGTCTGGCCGTGCTCGATCTTGGACACCATGCCGAGGGAGATCTCGGCGACCTCGGCGAACTGCGCCATGGTCAGGCCGAGGGTGCGACGTGCATCACGGACACGCTCGCCGACCACCCGACAGACGTCGTCCGACGAGAACGAGGATGAGGATGAGGATGAGCTCACTGCCTGATCGTCCACTGTCGCCACTGGTGCTCCCTCCCTCGAATCCGATCAACGGGACCAGCAGCACAGGACCCTAAGGCCGCGCACGGACCCGGCCGATGCCTCCGATGGTACCTACTCTTCCGGCCCGGTAGCGATCCAACCCCTCGGGGTGGACATCCGAATGCCGGATCACCGGGCTCGAGCCGTGGGGTCCGGGCCCACCCACGGCGAAGCTCCCATCCGCAGACGACGCACTCCTAGGCTGCAGCGGATGCCGGATGTGGTGGTGGTCGGAGCGGGGGTGCTGGGGGCGTCGATCGCCCTCGAAATGCAGCGGTCTGGCCGGTCCGTCACCGTCGTGGACAAGGGCGTGGCAGTGGGAGGCGGATCCACGGGCTCCAGTTCAGCCGTGGTCAGGTACAACTTCTCCACGCTCGCCGGGGTGATCTCGGCCTGGGAGTCCGCCCACCGTTGGTGGTCCTGGGCCGACCACCTGGACGTCCCCGAGGGGATCGGCCCCCTCGCCACCTTCCACCGACGCCCGATGCTCTTCCTCGAGCCAGCGGGGTTCGACAGGGCGCACATGGTCGGGCTCCTGGAGGACGTCGGCGTCGAATGGGAGGTTCTGGACCGGGAGGTCCTGGCCCAACGGTTCCCCCAACTCGACACCCGAACCTTCTTCCCCCCGTGCCGGCCTGACGAGGCGAGGTTCTTCGACGATCCCGGCGAACTCCTCGACTGCGTCGTGACCCCCGACGCCGGCTTCATCGATGACCCCCAACTGGCCGCCGCGAACCTGATGGACGCTGCCCTGCTGCACGGATCCGTACTCCGCCTCCGGACCCGGGTAGTCGGGCTGGCCACAGTCGGCGGGCGACTGGCGGGCGTGCGACTGGCGGACGGTTCCACCATCAGCGCCCCGGTGGTGGTGAACGCTGCGGGCCCCTGGAGTTCGGAGCTCAACCGGCTGGCCGGAGTCACCGCCGAGATGGCTGTACCCACCCGGCCCTTGCGCCAGGAAGTCCACGTGGTTCCGAGCCCAGATGGCTTCAGCATGGACGACGGCGGCGTCATGGTGGCCGACATGGACCTCGGCTACTACAGCCGCCCCCAGCCGGGAGGCACCCTGCTGGTGGGCGGCGTGGAGCCGGACTGCGACCCACTCGAGTGGCTGGAGGATCCGGACGAGGCATCACCCACCCCGACGGTGGAGTGCTTCGAAGCCCAGGTCTGGCGACTGGCCCGCCGCCTTCCCGACCTGGCCGTGCCCCACCGTCCGACCGGGCTGGCCGGGGTCTACGACGTCACGCCCGACTGGCTCCCCATCTACGACCGGTCCTCGCTGGATGGCTTCTACCTGGCCATCGGCACGTCGGGCAACCAGTTCAAGAACGCCCCGCTGATCGGCCAGGTGATGCTGGACCTCGTGGACGCCTGCGAGGCAGGCCACGACCATGACGCTGACCCCGTGACGACGGACTGCCACCACATCGGACGAACCCTCAACCTCGGGACGTTCTCGCGCCTCCGGACCGGTGTGGTCACCAGCGGTACGGTCCTGGGCTGAGGCGACGACTGACCTGCGTGTCTGCGAGGCTCGACCAATGGACCCCGTCGACCGCACCGCCCGGTTCCCAGTCGGCGCGGTGGTGACACTCGAGGCCCTGACCGGCGACGTGCACCCGTGCCTGGCCCGGCTCCGGACCGCTGAACCGGTCTCGTGGCTGCCGGCCATCGGCGGCTGGCTGGTGACCGGGAGGGACCCCGCCCTGGCCGTCCTACGCGACGCTGATTCCTTCACCGTGGACGACCCCCGCTTCTCGACTGCCCGGGTGGTGGGGCCGAGCATGCTTTCCACCGACGGCGCCGACCACGCACGCCACCGGACTCCGTTCGCCGGAGCTTTCAAGCATGCCGTCGTGATGGACGGGTTCGAGGCCTGGACGGCCATCGAGGCACGGCGCCTGCTGGCCGGGCACCTGGCCGTCGGCCGCTGTGACCTGAGGCCGGCGCTGGCCGCCCCTCTGGCCGTGGGGGTGATCGCCCGGGCGCTGAACCTGGAGGAGGCCGACCCCGATCGGGTACTGGGGTGGTACCGAGCGATCGTCGCCGGTGTCGAGGGAGTGAACGCCGGCCGCGAGGTGGGCGACGGCACCCGTCGGGCCGTGGCCGACCTGCGCAGGGCCGTGGACCGCACCGTCCGCGACTCCGCCGGCTCGCTGCTGGCCGAGGTGGCCGAGGAAGGCTCCTTGACGGCGGACGAGCTCTTCTCGAACACTGCCGTGCTCATGTTCGGAGCCATCGAGACATCAGAGGGGATGACGGCGAACGCCCTCGCCCACCTGATCGGTGATCCGTCCCAGCTTGCAGCGGTGGCCAACGACCGGAGCCTCGTACCCGACGCTGTGGAGGAGTCTCTCCGGATGGAGCCGGCGGCCACCCTGGTGGACCGCTACGCCACCCGTGAGGTCGATCTGCTGGAAGCGCGGATCGGTGTCGGTGACCTGGTGACGGTGTCCCTGGCCGGCGCCAACCGGGATCCGGTCGTGTTCAATGATCCCGACCGGTTCGACGTGAGGCGCCCAAACCTCCACCTGCAACTGGCCTTCGTGAAGGGCCCGCACGTGTGCCTGGGCCTACACCTGGCCAGGCTCCAGACGATCGCCGCAGTCGATGCCGTCCTGGACCTCCTGCCCGGCGTCAGGCTGGATGACGACTTCGAACCGGCCCGTGGGCTGGTGTTCCGGAAGCCGGCGGCAGTGCCCGTCGCCTGGGGCCCGTCTGAAGGCTGACATGCACACCGGACCGGGACCTCGCACGGAGGCAACGACCTCCGCGGGCCGAAAGCCGGCGTGATGGGAACATCGGGCGTTGACTCGGGCGATGGGTCATGCGTGCTGGAGGTTCGTGTCACTCCAATTGGTGCCAGGTAAGGAGTCTGTTAGCGCTCCTCCTCGCACTTCGTGGATCCCTCCAGGGAGAGCCGGAACGCCCGAACCGTAGCGGTCCGGTCACAGGCCCTACGGTGGCGGCATGGCCCATGCCGAACGGCTGGCCGGAAGAGGAGCGAGACCATGGGCGCCGACGGCACCTGGAACATGACCATGAAGACCCCTATGGGCGAACAGGCGGGAACCCTTACGCTGACCACCGAAGGCGGCACCCTCACCGGTTCGATGGGCGGCCCCCAGGGGTCGCTGGAACTGGAGGACGGCACGGTCGACGGTGACAGCCTGTCGTGGACTGTCAACATGACTTCGCCAATGCCCGTAAAGATTGAGGCCACGGCCACCGTCGACGGCGACACAATCAGCGGCGAGGCCAAGTTGGGTGCTTTCGGGACTGGGACGTTCAGCGGCACCCGGACCTGACGAACTCACCGTCTGGCCGAGCCGCCCTACCCCCAGCAAGGTCAGGTCCGGTCAGGTCCGCCGGCGAGTGGCTCCGGCCCACCAGTCACCCGGCTTGAGGCGTAGGCCAAATCCCAACCGCCCGTTCAGCCAGAGCATCAGCCCACGTAAACGGGTGGCCGCCAGATGACGGCCAATCCGGTGGCGTCGCTTCGTGAAGTCCTTGTTGTACGGACAGACCCGGATGCAGATCATGCAGTCGCTGGCGATCTGGCCCCAATAGGAGAAGCACTTCTCACCGTCGACCGACCACTTGCGCACGCCACCGATGGACGACCGGTTTAGTTTCACCGAGACCGGGCCAGCTGCCGGGATCGCCTTTGGTGGGCAGGCATCCGTGCAACGTCGACACCCCTCGCAGAAGGCGGTGACTCCGAACTCGATCGGTGCATCGTGGGCTACCGGGGCATCGGTGAAGATCTTCCCGAATCGGACCCGAGGCCCGAACTCTGGTGTGATCACCAGGCCGTGCCTGCCGTACTCGCCGAGCCCGGCCTGGATTGCCAGGGGTATCACCAGCGCCGAGTCGTTGAGGCTGGGAACCGCCTTGTAGCCGAGGTTGCGAAGCCACTGAGCCGTGGCCAGCAGCACGAGGACGTCCTTCGAGTACCCCAGCCCGGTCGCCGCTCCGGACAGCGCCGACGGCACGGTGTCGACCAGGTCGTGGTCCATGGCCTGACCGACGACGATGACGCTGGTCAGGCCATCGGGCAGGTCGACCGGACGGCCCTCATCGGCGTGCCTGGCATACCTCTCCGTGTAGACCCACCGTTCGTCGTGGGCACAGATCCCCACGAGATCGGCTCCGAAGGTCCCAGCCACCTGCTTCACGGTCGCCGCTGCCTCGGCGGGCGTACCGAGGTCGAGCTGGTCTTCCGGACCGTCGCGCAGTTGCGTGAGCGGGCTCAGGAAGCCGTCGCGTAGGTCGTCCCCGTCGTGCATCTCGGCAAAGACGTCGACCACCTGCCAGGCGGCATTCCGGATCGCATAGTCCCGTTGCCCGAATCCGGCGGCGTTGCGCCACTCGGTGAGCGGCTCACGGTACGACCGGAAGAACCGCCGGGCCTCGTCGGTGGCTATCTCTGGGTCCCAGAAGGACCGGTTGAAGACGTCGTCGACCTGGCTGAAGCGTTCGAAGTCGAGGAGGACCTCCCACGACGGCCCTCGGGGAAGATCGCTGGACAGGTCGCTTCCCGTGGCGGTCACGCCGGGTTCCAGAGACCCTCGGCGATCAGGTCGGCTTGGACCTCGATGATGCCATCACGCAACACGTCGACCATCCAGTCGATCTGCTCGACGCTCAGCACCAGCGGTGGCGACAGTACGTTCTGATGGGCGATCGGCCGCACGATGAGGCCGCGCTTCTCACACGCCTCGGCGACTCGGTCCCCCACGTGCACCGATGGATCGAAGAGTTCCTTCGTCTCCTTGTCGGCCACGTTCTCCACACAGTGCATGAAGTGGCTGCCACGGACGTCACCCACGATTCCCAGGTCGGACAGGCTGGCAAGGCGCTCGGAGAAGTACGGGCCGACCCTGCGGACGTGCCCGCAGATGTCCTCCCGCTCGATGATCTCGATGTTGGCGAGCGCCGCGGCGCAACACACCGGATGGCCGGAGTACGTGAAACCGTGGGCGAACACCGATCCCTCGGCCTGCGGGACGCTGATGACGTCGTAGATCTCATCGGAGATGAGCGTGGCCGAAAGCGGTGCATAGGCCGACGTGAGGCCCTTGGCCGAGTTGATGATGTCAGGGACGATCCCGAACACGTCCTCCGAGGCGAAGAAGTGCCCGAGCCGTCCGAAGGCGGTCACCACTTCGTCGGCCACGAACAGGATCTGGAATTCGGTACAGAGGTCGCGCATGCCCTTCAGGTAGCCGGGGGGCGGTACCAGCACGCCGCCGGCGCCCATGATCGGCTCGGCGAAGAAGGCGGCGACGTTCTCCGGGCCCAGGGACTCGACCTTGGTGCGGAACTCGTCGAGCAGCAGGCCGGTGTACTCCTCGGGCGTGGTTCCATCTGGGCGCCGGTAGAGATCCGGGCCCGACACCCGCTGGATGAGCGGCTCGCCGATCACGTCGAAGCCGATGTGGTCGTAGTCGATGCCGGTCATCGACATCGCCAGGTAGGTGGAACCGTGGTAGCCGTTCTCACGGGTGATGATCATCTTCTTGTCGGGCATGCCCAACTGGTTGAAGTAGAAGTGGACGAGTCGCACCGTGGTGTCGTTGGCCATCGACCCGCCGGACCCGTAGATCACGTGGTTCAGTGGCCCGGGGGCGAGGCTGGCCAACTTGGCTGAGAGTTCGGCGACGGGAATCGTGGTGTGGTGGCCGAACGACGAGAAGTAGGTCATCTTCGTGGCCTGCTCCGCCATGGCCCGGCCGATCTCGGCCCGGCCGTAGCCGACGTTCACACACCACAGCCCACCGATCCCGTCCAGGTAACGGCGTCCGTCGCTGTCGAATATGTAGGCACCCTCGGACTCGGCGACGACCAGCGAGCCCTGCTCCTGGAAGGTGGAGAAGTCGGTCCACGGGTGGATGAAGTGGTCCTTGTCCTTCTGCCAGATGTCCTGCGTGTCGTACTGGTCGAAGCGGGCCGCCGCAGCGGCCTCGGCCTCGGACCCGACCGAGATCTCGTGTTCGATGGACATCGTCATCTCCTTCGTCGGCCCGTCTCTCGCCCCACCAATCGGGGTTCAGATCGTGCCATGGATTCCCGTTGATCACCCGCCTCGGAGATCAGGACAGAATCGTCATCAGATCGGACAGCGAGATGGGCACCATCTCGAGCATGGGCCGGCTACGAGTCGGCCGGGCAGGTGAGATCGACTCCCTCGTTGAGGGCGGCGTTGAACCCCGCCGGGCCGTCGGTGAATACGGCTACGTACCAGGTAGCGACCTCAGCCTCGTCCACTCCAGCCAGGAGACAGTCCTGGTCTTGGGGGACGCCTACGGACGTCAACTCGGCTCGCACCATCGCCACGAGATCCACGCAGTATGCGACGGGTTGCACGAGGGCCTGCGCATCCTCGACGGACATCCCGCCGGTGCTGGCGTCTGTCATCAGTTGTCCGGTTCTAGCGACCCCTTCGACACGCATCATGGTCACGATGGCGCACTCGGCCTGGCCCTCGGTCCAGTGCCGACCCAGCACGGGATGCACCGGGTAGTTGTCCATCCAACTGGCGTAGATTGACATCTGCTGCTCGATGACTGCTGGGTCGGCTCCCCGCTCCATGAGGAGACCGGCTCGCTCCTCGGCAGCACCCCGTTCGATGCTCTCGCGCTCCATCAGCAACTTCACCAGCGCCTCGCGGACGCCTTCGATCACCTCGTCGACCTCCCCAGCGACGTCGAGTCCAGCCGCAGCCTGCAACGTGGTGGCGGGTACCGTCGCAGTGGGAACATCCGTCGTGCTGGTGGTCTGCACCTCGGGCTCGGATGAACCCCCGCACCCAGCCAGCAGAAGGCACGACAAGGCCAGCAGGGTGATTGCTCGGATCTGCACCGGCGCATTCTCGCAGCGCATTTGGGCGGAGCCCACGTGTCGAACCGATCATCTCTCGGACGCGGGTGATTCTCGGAAACGGCACGTTGGGTCCCGGACGTTTTGAGGCAGGGGAAAACACGCTCTCCACCGGACCAGCGGGGTCTATGGTCCGCGTCGTGTCCGAGTTCCTGCCGCCGCCACCCCTGGACCTGGATGCACTACGTGCCGGTCGCCTGGCCCGACTTCGATCCACCATGGTCGACCACGGTCTCGACCTGTGCGTGCTGACCAACCCGGTGAACCTGCGGTATGCGGCCGACTACCGGGGCTTTCCCCTGTTCCAGAGCCATATTCCAACGACGTACCTGATGGTTCCGGTAGAGGGCCCGCTGGCGCTCTACGGCGGCTACTGCGGCCCACTCGACACCGTCAACGAAAGCCGTCCTGCCCATTCGGTGACAAGCTTCGATTCCGGGCTGGACCTGTCAGCGGTCGCGGTCGGGTTTGCCGACGACGTGGCCGGCTTCCTCGGCGAGGTCGGCCTGCCGGCGGACGCCGTGGTGGGCCTGGAACGCACGACGCCCAGCGGACATGCGGCCCTCAGCGACGCCGACCTCCACATCGTGGACTCCGACCCCGTCCTGGAACTGGCCAGGAGCCGGAAGTCGTCGCTGGAGATCGAAGCGTTGCGCTACTCGATCGACGTGGCTGAACTCGGGCTGGCGGAGATGGAGGCGGCACTGGTCCCCGGCATCAGCGAGAACCGGCTGTGGTCCATCCTCCACCAGGTCAACATCGCCCACGATGGCGACTGGATCGACGGACGGATGCTGTGTTCCGGCCCGAGGAGCAACCCGTGGTACCAGGAGGCGACCGGCCGGGCCATCCAGGTCGGTGACCTGGTGCCGTTCGACACCGACATGATCGGCCCGTTCGGGTACTGCGCCGATATCTCACGGACGTTCCTGTGCGGAGGGGTGCCACCCAGCGCTCAGCAGGTCTACCTATACGAGCGGGCCCGGGATGAGATCGAACACAACACGGCGCTCCTACGCGTCGGAGCATCCTTCAGGGAACTCTCCATGGCCGTGCTTCGCCAACCCGACGACATAGTCGCCCAGCGTTACGTCTGCGCCTTCCACGGTGTGGGCCTGAGCGACGAGTATCCGAAGATCCCCTATCCCGACGACTGGGACCGCATCGGCTACGACGGTGAGATCGAGGCTGGCCTGGTGCTGTCGGTCGAGAGCTACGTAGGTCCGCTAGGAGGCACCCAGGGCGTGAAGCTGGAGCAGATGGTCCAAGTCACACCTGACGGGGTGGAGGCGCTGTCCTCCTATCCCTTCTGGGAGTGAGGCCTGCCGATGCTGAGGCCCGACGAGTACGACCGCCACGACGCCGTCGGGCTGGCCGCGCTGGTGGCCAACGGCGAGGTGACGGCAGCCGAGGTGGCCGAGACGGCGATCGCACGGATAGAGGCGACGAAACAGCCTCTCAGCGGCGTGATCGCGACCTGCTTCGAGGATGCCCGTCACGAGGTGGAGGCCGGCCAGATGGTCGGTCCGCTGGTCGGCGTGCCGTTCCTGGTCAAGGACCTGAACACCTGGGTCCGGGGGATGGCGGCCACCAACGGCAGTCGTGCCCTCGCCGGCTTCGTGCCCGAGCACGACTCCGTGCTGGTAGGGCGCCTGAGGGCCGCCGGGCTGGTCCTCCTCGGGAAGACCAACACTCCTGAGTTCGGCCTGAACGTGTGCACGGCACCGGCGATGTTCGGGGTGACCCCAAACCCCTTTGATCCGACACGCAGTGCGGGAGGCTCGAGTGGCGGTTCAGCCGTTGCGGTGGCGATCGGTGTCGTGCCCGCAGCCCATGCCACCGACAGCGGAGGGTCGATCCGGATCCCGGCCTCTAACTGCGGGTTGTTCGGGCTGAAGCCCTCGCGGTCGCGTGTCCCGCTTGGTAACGACCAGCCCGAAGGCCTGGGCGGGCTGAGCGCCGGCCACGCCGTGACCCACAGCGTGCGCGACTCGGCGGTCCTCCTGGACGCCACCGCCGGGCCACTGCCCGGACGCGCCGACGAGTTCAACGGATCCACGGGATCGTTCGCCGAGGCCCTGGCCCACGCCATGCCCGAGCTCCGCGTGGCGTTGTGGACCGAAGGCCTGGCCGACGAGGCGGTGTCGGCGCAATGCGTCCGAGCCGCCGTCGACGCAGCGCACCTCAGCGAGACCGTCGGCTGCCGGGTGGAAGAGATGAGACCACCGGTCAAGGGCGCTGCGCTCCGCCATGCACTCGACGTGGTCTTCACCACGAACATCCGCCGGGTGGTGCACGCCGTGCTGGCCGACCGGCCGAACGCCCTGGCGGACGGGCTGCTGGAGCCGATCACCGTGGCGTGCTTCGAGGCCGGCGCCCGCCACGACGATGCCGACTACGAGGCGGCACTTGGCCACATCCGGAGGGTGGCCCTGGACATGGAGGCGTTCTTCGAGCAGTTCGACCTGCTTCTCACCCCCACGCTGGCCGAACCGCCCATGGCACTCGGGGTGCTCGACATGCAGGCCGACGACTGGGACTCCTACTTCCGACGACTGCTGGATGCGATCCCGTTCACCCCGCTGTTCAACGTGACCGGCGGTCCGGCGGCGTCAGTGCCCCTCGGGTGGTCCGACGGCGGCCTGCCGATCGGGGTCCAGTTCGGCGCGGCGATGGGCGCCGAGGCCACGGTCCTGCGCCTGGCCCGTGAGTTGGAGTTGGCGAAGCCGTGGCATGACCGCAGCTGACCGGGTCGTAACCCTCTACGACGCGTTCTCGGAGGTACCTGGTGGCGGCAGCGTGGCCGGTGTGGTCGGGGCCGCCTCGGGACTCAGCACCCAGCGGATGCAGCAGGTCGCCGCCGAGGTGGGTGCGCCGGCCACCTGCTTTGTCACCGGGGTGGACTCCGGAGTGGATTCCAGGATGGTGGACGTCCGGTTCTTCTCCACGCTCACTGAGTACCCGATGTGTGGGCACGGGACCATCGCCGTGTTCACCTGGCTGGTCGAGGAGGGCCTGCTGGAGCTGGGCCCGCAAACCGTGTCGTGGACCCTCCGGACGCCCGGTGGAACGGCGACCGTGGACCTGGTCGCACGGCCCGATGGGCGGACGAAGGTCATGCTGGCCCTGGCACCGACCGTTGCCGAGCCCTGCACCGTCAGCGCCGCCGAGGTGGCGCCACTCCTGGGCATCGGCGTCGGGGCGATCCTCGAACCGTTGGCCATCGAAGCAGCGAGCGCCGACTTCACCCACCTGGTGGTCCGCGTCGACTCCCTTGCCACCATCGGGGACGTGGCCCCGGACCATGCGGCGGTTGCGGACCTGTGCCGCCGCATCGGCGCGGACACGCTGGCGGTGTTCACCACCGAGACCCTTGACCCGGGGGTGACCATTCGGTGCCGGGACTTCTGTCCGGCTGTGGGAACTCCCGAAGCCGCTGCCACAGGTACCACCAACCGTGCCCTGGCCTGCCACCTCGTGCGTCGCGGCCTGGTCGACTTCGGGACGGACGACCCGGTGGTGGTAGCGGCCCAGGGGGTGGAGATGGGTCGCCCCAGCGTCATACGGACCGAGGTCACCATGGTCGACGGGCTCCCTACCTGGCTCCGCGTGGGTGGGGTGGCCACCAGGTTCTCGGAGTCGACCGGGGTGATGGGCAGTCGGCGATGAAAAGCCCGGATCAACTCCCACCAGGACCCGCTCCCAACGGGCCAAACCAGCCTCACCGGTAGCCTTAACAACGAGGAAGACCGTTATCGGCAGTAACGCGCCACGTAACGCGCCTCCCTCGCCCTCGTAGAGGGTGGCGCGAAACCCCCACACCCCTGCTACCAAAGGGTTCTTGGGGTCACCTCGGTGAGGCTGGGAACGCGATTTGGGCCAATCGGGAACGCGCTTAGTCGGAAAGGTCAATGGCGATACGGCAGTGGTCGCTGGGACCCCATTCGTCCCGTCCGTTCAACGCCCGAACCGTCAGCGAGTCGGCTATCGATTCTGAGGCGAACACGAAGTCCAACTGCCGGTGGTCAGGACTACTGGCGCGACCACTCGCGTTTTGCCGTGACATCGTCCTGGCTTGGGTCGCGACCGTCAGGGAGTTGGATGGTGACGTCGTGGAGGGTTCCGGTGAAGGCGAAGGGTGCCGAGTACCGGGCCGAGACGGCCGATCCGTGGTCCTCGCCGACGCTGACGCCTGAGGAGGTGAACGTCATCAAGTACAGCGGAATGGTTTCCCGACCACACGCCTGCCCGTCGATCGACACCTCGGCCCAGCCGGCACTGCCGTCACGTTCGAGATGGACCGAGAGGGTGCAATCACCGGTGGGGACCTCGATGCTCGACTGGACGATGGTGTGATCGCCGAAAGCGTTGTAGTCGAAGACGAGTCGTTGATTCTGCACGAACAATGAGCAGCCGGAGTTCTCGTTGCCGGTCGCCAACAAGGCCCCTTCATCGCCAGCCGCACTGGTGACCCGGGCCGTGATGTCGACCACGCTGTCGGTCAGCGACGCCGCCGTTCTCGTGGGGATCGGTGTCATGGGCGGCCGATAGGTGTAGCGGCGGTCCGACCGATGAACCGAATGATCGTCAAGGCGAGGGATGAACAGCTCGAGTCGGCGCTCGTCGAGGGGGAGCACGCCGTGGGTTTCTGCCTCTTGCCACCACAGGTCGATCAGCTCGGCCAGCCGG
>ENA-ORXI01000366-ORXI01000366.1-sediment-metagenome-genome-assembly--contig:-NODE-366-length-37117-cov-10.596355_pt1 | contig 37117 bp, 43 predicted proteins | sample MGYA00237861_ERZ511468 | MGnify/ENA primary metagenome ERZ511468 (study PRJEB26299, sample SAMN06266213) | sediment metagenome | isolation source: Hudson Canyon methane seep mesocosm | place... | reverse complement strand
GGCGATACCGGGGATCGAACCTGGGACCTCGGGGTTATGAATCCCGCGCTCTAACCGGACTGAGCTATATCGCCATATCTTGAAAGAGCTACTAGACAGCAGCTCTTGTAAAGAACGAGAATTATATATTTGAAATTAGTTACTGTCAAACATTAAATCTAAAATGCACAACATCGCCATCTTGAACAAGATAATCTTTACCTTCTAAGCGCCACTTTCCAGCATCTTTCGCACCTTGTTCACCTTTATTATCAATAAAATCCTGATAAGCAGTGACTTCGGCTCTGATAAATCCTTTTTCAAAATCAGTATGAATAACACCTGCTGCCTGAGGTGCAGTTGCATTATTTGGAATAGTCCATGCTCTGACTTCCATTACACCAGCAGTAAAGTATGTTGATAAATTAAGTAATGAATATGCCGCTCTAACAACTCGGTTTAAACCAGGTTCTTCAAGCCCTAAGTCATCTAAAAACTCTTGTTTTTCATCTTCATCTAACTGGATTATTTCTGCTTCTATTGCTGCACATACAGAAACAACATTTGCGCCTTCTGATTCTGCAAATGCTGTTACTTGGTCAAGCATTGGATTATTCTCAAAACCATCATCTTGAACATTAGCAATATATAAAGCAGGCTTAAGTGTGATTAGACAAAGTTCTTTAATTACTTTCACTTCATCTTCAGTTAAATCCATTGATCGAACGGCTTGCCCTTTATCTAGATGGGCGAGCACTTTTTCAAGTATTTGTTTTTTTGCCTGCTCTTCTTTATTGCCTGTTCTGGCAGCCTTGGAGGTTTTTAATAATGATTTTTCAACTGATGACATATCAGCCAGCGCTAATTCAGTATTAATCACTTCTATGTCACTAAGTGGATCAACCTTTCCCTCTACATGAATAACATTATCATCTTCAAAACAACGAACAACATGAATGATGGCATCAGTTTCTCTAATATTACCTAAAAACTGATTACCCAGTCCCTCACCTTTTGAAGCACCAGCAACTAAACCAGCTATATCAACAAACTCTATTGTTGTTGGCAATATACGATCGGGATTAACTATTTCAGCCAGCTTGTCCATTCTAGCATCAGGTACTGGGACAACACCTACATTTGGATCAATAGTACAAAAAGGGTAGTTTTCTGCGGCAATAGTCGCTTTAGTAAGTGCATTAAACAATGTTGACTTACCTACATTTGGTAAACCAACAATTCCACAATGAAGTGCCATAAAATATAAATCTCTTATCTTGATTAGCTATATTTTGACTATGAACAGCCAAAAAAGGAGTGATTATACAAGGAAAATGACTTCCTAAATTATTTTTCTAACATAGAAAATTCGAATTCAACGACTTTATTGCGACCCTGATTCTTTGCCTGGTAAAGTGCAGTATCAGCATAATGCACAAGCTTATCTATATTAAAGTCACTACTCATGCTTTCCATACCACATTTATCACCTAAGCAATACATTCCAATGCTTATGGTTTGAACATAATCTTGTTTTTCCCATTCTAGGGATTCAATTTTTTTTCTGATACGCTCGGCAAATACTATGCCACTACTACAATTAGTATTGGTAAAAATAACAACAAACTCTTCACCACCATACCTAACCAGAACATCAGATTCTCGAACTTCTTGTTGTATGGCCTCTGATGTCTTAACTAAAACATCATCACCAAAACCATGACCATAATTATCGTTAGCTTGTTTAAAGTGATCAAGATCTAGAATTAACAGACAAAGCGCTTGGCCGTAACGCTTAGTATTAGCAAGTGCCAATTCAGCATGATCATAAAAAAAACGTCGATTATTTAATCCTGTTAACGGATCAACCATTGAAATATTTTTAAAATGTTCTTTCAATGAATTCAGATCAACAAGTGCCTCTTCTAACTTTGCTGTACGTTTTGTTATTTGATCTTCCATTTTCTCAAACAATCGAAAATTTGTGATCAATTGACCCAGCAAATTTTTATAAATCCCCAGCATCCTGACATGCCATTCATTAAAATGGTAAGCCTGTGGGTGAGAGATATTTAAGACGCCAACTAACTCACTGCCAGCAAAAATAGGGACACTGATAATCGAACCAGGTAAGTCAACATCACTCTGTTCATTATTTAAAGAAAAACGGCCATCTTCCAAACAGTTCTCACAATATTGCAATTCACCTGTTAATGCAGCAGTACCTATAACCCCTTCGCCAACCTTAAACTGTAAGGGTTTGTATTTCATTCTCTTTTCACTGGAAGATTCACTGGCACTTAATCCTGTTAAATTAACCAATACACCTTGTTCATTCAATACAAATAGCGAACATCGTTCCATATCCTGATTTTGAATAAGGACGCTTAAGGCGTTAGTAATTAGCTCTTTTTCATCTCCAGCCTGACAGTCCAGTTCAGACAGATCCTTTACCGCGGATAAAGAACTTAATAGATCAACAATAATATCTTCCATACCAATATTATTTTTTATAATGTCCACATAAATACCTATCCACTAATGACAGATGCCAGATCTTGTATATTATCAATATTCTTAACAGTATCATCCACAACCTTTACAAACAAGTCTTGAGATAAAGACAATCTGTTTAATAACTCAGAATAATCGGGTATATCATCAACTTTGTTACAAACAATATAAGCAGCAACCCAATGACTCAACTCTAACAATCCCACTAAACGCTTTTCATCACCCATAAAATCAGGCTGACGAAACTGCTTTAAAACGGTTTGATACACTATAGGTAAACTCCATCTTTCCAGTAACATTCCCCCTATTTCATATTGTGTTTTCCCAACAATACTTCGCATTTCATTTATAACTGAACCTTCAGTACGGCCAGATAAGGAAAACACTTTACCCATTTCTTTTGGAGAAATGTGTATTGCTGCTAACAAACCGATATTTAATAACAAACCTGAAGTATAGACAATATTAGGTTGCATTAAATCATCATCAATTTTCATTGCAAGCTTTTGGGCAACTAGCGCAGTAGTTAATGCATGGCTCCAAAAGAAATCAGCATCAAACTTTGCACATTCTAATGTTTTTAATTCATTATTGAGGACAATGCTTAATACAAGGCTTTTCACTAAATTAAGCCCCAATACTTGAATAATAGCAATACGCAGGTTATCTATTTTACCGGCGCGACCAAAATACGCAGAATTAGCTAAGCCTAGTAGCCTGGCAACTAAAACGGGTGATATAGAAAGAACATCAACCAGCTCTTCAACTGATATATCAGAATCATTAACGGCAGTAATGATTCTGATACTTGCTTCTGGTAAAGGAGGAAGGTTTTTTATTTTCGATATTTCAAGTTCAATATTTGTATTTTGACTCACGAATCTTCCTTTTTAAAACCATCTATTGTCAATTTTACCATTAACTTCCTATATTCTTCATTAATCAATGCATCTTTGCATATAAGAATAGCCTTTTTTGGTTTTTTTTGTTGCTTATAATGTAAAACTAATAAAAAGGGTGTAATGACTGTTGAAGGTAAAACTTCAATGGGATAAAAAGAACTATTATACGCAATTTCCCAGCCAGCAAATGAACTGTAACGAATAAGTTGGCTTTTAAAATGATGCTCTCTATTTAAATTAACTAGCAGGCTGATAAAAACAGCTGAACATAATATTATTTTATTAATTAAGGTGAGTGAACTAAGAAAAACAGGGGGTATTGATAGCACATGCAACACAACGAGCATTTTAATCAATACTGCTGATTGATTAATCCTAAAGACTACGGTTGTTTCGTATTTTTTTGACAAGAGATGCAAGCCCTTTTGAATCAGGTATTTGATCGCCTAATAAAAACCAGATCAACTGAGTATCTTGCATATTCAGAAGCTCCCTAAACAAAGCCTGCTCTTCACTAGAAACCTGGCTGTAAAAAACATCAAGATATCCATCCAATAAATAATCTAATTCCTTAGTGCCTCTTCGGCAATGCCATTTTAATTTAGCAATTGATTCCATTTGATTTTTTATGGCTTAATACAAACTAAAGAGCATTTTTGATGCTCTTTAGTTTGTTGATTAGCTTACAGTGTTAATTAACCTTGTTGACGAATAGCCATCATTTTTTTGATATCGGCAATCGCTTTGGCTGGGTTAAGTCCTTTTGGGCAGGTATCAGTACAGCTCATAATAGTATGGCAACGATACAGTTTATATGGGTCTTCAAGCTCATCTAATCGTTCCCCCGCATTTTCATCACGACTGTCTTCTAACCATCGAGACGCTTGCAATAATGTAGCTGGGCCTAAGTATTTGTCACTGTTCCACCAATAACTTGGGCAACTTGTAGAGCAACAGGCACAAAGTACACATTCATATAATCCATCCAGTTTTTTGCGCTCTTCCTTACTTTGTAATCTTTCTCTATCTGCCGGGGCTGGTGTTTGAGTTTCTATCCAGGGCTTTATTGATGCATATTGAGCAAAGAAATTGGTCATATCGGCAACCAAATCTTTCATCACGTCCATATGAGGCAAAGGAAATATTTTAATCGTTCCTTCATAATCTTCAATGGCCTTGGTACAAACCAATGTATTTTTACCGTTTACATTCATTGCACATGAGCCACAAACGCCTTCTCTACAAGATCGTCTAAAAGCCAGGGTGGTATCAATTTCATTTTTAATTTTTAGCACTGCATCAAGAACCATTGGCCCACAGCTGTCTAAATCAATATGAAAAATATCAATTCGTGGATTTTCTCCAGTATCAGGGTCCCAGCGATAAACTTCAAAACGCTTTAAATTTGTTGCATTTTTTGGTGCTGGAAATTCTTTACCTTTCTGTAATTTCGAGTTTTTAGGTAGGGCAAATTCAACCATTAGTAAACCCTCTTTTTAGGTGGAATGACATCAACTTCATCAGTTAAGGTATACATATGTACAGGTCTATAATCAATTTTAACTTTATCATCATTTAGCCATAGTAAAGAATGCTTCATCCAGTTTTTATCATCTCTATCTGGAAAGTCTTCTCTAGCATGCCCTCCACGACTTTCTTTTCTATTTGCTGCTGCAGTAATGGTGACAAATGCCTGATCTAACAAATTATCCAGTTCTAATGTTTCGACTAAATCTGTATTCCAGATTAATGATGAATCATTAACATTAACATTAACAAAAGAAGCTCTTACTTTTGCCATTTCTTCAACACCTTTATCCAGCATCTCACCCGTTCTATAAACAGAAGCATGATTTTGCATGGTTTTTTGCATGCTTAAGCGGATATCAGCAGTTTTTTCACTTCCTTTAGCAAATCGAAGACGATCAAACCGGGCCAGAGCTTGATCACAAGCCCCCTCTTTCAATGGTGAATGAGGCAGATTTGGTTTAATTAGTTCTGCACAGCGATTAGCAGCAGACCGGCCAAAAACAATTAAGTCCAATAATGAGTTTGAACCCAATCGATTTGCACCATGAACTGAAACACAAGCCGCTTCACCAATAGCCATCAAACCAGGAACAATTGAATCAGGATTGCCATCTTTAAGGGTAACGACTTCTGCCTTATAATTGGTAGGAATCCCCCCCATATTGTAATGTACGGTTGGCAATATAGGGATAGGTTCTTTAGTCACATCGACATCAGCAAAGATTTTTGCAGTTTCTGAGATACCCGGTAATCGTTCTTGAGTAATTTCAGGATCCAAATGCTCAATATGCAAATGAGCATGATCTTTTTCAGGCCCCACACCACGCCCTTCTTGAATTTCCATGGTAATGGCACGACTGACAACATCACGAGAAGCCAGGTCTTTTGCATTTGGCGCATAACGCTCCATAAAGCGCTCACCTTCAGAATTGGTTAAATAACCCCCTTCACCACGGACCCCTTCGGTAATTAGACAACCTGAGCCATAAATACCTGTTGGGTGAAACTGAATAAACTCCATATCTTGTAGAGCTATCCCTGCACGTAATGCCATGGCATTACCATCACCAGTCACTGTGTGCGCAGAAGTACAGGAAAAGAAAGTGCGCCCATAGCCCCCTGTTGCCAATACTGTGGCATGAGCACGAAATAAATGCATACTTCCATCTTCTAGACACCAGGCAAGCACACCTTTGCACTCACCATCTTCCATAATCAAATCAAGTGCAATGTATTCAACAAAAAACTCGGCATCATGCTTCAATGCTTGCTGATATAAGGTATGCAAAATAGCATGCCCTGTTTTATCAGCTGCTGCACAGGTTCTTTGGGCTGTACCCTCACCAAAATTTGTGGTCATACCACCAAAAGCACGTTGATATATTTTTCCATCTTCCGTACGTGAGAAAGGCACACCATAATGTTCTAATTCAATAATGGCAGGAATAGCTTCTCTACACATATACTCAATAGCATCCTGATCACCTAGCCAATCAGAGCCTTTAACTGTATCGTACATATGCCAGCGCCAGTCATCTTCCCCCATATTTCCCAAAGCTGCACTAATTCCACCCTGAGCAGCCACGGTATGACTACGTGTAGGAAACACTTTTGTTATACAAGCAGTTTTCAAGCCTTTTTCTGCCATCCCAAAGGTAGCCCGCAAACCTGCCCCACCAGCACCTACAACAATAGTATCGTAGGTGTGTTCTATTATTTTGTAATCTTTTGACATGCCTTATCCTAGCCTATCCAATCATTGAAATTCGAAAGATAGCAACGATTGCCGCTATAGCGAAAAATAAAAATGTTAATTTCATTAGCCATATTGAAGATATTTTCATCCATTCGGTATGCACATAATCTTCAATCACAACTTGTAAGCCCAAAGCAGCATGATAAAAAGCAGCAATAACCCAAGCTAACGCTAAAACTGTATCCAGAGGGCCCGATAACCAAACAATCATATCTTGATGCGTAGCATCTAAAAGTTGCTCAGTAAATGAAACCATCCACAATGACAAAGGAATCAAAGTAATTGCTGTTATTCTTTGCATCCAGAAATGACTTGTACCCGCTTTTGCTGATCCCAGGCCTCTGACTTTTGCTAAAGGTGTTTGATAATTCATAGTCTTAATAAAAGATAAGAGTTAAAACAAAAGAAAGTGCTAATTCAATAATTGCATTTCTATCCATATCATCTTTATCAAAGCCAGTCCCCACATCCCAAATTAAATGTCTTATGCCATGAATCAAATGAAAGAAAAGTGCATATATAAAAAACCATACACCTATTCGTATAATCGTATAGTCCAATACGGACTGTAACTGTAAAAAAGCATCATTTCCTTGTAATATGACAAAAAAACTAGCAACGTAAATTATAAGCCCCATTGCCAGTACGACACCCGTCATTCGATGGGTAATTGAGACAATCCCGGTTAAGGGCAACCTATAAATCATTAAGTGCGGTGAAAGCGGTCTTTTATGTTGAGTCATAGTATTTTCTTACGGTGAGTGTGGCTAAACTTGTTATCTCTCATCATACATCGCTATATAAGGAGGTTACAATGCTAAATATAGATTTATTGTTGCAATTTTGAATATGGATTATATACAATTTAATACTTGTTAAATCGGTAATTTCTACTATAGAAAACACCCTAATTGCTTTTGCTAGATAGAGCACAACTTGCATGTCTTTTTAGTTGAAACAACTTATATCAATTATAGTCGCTATAATACATTTTTCTCATAAAACCATGACAAACGCAATGAATGCAGATTGGATTAATTTTTTAAAATCTAGATACCCGAATTCCATCCACAATTCTGTAATTGATCAGTCAGATCAGCAACAATTACAAAACACTATTAGCCCATTAACGCATTTAGCTATTTTAAAAGTAACTGGAGATGATGCCAGTCACTTTCTTCAAGGGCAACTCACTTGTAATATTAATGAATTAGATCAATCGAAAAGTTTTTTTACTGCATTTTGTAATGCTAAAGGTCGAACAATCTGTACCCTATTAATTATTAAAACCACGACTGACTATTTATTAATTCTACCCGCCGAACTCATTGATAAAGTCAGTAAGAAATTGCAGATGTACATCATGCGATCTAAAGTACAGCTTTCCAATGTGACTAATGAACTTTGCCTGACGGGTATCCAGACATCCACACCCTCTATATTACCTTGTTTACCTGAGACAGCATTTACAGTTATTCAGGAAGAAAATATTATAGTAAAGTTCCCTCTATCTGGACATCGTTATTTAGTGATATGCCCTACTCAGCAATCCATCACTCTCTGGACTGATTTATCAAATGCAAACCTGGTCACTGCAACTTCTCTCGAATCATGGAATGCGCAAGATATTTCAGCAGGCATCCCCTGGCTGACACAAACAACATCTGAGGTATATATCCCTCAGATGTTAAATATTGATAAATTAGGTGGTATTAGTTTCACCAAAGGCTGCTATACAGGGCAAGAAATTATTGCTCGAACCCACTATTTAGGAAAAGCAAAACGTGAATTATTTCTTGCTTATTGTGAAAACACTGCATTAATTGACGATGGGAGCCAAATAATGGCAAATAATAATGAACAAACAATTGGAAAAGTACTATCCTTACAAACTAGCAGTGAAAATACTAAAATTTTAATTGTTATACAATCAGCTGATGCCAAGTTAAAAAATCTTACACTTAATAACTCAAATCAGGATAAAATTAACATCATAGAATTTCAATAAAGGTTCATGGAAAATGCAATTTAAATCTGTTCAAGACTTTCTCGTTCACGTACAAGAAGAGCTTGATGCAAACCGTCTGGTTTTACCTACGTTACCTGACGTCGCACTAAAAGTAAGAGATGCTGTTGCTAAAGGTGAGGCATCATCACAAGATCTTGCCGATATGATTGTAACTGATACAGCGCTATCAGCCAGACTCATGCAAGTAGCTAATAGCCCCTTATATCGCGGTGCTGTTGAGGTTAATAATATCCAAATGGCTGTAACGCGTTTAGGTAGTGCAACCATTAGAACTTTAATTACCAGTTTGGTAATGCAGCAAATGTTTACTCCGAGTACCGAACTTTTAGATCAACATTTTAGAGAAGTATGGGAACAAGCTGTTAATGTTTCCGCTATTAGTCGTGCCCTGGCATCATTTGTTCCTCACCTAAATTCTGACGAAGCCATGCTTGCTGGCTTAATGCATCAAGTAGGAAAGTTACCTATTTTGATGTTAGTAGAAAATATTCCTGAATTTAGAGATAGTCCATCAAGACTTTCAAAATTATTAGAAAAAGCCCACCCACCGATTGGCAAAATCATCATGGAAACATGGGATTTCCCAGAGGAATTGAAATTGGTTGCATCTGAATATGTTGACTTCCAGAGAGATTCAGGTGATAAAGCTGATTATGTTGATTTAGTACAAGTTGCCTTTTTACAGAGTATTGCAGGAACAGATCACCCCGCTAGCAGAGTTGATTGGAATACTGTACCTTCTTTTGCAAAACTTGGTCTTGCATCTGATGCTGAAATACTTGAAATTGAAGGGGTTTCAGATGAAATTGAACTCACTCATTCCATGTTCAACTAACATTATTTTTGCTTAATACATAATAATATCCACAAAAACTATTACAATTAACAATACTCATTATATTTTATGGTTATGAACAAACCACAGGCTGAGCTGTAACTAGGTTAATAAATCCCCTAAATAATTTACAAAATGAGAAAGCTGTTTTTTGTTCAGAGGCATATTATATTTATTTAAAATAAAAGCCTGAAAAATGTCAGACAGGCATATGCTCTTTAGCATTTTTGTCCTAAGAAGTAAGCCGTCTTTCTTTATCGATTCTATTTGTTTTATAACTATTTAAAAACCTCTAATTATGATTAATCATCAAGCGGCTCTTCGTTTTAGACGATTAGGTATGTGGACCATCTGTGCAGTTTATTTTGTTATTCTTGTTGGTGGAATTGTTAGAGCATCAGGCGCAGGTATGGGGTGTCCAGACTGGCCAACTTGTTTTGGTCAATGGGTACCACCAACAGAAGAATCACAATTACCCCCAAACTATCAAGAAATATATGCTGAACGCGGATATAAGAACACTCAATTCAATCCAGTAAAAACCTGGACAGAATATGCTAATCGCTTAGTCGGTGTGACCATCGGTTTTTTGATTTTCTTAACCGCATGGTCTTCCAGAATTTATTTAAAAGCAGATAAAAGTATTTTTTATCTATCTGTCAGTATCTTTCTTTTAGTTGGTTTTCAAGGCTGGTTAGGCTCGGCTGTTGTTGCAAGCAACTTAAAGCCTTTTATGATCACCCTGCATATGCTATTAGCTCTGTTTATCGTCGCACTGCTTATTTACGCCATAGCCAAATCTCAGAAAGAGTATCTATTTAAAATTGATAGCAGCCAAATCTCTCCCAGAGTTAATACCGTACTTATCTTTGCTATGGGCTTTACACTCATACAAGTTGGCATGGGGACACAAGTAAGAGAGGCCGTAGACTTTATTGCACACGAACATAAATATATAGACCGAGAATACTGGAGAGATAGCTTTCCAATCATTTTTTATATTCACCGCTCGTTCTCTTCCATTGTTTTATTTACTAACTTATGGATAGGCTGGAAGATCTACCAATCCGTAGACAAAAACCATTTATTAATGCGCTGTAGCTACTGGCTCATTGGAGTTATTATTATAGCTATAATTGCTGGAGTCACTTTAGATAGACTAGGGGTTCCTCCAATTGCACAGCCAATCCATTTATTAATGGCTAATATAATTTTTGGCGTGCAGTTTTTTATATACATCAGTCTTTTTTATTCGACAAAAAAAGCACTCTAAGAAACAAATTGACTCAGGTTTATTTCTTAACAGTTAAGATGCTAACCAAAAAAACAATAAAGCCAATAGCAAACAATCCTAAAAAGACGGTCAACATAGTGCCGTCTTGCTCCGAAACCGAGTGACTCTTTTTAGCTCTTAACTGTGATGCTGAAGTTGTGCCATCAATTAAATTATTTTTTTTAATGTTAATTGACTTACTGTACTCTTCTTTATCACTAACCTCGCTCCATACAACTTGAACGACTTCCGTTAGTAATGATTCTTTAGCATATGTAAAAGGACTCACCATGGCTAAATGCAGACATAATAAACACATCAATTTTTTCATTTTACGCCTATTTTTTTGCCCCTTAAAAATTGATTTTATCAGCTTTACTCACCCTAAATGCAAAATATCCTACAACTATTAATCTTCACATGTGGAAACGGATTGAGTTTCTAAAAGAGTTAAATTATCTTTTAATAATTCCTGGTCACTTAACACCTTTGCATACCATGCCAACTTACTTTTATAACGCGGCATAATATTTACATTCACTCCAACTTTTAAATACTTTTGCTGCAATCTATACGCACGGTTCTTTTTTACAAACAACCCTAGAGAAACAACCCCTTTAAGATTACCATTTCTAAATAACCAATAATCAGAAATGCCTTTATTTTTTAACATTTGGGCGTCCTTAATAGATTGCTGAAAGGTATCTGCTGCGGGGTAATAAACTAAATAGCTGCTAAGAACTTCAATATCTTTATTGATAAAAGTAAATGAATCCTTATCAATTTTATTTAACTTACTCCAGCTAACAATTTTATTTTTATCTATAAAAGGTCCAATTTGAAAACAAAAACCCAGTACTTCTGCTTCGGCACTAACAGACTCAATTATCTTTTTTTCCTCAACTAATTGATTATCTGAAACAACGCTTTCAGCTTGTTTGTTTAATTTAACATTTACCTTTGGAATTGAATGTTTAAGCTCTACACTCGCCTCAATAGTTTTAGTTATTTGCTCTACTTCAGGCTCAGGACTAACATTAATTGCTTGTTGCTTTATCGGTTTAATTTCATCAGAAGTAATAATACTGTCATTAGCTGGCAACTTATTTATCACACTTTCTTCTTCAGGCTCATTCAACTCAACTTGCTTATTTGGCAATAATGAAGCGACTTTGATTTCTCGCTCTGGCATCTCACTTAATAACTGTATTTGTTTTTTATCACTATTTATAATAATTTCTGAAGTGTTTATCGGCCGTGAATTAACCCCCCATATAAAGAAAACAATATTACATAATAATACAACAAAGAAAAAAATCTTCATTTCACCCCATCCTCTTTACAATAAAGAGAGAGTCCTTTAAGTACAAAATCTGTCTCAATAATAGTTTCAAAATTTAGATACTGAGAAAGTAATATGGCATCACCTCCTGTTAAAACAACTGTTTGGCATTTGCACAAATCAGTAATACTTTTTTCTATTAAACCCGCAGCAGCATATAAAGTACCAGAATAAATTGCAGACTGTGTTGAACTAGATAACGCAACTGGAAATTGATTTTCTACATTTGATAGGTTTTCAGTTCCGTTAAATAAGGCTTGTTTCATTAACTGTAAGCCTGGACTAATGAGTCCTCCTAAATGATGTCCTTGCAGATTTAAAACATCAATGGTAATAGCAGTCCCACAATCTACAACGCAGCCCTTTCCAGGGTAATAATGATGTAAAGCAATTAAGCCTAACCATCTATCGATGCCTAATTTGTTTGCTTGTTGATATGCGTTAGTCACTGAATATCCATAAGATGAAGATTTTGCAATGACAATACTCACTTGCGGCCATTGTTTTTTGGCTAAAGCTGCTAACTGTTTAGTTATATCTTTATTGCTAACAGAAGAAATAGCTAGCGTTTTTGGATCGTCCAGCATAAACCATTGCTGTTGAATTAAGCTAATAAAGTTGGTTTTTGCATGTTCTATAGACTGAACTTTTCCAACAACATCTTTGTTACTTACACACCATTTGATCCGTGTATTACCGATATCAACTAACACATTCATGCTTTTCTAAAACTCACTTCTCCTGAAGCAAAAGCTTTTACTTTACCGGATTCATCTTCTAACAATAATAAGCCATTATTATCTATGCCCATAACCGTGCCAGAAACCACCTGTTTCCCAATATAAACCTGCACAGCTTTATCTTTCATACAATCAGACTCTCGCCACTCGTCAATAAAACTTGCAAAACCATCACTTTCATAATTAGCGATTGTTGGCATTAAAAAATTTAACAGGCTAGCGGCAAGTTTATTTCTTATTTTGACAGCGTTATCAGACAAAATTTGATTTAAATCCACCCAATCCTGAGTAATTGACTTAGCCTGCTCTTTCGGTAAATAAAAGTTCAAACCTAATCCAATAACAGCACTACAAGGCCCGTTTGTCTCCCCAGAAACTTCAATCAGAATACCTGCCAGTTTTCTTTCTTTCCAAAAGATATCATTCGGCCATTTTAGACCAACATCATCAATACCACAGTCATTCAATGCGCGTATCACAGCAACACCTACAGCTAAGCTCAAACCGCTGATGGAAGCAGGGCCTTGTTGAAACTTCCATAGTATGGATAAATAAATATTACTACCAAAGGGTGAAACCCATTCTCGTCCTCTACGACCCTTTCCTGCAGTCTGATATTCAGCAAAACAAACAATACCTGAATTGTTCGTTTGATGTGATTTTTCAACCAGATAACTATTAGTTGAATTAATACTATCGTGAATTTCCAGTTCAGAAATTAAAGAATTAGCTTCGTTGGTCAGTAATTGTGAAAGAGTTGTTTGAGACAATAATTCCAGGGCACTTTCAAGTCTATAACCTTTCCCTGTAATGGCACTAAATTCCAGACCAAGCTCAGTTAAATGCTTTAACTGCTTACAAATGGCAGAGCGACTAATACCAATTTCTTCTGCAAGCCTGGTTCCAGAGTGGAACTTGCCATCAGCTAAAAGGCTTATGATCTTTTTTTGATTATCTGAAATATGCACGCTACAAACTTTTTACCATTCAAAGATACTTTAGGACAAATGAGTTCAATTAATTACTCTTATTTTCACGAATTTTCTGCATTTGTCTTTTAACAATATGCTTGATTAAGACCTCCCGGTCTTCATCTTTCAAATTAATATAGTCAATACCCACTTGATATGGCAAAGAACCCTTTGATTGATTATTTTTCTTACAATAAACAACCTTTCCATAAAGTAAAATAACGGCAACACAAGATGAAAGGAATAACTTTACCTCAAGAAACGTCCCTTCTTTAATTAAGCAGTCCACTTCAATAGCCAAACCAGACGCACTTAAGTTGGTATTACACAAAGTTGTTTCAGTCAAATCATTATCTTGTTGCAATAAAGCCTGTGCTAATAAACTAAATTTTGAATCCATTAGTTTTAGGTATTCAGCTATTTCAGGTTCATTTTTTTCAATCCGATGCATCACTAAGCGACTTTCCTGACCCAGCACATCCAGCGCCGTCACCAAAGAACAATTACTTAATACATCATTAGACATTTTACTTGCAGAAATGACAGCCTGCTCATCAACTATTCTGTAATACAAGTTAACTGCATCATCAATTCTAAAAAAACGTCTTCTATCTTCAGCCGCAGTGTTTATTTGATTACTCACTGTATTCCTTAAATATAATTAATTAGCTTTATCTTGTAATGAATCCGTTTGTATCATATTACTGACATCCTCGGGTTTAAGCCCCAAAGTAGGATCTTCCTGAGAAATAATTATTTCAACTCGACGGTTTTTTGCACGGTTTTCAGCCGTATCATTAGCAACCAAAGGTTTAGTATCTGCGTAGCCTTCAACCACAATCCTATTTCGGTCTGTGCCCGTGTGACTCAACATATAATCGGCAACTGTTACAGCTCTACCAGCGGCAAGCTCCCAGTTTGAGCGATACCAATCTGTTGAAATAGGAATATCATCCGTATGTCCGGCCACATGAACAATACCCTTAGAGTCATTAACAGCTGAGGTAATTTTTTCCATTGCAGGTTCAAACCCCGCTTTTAAAATGGCTGTACCAGAAGGAAATGAGCCTTTTTCCTTAATCCTGATAATAATTTTTAAACCTTCGGTATTAACTGAGACCAAGCCTTCACCAATTTCTTGAGCAAGGGAGCCTTTTATTTTAGTAGCCTGATCATTTATTTCCCCCATTTTGGCTTGCAGCATTCTCTGCTTAACCTGCTCCATATCTTCAACACTCACATTGAGTTTCGAAGCCTTCTGGTTAGTTGTCTGTTTAATCTGTTCTAATGGCGTAGGTTCAGTTTGAGCCGGAGAAAAATGCTGAGCAATAATACTTGTCCCCATTGGCACTTCGACAGCAACAATATCTCTTTGCACACCAAAAGCATTTTCCATTGATTCTGCTACCTTTTTAAATTTGGCAGCATCCATTGTTGCAAATGATAATAGCAGCACAAAGAAACACATCAACAGTGACATTAAATCAGCAAAGGTCGCCAACCATAATGGTGCACCGGCAGGAGGACATTTAGGACATTCATCTGCCATAGCAATTATTCCTCATCAGTTTTACGTTTTTTCTCTGAAATATATGAATTTAATAGAGCTTCTAACACTTTGGGATTCATACCTTCCTGAATTCCCGTAATGGTATCCAGGATTAATTCCTTATTGGCTTTCTCATAATTTAATACGTAGGCTAATTTATCAACCATGGGTAAAGCAAAACAGTTTGCAACCATTGCACCATAAAGCGTTGTTAATAATGCAACAGCCATCGCAGGACCAATACTGGCAGGGTCAGACATATTTGCAAGCATTTGTACCAAACCAACCAAGGTTCCAATCATACCCATAGCAGGGGCAAGGTCACCAACCCCTTTCCACATATCTTGACCAATCTCGTTTCTACTGACCATCTGATCAATATCTTGCTGCAACATTTTTTTTACAAACACTGGATCATGACCATCAACACATAAGCTAATGCCTTTTTTCATAAAAGGATTGGTAATTTCTTCACCCTCTAAAGCTAACAGACCGTTTTTTCTGGCCACATCAGCTAATCGAACCGCATCCTCAATTAAAACATTAGGGTCTTCACTTTTATTTAAAAATGTTTTTCCTAAAATACCAAACGAGCGAATAAAGTCAGAGAGTGGAATCCGCATCAAGCTAACTCCAAATGTCCCACCAATTACAATTAATAGAGAGGGCACATTAACAAACAACATGACATCACCACCGGTGGCAATTGCCGCTACAATAATACCAATGCCTATTAAAAAACCAACTAAGGATGCTATATCCACTTTAACCCTCTTGTTTTATAAAAAAATTAGCTCACCTGATTAATCATCAAAAAATTGATGAATTGACTAATTTAGATTTCAGTTAACTACATATATATTTTAGTAGTATATTATTACTACACAATTTTAGCTGATGTATGAGATTTTATCCTTCAAAGCTTCATTATTTTTCAGCAATTAGCCTTTTATCTTCCCATTTACCCGTTTATTATAAATGAGCCATCCAGAATTTACTTTAACTACCGACCTAATTTACCTAAATCATGCCGCTGTAGCACCTTGGCCAAAAAGAACCTCGGATGCAGTTAAAGCTTTTGCAGAACAAAATGCTCGATACGGCTCACATTATTATTTAGACTGGCTAAAACAAGAAACCGAATTACGAAGCCAATTAAAAACACTGCTTAATGCACCCTCAGTTGATGATATAGCATTAGTCAAAAACACTTCAGAAGCAATATCATTTGTTGCTTATGGTTTACCCTGGAGTCAAGGCGACAATATTGTAAGTTCTGATGAAGAATTCCCATCCAATCGTATTCCCTGGGAATCATTAGCGAATCAAGGTGTAGAACTAAGGCAGGCTAAGCTTTTATCAAAGCCCTCACCTGAGGAGGCATTATTCTCTTTGGTCGACTCCAATACCCGTTTAATAACCATCAGTTCAATTCAGTTTGCTTCAGGACTCAGGTTAAATTTACAGAAAGTTGGCCAGTTTTGTAAAGATAATAACATCTTATTTTGTATTGATGCGATTCAAAGTTTAGGTGCAGTAGAGTTTGATGTACAAGCTTATCATGCTGACTTTGTAATGGCTGATGGCCATAAATGGATGTTTGGGCCAGAAGGCCTGGGGGTGTTTTATACCAACCCTGCTTCTCGCAATAAACTAAAGCTAACCCAGTATGGTTGGCATATGATGGCCAACATTCATAATTACGAAAACAAACCATGGGAAATCCATCCAACGGCTCAGAGATTTGAGTGTGGTAGCCCCAATATGCTTGGTATCCATGCCTGGTCAGCCAGTCTTTCTTTATTATTAGAAACCGGCATGGATAAAATTGAAGCTAAAATCAATGAAAATATTACTTATTTAATAGATAAGATAAGTAAAAACTCAAAACTTGTGTTGTTAAGTGATCAGAATGCCCAATTAAAATCAGGCATTATCTTATTTAAACATTTAACCGTTGATAACAATCAACTCTATAGACATCTACAAAAAAACGGTGTGGTCTGCGCTTTAAGAGGCGGTGGCATACGCTTTTCACCTCACTTCTATCATTCTAAAGATGAACTGGATAGAGCGATGGCAATTATTAGCTTAATTTAAACAGTGTATTGAAATTATCGGTTGAAAGCCTGGCAATTTCTTCCACTGAAGTCCCTCGAAGTTCAGCAATATGTTCAGCAACATAAGGAACGTAGGTAGGGTAATTGGGCTTCCCTCTATAGGGGACAGGTGCTAAATAGGGAGAGTCTGTCTCAATTAGAAAACGATCTGCAGGGACTTTTTTAGCAACTTCTTTAATTGCCTGAGCATTCTTAAAAGTCACAATGCCTGAAAAAGAGATATAAAACCCAATATCCAGCGCTTTTTTTGCATAGGCCCAATCTTCAGTGAAGCAATGAATTATTCCACCTACTTGCTCTGCACCTTCGTCTGCTAATACATCAAGAGAATCATGCCCCGCTTCACGGGTATGAATAATCAGCGGCTTATCGACCACTTTTGCCGCTTTAATATGATTTCTAAAGCGTTGATGCTGCCAATCTAAATCACCTTCACTACGAAAATAATCCAGGCCAGTTTCGCCAATAGCAATAACTTTTGGATTGTTAGCTAACTCGATCAGCTCATCTACCGTTGGGTCTTTTCCTTCATGAACATTTGGATGAACACCGACTGATAATGAAATTTGCGGGTATTCTTTAACCAAATCGAGCATTGCCGGATAAGATTCCAGATCAATTGCAATACAGAGCATGTGATCAATTTGACTATTTTCCGCTTCTTTCATGAAACAGCTAAAATCATTTTGATAAGGTTCAAGATCAATACGATCTAGATGACAATGAGAGTCTATAAACATATTTAAATAAAAAAGGGAGGTTATGGGTAACGCAGTTGTAATTGTGAATATAAGCAGAGCGCAGTTTTAATAACTTAAATTGTATTGTATTGTATTTTTTCAGCCTAAAGAACGACATGAAGAATAATATTGAAGGTTTAACCTAACAATTCATAAACTTCATATTTTTAATATGAAGCTTACATCGTATGAGTCGATCTTTCAGACTCTAAAGCACCCGCCAGATAAGTTTCAATTTTATTTCTTGCCGCTCCCTTATCCTGATCACTAAACTGCACACCAACACCGGCTGCACGATAGCCTTCAGCACCTGCAGGTGTTTTCCAGATAATTTTACCTGCAATGGGTAAACGTTCAGTTTCTTCCATTAAATTGAGCAACATAAAAACCTCTTCACCCATTTCATATTCCCTTTTTGTAGGGATAAATAAACCACCATTTACCACATAGGGCATATAAGCCGAATAAAGTGCATTTTTTTCTTTTATTGAAAGAGACAGTATTCCCTGTCTTGGTGGTGCTGCTGCATCTGCCATAGTTTTATCTGCTATTAAGGTCAATCCATTGAATTAAAATTTCTTCAAACATCAATTGCTTATTCAATTGCGTATCAAGTCTTTGCTGGCTAAGTAATAAAAAATCATAATAATTATACAACTTTTTTAAGTCTAGCTTGTTAGCCGTTTCTTGCAAGTCAGAAATTAAATCTGAATTTAAAATTTCAATTGCTTGCTGATGATACCTCAATTTAATTAAATCCATCACCCAGCTAATTAACCAGATAAGCAATAATTCAATTTGTTTTTTATCTAACTTGTTCCACTGTTCAGCAATGGGTACAAAACTATCTTTTGATCGTGCTATTTTAATCCATAATTTGAAGCAATCATTTCTGAAGTTCATCACAGAATCATCTGATAATTGCTTTGCCAATAAAGGAGACCCTTGCGCCATCTTTAACAAGACATCTACATTTTCAATCACACCCTGTTGATTTAACCATGTTTTAATATGTTGCTCGTCAGAAACAGTGACCGTTAGTTTTTGACAGCGACTTCTGATGGTTGCAGGGAGCTTTGATGGTTTATCAGTAATTAAAACCAAACATGTTCGTTCGGTTGGTTCTTCCAAATATTTTAGAAAAGCATTAGCTGAGGCATTATTTAAACTATCGGCTGAATTAATAACCACCATTCGAAAACTTTCAAACTGTGGCTTTAAGGTAAGCTTAGCCGTTAACTGACGAATAACATCAATACCAATTGCTTTTCCATGCTCTTCAGGCTCTATAAAAATATAATCAGGATGCGTTTTTGCATTAAAGAGCTTGCAACTAGAGCATTTACCACAAAAGCTATTATTTGGCTCTGGTGATGAACACATTAACAGCTGAGAATAAAATTCAGCCAACTGCAATTTACCGAGCCCCTTATTACCAATAATCAATAAGGCTTGTGGAACCCGGTGCTGATTAATATAGTTATTTAATTGAGAACAACTTGATGTTAACCAGGGTAATGATTGCTGAATATCATTCATCTGTTTTTATCTTCTTATTAAGCGACGCATGTATTCCTTAGTCACAAAACACCTATCTTAATTTAGAGCGCATTATTTGTATCAAGGAGCTGACCAATCGATAGAGCAATATTATCTTGTACCTTTTCTAAAGAAAGAGCCGCATTAATAATCTTAATGATTTTAGGGTTCTGTTCCGCTCTATCTAAATAAGCGGTTCTAACTCTTTCGAAAAAAGCCACCTTTTCAGATTCAAATCGATCAAGTTTACCGCGCTTACTTGCTCGGTCCATACCCACGTCGATAGGTGCATCTAATAAAAGAGTTAAATCAGGCCGTAATGAACCTTGCACTCTATCTTCCAACCATTCAATCATACTGATATCCATCCCACGACCACCCCCTTGGTATGCATAAGTAGCATCAGTAAAGCGGTCACATAACACCCAGTATCCTTGAGTTAAAGCGGGTTGAATCACTTGCTGAATATGTTGAGCTCTAGCAGCAAACATCATTAATAATTCAGCATTGTCAGAAACGGATTCCTCTCTATTATCTAACAATATTTGCCGAATATTTTCTGCAAATGCAGTTCCTCCTGGCTCTCTTGTAGTAACAACTGTAATACCAGCCTCTTCAAGCAATTGTTTAATAAAAGTAAGGTTAGTCGACTTTCCAACGCCCTCACCTCCTTCTAATGTAATGAACTGCCCTTCTTTCATCGTCTTCTCTGATATTTATTGACTGCATTATTATGCTCTCTAAGCGTAGCAGAGAACTTATGCGTACCTCTGCCTTTACCCAAAGCAACAAAATACAGGGTTTTACCCTTTGCAGGGTGCAATGCGGCATGAATTGCCAATTGCCCTGGCATAGCAATAGGTGTGGGTGGCAATCCTTTAATCACGTATGTATTATAAGCCGTTGGCTGTCTTAAATCTCTATATCGGATATTACCTTTATAACGATCCCCCATACCATAAATGACTGTAGGGTCAGTTTGTAAAAGCATGCCCTTTCGAAGTCTTCTGGTAAAAACGCCTGCAATTTGAGGACGCTCAAAAGCTGCTCCCGTTTCTTTTTCAACAATAGATGCCAAAATCAGAGCTTGATACGCATTTTCCAAAGGTAAATCTTTTTGTTTGTTCTGCCACTCCTTTTCTAAAATGAGTTTCATTTTATCGTAAGCGGTTTTTAAAATGGCAAAATCTGTGGTTTTCTTATCAAAGAAATAGGTATCAGGAAAAAACAAACCTTCTGGGTGTTTATACTCAGAATCCAACTTTGCCATAATGCTTTGATAATCCATTGCTCCCAAGGTTTTCACCAAGTGTGGGTTTTTTTGGATTTGTTCAAGAATTTGTTTGAAACTCCAGCCTTCCGGGAAGGTAATTGAATATTGTCTGGATTTACCTGCTACAAATATGGCTAAAATTTCAGGCATTGTCAGGCCTGCTTTTAGTTCATATTCCCCGGCTTTCAGCTTATTACTCACTTTGTCTTTATAAGCAATAACTTTAAACCACAAAGGATTAATAGCAATGTTCTGATCAATTAATTTATTGCTGATTCGTTTAAAGCTATCACCTTTTTCAATCTCGATCATCTTAGTCTGTTCAATAACCACTGGAACAGTAAGGGCCTGGTTATACTCATTCCATAACCAGATAGTCGCCAAGCTAATAAGCAATAATAGACTAGTAAAAATCTTAGTGAACATTAACGGCCTCTTGCTTATAATCAGTAAACAAATGTTGTAATTTATTAAATATAGGACCAATTTTAAATGACTGCTGCTCAATTTTCTGTATTGGCCATAGCCCTATAATTGAATTGCTAACAAACAGTTCATCGGCAGAAAAAACATCCGCTGTATTCAGCATCTTTTCCACAACAGGTATGTTATTTTGTTTTGCTAAAAATATAATAATATTCCTTAAAACACCCTCAACACCACATTGTTCAATTAATGGTGTATACAAACAATGACCTTTTACTAAAAAGATATTGCTCATGGTCCCTTCGATAACGTTTCCATTAATATCCAACATGATACCTTCATGAATATCAGATGATGTCCATTCAGATCGAGCAATAACTTGCTCCAGTCGATTCATATGTTTAATGCCTGCCAGTGCGGGATTTAATCCTAATCTAGTCTTGCAAAACCTGGCATTAATGCCTCGCGTTAATAAATTTTCAGGATAATCAGGAAATGGGTGAAGAGAAAATAGACGTGTAGCTTGAATTGAATCGGGTTGACGATACCCTCGTCCACCAGACCCTCTGGTAACCATTAATTTTAAAACGGCTTTAGCTGAACCCTTTACCAGTTGATTAGCTTCATTCCTTAATAAATCAATATCAGGTGTAGGAATTAAAAGTTTTTTACACCCTTTATCCAGTCGTTGTAAATGCTGATTCAAAAAAACAGGGGTTCCATTAATGACTTCAATGGTTTCAAATAAACCATCTCCATACTGGAACCCCCTGTCTGAAATTGCTATACAGTGTTCACTTTTACCATTTAGTAGATACATAAGGCAACACTGTTATCAAAATTTTATTCGTATCGTTTAAATATCAATGATCCATTGGTTCCACCAAAACCAAAAGAATTCGATATTGCATAATCGATCTTCATATCTCTTGCAGTGTTAGGAACATAATCTAAATCACATTCTGGATCTGCAGTCTCAAGGTTAATAGTCGGTGGGGCAATCTGATTTTTAACTGTTAATGCAGATAAAACTGCTTCAATACCTCCAGCAGCACCTAATAAATGACCAATCATCGATTTAGTTGAACTGACAGCAACATTATAAGCATGATCACCTAATGCCGCTTTCATCGCTTGAGTTTCACCTACATCACCTGCAGGTGTCGAAGTACCATGTGCATTAATGTAATCAATTTGCTCAGCATTCACGCCAGCATCTCGCATTGCATTTTTCATACAACGAGCTGCACCTTCACCACCAACAGAAGGTGTTGTCATATGATAAGCGTCACCACTCATGCCATAACCTACTACTTCTGCATAAATTTTTGCACCCCGTGCTATTGCATGCTCAAGCTCTTCAAGCACCACAACACCAGCACCATCACTCAAGACAAAACCATCACGATCTTTATCCCAGGGACGACTAGCTGCTTGAGGATCATCATTTCTACGTGATAAAGCTTTTGCTGATGAAAAACCACCCATTGCAGTCGCTGATGTAGTACACATTTCTGCACCACCCGCCACCATAACATCTGCATCACCGTATTTAATCAGACGGGTAGCATCACCAATATTATGAGTTCCGGTAGAACATGCGGTAACAATCGCGAAATTAGGCCCCTTTAAACCATATTTAATGGAAAGGTTACCAGAAATCATGTTGATAATATTACCTGGAACAAAAAAAGGTGAAATTCGACGTGGACCACTTTTTTCATAAGTCATTCGGCAGCTTTCAATACCTGTAATACCACCAATTCCAGAACCAATTGCCACACCAATTCGTTCGGCATTTTCTTCTGTCACTTCCAGACCTGAGTCTTCAATCGCCTGACAACCAGCGGCAATGCCATAATGAATGAAACCATCCATTCTTTTCGCATCTTTCGCAGGAATATATTCACTAATGTCAAAACCTCTGATAACACCACCAAATGTTGTTGCGAAAGATGATATATCAAATGAATCGATTGGACTAATACCACTTTTACCATTAATGATACCGCCCCAGGTATCTGCGACATTATTAGCTAAAGGCGAAATTGCGCCTAGGCCTGTAATTACAACTCGACGTGTGCTCAAAGTATTGACCTGTTAGAAAAGTAAAAAATTCATACTGTGAAAGGAGTTTTTAAAAAACTTTCAAAAACTATGTCTAGTGGATGAGAATTCACCCACTAGATGATGTAATCAATTATAGATTAGTATTAATATAATCAATTGCTAACTGAACTGTTGTGATTTTTTCAGCTTCTTCATCTGGAATTTCACATTCAAATTCTTCTTCAAGCGCCATGACAAGTTCTACTGTATCCAAAGAATCAGCACCAAGATCATCAACAAAAGACGCATCATTAGCAATATCGTCCTTAACACCTAACTGTTCTGCAACAATCTTTTTTACTCGTTCTTCAATGTTACTCATTTTTTTTCCCCAAACATGTAATCGTATTCTTATATGTATACGACTTACTGTAAATTATTATTTAAAGTTATAGAAACCTCGTCACTGGCTACCCAGCAAACCGAGTCGAATTATACTTGATATTGCAACAAAGTCACAACACTATGACATAAACATGCCACCATTTACATGAATTGTTTCACCAGTAATGTAAGATGCACCCTCTGAAGCCAGAAAAGAAACCGCATGAGCAATTTCTTTAGGGTCACCTAAACGTCCTAATGCAATTGAACTCATCAAAGCATCTTTATGCTCATCAGCCAGTTCTTTAGTCATATCCGTATCTATAAATCCTGGCGCTACAGTATTTATAGTTATGTTACGTGAGCCAACTTCTTTTGCCATAGATTTAGCAAATCCAACCATTCCGGCTTTAGATGCTGCATAATTTGTTTGCCCTGCATTACCTGTCGCACCAACGACTGAAGAAATGTTAACTATTCTTCCTGTTTTTGCTTTCATCATCCCACGCAATACAGCTTTACTCATCCGAAAAATTGATGTCAGATTAGTATTGATAATATCATTCCACTCATCATCCTTCATTCGCATCAGTAGATTATCACGAGTGATTCCCGCATTATTGACTAATACAGCGGGTGCAGCATATTCATCAGCAATTTTTTTTATCACTTCAGCAATTGATTCAGCATCAGCAACATTTAATTTCAAGCCTTTACCATTTTCAGATAAATAACTAGATATTGAATCAGCACCCTTATCGCTGGTTGCTGTACCCACGACAAAAAAACCATCTTCAACTAACTGCTCTGCAATTGCTCGTCCAATTCCTCGACTAGCCCCCGTTACCAAAGCTACTTTCTTATCCATTTAATTGCTCCACTACCTTTTCTAATGTTGCAGAATCATACATCGTCATATGATTTGCTTCTTTTACAATACGCTTATTAAGTCCCATCAAAATCTTACCTGGTCCGCACTCAACAAAATGAGTTACCCCCTGGTCATGCATATATCTAATACCATCGACCCAGCGTACTGGCTTGAACAATTGTTCTTTTAACACATTGCGTATAACTTCAGCTGCATTATGAGAAGCCACATCTACATTATGTATTAATGTCATTTTAGGACTATCAATTTGTATAGTCTTAAGCTTTTCATCAAGCTTTTCAGCAGCGGGTTCCATTAAGGCACAATGCGATGGCACACTCACTGGTAATTTCAACGCTCGTTTAGCACCCGCCTCTTTTGCAGCAGCCATTGCTCTTTCAACTGCCGCAACATGCCCTGCAATAACGACCTGTCCAGGTGAATTAAAATTAACAGCAGAAACAATTTCATTCCCTGCACTTTCAGTACAGGCTTTAACTACAATATGATCCTCTAGACCAATAATTGCGGCCATCGCACCAATACCTTCAGGAACTGCCTGTTGCATTAATCGTCCACGCTCTGCAACCAGAGAAATAGCATCTTCAAAGCTTATGGCATCTGAGCAAACCAAAGCACTGTATTCACCTAGACTATGGCCAGCCATCCAGTCAGGCCTTACAGTCGTCTGTTCGCATAAAACTCGCCACATAGCAACACCTGCAGCCAACATAGCGGGTTGAGTATTATGAGTTTGATTTAAATCTTCAATGGGCCCTTGTTGAACCAAGTTCCATAAATCAAAACTTAAGCACTCCGATGCTTGTTCAAATGTCTGCTTAACCGTAGGAAAAGTCTCGGCTAAATCAGATAACATGCCAATTGACTGGGACCCTTGCCCAGGAAAAACAAAAGCTAAATTATAATTTTGTTCGCTCATAATGATCTTTTTTTTATTTAATACTTAATTAACGCAGAACCCCAGGTAAAGCCGGCACCAAAAGCTTCCAGTAATACCAACTGCCCTCGTTTAATCCGGCCATCTCTCACGGCTTCATTAAAAGCCAGCAAAACAGAAGCTGAAGAGGTATTCCCTTGATTCTCCAATGTCAAAACGACTTGATTCATCGACATTTTAAGCTTTCTTGCTGTCGCAGCTATAATTCTGGTATTTGCCTGATGAGGAACCAACCAATCTATTTCATCTTTTTCCAGACCGTTGGCTGCCAGGGTCTCATCCACGATACGACCTAAGGTATTCACTGCAACTTTAAAAACCTCATTACCTTTCATAGTAATAAAGCCTTTATCATCTTTGTTAGCATCAGTAGCAACTTGAGGATTTGAGCAATAAAGCAGATCTTCAAATGCTCCATCAGAATGGATATGTGTAGATAAAATACCAAATTCTTCAGACGAGTCTAATAGAACAGCGCCAGCACCATCACCAAATAGAATGCATGTTCCTCTATCTGTCCAGTCAACAAGTCGAGAACAAATTTCTGAGCCAACAATGAGAACCTTATCAGCAGCACCCGACTTTATATATTGATCAGCAATACTTAGCGCAAATATGGAACCAGAACAAGCTGCCTGTATATCGAAAGAGACACAGTTCTGGATTTCGAGGCGGTGTTGTAAAATACAGGCAGTACTTGGATAAACCCTGTCAGGGGTTCCTGTAGCAACAATAATTAAATCTATTTCACCCGCTTCAATTCCAGCCATTTCTATAGCTTGTCGAGCAGCTATTTCAGCCATACTCGCAGCGGTTTCGTCGGGCCCGGCAATTCGCCGTGTTTTTATCCCGGTACGATCAAAAATCCATTCATCCGTAGTATCAACTAATTTTGAAATATCTTCATTAGTTCGCACTGTTTCTGGTAAATAGCCACCTGTACCAATTACTTTTGAACAACGTTTCATACTTCCCCTCTATTCTCTAAAGTGGTAGCAACCTTATCACTTATTTTTTTAGTGACATTTTGCTCAATTTCTACCTCGGCCAAATGAATTGCCGTTTCAAATGCCAACTCATCAGCTCCGCCGTGACTCTTGACAACTAATCCTCGTAAACCGATAAAGCTAGCACCGTTATACATCCGAGGGTCAATACTTTGTTTGAACAGCTTTAAAACTGGATAGGCTGCAATACCTGCAAGCTTAGTAAAAATGTTTCTGGAAAAAGCATCTTTTAACTTTGTTCCAATCATCTTTGCAGCACCTTCAATTGATTTAAGCGCAACATTACCAACAAAACCATCCGTCACAATTAGATCAACTTTTACAGTACCCGCATTAATTGAATTCCCTTCCACATAGCCAATATAATTTATAGTAGATGCTTCAAGTAACTTTGCAGCAGCTTTCACCTGCTCATTACCTTTCATATCTTCTTCACCAATATTCAGTAAGCCTATTTTTGGTGAAGAAATATGTTCAACAGCCTTAACAACCTCTTCCCCCATAATAGCAAATTGATAGAGGTGCTCAGCTGTACAATCAACATTTGCACCTAAATCAAGAATATGAGTATGTCCAAAAGTTGAAGGTAAAGTAGATATAATAGCAGGCCTATCAATGCCTGGAATCATTTTCAATACGAAACGGGCAATAGCCATCAGTGCCCCCGTATTGCCGGCACTAACACATGCATCAGCCTCACCATCACGCACAAGGTTAATGGCAACACGCATTGAAGAGTCTTTTTTACTTCTTAATGCGCTCTGAGGTTTTTCATCCATTTCCACCTGCTGGGAGGCATGCTTGATAAACAACCTATCTTTAAATTCAGTCAGAGCATCAACCAGAAGTTCATTCAGAACCTCTTCATCTCCAACCATTATTATATTTAAATTAGAATTTGCTTTTAAGCATTTCAAGGATGCTGGAATGGTAACTTGAGGACCGAAATCCCCGCCCATCGCATCAATTGCAATTGTTGAGCTCACGCTAGGGTTAACTCCAGAAAATTTTATTGAAACCGACCTAGAACTAGGCCGATAAAGTCAATTAAGGAACAAGAAAAAAGCATGTCACCAAGGACATTATAAATCCACATTCCTTAATCAAGGACTGAGAGTGCCAGCCGATGAAAACCAACACTCATCAAAACTTTAATCTTCGTCGTTTACAACCACTTGACGACCTTTAAAAACACCTTCTGGTGTCATGTGGTGACGCAAATGAGTTTCACCTGTCATAGGATCTTGTGACAAAGTTTTGCTTGTCAAAGTATCATGTGAACGACGTTGCCCACGTCTTGAACGTGTTACTTTGCTTTTTTGTACAGCCATTTTTAATCTCCAGTATTTTTTAGTTTAGCTAAAACAGAAAACGGGTTATTAGATTCCACCTGTTCAACCTCAACCACTGTTTCAATGATAGGCTCAGCCTTTTCTCGCTCAACACACTCATACGGGTGTCGGGGAAAATCGGGTAAAGCCAACAACAACTCATCTTCAACAAGTTCATTAAGTGAAACTTTCTCATCATTCAAAAACATCGGCTCACAATCACTAGCTAACCTATCAGCTTGCTCTAATGATGTGACCATGCCCAATTTAAAATGTTTATCAATCGGTAAAACAACTTGTTTTAAACACGACTGACACTCAAGTATTAAATTTGCTTTGATTTCACCCACAATAGTGGGAACCCTTCCCTCTTTTCCAAAAGAAAGGTCAATATTTATTTCCCCAGAGTTATCAAGCAAAATTTCAGATAAACGAGACAACTCATTTATTTCAATTGCGCCTAAAAGTTGCTTTCCTCTTTCAGCAAAACTCACAGGATCTATAAGAACAGGTAATCTATCTAACATAACTTATCAAGTTTAAAGGGTTAATCTATTTTCGTCAACACCCATAAGCACATAGAACAAATAATTCCAGTTTTTTTATTCATTCATTGTTGTTATTTTTTAAAGATAGGACTGAGCATTTACCAATTATAAGCTCTGCAAGCAAATCAGTTATGAATTCTTTCAAGACTTATTCACTCAATTGTTACTATAATAAAACGACTACCAAAGTAACTTAATTTACTTAAATGAAACCTATTGTCCTTGCATCCTCCTCTATCTACAGAAAAGAATTATTACAAAAGCTCAATCTTAAGTTTATTACTGATGCTCCTAATATTGATGAATCACCCTTAAACAATGAACAGCCAAAACATTTAGCAATGCGTTTAGCCAAAGAAAAAGCTGAAGCTATACAATCAAAATACAATAACCACATAATTATAGCCTCAGACCAGGTGGCAAGTTTTAATCATCACATCCTTGGAAAACCAGGAAGCCACAGCCAAAGCATTCAACAACTAAAGCTACAATCAGGACAAACTGTAGATTTTTTTACTAGCATTTGCGTCATTGACTCATCAAGCAACGAAAGCCATAGCGATATAGACATTTGCACTGTACATTTTAAAGAACTATCTGAACAACAAATCTTGAATTACCTTAACTTCGACAAACCTTATGACTGCGCAGGGAGCTTTAAATCAGAAGGTCTAGGTATTGCTTTATTTGATAAAATCGAAAGTGAAGACCCCAATACACTCATAGGCCTTCCATTAATAAAACTTATTAAGTTATTAAATTTGTTTAAAATAGAAATTATTTAATATGTCCATTAACGAACAGCAGGGATGCTCTCGCCAAGGCTACACGGATGTATTCACGCCGTGTTTTGAGATACAGGATGGAAGCAACCTGCGGTTTGTACATAACCATGCTATTTAATGAAATCTTTTATTTGGCGCCATCAACTCAAACACTTGTGAAAACTCGACATCAGACTTATTCATCACCTTAGCGACCATCTTTGCATCTAAGCGCATAATAGACAGTGCCTCTTCAGAAAAGCTATTTAAAACCTCTTCAATCGTTGTGTTTCTCTGAGACAAACCAGTAAGGCGAGAGGCTAAACTCAGCAAATATGTATCTAGCTTGTAAACCAAAGATACCTCAGGATTAAGATAACTGCCAATAGCCTCATATAATGACTCTGGCAATCCCCAGGATTTAATTAACTCCGCTCCAACATCCGCATGAGTAAATCCCAGTATTTCTTGCTCCAGCCCACCAATTAACCGCCTGTCATAATCAGCAGCCAACAAAACTTCTTGAGATTTATCTGGAATTTTAAAATACATCACTAAAGAACCGATATCATGTAATAAACCCGTTAAAAAAAGCCTTTCACAATGCAAAACCGAACTTTCTTTAGCCAATAACTTAGCAATCAGTCCACATTGCACACTACGTAACCAAAAATCGGTCATATCAACCAATTCTGCAGGAATTTGATTAAACTTATCTATAACTGAAGTGGCAAACACCAAATCCTTTAAGTCATCAATACCAACAATAGTTATTGCTCTAGAAATCGTATCTACTTTAGCCTGAAAACCATAAAAAGAACTATTAACGATCTTAAGCAAGCGAACACTCAGCCCAGGATCTTTCGCTATCACCTTTCCCATATCACTTGCTGTATACCTGGGATCACTAATCATTTCAGATATTTGAAAATAAACATCCGGAAGGGAAAAAATTTCCAATGAATCCTGAATCAGTGTTTGAGGGTTTAAGTCTTCCATATTGACCTCTTAGGAAATAACGAACGAGTTATAGATTAGTGTAGCAGAGCGATCAGGAAAGACTGCGACGAATACTTACAATTTCCTATATAACTTAAGCACTTTTCGCACATAGTTTTGAGTTTCAGGATAAGGGGGGATTGAATTATTGTATTTTTTAACAGCACCTTCACCTGCATTATAGCTAGCAAGTACAAGATTAAGGTTGGAATCAAACATCTTTAACAAGTCTTTAATATAGTGAGTACCACCATCTATATTTTCTGTTGCATTTTTTCGATTAGAAACGCCATACCGTTTAGCTGTAGCAGGCATTAATTGCATCAACCCCACCGCCCCAGCTGATGAAATTGCTTTTACATCATATGCAGATTCAGTCTGAATCACTGCATGTAATAATTTTTCATCAATTTGATATTTTTTTGCTGCTTTAGCAATAATAGGCGTGAATTTTTTTTTATTCTTCGCTAGGCTTTTGAAAGCACCAGAATATCCCTTAGGCCTGGTCCGAATAATACGCTTATATTTAAGCCCTTTTATTGGCTTATCTGTGTAATACACACGTCCATCAGCAGCAGTGCGCTTGTATACATCGGCACTAACATGACAAGAAAATACAGCAAGTAACAAAATACACAGCAACTTTCTCATTAAACAAAAACCTTTAAAGCTTAACGACCTGTATTAGTCTAGCTGATTTAACAGCTTTATCTCGGGCTTCAGTCACATTATTTGCAGTTGCTAAGGCAACGCCCATTCTTCTTGTTACAAATGCTTCAGGCTTGGCAAATAATCGGACATCAACTTCAGGATCAACCAGAGCCTTATCAAGCCCAATATATTCGACACCTTTAGCGTCGATACCGCCCAAAACAACCGCACTTGCCCCTGTTTTATCTAAAACCGTAGAAATCGGTAGCCCTAAAATTGCTCTCGCATGTAAATCAAACTCGGTTTGTCTTTGAGTCACCATGGTGACCATTCCAGTATCGTGCGGTCGAGGGCTTACTTCACTGAACCAGACATCATCACCTTTAACAAACAGCTCAACACCAAACAAACCTAAACCTCCGATATTGTCAGTAACTTTAACAGCAATATCTTGCGAGTTTTGCAATGCATTCGCTGACATTGCCTGCGGCTGCCAACTTTCTCTATAATCACCATCTTCCTGTCTGTGTCCGATAGGCGCACAAAAATGCGTTTCAACCTGCCCTAATTCATTTAATGCTCTCACTGTTAACAATGTTATTTCATAATCAAATTCAACAGCACCTTCAACAATAACCTTGCCTGTATCTGTTCTTCCTCCAGACTTGGCATAGTTCCAGGCTTTTTCCAGCTGATCTTCAGACTTAACCATAGACTGCCCTTTTCCAGACGAAGACATCGTTGGTTTAATAAAACAAGGATAACCAATTCCACTATCTACCGCAGACTTAAGCTCAGCAAAAGTTTCTGCAAAAGCATAGCTAGAAGTTGGAACCTTAACCTCTTCAGCAGCCATGGTGCGAATCCCTTCTCTATTCATGGTTAATTGCACAGCCCTGGCATTAGGTACGACTTGTGAATGCCCTTCTAATTCTATCTCAGCCAATGCATCAGTTGCGATAGCTTCAATTTCAGGAATAATAAAATCAGGTTTTTCTTTAGCAATGAGTTCCTTCACTGCTGTTATATCTGTCATATCAATAACATAACTGCGATGTGCAAGCTGTTGCGCTGGAGCATTTTGGTAACGATCTACAGCAATAACCTCAACCCCATATCGCTGCAAAGATATAGCAACTTCCTTACCCAGCTCACCGCTACCTAATAATAAAGCCTTAGTTGCACTTTTACTAAGCGCTGTACCTATTTTCATTTTCAACCTATTGTGTGTATGCAGATCGCTTATTTGTCATTCGCCAAATAATTATCAATATCTTCTTTAGAAAAACCAATTTTCTTAGCCACTCGATCAGCATGACTGACACGAGAAATTCCATCAACCAACTTATATGTAGGTAGCTCATTGGCAAATTCCACCTGTTTTGCCACCCCTTCAGCTTTATCAATAAACAAATCAACTAATTGATGATTATGAGTAATTAAAATAGTGCTATTACCCTTACGATAAAAACCATCCAGTACATTTGCTGAAGACTCCATCTTCTCTTCAAAAGTTGTCCCTTCAGAAAGCTCATCAAGCACAATTAAACTTTTAGCTGTAGAAGCCAGAAAAATATCCTTTGTTCTTTTAAGCTCTGTACCAAAACGCCCTTCACCATCATCTAGGTGACTAATTTCTGGTGCCTGATAAAATATTTTGTCTGCTACTGTTAAGCTTGCTGCTTGTGCTGGAACAAAACAGCCCACCTGAGCAAGTAATTGTATCTGAGTCACCGTTTTACAAAAGGCCGTTTTACCCCCACTATTAGGGCCAGTGACAAATACCAGCTTTTCTTCTGCCAAGGTAAAATCATTCCCCACATAGGCTTCATTTTCCATACCTAACACAGGGTTCATGGCATTAAGCAAATCAATAGAATGATGCTTACCCTCTGACATGGTTGGCAGAACCATATGACTGCCATACTTCTCTGAAAATTTAATAAACGATAACAATTCATCCAGCTGCCCTAGAGCATCCAGAGCATCGCCAAGCTCCTCAGATTGCTTAAACTCTTCACGCAAAGGAATAATACAGTTATCTCTATCATAGGAACCAATAAAGGGAAAATAAACCAGTGCAGCTGGCGCCAAAAGAATACCTGACATGGTACCGCCACCAAAGGAAAGCCCTGGAATACTGAAACTTATCACTTGAGTTAACAACCAGACACTTGCCAAAACCAAAGTAATTAATAAAGGCTTAAATATTCGAGGAACAAAAATAGTTGCCGGAACGAACGAACCTTTACGCTGCTGCTTAGTTTTAAAACCTTTTTCCGTGTTATAAACAGGGCCCTGCATCAAAGAAAAAACGCGACTCTCAGAGAAAGTATTTATTTTCTCAAATATCGTTTTAAGGTAAGGGCTTTCAGGTATTTCCGATGAATAAACCTGTCCACACAGATCCACCATAAAACGAACAGCACGACGATATTGCCGATAACCATAGCCTTCAATTTGCTGGTCTTCACGAGCCGTCCCCATAGAACCTAAAAACTCACCAAATAACAACAAATATAAAGCTTGTTCTTTTTCCACAGACCTAGCAATAATGTTTTCCAGGTTATCTCTTATCGCTTGATTGCCTTGAATCTCTCTAAGCGCTTGCTGTTTAGCATTTATCTCGTCCAATGAAGCAGAAGGATTCATCAATGATCGATATAAGACAGATTGCCCCGCTATCGTACCCGCCTTATTAATCGTATCGAAGAGCTTATCCGTTTCAATTGTATTCAATCCAGCCTGATCAACAACCCCGTCCCCGGTAGCTAATGGTTTTGTCGATTTTATCACCGGCCATTTATCGCACCAGCTTTGAAAAATATTCTGCTTCATATGGACCTTTTACTTTTTATATTTTTTATCAAGCATTCCAAAAACAATAATGGCTGAAACAACAATTCCAGACATATAAATATTCTCTTGACTAGCACCCAAGAGATAAGCGGTACCACTACCAATCCCCATACCAACCCCGGTAAAAGCCAAGCTACGCATTAATCGACAAAAAGCACAGTTATTTCTATCATACTCTCTCATAGGAGCCTCTGTTTAATGACGTATTTCTAAATTCACATAAATAACAATACTATCAGACTATTCAGATATTTTTTAGCCCTTTATCCGAGCACAACATTTGGACAATGAACATTCATCATACAAAGATTTGTTATACACATTTAGTGATTTACATACGACTATGGATAAAACAGAACGGCTTCCTAGGTATAAAACACCCAAAAGCACCACGCCATTGCCTGACGACAGAAGAAGCAGGTATTGAAGACGAGGTAATCATCAACACACCTGCTTTTTGTTAAACTACGATTTTAGCTGATACTATTACTTAGAAGTTCTATTAATTAGATTCAAGAATTCCATACGAGTACTGCGGTCTTCTCTAAAAATCCCAGTCATTACCGATGTAGTCATTACTGAATTTTGCTTCTCAACGCCACGCATCATCATACATAAGTGTTTTGCTTCAACCACGACAGCAACCCCTTTTGCACCTATTGACACTTCAACAGCGTCAGCAATTTGTTTTGTTAATTTTTCCTGAATCTGCATCCGCCGGGCATACATATCGACAATACGGGCTAGTTTGGATAAACCAAGAACCTTACCATCAGGTATATAGGCAATGTGGCACTTACCAATAAAAGGTAACAAATGATGTTCACATAAAGAATACAGCTCAATATCCTTTACAATGACCATATCCTGAGTATCAGCTTCAAAAATTGCACCGTTTAAAACTTCTTCCAGTGTTTTATCATAGCCATTATTTAAAAACCTAAAGGCTTTAGCTGCACGTTTAGGAGTATCAACCAAACCCTCTCGAGTAACGTCTTCACCTATTTCTGTAATAATTTTGGAAAAAAGTTCTTCCACCTTTTGTCTCCGTTTGAGTATCTGTAACCTAGAATAACGAAAAATTATATCACAGTCGAATATTGTTTAACGCTTCAAATACAACGGATTCATCAGCCCCTGCTTTAGTAGCATTTTCACTAAGATATCGACGCCAGGCTCTGGCACCAGCAACACCATGGAATAGCCCTAAAATATGACGAGTAATACTATGCAAACGCTCACCATTCTGCAAGTTCTGGCTAATATATGGCATGAACTCCATTACAATTTCATGCCGCGTTTTTATGACTCCAGATAATCCAAATATTTGAGCATCAACTTCAGCCAATAGATAAGGGTTATGATAAGCCTCACGCCCCACCATCACTCCATCAACGTGCTTCAATAGATCCTTTGCAGAGTTTAAAGACGTGACGCCCCCATTCAAACTGATATTCAGAGCAGGGAAATCTTTCTTAATCTGATAAACAACGTCATAGCATAATGGGGGAATATCTCTATTTTGTTTAGGTGACAAGCCCTTTAACCATGCCTTCCTGGCATGAATAATAAAATCCTTGCAACCTGCATCAGCAATTGTCGAAACAAATTCTACTAATTCTTCATAAGAATCTTGCTCATCAATACCTATCCGTGACTTTACAGTCACAGGAATTGATACTTCCTGTTGCATAGCAGATATACATTCAGCCACCAAATCTGGTTCTGCCATTAAACAAGCGCCAAAACGGCCATTTTGAACTCTGTCACTTGGACAGCCAACATTCAAATTCACCTCATCATAGCCATATTGCTCGACAATCTGAGCACATCGAGCTAATTCAGCCGGGTTACTTCCACCAAGCTGAAAAGCAACTGGGTTTTCTGCATCATTAAAGGCCAAAAACCGCTCTTTAGAGCCATGTAAAATAGCCCCCGTAGTCACCATTTCTGTATATAACAAAGCATTTTTACTTAGAAGCCGATGAAAATAACGGCAATGCTTATCTGTCCAATCGAGCATTGGGGCAATGCTAAAGCGATAACTCGGGTATTTAGTATTTTCAGTACTCATTTAGTATTGTTTTATAAAACTTTTTTTATATCAATAAAGAATATGGTTGCGAACAATCCACAGGCTGAGTTGAAATTAGGTTAAAAATCCTCTAAATAATTTACAAAAAGGAAGTGAGGCTTCAGAGACTGTGAAAGTATTCGAGAAAACCACTAAAAACAGCCAAAAATTAGCTGTAAGCTATTGATTCACCGCTGCCGAAATGCAGTTTTTTGCCTAATTTCGGAATACTTTCACAGTCTCTAAAGCCTCACTTCCACAAAATAATCTGTAGAAAATGAGCAACCTGTTTTTTGTTCAGAATCATAATGAAAAAAAGAATGCCTTCCAGAGCAAAAGACTAGAGAGGAGCAACCACTATTTTTTAAATCAGTTTTAATTTGCTTTCTTAACAAACTTGGTCAAAATAACAATCTGTTGACCACTAACACGACCTTCAATATGCTCAGGGTTGTCAGCAACCAATGAAATTCCACGTACCGCCGTTCCACGTTTTGCTGTAAATCCGCCACCTTTCACATTCAAATCTTTAATTAAGGTCACTGTATCACCCGCTTCTAGAACCGCACCATTACTATCGATATGTTTAACCGCATCCTCATCACTCGCACCTTCGCCAGTTGCCTGCGCCCAAGTTAGAGCATCATCATCCAGATACAACATATCCAGCAAATCCTGAGCCCATCCTTCAGAGCTTAAACGTGTCAACATACGCCATGCCAATACTTGCACCGCAGGAACCTGGCTCCACATACTGTCTTTAAGACAATGCCAATGATGTACATCAACTTTATCAGAGTTTTCTATTTGCTCTGAACAAGTACCACAAAGTAATGCAGACTCATCCGAACTACCATTTGATGTAGGCGGAACTTCATATACATTCAGATTTTCTGTTGCCGAGCATAGCTCACATTTAGATTCACTGCGTGTTTGTAATTCTTTTTCTGTACTCATTATTTTATTTTTCTCAAACTATATTTATTATACGTGGCTAGATACAAACCACTGATCACTTCCAATGTCATTAAGGAACCTCTGATCAAGTCCAATTATTTTTAGCTTGCTAAAACTGCCGATATTTTCCACGAAGATCGGCGCAAT
>ENA-ORXI01000365-ORXI01000365.1-sediment-metagenome-genome-assembly--contig:-NODE-365-length-37127-cov-6.636302_pt1 | contig 37127 bp, 36 predicted proteins | sample MGYA00237861_ERZ511468 | MGnify/ENA primary metagenome ERZ511468 (study PRJEB26299, sample SAMN06266213) | sediment metagenome | isolation source: Hudson Canyon methane seep mesocosm | place: USA:Hudson... | reverse complement strand
CCTACAACATATACCATTGCATCAATTTTATTATCACAAAGTGCTTTTGATTGCTCAGAAGCTTTAAGTTCACCTGCAAGTTTGAATGTATCTTTAGTCCAACCCTTTGCTTTCATCGCTACTTCCATTGTACTACGACTTCCAGAACCTGGATTTCCAATATTTACTCTTTTACCTTTTAAATCTTCAAAAGTTTTAATTCCAGAATCTGCACGAGCTACAACTGTAAAAGGTTCACCATGAACAGAGAAGATTGCTCTTAACTTTTTAAAAGGACCTTTAGCTTTAAATTTACTCGTACCATTGTATGCATGATATTGCCAATCTGATTGAGCAACACCCATATCCAATTCACCAGCTCGGATTGTATTAATGTTGTATACAGAACCACCCGTTGATTCTACAGAACATCTTACACCATGCTCTTTTTTACCTTTATTTACTAAACGACAAATTGAACCACCTGTTGGATAATAAACACCTGTAACTCCACCTGTACCAATTGTTACATACTCAGTTGCCATTGCTGGAATAGTAAGTGCACCTAACACTGCCATTGTTGCTATATTTTTTACCATCTTCTCTCTCCTGTTTATTTGGGTTTGTTTACGATGATGCAGTATAAAATATAATAATGAACTGAAAAGGACTTTTTATCCCTTTTTAGCAAATTTTTCAAGATGTTTAAAAATCCTTCTCAGTTCATTTTCTTCTGTAATAATTTTGCCTTTAAAATAAAAGGAAAAGCCATGTTAATTAGTAAGAAGTCAAAAATTCTATTGTTTGTGTTTGTTTTTATATTGTTATTTAATGCAGTTGCATTACATATAAAAACGGGGAGTATCGTTGATTCTAATTCATTATTGGAACAGAAAAGAAATGTGACATTAAACTTTATTGACTTGAAATATATTTTAAAAAAACTACAAGAGACTTCTGTAAATATTGCTTTACTTGGAAATAAAGAGGGGATAAATAAACTTAACGATCTCAAAAGAACTTATTTAAATACTGTTAAACAGATGAAAAAGAGTTCTTTAAACAATAAAGAAAAAAAACAGCTTAAAGATATAAATTTAAAATTTAAAACTTATTATGCCTCTTTGTATAACATGGCAAATGCAGGAATAAAAAAAGCAAGTTCAACAATAGAACAAAAGAATTTTTCGGATATTTATAATAATGCAATGGAAGCTTTATCTGATGATTTGGCACTATTAGATGTTTTAAAACCAGATCAAGTAAGTTATATTAAAAATAAAATTCTTGAAACAAAAGAGATGATATCAGATGCTATTGATATTGGTGATGTTGATGGAACTCAAATTGTAAAAATAAGATTGCTTAAAAGAATAAAAAGATACAGCGCTGAGCTTTCATATGATAAAGAAAAACTCAAAGTATTTAAGAATCTTTATGTAAGTTTCTTTGATGCAGGTTATAAAATGGCAGAAGCCTCTATCATTGTCTCAAATAATGATAAAAAAGTAAGAGAAGAAATACAAGTTGTCCAAAAATTATCTCTAAAATATGAAAAAGATATTAATAAGATTGTATCCAGTCAAATAAAAGAATTAGAAATAATTTCAGAAAAGAACAAAGAGAGTATAAGTTCAACTCAAATTATCTCTAAAATAGCAAACTTATGTATAGGAATTGGTGTATTAATGTTATTTTTTACATTAAGATCAATAGTATCTTCTCTTTCAACCTTCCAAAGTGGACTTGTAGACTTTTTCAAATACCTAAATAAAGAAGTAAGTAGCGTAAAACTTTTAGATGATAAAGCCAATGATGAAATTGGTTTAATGTCAAAAATAGTAAATGAAAATATTAAACGAACAGAACGATTAATAGAAGAAGATTTAATTTTTATAGAAGATGTTAAAAGAGTTGTTTCCTCTGTTAAAAGTGGAATACTCGTTGATAAAATAGAAAAAGCAACATCAAATGATTCTTTAAACGAATTAAAAGTTATTTTTAATGAGATGTTAGAAGAAATTAAATCTAATGTTGCAACAGATATAAATAAACTTAATGTTGCATTTGATAAATTTAAGGCTTTAGATTTTTCATATAGAATTCCAAATGCTGTAGGTAAAACATCAATAGGATTGAATGAACTGGCAAATATCATAAATGATATGTTATACAATAATAAAGATATAGGTATAACATTACAAAATAGTTCTAAATCATTGCTTACAAATGTAGATACTTTAAATAATGTATCCGTTACAACTGCTGCATCCTTAGAAGAGACAGCCGCAGCATTAGAGCAAATAACGGCAACCATAATTAATAACTCAGATAATATAATGCAAATGTCAAATTATGCTAAACACTTATCCCAATCTGCAAGTCAAGGAAAAAATTTAGCTACTAAAACAACTACTGCTATGAATGAAATAAATGAACAAGTTTGTGAAATAAATGATGCAATAAGTATAATTGATCAAATTGCATTTCAAACAAATATCTTATCTTTAAATGCAGCAGTTGAAGCGGCAACCGCAGGTGACGCTGGAAAAGGTTTTGCTGTAGTTGCTCAAGAGGTGCGAAATCTTGCAAGCCGAAGTGCACAAGCTGCAAGTCAAATTAAAGATTTAGTTGGAAAAGCTACTACAAAAGCCAACGAGGGAAAAAATATTTCTTCTTTAATGATTGAAGGGTATGAAGAATTAACTAAAAATGTTTCTAAAAACTCTACAATAATTGAAGAAATTGTAACAACCACAAAAGAACAACAATCAGGAATTGAACAAATAAATGATGCAATCACTAAACTCGACCAACAAACACAAAACAATGCAGTTGTAGCTTCCAAAGCAAAAGAAATTGCAACAGATACTTTTACAGTGGCAGAAAAAATTGTAAAAGAATCAAATGAAAAGAATTTTGTTGGTAAAGAAGACTTGGATAGATAACCAGTTTTTTATAGGAGAAATAATGATGATTTTAAAAAATATTAGAAATTTAATTAAACTAGGTTTAATGGCATTTACAATGAATTCTTTTGCTAACGAAGAGTTAACGATTATGACAGAAAATTGGCCACCTCTAAACTACATAAAACAGGAGAAATTGATTGGTCCATCTATTGATATAGTAAAAGCGATACAAAAAACTATTAATAATAAAAGTGAAATTCAAGTCTACCCTTGGAAAAGAGCCTATGAGTATACACTAGAGCAAGATAATAGAGTTTTATTTTCAATGATACGTTCAGAAAAAAGAGAAAATCTTTTTAAATGGGTTGGACCAATTGCAGAAAAAAGGTATTCCTTATATGCAAAAACTGATTTTAAACATAAAATAAAAACATTAGAAGATGCTAGAGATTTTTTAATTGGGGTACAAAGAGAAGGATTTACGGAACAATATTTAAAAGTTAGAAGTTTTACAAAATTAAAAAAATTAAATTATTCCACGCAAAGTGCAAGAATGTTAATGAAAAAAAGAATTGATATGCTATTTGATAGTCATTCAACTTTTTTAAAAACTCTAACGAAATATGATATGAAAGAGAGTGACTTTAAAGAAGTATTCCGTGTCAAAGTGAAATATTTATATATTGCATTCAGTAAAAATGTCGATGATAAGACTATTTTATTATGGCAAAATGCATATAACCAATTATATAAAAATGGTGAAATTAAAGAAATATATGAACGCCACGATAGTCAAGGGTTATATTGGCAAAAGAGTTTGTTAAGTGACTAATATTAAAAATTGATTAGGAAAAGAATTAGCTTTTTTCTTTTCTGGTTGCAGGACTTTTTTCAACAGAAAGGCTTGTAACTTTTATTTTGTTATCCAGATTATCAATCTGTGGTTCTTTATCTTGCTCTGTCTTAGGTAATTCTACTTTTTTAGGTTTTTCAAAAAAAGTATCATCATATTTTAGGAATTTGTTGTATGACATCATTGCAGTTAATTCTACTCCATATTGAGCACCCTTTTCAGAATACCTGTCAAGTTTAGTTACTAGAATATACGGATTGTTTGAGATAAGTCTTTCTTTTCGGAACTCTTTAAACGCAAAACTTCTTCCCATATTTTTATAATAGTCTCTAACAGAGTCTTTAATAGTAGCATATTTTTTAAGCCAAATCTTTTTAGTTCCTCTTGAACCATTGGCTACGATTCGGGGTTCTTTTTTATTAAAAGACCAAACACCAAATACATTTTTTGCTTCATTAAAAAATCTTGATGTTCCCCATGAACTTTCCATAGCTGCTTGTGCAAGTGTTAAACTAATTGGATGTGGTTTTAAAGCCATAAGTAATTCTTCATTACTTTTTGCTTTGTACTCTTTTTTAAGGGCTTTGATTCTATCTTGTTGTGTGTTATTATTAATAGCATTTTGTATTTCATTGTATTGAGCATTGAGTTCAGCATATACTTCTCGTATTCTAGGCAGCAGTACTTTTTTAAATCGAGCTTTCTTTTCTTGAACAGTGATAATTGGTTTTTTTATTTTTTTAACGGATTTTGTTGTTGTAGGTTGTTGTGATATTTCTGCTGTTTGTTGACATCCAAGTAAAAAAATTGAGATAAAGATACTTGAAATTATAAATAATAATGTCCTAATGCTAATTCCTTTAATTTTTTTTGGGTAATAATAGTATCAAATTTTGAGTTTAAAAGGGTAAGAAAAGATTAATTTTAGATTTTTTAATGCTTATTTATTACGTAAAGTTACATATTTTGTGGAATATTGAGAAGTATTTGTTAAGATTTTAGGAATCAGTAAGTTTATTATTAAATAATAACCTACTGATTTGATATTGTATTAGTCTTCTTTTCTTGAGTTTTTTTCTTCAATTCCAGATAATCCAAATCTTCTTGCTAACTCTTGTTTGATTCTATCAGGGTTAACATTTTTACTAGCAAGTGCCACCATCATATGATAGACAATATCAGCTGCTTCGTAAATGATTTCTTCAGTATCATTATCTTTGATTGCAAAAGTAAACTCTCCCGCTTCTTCTACAATTTTTTTAAGCATAGAATTCTCTTTACCTTGAAGTAACTTTGCAGTATATGATTCAGTGGGATCAGAATTCTTTCGCTCTAAAATAGTATGATATAAATTATCTAAAATGCCATAACTAGAAGTGGTATTAACTTTTACTTCTGAAACAGTTTCACCTGTTTCAATGCTGGTAAAAAAACAAGTTTTTCTCCCCGTATGACAAGCAACACCTGTTTGATTCACTTTTAATAAAACAGTATCATTATCACAATCTAATAAGATATCTGATACATCTTGAATATGTCCAGAGCTTTCACCCTTTTTCCAGATACGTTGTTTACTTCTACTAAAGTAATGTGCTATTTTTGTACTGATTGTTAAATCAAGTGCTTCTTTATCCATATAGGCAAGCATAAGAACTTCATTGGTTCCAACTTCTTGAGTGACTACTGGAATAAGACCATCCATCTTTTCCCAGTCTATATTTTCTATTATACTCATTATAAAATCCTAATGTGTTATGTATATAATTAATAAAAAAAGGATAAAGGAAAAGTATAAATACTTTAACCTTTATCCTTAGTTTTCAACCTAAATAGTATTCTTACTATTTATTGATTGAAGAATCTCTTGATGGATTTTTTGTATCAACCCAAATATTTGGAGTAGATCCACCAGGTGTTAAGAAGATTTTTGCATCTTTGTTAACTTTAAGTGCTTCGTTAAATTTACCTTGAACTTCAAGTTGTTGCATTTGAAGAAGTTTTGGAGTTAATGAAACTGAAATTAATTTGTTTGCTTTAGATTGTGCTGCTGCTTCAATAGTAACAGCATCTGCTCGACCTTGTGCATCAATTCTTGCCGCATCTGCAGATCCTTGTGCTAGCGCAGCTCTTTTTTCAGCTTCTTGTTTTGCTCTTTGAACTTCATATTTAACTCGTTCAGCTTCTTGGTTTGCAATTTGAACTCTCTCAATTTGATCTTTTATTTTTGTAGGAAGTCCGATTTCTCGTAGTTGAACAGATAAAAGGTCAACTGGTTGTCCATCAAGTTTATTGATCGCATCTCTGATTCCATTTTCAATTAAAATCGCAATTTCATTTCTTTTTGTTGGTAACTCTTCAGCAGTATATTGTCCAACTGTTTTTGTTACGATATCACGTACCACAGGGTTGATGATTTTGTCTTCCCAAGATAATCCCCAAGCAGCAATTGTTTTTGGAGCACCATGAGGAAGAAGTTTGTATTGAACTGTTAATTCAATAGAAACAGGTAATCCTCTTGCATCAAGAATTTCGATAGCATTGTTTACTTTAATACCACTGTCAAAACGAGTAATTTCGTCATCTGTTTTTTTGTAGTTCATCAATCTTACTTTGGTATCGACTTTAATGATTTTTTGAACTGCTGGAATAAATACGTGAAAACCAGGCGTTAACGGTTCTGTTTCATATTTACCCGTAGTAATTTTAATCCCAACTTCACCAGAATTAACAATTTCATAAGGTTTAACCATAACTAAAAGTATGACAACAAAGATAATTGCATATATAAATCCTGCTTTTTTCCCAAAATTTTTGAAAAAATCAGGTGTTTCAAAAGGAGGTTGAAAGTTACCACCTCCGCCTCCACCGTTACCACCACTTTTGTTTCCACCACCATCAGACTTTTGTCTGTTCTTAAAATAATCGTTATCTATTGGCATTTTATTTCCTTAATTTTTCTTAATTTGTTTTAATTGATAAAAGTTAAATCTTTTAAATATTTTTCGTTTTTACCTGCAACCACATCAAAATATGCACTTTGAAGTTTTTCCGTAATTGGACCACGTTCACCTGCACCAATGATTCTGGCATCAATATCTCTAATAGGTGTTACTTCAACGGCCGTTCCAGTGAAAAATGCTTCATCAGCAATATAAACTTCTTCTCGTGTAAGTCTTCTTCGAACAACAGTATATCCCATATCTTCAGCTAACTCAATCACAGTTTTTTGTGTAATTGATTCTAAAGAGTTATCATTTGGAGGAGTAATAATCACGCCATCTCTGACTATAAAGAAACAAGCTCCTGATGCTTCAGCGATATAACCTTGGTCATCTCTTAAGAGTGCTTCATCATATCCACATTCTACTGCTTCACCTTTGGCCATTTGAGAATTCAAATAATTGGCAACAGCTTTAGCTTTTCCCATACCTGAAGTATTTGAGTTTCTAGTCATTGATGCAATTTTAACTCGTACACCTTTTTTAAGACCTTCTTCCCCTAAATATGCTCCCCATTCCCAAGCTGCTACTGATACTTTTACAGGTGCTTCTTTATGATAAAGTCCCATAACTCCGTAACCTAAATAGACTAAAGGTCTGATATAAGCACCTTCAAATAATTCATTTTTTTGTAATAATTCAATTTGAGCTTTATTTAATTCATCTTCTGTAAATGGTACATCAATCAATGTCATTTTTGCAGAGTTAAGTAATCTTTTTGTATGCTCTTGTAGTTTAAAAATAGCACATCTTCCATCAGCAGTTTTATACGCTTTTGTACCTTCAATGGCACCATTTCCATAATGTAACGTGTGGCTTAGAACGTGAACCTTGGCATCAAACCAATCAACAAATTCACCATCCATCCAGATGTATTTTGCTTCAGTCATTTTAAAATTTCCTAGTATAATTTTTTTAGAATAGATAGTCTAGCGAAGTTTTTATTAAATAAGAGTGAGAAGATTAATATAGTATATTTATGTCATTTTTCATTTAACCAGTTGAATATTTTATTATAAGCGATGTCTCTTACTGGTTTGGGCGAAATTAAAATTCCATGCATTCCTTTTTGGATCTCTTTTTTAGTAATAAGTGCATTGTTTTTACTTAACATATTGGCATATTTGTCCATATCTTTTACATCCAATACGATATCACTGATGTGATGATATTTTTTGTCAGATTGTTCCGTTGTGGATTTGTCTGAATAAAGAATAAGCGATGGAACTTTGATGTCTAAGCCATTTTGTAATCGCTGTTGGGCTTCATAAACAGCATGAATCCATCCAAGATAAACAGGAGCATTGGTTGTGATTGCTTTAAGATTCATATCAATATCCCACTCTCCATCAAAATCTTTATGAATGGTTTTCCCAAAAACATTAACTTCCTCTGATTCTAAAACAAAATTGGGAAAAAAAGAACCTATTTGGGAGACTATAGGAAGCGCAAGATTTTCTAAAAACCAATTAAAATGAAAATCAAAAAAAGGACTGTCCAATATGAGTGCGTCTACTTTTTTATTGTCATTTTCATACAGTGCCGCTAATAATCCACCTTGAGAAATACCATACAGGGTAATATTCTCTATGTTGTACTCATTTTTTATGATATTTATGGCTTGATTTATTTCTGGATAAAACTCTTTGGCATCACGAAAAAAATATCGTTTGGTCTCTTTTTTAATATTTTTACCATAATTGTGTAAATCAATGGCAAAAAAACTGTAACCTTGATTTAAAAATCTTGAGGCAAATTCTTTATTAAAAAAGTAATCATTAAATCCATGTATGTATAAGACAGCTTTTTTTGAATTGGGTTTAATTTTATAAATCAAATTGGCTTGATGTGAATTGGTGGTTATAAATTGTTCTTCTAAATTTAATTCATCTGCATTAGCATTAAGGGTAATAAATAAGAATAAGATAAACAAAGTAATTGTATTTTTCATTATTTGTATAACACTTTCAATTCTTCTTTTTGTTTTTTTGTTAATTTTGAAACAACTAAGTTATAGGATTCAATAATCATTTCTTTGATGTCTAAATCTGCAATAGAATTATCTTTGTTAAAATAAAGAGTATTCCAATGTTTTTTATTCATGTGGTAACCAGGAACCACATTCTCATAAATATCTCTATACGCAATTGCATCTTCTGGGTCACACTTAAGATTCAAACGTTTGGGATTATCCAAGGTGCCTATTAGTGCATACATCTTACCCATAACTTTATAAACCATCACATCATCACCAAAGGGATATTCCAGTGTTGCACCTTTTTGGTTTTCTAAATTTATTATCAGATCATCGAGTTTCATGTGGTTACTTAAATATATAGTTTAATTTATCATAGGCAATAGTGGTTTTATATATATTGTTATACGTACCTTCGTCTTTTAATTCATTTGAAATATTTTTAATCAGTGCAAAAGAAGCACGAACAGGACCAGAGCCAGTACTCACTCTTGCAACACCCAGTTTTTGTAACTCTTTTATGCTTGGGCTTGATGGAGTGGTTATAATATTAACTGGACCTTTTATGTGTTGAACCAACATTTCTATTTCATTGACTTCTAACAGGCCTGGCACAAAAATACAATCAGCACCTGCTTTTAAATATTTATTGGCTCTTTTAATGGTTTGACTTAGTTGTTCATCTTTGGTTTTTCCTGTACCCAACCAAAAACTGTCTGTTCTTGCATTGATAACAAAATTAATTCCAAGATGATTTTTTATTTTTGAAATTTCAGAAATAAGCTTACACTGTTCATTCATATCAGAGAGTGTTTTTTGAGCTAATATTCCATCTTCAATATTAATTCCGACAACGCCTTGTTCTATAATTGTTTGTATATTGTTAACAATTTCAGAAGTATTATTTCCATATCCTCTTTCTACATCAACACTCAAAGGAATACTAATTCTTTTTTGAATTTTTTTAGTAGTATCTAAAACATCTTCAAAGGTAATAATTTCACCATCTGGATAACCTAAAGAGTAAGAAATACCTGCACTGGTTGTAGCAATGGCAGAAAAACCTTCTTTTTCAAATATAACAGCACTTCCAGCATCCCAAGCATTTGGTAATACAATAATTCTATTTTCTTTATGCATATTTTGGAATTTATCAGCTAATTGTGATTGTGTCTCTTTGGTCATGTCACTTCCCTTTTTTAAGATAGGAATTATTATACCCAATTAAAAGATAAAAAATCACAGTGATATAGTAAGTACAATGTTTCAAGTAAAATTGAATAATAATCAAATATTTTAATAAAAACTATGTTATATTAATACTAATATAACAAAAAAATTATCGGATTATAATATGAATCAAAAAGAGTTTTGGAATCAAAAGTACAACATTAAGGGTTTTCTATATGGAAAAGAACCCAATGAATTTTTGACTTCTTGCATAAATAATTTTAGTAAGAGTGAGAGAATCCTGTTTTTAGGGGAGGGTGAAGGACGAAATGCCGTTTACTTTGCTAAAAAAGGGTACGACGTAAGAGCCTTAGATATTTCAGATATTGCTTTAGGAAAGTTACAAAACTTTGCTAAAGAAGAAGAAGTGAGTGTTAAAACAACCTGTCTTGATTTAGAGCAATGGAAACCAAAGAAAAAGTTTGGTGGAATATTGGCTTCTTTTTTACAGTTAGAATCACCCTTGAAAGAACAAGTATTTCAAAATATTGAAAATGGTTTAAAACCAGGTGGTTTTTTTGTAGGTGAATTTTTTTCAAAAAAACAATTAAATCATAAGAGTGGAGGTCCTACTGATGAGAATCTTTTATATGCAGTTGATTCTTTCAGAGGTCTTTTTAAATCAAGTATAATCCATAAACTTTTAGAAGAAGAAGTAGAGTTAAGTGAAGGCAGTAGATATCAAGGTAAAGCCAGTGTAATACGGCTTATTATTCAAAAACTTTAGGCTTTTTGACTTTTAATATGCTTTTTTATATACTAATAAATTAATTAAAAACAATTTCCCAAATAGAGAACAAATGACAAATAAAATCAAAGAAATCATAAAAAGTAAAACATTAATAATTGATGGTGCTATGGGTACACAGTTGCAGCTAGCTGATATCAGTGCTCAACAGTGGATGCATGAGGGTGAAGATTTAGAAGGTTGTAATGAACTTTTAAATGAAACAGCACCCGATGTTTTAAGAGTAATTCATGATGCTTATGCAAAAGCTGGTGCAAACTTAATCACAACAAATACTTTTGGAACGATGTCTTGGGTATTGGATGAGTATGACATTGGCAATAAAGCCTATGAACTCTCACGTTTGGGTGCAGCATTAGTAAAAGAGACATGTGATAAATTTCAAAGCAGTGATGCTCCAAGATTTGTTTTGGGCTCAATTGGACCTGGGACTAAACTTCCTTCACTGGGACATATCCATTATGATGAGATGTATGAAGGATACAAAGAAGTTGCGCGTGGTTTGGTTGATGGGGGTTGTGATGTTTTTCTTCTTGAAACGTGTCAAGACCCACTGCAAATAAAAGCCGCACTTCATGCTCTTACAGATCAAGCTCCACAAATACCTATCATGGTATCAGTGACTATAGAGTTAACCGGTACAATGTTAATAGGAACAGATGCACTTACTATTGCCTCTATTTTAGAGCCTTTTAATATTTTGTCTTTGGGATTCAACTGTGGAACAGGACCAAAACAAGTAGCAAAACATGTAAAAGCACTTAGTCTTGCTTCTAAATTTCCAATATCTGTTCATTCAAATGCAGGCTTACCTCAAAACAGAGGGGGCGTTCCTTACTATCCAATGGGACCAGAAGAATTTACTACTTTCCAAAAAGAGTTTTTAGATATCAATGGTGTCGCATTTTTAGGTGGATGTTGTGGAACGACTCCTGAGCATATAGCTTCACTTGCAAACGAAGTTAAAAACACTGTGCCAAAAAAACCAACGGGCTTTTTAGTGCCATCTTTGGCTTCTTTATTTGGAACAGTACCCTTAAAACAAGATCCAATGCCAATGTTAATCGGAGAGCGCTCAAACGCAACGGGATCAAAAGCATTCCGAGAATTGTTAAAAGCCAATGATTATGAAGGAACACTCAGCGTTGGCCAACAGCAAGTTAGAGCAGGTGCACATATCATTGATGTCTCTGTTGGTTTTGCAGGACGTGATGAACGAGAAGATATGGATAAAGTCATTGCTCTTTATTCTCAAAAAATACCTCTACCACTTATGGCAGATTCAACGCAAATATACGCTCTTGAAGCTGCACTGAAACAAATAGGTGGACGAGCTATTATCAACTCTGTGAACTTAGAAGATGGAGAAGAGAAGTTTGATGCGGTTTGTTCTTTAGCAAAAAAACATGGAGCAGCACTTGTTTGTCTGGTAATTGATGAAGTGGGAATGGCTAAAACCAAACAACAAAAACTTGATGTGGCTGAAAGAATCTATGAACTGTGTGTCAGTAGACATGGCTTTAGACCAGAAGACTTGGTTTTTGATATGTTGACCTTTACCATTGGTTCAGGAGATGATGAATACAGAACCGCTGGAGTTGAAACGATTGAGGCAATCAGAGAATTTCAAATAAGACATCCCCAAGTGGGTACCACTTTGGGACTTTCAAATATCTCTTTTGGATTAGATATAAAAGCCAGAGCTTATTTAAACTCAATTTATTTGGACTACTGTGTGAAAGCTGGATTAACGACAGCCATTGTAAATGTAAAACATATCTTACCTCTTAATAAAATAAGCCAAGAAGATAAAAAAGCGTGTGATGATTTGATTTTTAATAATCAAGAAGATGGTGACCCTCTGTTTAAATTTATTGACCACTTCTCTAATGTTGAAGATCAAGCAGAAGAGAGTGATGAAGAGTATCAAAAACTAGAGCCCAAAGCCAAAGTTGAAAAACTTCTTTTAGATGGAGACAAGCAGAGACTTCTTCCTTTAGTGGAGGAATTAAGACATGACGTGAAACCTGAAACCATTGTAAATGAATGGTTGATTGATGGTATGAAAATCATAGGTGAGCTTTTTGGTTCAGGACAAATGCAACTGCCATTTGTACTTCAAAGTGCAGAAACGATGAAAGCCACAGTTGATGCGTTAAACCCCTATTTACCTAAAGAAGAAAAAGCCAGTGAAACAGTTCTGGTACTAGGAACGGTTAAAGGTGATGTTCATGATGTGGGTAAAAACCTTGTGGATATTATTTTAAGTAACAATGGATTTAAAGTCATCAATATTGGAATAAAAGCAGATATCAACGACTTCATTATTGCAGTGAAAGAACATAAAGCAGATGCCATTGGTATGAGTGGATTGTTGGTAAAATCTACAGCAGTGATGAAAGAAAACTTAGATGAGTTGAAAAAAGAGGGTATTGATATCCCTGTACTTTTAGGTGGTGCAGCGTTAACAAAATCTTTTGTAAATGACTTTTGTCGACCTATTTATGATGGACCAATTTTTTATTGTAGAGATGCCTTTGATGGGGTTGTTTCTATGCAAAGAATTGAGGGTGGAGACAGCAATAATACACAGCTCGCTGCTGATTTAATTGCTGAAGAGCCTATCGTTGAAAAGAAAGAGAAAAAAGAAGTTATTATTCCTCCTTATGAAGAAATTAACTTGCCTGTTTATGATGATAAACCACTTGTTCCGCCACTTTGGGGAAGAGTTGCTTTATATGGGGACAGTGTTAATAAAGACCTGATTTTTAAGTGGATCAATCACCGAGTACTGTTTCGACAACGATGGGGATATAAAAGAGGAAAACAAAAAACAGAAGACTTTATTAAACATGAACAAGATGTGGTAGAGCCTTTATATGATCAATTAAAAGAAGAGTTTATATCAAAAAAACTGTTTGATCCAATTGCCTTATATGCGTATCATCCTTGTGTTTCAAGAGATAATAAACTCTATGTATTTGATACAAAATATTTATTCAATAATCAAGAAGAGGCACAAAATATTCCTCCTTTAGAAGAAGCCATTGAAGTGTTTGAATTTCCAAGGCAAGAGAAAAAGCCACACCGATGTATTGCCGATTTCTTTGCAAATGACAGACTTGATGTGGTTACCTTTACACTGGCAAGTGCAGGATTAGCAATGAGCCCGTATGAAAAAACTTTGTACGATGCTGGAAAATTCACAGACTATTATCATGTTCATGGTCTAGGCGTTGAATTAGCAGAAGCTGCAGCTGAGGTTATTCATAAGCAAGTACGACTGGACTTGGATATTGTTCCACATGAAGGGCATAGACTTCAAGATGTTCAAATGAAACAATATGTGGGCTGCCGATACTCTCCAGGATATGCAGCGTGTCCAGATTTAGAAATGAACAGGCAGATTTTTAATATCTTAAATCCAGAAGAGTTTGGTATAGAATTAAGTGAGACATTTCAGATGCATCCAGAACAAACAACGTGTGCGATAATAGTTCCACATAAAGACGCTTCATATTATAATATATAAAAACGCGTTGTAGTGCGGGCATTTTTGCCCAATCTCCGCGTTGAAGTTTATTTCTGATTTGTTACGTACTTCTAGTATGCTCCTTCATCAAAAATAAACTTCGCCTTGACCTTGAACCTGTGTTTACACTCTCTTTGAGAAAACTACCCACACTACAACGGTTTTTGGTCACCTTAAAATGCAATAGGAATATCATGACTGACAACGCTAAAGGTTTATTTATCACCTCAATTGGTGTACTTATTATGAGTTTGGAATCACTTTTCATTAAACTCACGACTATTTCACCTTTGCTGTTTTCATTTTATATTGGTATCTTTATGTTTGCTTCAACTTATATGAGTATCTTTTTTAAACAAAAAGAAATCTTTAAAAAAGTACTTGAAGGTTCACTAAAATATACAATTATTTGTGCAACTTTGATGGCAAGTTCTAATATCTTTTTTATCTCAGCCATTAAAAATACAGATGTAGCTAATGTTGTTATTATTTTAAGTACATCTCCGTTGTTTGCATCATTTTTTGCATACCTGTTTTATAGAAAAAAACCTTCAAAAAATATCTATTTTGCTTCTATATTTATATTTATTGGGCTGTTTATTATTTTTAAAGATCAATTGAATGTAGGAAATCTTGATGGAAATATTTATGCACTGATTTGTGCGATATTATTCTCTATTTCATTTGTATTTTTAGCCAAGCATAAAGATGTTAACCGTGTAGTATTAACTGCTATCAGTGGTTTGATTTTAAGTACAATAACTTTTATGTTAATCAGCAGTATAGTCATTGATACAAGAACATTATTAATCCTCATGGGTATGGGGTTGCTAATAACACCAATTTCAAGAGTGATGATAGGAAATGGTACTAAATACATTAGCGCCAGTGAAGTGAGCTTGTTGATGATTATTGAAACCATCATGGCACCTATTTGGGTTTGGATGTTTTTAAATGAGATTCCAAGTGAACATACGTTTATAGGTGGAAGTATTATTTTAATAACACTAGTTATTAATTCATTGTATAAGTTAAAAAGGTAGAAATAACCACTTTTGGCTGATTTCTGCGTTGAAGCAGTAAATTTATAGACTCACTTACTTGTAGTAAGCTCCTATATAAATTCACTGCTTCGCCTTGAACTAAACCAAAATTGACTATTCCTATAAAAGTTTAAATTCTAGTGCATATTTCTTATCATGTAGTGATGCTTGATAAATTTTTATATGTTTTAAGTTTTCATTTTTTGATAATTCATTTAATATTAAGTCTCGATCATTTGCAGAAATATGTGCACCAAAAATTAATTCTTTAATTGCAATAGGAGGAATTTTAAATAGATAGATTTCTTGATGCAGTTTATCCGCTTCCGTTAGATATTTTACCATTCTAATTTCTTTTTCATACTCCCAACAAGTAGGTTTTCTAAGAAAAGTATCTATATCGTTATTTGAAAATTCTTCTTGTTTATAGCCATTAATTCTTATCCAACCTTTTACTGCTGAAATTGACACCCTTTCTCTGCTATATAGTACTTCATGTAAATTATCTTGAAAAAATGAATGTGAAGTATCAAATCCTATTGCAATACCTTTGTGTTCACTAGCATAGTGAGACCACATAAGAAGATTTCTTTTAGTTCTTGTTAGACAAAAAACTCCTCTACTTATATTAACATTGGTTAAAAAGTTTTTTAACAATACTTCTGCTTCGTATTTATCAAATTCTTCAAAACTATTAAATGTTTTATCATATTTCTCTATATATTGAGGCCAAGGTTTAATGTCACCTAATCTTTTTAACATTGAGTTTAAAAAGAATCTTTCAAGTTTATCTTTAGTAATGTCTTTAGGGTCTTGAAAAAAATCACTCTGTATAGCTTGTTCGTATGCTCTTTCGTAGTCTTCTTTAGAATATGTGTTAAATAAAAGTTTGGGACGTACTTCAAATGGGTCGTTTAATTTATTTGGCTGTGTAAATCTAAATAAATAGTTATTAATCCATGCTGTTCTAGGTTTAGGCTCATTTATATTTTTATAATCTAATCCATAATATTTGTAAATAATTTTTTGCATATTTTATTCTACCCTCATTCTAATTAAATGTAGAATTTCATTTCATCTTCAAAAACTCATTGTATACTCTTTGCATGAAAAAAATATTCACTCAAACATTTAAAAATGAACAGCTTCCTTTTATGGAACTGCGTCACTCAAACTCTAATATGCATTATAAAAAACATTTCCATGATACCTTTTCTTTGGGCGTGAATAAATGTGGTGAGAGTACTTATATGAACAGTGATGAAGTATATACTTTAAATGAAAATAAGCTCAGCATTATCAATCCTAATGTGGTACATGCGTGTAATGCTTCTACTGAAGTGATAAATGAGTATTATATGATGTATTTAGATGTGGATTGGTGTACAAACATTCAAAATCTTATTAATGAAAATGTTACAACCTTTACTCCTGTCTCTTCACATATGTTGGAGAATAAGGAATTTTATCATGAGTATCTCTCCATGTGTGATTATTTGTTTGAAGAACACTCTACGGTGGATAAAGAAGATGCTTTGATTAACTTTTTTGTTAAGTTTTTTGCTTTGTTTTTGGAAGAAGACAACACTGAAGTCAGTGATGACAGATTTGATAAGATGGTTGAGTATTTAGATTCTCACTATAAGGAAAATATCACTTTAGAAGAATTGGCTGGACATTTTGAATTGAATATTTTTTATATCATTCGATTGTTTAAATCACAGATGAACCTTACTCCTAGAGCTTATTTAATCAATGTTAAAATAAACAAAGCTAAGCAGTTTTTACAGCAAGGTTACTCTATTGTGGATACCGCATTGGAGTGTGGTTTTGTTGACCAAAGCCATTTTCATAAAAACTTTTTAAAAATAGTGGCAACCACACCTAAAGAGTATCAACTCAATTTTGTACAATAACTTTTGAATTAATTCTCGTATACTTCTAAAAAATACGAGGAGTACTTATGACACAAACAATACTTTTAGCCATGTTCTCTTTTTCACTTGCTATGTCGATATCTCCAGGTCCTGTGAATATGATGATTATAACATCAGGAATTAATCATGGTTTTGTAAAAACATTCTCTTTTATATCAGGCGCCACCATTGGATTTACACTTTTATTAGTTTTGATTGCTTTAGGGCTTTCAAATATGTTTACACTTTATCCCACACTATTTTCTATGTTAGAAATATTGGGAGCAATGTTTATTATTTATATTGGATATAAAATAGCATCATCAAGAGGAATACTTGATATAGAACAGAGTGAACAAAAGAAGTTGAAATTCTATGAAGGTTTTTTACTGCAATGGCTCAATCCAAAAGCTTGGGTGGCTTCTATCTCAGGTGTATCAATGTTTGCTATTGATGATATGAGTTTGATCATTTTTGTTGTGATGTACTTTATTGTCTGTTATATTTCTTTATCATTCTGGGGCGTACTGGGACAAAAAGCCACAGTTTTTTTAAATACAAATATGAGACTTAAAGTTTTTAATATCATTATGGGAACTATTTTAATCATTTCAGCTTTTTCATTGATACTTACAAATTTGTAGAAATTGACATAACATTTATAGAATCTACTATTCAAAATGTCATTTAAATATTTTATAATACTTCCATAAAAAATAAAAAGGAATGATTATGAATTTTACATATCACAATCCTACAGCCATTAATTTTGGTGAGGGACAAATTAAATCTATAACAAACTATATTGCTAAAGACCAAAAAGTATTGGTGGTTTACGGTGGTGGTTCGATTAAAAAAAATGGGGTATATGATCAAGTATCAACTGCACTTGAAGGATACACTTGGTTTGAATTTTCAGGAGTTGAACCCAATCCTACTGTTGAGACGATGAACAACGCAGTAGAAATGGTAAGAGAAAAAGGTATTGACTTTGTATTAGCTGTAGGTGGTGGTTCTGTTATTGATGGATGCAAATATTTAGTGGGTGCTGCTTTATATGAAGGGGATGGTTGGGACTTTTTAGACGGTTCAAAAGAGATTGAAAAAGCACTTCCTTTGGGTGTAATTTTAACGCTGCCTGCGACAGGAAGTGAGTCAAACAGTGCCGCAGTGGTATCTCGAAAATCTACAGATGAGAAAAGGTTTTTTTACTCTCCTTTTGTTTATCCAAAATTTGCAGTGTTAGACCCAACGACTATGAGTACTTTAGATGACAGACAATTAGCCAATGGTTTAGTAGATGCCTTTGTCCATACATGTGAACAATATATTACTTATCCAACAAATGCCATAGTACAAGATGGTTTTGCCCAGACACTTTTACGTGGCTTGGTAGAATTAGCAAACACTTGGGATGATAGACGCAATCCTATATGGCAAAGAAATTTGATGTGGATAGCCAATCAGGCACTTAATGGTCTCATTGGAGTTGGAGTTCCTCAAGATTGGGCAACACACTTTATTGGTCATGAATTAACAGCTTTTTATGGGATTGACCATGCACGTAGTTTAGCAGTAGTGCAGCCACAACTCTTACGTGTGATGGGTGAAGACAAAAAAGATAAGTTATCGCAACTGGGTGAAAATGTATTTGATATAAAAAATGATAACGAAGCCGTTATTAAAGCCATTGAGAATTTATATCAAAAAGTGGGTATTTCAACAAGTCTAAATGATTACAATATAGATGATAAGGTAGTCTCTAATGTAACAGAAGCATTAGAGGCACATGGTATGAGTTCAATTGGTGAAAATGGTAATATAACTTTAAAACATACTTCTGAAATATTGACAATGGCAATGTCAAATTAGGCTACATTTTTTCTCCTTGTGTTAAAAAAAGATGTATAATATACTTAGATATATACGGGGAGGAAATTATGATGAAAAGAATACTTTTTGTATTGACAAATGTAGGGACTATGGGTGATTTAGATAAGGAAACTGGATTTCATTTACCTGAAGTTGCCCACCCATATTCTATTTTAAAAGATGATTTTGAAATAGAATTTGCAAGTATAAAGGGCGGTTTTGCGCATGCTGTTGGTTTGGAGGATTTGGAAAAAGATTCTGTTTCAAGAGCATTTTATCTGCATCATAAAGATTTATTTGAAAAAACAAAACAATTAAATACTTTGAATTACACCTCTTATGATGCGATATTTTTTCCAGGTGGTCATGGCACGATGTGGGATTTACCATTGAACAAAGATGTTTCAAAAGCTATTATTGATATTTATGAAAATAAAGGAGTTATTGCTTCAGTTTGTCACGGTCCCGTTGCACTTGTGGATGTGACATTGAGCAATGGTGATTTTTTACTTAAAGATAAAAAAATTACCTGCTTTTCCAATGATGAAGAAGAATCCATCAAATATGGAGATACCGTACCTTTTTTGCTTGAAACAGCATTACTCAATAATGGGGCAAAATATGAAAAATCAGATTTGTGGCAAGAAAAAGTTGTCGTAGATTCAAATATTATCACAGGGCAGAATCCAGCATCTGCATTTACTGTTGGTGCTAAGATTAAAGAGTTGTTGGATAAAAGTAATTAGTTGTTATTTGACAAATAAATCATATTCTTCATAAGAGGGTTTTGCCTCTTTTGGAGGATATCCAAAGTAACTTTTAAAATCTTTACTGAATTGTGAAATACTTTCATATCCCACCGCATATGCAGTATCATTGACTTGATAATGATGTTTTGCTATAAAATCTTTTGCTTTATTTAGCCTGATTTTTTTGATATATTGTAAAGGTGTATGAGAAGTGATTTTTTTGAAGTGAGTGTGAAATGAAGATACACTCATGTCTTCATCTCTGGCTAATGTTGGAATATCCAAGTGGTTGGAGTAATTATCATGTATGGATTTAAGTGCTCTGGATATCTTAGATTCATTATTTGTATTTAAGAACATTTTGCGTAAAAAATGAGCATTTTCTCCCACAGCTATTCTATAGAAAAGCTCTCTTAAAATTTGAGTTCCCAAAATTTTAGAATCCCCTTTTGATTCTAGGGTGTTTAATAGTCGTAAAGTAATATCTTCAATAGTGGGAGTGACTTTATCTGAAAAAACACCCAGTTCGCACTTATTACACTCTTTTGAGATGGGTATGGAAATAGAATCTATCAATTCGTACATCACTTTTTTATCAATGGAAACCAGCATACACATAAAAGGTTCATCAACACTTGCAACAGTTTCACACTCAAAAGGCAGGGTTGTGGGAATGACCAGATAATTTTTATGGTCATATTTTAAAACAGCATTGGGTAAATATCCAATTTTTTCACCTTGCAATACAAGTACGAGACATAAGTCATAAATCAATGGTCCTTTAGGAGCATACGTGGTTGTTTTAAAAAGTTTGACCTCATTTAAATAAGTATCATGTAACCCATCTTTTTTTAAGAGTTTGTTGGCTTGTTTTAAAATTATTTTGTTCATATTTTTCCATTATATTTGACATATTATACTCTTTTTCTTGGAAGGCAGAGATGTTATATTATGTGAATTTCATGTTTATTTCTACAAACTTGATTCTTTAAAGACTTTCGATTTTTTTAGCATATTTTTTTGCTACGATTATTACAAGAATATAATTGAGGATAATGCTATGAGTAAAAATATACTATTGATTAATTATAATAAGTGTGATAAAGAACTCTACTTGAAAGTTTTTCAAATGAGAAAATATAATCTGACAGTGGTCAATGATTATAAAACATTTATCAATATATATAAAAAGGAAAGATTTGATTTGGCTTTGGTTAATATAAAAGACAAATATGAACATGATGCAGTGATTTACTTTATGTATCAGCAAAACTGCAATCAAAAAGTGTTGACATGTATGACATTAGCAAGTGACTGTTTTTTTAAACAAAACTGCACTCTTTGCAAGCAATACAATATCAAGCCTTTTCTAGCATATTCGAGTAAAGAACATGTTCAATACTGTATTGATAATTTTGACCTGTATAAATGCAAGTTTCATTAATAATAATTAGCATTAAAAAGATCATGTTCTAATTTTGTAGAAACTGTCATGTCATTTGTATAAATTGTTATTCTCTTAAACTATCAAAATATATATAATTCTCGTACAAAAAAACAAAAGGAATTAATATATGGAATTTTCATATGACAACCCCACAGCAATAGAATTTGGAAAAGGAAAAATTGAAGCTATCTCTGCTTTAATAGGAAAAGATCAAAAAGTATTAGTAGTATATGGTAGTGGATCAATTAAGAAAAATGGTGTATATGACCAAGTTATTAAAGCGTTAGAGAATCACACATTCCTAGAATTTTCAGGTGTTGAGCCAAACCCTACCGTTGAAACAATGAACAAAGCAGTGAAAATTGTAAAAGAAGAAAAAATTGATTTCATTCTTGCAGTTGGTGGTGGTTCTGTTATTGATGGTTCTAAATATTTAGCAGCTGCTTCACTTTATGATGGTGATGGTTGGGACTTTCTAGACGGAACTTCTGAAGTTGAAAAAGCATTACCTTTAGGTGTAGTATTAACTTTAGCAGCAACGGGTTCTGAGTCAAACCACTTAACGGTTGTTTCAAAAAAAGAAACTGATGAAAAAAGAATGTATTTCTCAAATCATTCATACCCACAATTTGCAGTAATGGATCCAAGTGTAATGGCAACATTAAGTGACAGACAATTAGGAAATGGATTGGTTGATGCATTTGTTCATACTTCTGAGCAATACATTACTTACCCTACACCTGCATTGGTAAATGATGGTTATGCTGAAACTTTGTTCAGAGGTTTAGTAGAACTTGCCAATACTTGGTCTGAGCGAAGAACAGATACATGGTTAGAAAACCTTATGCATATTGCAAATCAAGCGCTTAACTTTCAAATTGGAGCAGGTGTTCCTCAAGATTGGTCAACACACCTTATTGGACATGAGTTAACTGCTAATTATGGACTAGATCATGCAAGATCATTAGCTGTTGTTCAACCTTACTTATTAGACGTAATGGGTGAAGATAAAAAAGAAAAAATTGCTCAATTAGGTAAAAATGTATTTGGAATTGAAAATGACAATGTAGCAGTAATTAAAGCCATTGAAGAGGTATATAATAAAGTAGGTGTACCTACAAAATTAAATGCATATGAAATTGATGATAAAGTCATTGCAAATGTGTCAAATGCATTAACTAAAAATGGTTATACTGCAATGGGTGAAAATGCAAATATCACTCTTGATGAAGTTTCTACAATTTTAACAAACTCTATGAGTGCGTAACTCTACGTAATTCCACTGTCCTCTTCAAAAGAAGGTTTAACTTCTTTTGGGGGATACCCAAAATAACTCTTAAAATCCCTACTAAACTGTGAAGCACTGTCATAACCCATTTCGTATGCAGCATCAATGACTTGATAATTGTGTTTAGCGATTAAATCTTTGCCTTTACTTAATCTGATTTTTTTGATGTATTGTAAAGGGGTATGCGAAGTAACTTTTTTAAAATGTGTGTGAAATGAAGAGACACTCATATCTTCTTGTCTTGCCAAGTTAGGAATATCCAAATTGGTTTCACATTGAGTATGAATAATTTTTAAGGCACTTGCTATTTTGGCTTCATTATTAGAGTGTAAAAACATTTTATGTAAAAAATCAGCATTTTCTCCCACAGCTATTCTGTAAAAAAGTTCTTTTAACAAAGAAGTTCCTAAAACTTTTGATTCTTCTTTGGACTCCAAGATTTTTAAAAGTCTGAGCGTTAAGGCTTCAATATCATTTGTAACAGTGTCTGAAAAAATACCCAATGAATTTTTAGTGGTTTGCATGGCTTCTTTTTTTGAAACACAATCAATGATTTCATACATCACTTTTTTATCTATAGAGATGACAAGGCCTATAAAAGGTTCCTCTTTAGAAGCATATGTTTCACACTCCAGTGGTAAAGTTGTTGGAACCACCAAATAGTTTTTAGAATCATAAACTAAAGTATTATTTGATAAGTGACCTATTTTTTTACCTTGTAAAACTAAAATAAGACATACATCATAAATAAAAGGGCTTAAAGGGTCATATTTAGAAGTGGCATATATTTTAACATCATTTAAAAAAGTATCATGAATACCATCATTTTGAAAAAGTTTATTTGCTTGAGTAAGAATTTTTTTATTCATAGTTGCCTAATGTATTTTAAGAATTATACTATTTTTTAACAATAAAATCTTTAAATAAATTAATATAATTAGGTTGCTACAAAGTGTGGAAGTTTATATCCCACAGAGGGTACGGTTTCAATAATGTCATCTTTTGTTTTTGTTCTAAATCGATAAACCAAAGATCTTAAAGAGTGATTTTGAATGGGTAAATCTTGCCAGATGTGATATTCCATCGTTTTGTATGGAACATTTTGTCCTTTTGCTTCAATGAGTATTTCCAATAGGGCATTTTCATTTTTTGACAGTTTTATTGAAATATCTTCATTAAAAAGTAGTTTATTAAATGGATCATAAAAATAATCGTATCCAATACAAATTGATTTATTGTCCATACTTTTACAGACTTTTATTATTTCAGTTAAATCTGCTTCATACTTTTTTTTCAGAGTTTTATATAAAATGGTAATCATTTCATCCAGAGTATAAGGTTTTAAAATATAGTTATCAATACCTATACTAATTGCTTCTAGAAAATATTCTGTATTACTGTATGCTGATGTAATGATGATAGGTACAAATGGATTGATTTTTTTAATCTCAGTTATCATACCCAAACCATCTTTTTTTGGCATTTCTATATCGGTAATAATTAAATCAATATCTTTTAATGAGCTCGAAGTGTTGTGATTTTTAAAAAGCTCCATACCCTCTTCACCATCTTTTGCACTTATAATTATAGGCAAGATTTTTTCCAGGGTGGTAAGTGTTTGTGTACGAACTTCATCATTGTCTTCAACAAATAAAGTTGTAAAATTAGTATTGATATTTTTCAAAAATTGCAATTGTCCAGATATCAAAAGCTTCCCTTATGAATTTTAAGTGTTATATTATAATATGTCAATGTAGCATCTGTGTAACAAATGTTAATGAATAACCATATATATTATATATTAGCATAATTTTGTGATAAAGCCGTGATAAATATTGAGGTAAAAATATAGATTTAAAAATCTATTGTAACTGTTATTTCACTTTTAGACTTTATTGTAAGGAAATGCTAGATTTTTTAACTTTTGGTATATTTATTTCAAGACTTTTGTACGCTAAATTGATACTTTTTACTGCCTTTTCAAAATCAATTTTTGGACCAACTACTATCTTATTAATGGGTAGAATATTATTCTTGCAATTAGCAGTTTTGCAAAGCTTTATTTCAAGATAAGGGGTTATTGTTGATTCAACCATTCTAAATTTATTTTTGATTCTTTTACTTTTTGACAGAGGACTGTTGATATAGATAACTCTCCATTCCTTTTCTTCACTAAAAGCACTTGATTTAAATCTTTTACTTTGTGCATTTAAATAATAGGCAAGACTTTTTGCACTGGCATTAAAAATATTTTCTTCATTTGACTTTTGTTTATTTATGAGTTTGACAGACTGCTTTATCATATGATTTATTTTAGATTTTATGAGTTTAATTTGAGTCTTCTTGTCGTAAATAACTTTTTTAATAGCAATATGACCAAAACTTTCGTTGTCATTTGAGCTAATTATTTCATTTAAATCTAAACCTACAGCATACCCTTCTCCAAAGTTAGTATACCCTTTCCATTGGCTAAGTAAATCACTTGTTTCGCAAAATGAGGTGATATAAATTTCTTCTTCTTTAGAATTCATTAGATCTAAATAATACAACGTCTGTTTTGAGAATTTTTTTGTATATGAAATGGTATCTTTTGAATAAGCAGATAAAACTTTTTTGGTAATATCATGACCATATTGGATTTCGTATAAATCATTTAAAAATGAAGCTTCAGTTGCCCAGATATTTTGATTTTGTAATATCCCTAATAATCCTGTGGGTGTAGTATAGTGATACAATAAACCATTATATTGGTCTTGCTCGTCTTTTTCTTGAGCAATTTTAAATACTTTTTTCCAAAGATTTGATTCGAAATGTATTTTATTTTCCATGTTAACACCTTTTGGGTATTGTTAATTATAAATTATATCAAATAAGTTAAACATTTGTATAGTTAAAATTAAGAATAAATAAGAAATTTTTTGATAAAATGGTCAAGATATACTATCAAATCATAGTATTTAATTTAAATAAAAACTAAGGAAATATACAATGTTTGACGACATTAAAAATAAAATTATAGATTATGTTTTTATTATTTCAAAGCAGCCAGTATTATTAAAAGATTTACTTGTAGCAAATGATTTACATACAGAAAAAATGCGTGTTGATGCTTCAAAATTGGGATTTAGAATGGATATTGCAAAAGCATATAAAGCCTTCGCTATGGTTGCTTTTGTAGTAATAATACCTATTGCATTAATAGGGCACATGTTGTTGGCAAAAATCGATTCTCACGCTTCAATTATTGCCTCAATTCTTTTAACGGCTTTGATTTTTATATATTTTAATATTTTTAGAGAAAAATTAGTTGATATCATGACCATTAGAAGAATAAAAAGTGCATGGAAAAATCATTTTCCTTATTTTCCGTATGATGAGTATCATGAAAAAGTTGCAAAACTATATGAGCAAGCAGAAAAAGCTGAGATTTCTAAAAAAGAACTCGAAGTATATATTTTAGATAATTTATCTAAAGAATAAGTTCATAAAACTTATTATCAAGATCCATAATGGGGAAGTTAAAAGGTAAAGCTTTTTTATCTACTTGACTAAACCCATTTCTTTCATAAAATTTTTGAGCAGCATGAAAATCAGCTGCAGTCCCCAGGTAAATCTCTTTCATATCATGATTATTGGCAAAATTAATGGTTTCTTTTAAGAGCTTAGTTGCTGTGTTGTACATAATTCCTCTAAAATCTTTATGGATATACATGTTTTGTAATGCCAATTGCTTTTGGTCAATATGTTTAATTGAAACGGTACCCACAACATTGTTGTTATATAATGCTAACCAAAAATTTCCCGAATTATTTTCTAAGTAATAACTTTGGATGTCTTGTAAATCAGGTCGGTCATTTTCATCTACTTTTATATTAAACTCACCTTTTTGAATGGAGAGAATTAAGTTGATGACTTGTTTCTTATATTCACTGTTGTAAGGTGCAATTGTAACATTCATAAGTAGACCTTTATATTGAATTATTATACTATAACACAGAAAATATAAATTAAGTTAGACATATACTTATAAACGATAGAATTAAGCAGTATTTAAAATTTTAGATTAAATCAATTAAAAAGTTGGTGCAACATGGATTTTGAGAAGTTTAAAGATGGTACAGAATTTTCACTTGGAGCAGAGCTGGAAATTCGCTTACTGCATAAAGAAACATTAGAGCTTGCAAATGAGTATGCTTTTATATATGACAACTTAGATGAAAAATATAAAAAGAATATTACCCCTGAATTTTTAGATTCTATGGTTGAAATCAATTCTCCTGTATTTAATAATGCTTTAGAAATAAGAGAGTATTTTCAAAGAAGTGTCAAAGCAATTAAACATATTGCAGCTAAAAAATCACTTCTAGTGGGTACTTCAGGTTCTTATTGTTTAGAAAATAAAAATATAAAAATCAGTGAGAATGAACGATATAAAGATATATTAGAAGAACATCAGATTCTCTTGAGAGATTTCAATATATGTGGTCTTCACGTTCATGTTGGATTTAAAGACTTTAATCAAGCTTTAAAAGCCTATAATTTCTCTTTGAAATATATCCCTCTTTTAATGGCCTTAAGTACCTCTTCTCCTTTTTTTAATGGCAAAGATACAGGATTAAATTCATATAGGCAAATAGTATTTGATGAGTTACCAAAAGCAGGAATTCCTCAATATTTTGATTCATATGATGAAATAAAATCATTGTATGATTTACTTGAAAGTACAGGAGTTATCAAATCCCAAAAAGATATTTGGTGGGATTTAAGAATTCAGCCAAATCTTAAAACTTTAGAATTTAGAGTTTGCGATGCAGTGAGTGATTTTGATCGTTTAGAAATAATTATAGCGTTAACTCAAGCCATTTGTATTTACTCAACGCATTCTAAAGTTGAAAGACTCCCACGGCAAATCTTAAAGCAAAATATTTGGAATGCTGCTCGATATGGTTTGGATGGCAATTTAATATTTGAAGGAAAGAAACAATCCTTTAAAAGTGTAATCAGAAAATTATCTATGGAATTTTTTGCTCTTAATATTATAAATGAAGAGTTTCAAAAAAGAATTGAAAAGATTTTGACTGAGCCAAATATCTCTTCTAAAATGATTCAAAAATATAAAGAGACAAACTCTTTATTAGAAGTTGAAAAAATAGGACTGTTTTAATGAAAGGTGTCGTAGCTGCTGGAGATGAAAAAAGTGCACAAGCTGGAATTGATATTTTAAAAGAGGGTGGTAACGCCTATGATGCTGCAGTTGCAGTAATGCTTGCAGCACCCATGTGTGAACCTCTGTTTACCAGTCTTGGCGGCGGAGGTTTTTTATTGGGAGTTGAAAAAAACAGTGAACCCATTTTATATGATTTTTTCGTTGATGTTCCCAAAAAAAGAATACATGAACCTGAGTTTTTTCCCATCTATGTTGATTTTAAAACCTCAATTCAAGAGTTTCATATAGGGGCTGGTTCCATTGCAATTCCTGGAATGGTTAAAGGAATTTATCAAATATATGAAGAAAAATGCACCTTGCCTTTATCCAAACTCATTGAACCAGCAGTAAGATATGCCAAGCAAGGAGTATATTTAACTCCCATGCAAGCGAGTTTTCTTAAACTAACCGAACCCATTTTTACATCAACAAAAAGTTCAACCGACGTTTATACAAAAGATGGGAAACTTGTAGATGAAACACACCTATTTAAAAATCCCGATTATGCAGATTTTTTAGAAAATTTTGCCAAAGAGGGTAGTCGACTTTTTTATGATGGTGAAGTGGCTCAAACAATAGAAAATATAGCTAAAGAAAATGATGGGTTGATCTATAAAGAAGATTTACATCAATACCAAACCGTCAAAAGAAAACCCATTAAATTTAATTATAAAAATTATGAAATGTATACGAATCCACCTCCTTCATGTGGGGGAATGTTGATTGCTTTTACCATGAAACTGTTAGAAAAAATAGATTTGAAAGAGTTTAGAAGTGCCCAACAAGTCAAACAAATCATTGAAGCTTTTAATATTACCAGTGATTTTAGAAGTGAACATGTGGATGAATTTTTACATGAAGCAAGTTTAGAAGAAATTTTGCAAAATGAACGACTACTGAAAAATTTTTCGGTCTCTCAAAACAGCCGATTAAACCTTTGGGGGAATACTACACATTTAAGTATCATTGATGAAAATGGAACAGCAGTGAGTATTACAACAACCAATGGTGAGGGAAGTGGACATGTAATAAAAGGCTGTGGAATAATGCTGAATAACATGTTGGGAGAAGAAGATTTAAACCCACATGGGTTTTTCTCTTGGCCACACGGTATTAGATTACCTTCCATGATGGCTCCAACTGCAGTGTTAAAGCAAGGAAAACCAGAACTGTTACTTGGGAGTGCTGGAAGCAATAGAATACGTTCAGCCATCGTACAAACAATGATAAACTATCTTGAATATGGGATGGATATACAATCAAGCATAACTGCACCAAGAACTCATTATGAAAAGGGCATTGTGTGTATGGAACCACCATGCGATAAAGCCATTCAAGAAAGCATAGAAAAACTCTATGAGTTACAGTATTTTGATGATATAAATCTGTTTTTTGGAGGGGTTCAAGCTGTTACTGGAAAATTAGAAGGTGGGTGCGACAAAAGACGAGGTGCTTCTGTTTTATATGTAGAATAGTTATTTAACTATTCTACGCAGCTTTGAGATTGATGTTGAAATGAATATCCATATACTCTATTAAACTTTCCACAAGAGCTTTAGCTGTTTTTTTTCTGTTTTCTTTTGTATCTCTACATCCTATATAGGGAAATTCTGCTTGTATAGATGATACAGAACTGTTATCCAGTGAACTGTAAGTTTTTGTATTATAAGCACCTTCAAAATAGTTACCACATTTTGCATAGGGCATATCTCGTGAAGGAATAGATTTAAAATCTCTTTTACTCATAAGCCCTGAGAGTGAAAGTTTACCTTTAAGTTGTTCCACAAAACAATGTTTTGAAAAATTGCCCAGCGTTTTTATACTTGATAATTTTTGGTGTTCTTTGAGCTGTTCGTCATTAAGTTTTAATGTATCATTAAATAATAAGTAGCCAAATTCTATATGTTGATGCGCATGAGACTGTCCATGTATATCTATGTAGAGACCTTTTTTAAATCTATCATCGACTTTGATTTTTGCATCTTTTATGAAGTTGTGAAAACGTTCATAAGAGTTTATTGCTTTTTCATTTTTTGTAACAGCTTCATTTATTTCTCTGTTTGCATCAATTTTTTTTCTTGATAAATTCATAATAACTGCATGGGGATAGTTTCGAGTTTGAGTAAAAAATTCTTCGAGTATTTCATGGGTGAGTTCGTTGGTATTGGCATCAATTTCAAAAACACCTATGGTTCTGTTTGGAATATCCTTTGGTTTTAAAACTCCTCCATGAGAGGCTGAAATAATAATAGGAATCGTTCCTGGGATATATTTTACATGGTTTTCATTTATTAAGGGTTTACTTGTCATATATTGCTTGTGCTTCCTTGTTTCTTTGTTTTTTTAATTGCATATCAATGTATTTAGCATTAATATCTTGTTTACCTTTAAAACCCAACGTTTGTTTCTTTTTGATGGGTTTTATTTCATAGATTTCAAAGCCAGCTTCGTTCATTGAAAGACGTACCGGAGTTGCAACAGAATAAGTTGTTACTATGGCATTGGCATTACAAGCTTTGTAAATATCTTTAAAATACTCTACTGTCCATAACTCTTTATTCACGTCACTTGAAAAAGCATCTTGATAGACTATGTCTATATTTTTTAAGTTTTTTACAACTTGCCTGGCATCTCCAATAAAAACTTCTATTTCAAAATAATCATCTTTATATCCCTGAGTTTCTGAAACAGATTCAATAATATGTTTTATATCATTAAATTCTTCAGGATACGTAAAATTGTACAATGATTTAACTAACTCAAAGTCCAGTTCCGGAGAATATATATTTAGTTTTATATCCAGTTTATTTTTTAAGACATAATAAATGGTACTAAAAGTGTTGTAACCAATACCAAAACAGATATCCAGTATATTTAAATTTTTTTGACTTTTATGAAATTCAAATGCTGGTAGGACGTGTTTGGTCAGAGATTCTTGTATGGCACCAGTATCGAGGTCATGAAAATGCTGATTATACTTAGAAGAGAATAGAGTATTGCTTCCGTCACTGGTTTGAATATGGGTTGGCATCTAAAGACCATTACCCCACATGTGCATTTTTTTACCAGTAATGATAATATAATCATCAAAAATATCGATATCGTTGATGGCTTGAAAATAGGTTTGGTCAAGTAAGGATTTGATCTCTTCAACACTGTTATTGGATTTTTTAGCAAGGACTATGATATTTGCAGAGTTTTCTAATGATTTATAATACATATTTAGAAGTTGAACTTTATTTACAGTGTAGTCTAAAATATCGCCCAAGATGACATATTCATAATCTCTGGCTTTTGCAGATAGTCTTAAAGATTTTTCATCAGTGAATTCTTTAAAGTCTAGTTTCCCACCACTTTTTTCTACCACTTCTTCAATAATAGGATTTAAAAAATCAATCTTATTATTGACATGAAGTACTGCTAGATTTGGAAAATCATCAAAAAGTGAGGAAAAGAGTTCTAGACTTTTTTGCATATTAGATGCCCAGTTTTTTCATTTTCTTTTCAGATAAGAAAAGTTCTTTATTGCTCATTACACCAATTTTTTCTTTTAACATATCTTTGGCTATTTTTTGAGCATTTTTAAGTGAATGCATTTTAAATGTTCCACATTGGTAAAGATTTAGTTCCGGAATATCTCCTTCACTTTTTACTGTTAAAATATCTTTAAATGCTTTTTTCATTGCTTTTGCAACTTTTTTTTCACTTGGGTTTCCAAGAACACTCATATAAAATCCAGTTCTACAACCCATTGGGCTACAGTCGATAATTTCTACGCCTTTATCATTTAAGTGTGCTCTGATGAAGCCAGCAAATAAATGCTCTAATGTATGAATCCCTTTAGCATCCATCATTTTTACATTTGGTTTGTAAAATCTTAAATCGAAAACAGTAATGATATCTCCCTTTGGAGATGTCATTGTTTTTGCAACTCGTACTGCTGGTGCTTTCATAATTGTATGGTCTACTCTAAAACTGTCTAATAATGGCATTGTAATTCCTCTTGTTTATTTTTTAATTTATTTTATGGTTAGAATTTTATCCTAAACATCTTAAATACATAATAAGTATTTATATTAACCTAAAATACTCATATCATCTTTGTATTTATCAGCAGTGAATGGCTCAAAGTTAGCTTTGTAGTGATTGTAATGTTCTGTTTGTCCATGTGCTTTTAAATAGTCTTCATTTTCCCAAGTCTCAACTACGACAAACTCTGTTGGCTTTTCTGTGAGTTGGTAGATATTATAGAGTAAACATCCAGATTCTGCTCTTGATGCATCAATCATGGTAATAAGTAAATCTTTTAATTCTTGAACACATTCATCTTTTGCAATAAAGACTACTTTTTTAGTGATTTCCATAGTGTGTTTCCTTTTGGTGATATAATTTTAAGTGTGTGATTTTAGCAAAAAAAGATAAAAAAAGGGATAAAAATCAAGTAAGAGGGTAGTGGATGATGTCTTTAAAATCTTTATTTTCTGTATCATAATATTCTATACTGCCATCTTCAAGATGATAATACCATGCAAAGATATTTAACTGTTTGGATGATATTTGTTCATTGATGATGGGATAAGTCAAAAGATGATTGAGTTGACAAATCAATGATTGTTTTTCTGTCGCTCGATAGAGTTCTTCTTTTGTTTTATAAAGGTTTTTATTATCTAAAACAGTTTGTTTAGCTTCTTCTCCCAGAGTTAACCATTTTCTTATATACGTGTACTCTTTTGAATGGGGTACATCATCATATAAACTCTTACATGCTCCACAATAGGTGTGACCACATACAATGATATTGGATATTTTTAAGACATTCAGTGCATATTCAATAACGGCATAAAAACTTTGAAAATTATCATCGTTATCATTAAAAGGAGGTACAAAGTTACCGACGTTTCGAACGACAAAAAGGTCACCGGGTTTGCATCCTGTGATTAAAAAAGGTGTTATTCTGCTGTCACAACAAGTGATGACCAAAACTTCAGGCTTTTGACCATTTTTAATCAACGTCTCAAGCTCCTCTTTGATATGAGGATAATACTCTTTTCTATAGGTAATATTTCCCTCGATGAGGTTCTTGATGGTATCCATAGAGGTATTATATCAGGGAATTGAACAAAATGATTCAAAAATGATTTAAATTTTTATATTTTTTATAGGCCTAATTTATAAAAAACAAAGCAGTGATATAAATCCAAGTTTAGAGTAGATATTTTGACAAACTTAAACATATAATGAGAAAAATAATGCCATTAAAGATTACCATGTTTTATACTCCAAAATATCCTTGAATTGTTTGGCCTTTTTATCATAATACTCTATGGAACCGTCTTTGAGATGGTAATACCAACCATGAATCTGGAGTTGACTGGTTTTGATTTGTTCTTGAACAATGGAATAAGAAAGAAGGTTATCCAGTTGAGAAACTAAAGAATTCTTCTCCGTGGCTCTATAGAGTTCTTCTTTGGTTTTATACGTATTTTTAAGCGTAATCTCTTTTGCTTTTAGACCCAGTTGTAACCACTTTTTGATATTCATATACTCATGAGATGCGGGTATTTCCTCATGTAAACTTTTACATGCGCCACAATGTGAATGACCACATACGATGATGTTTTTAACTTTTAGCACACTCAAGGCATACTCTATTGCAGATGCTGTTCCATGAAAGTAACCATTTTCGCAAAATGGTGGTACAAAGTTTCCTATGTTTCTTAAAACAAATAGCTCTCCTGGCTTACTGCCAAGTATTAAATCAGGTGTGATTCTACTGTCACAACAACTGATAAAGAGTGTTTGAGGTTTTTGCCCATTTTTGATGGACTCATGGATGTCTTCTTCATAATCAAGATAATGATATTTTCTAAACAGTTTGTTTCCTCTTATGAGGTTTTTTATTGCATTCATAAGAGAAGTTTAGCGGTAAAAAATGTAAAAAAAATCAAATATTCACTTTTAACTGTTTAATTTAGATTTTAATGGTAAAGATAGCTCCATGCGTTGAGTTTTTGACTGATATGTGTCCATTCATTTTATTTTCAATGATAAGTTTGGTCATATACAAACCAATTCCTGTTCCATACTCATACTTGGTTGTAAAATAAGGGTCAAAAATTTTGTTGATGATATCATTGTCTATTCCACCTGCATTATCTTCTATATGAAGTGCATTTTCATCCATGTAGATTTTTATTTGTGGATGGGCTATTTTTTTATCGATTAAGATATCTTTTGCATTGGATATGATGTTTAAAACAGCTTGTGAGTATTCATTTTTATACCCATCAATTTTAAAGCTTTCATCACAGTTTATGGTTAATTCTATTTTATGGAATTTTAATGTTGAGTTTATTATTTTGACGGCATTATTCACCGCATCTTGGATTAAAAAAAGTTCTTTTTTTGTATTGGGATTAAAAAAATTTCTGAAATCATCAATGGTTTTTGACATATATTCAATCAAGTCATTGGCTTCTTCCACTCGGTTGTGCAGATATTTTTTATTGAGCTCCTTATAGTCATAAGCCGACTCAATATCAAAAAATAGTCCAGAGACTTGGCTTAAAGGCTGTCTCCACTGATGGGCAATGTTCCCTATCATTTCACCCATAGCAGCCATTTTTGATTTTTGTATCAATATTTTTTCTTGATTTTGTTTCTCTTCTTTTAGCAGGGTTCTCTCTGTTATATCTCTTAAAGAAGTGAAAAGTAGTTCTTGATGCTCATGGGCATAAACAATGGCATTGAGTTCTATGGTTTTAATATCCCCATTTTTGGTTGTCATTTTTACCGTTTTGAAAAATGCATGGTCTTTTAATATTTGATCTAAAGTCAAATCAAAAAACAGGTCAAAAAGATTTTTATCCAACAACTCATTGTCTTCATAAAAACTTACTTTGGAAGCTGTTTTATTCCAGCTGATGATTTTTGCTTTTTTATCTTTTGTAATTTCTGAAATAATAAATGCATCGTTGCTGTGATTAAAAAGCAGTTTGTATTTTTGTTCATTTAAGATGACATTTTTTTTGTATCGTTTAAATATTTTTTCAACTCTTTTTGTAAAAAGTAAGGACAAAATAAAAAATATTAAAGTCATAATTGTTATTATTGTAATGAGTTGGATGATATTAGAATACATGTTATCCATAGAGATTTTTGTTTCTTTTTGAACAATTTTGTTGATAGCAGATAGATTAACTCCCACCCCTATAAAATATCTGAGATGAGTGATATATGAGCCGTATAGGAGTTTTTGATAGTTCTCATAAACAATATAGTTGTTTCCTTTATAGTGGTTATCAATTAAAAGTTCTTTGATGGCATTTAATTCATTGGGGCCAGGAATAATATGTTTTTGAGTTAAAAGCTCACTTTGAGTGGTGATGTTATTTAAACTGTTGATTTTATACAAAAACAAAAACTCTTCAATATTAAAATTCTGATTAAAAATTTTTTGTATGATTTTGTCTTTGAGCTCTATATTATTGGTCTCTAAGAAACTTCCAGAGCCAATTATTATGCCCAACTCTTTTAAATGTCTGGAATAGGTGATCTTTTTACTGGGTTTAAACCAAAAATATTCTAAAAAGTTTTGTTGTTCTTGATTGGCATTGATCATTTCATTGATAAACTTTATGCCGTTGATATCCTCAAAATCTAAAAAAACCTCTCCTTCATTTTGAGGATTTGAACTGTTTAAAATATAAGTACCTTTCGTATCCAAAATAAAATAGTTGATGTCATTTTGTTTTTGTGCCATTTGTTTGACAGAGGACTTTATAAAGTTTATCTGTTTTTCTTTTGAGAGATTTTTTGTTTTTTGATATAAAGAATAAGCTAGGTTGTATGCGATTACCGATTGATTCTTGATTCGGCTTTTTTTGCTGTTGAGTATGGACAACTCTTCAAAAGAGATATCCTGTTTTAGATTCTCAACGGCTGTTTTTATTTGGAATTTTTCTCGCTCTATTAGTGTTTTTCTGAAATTCTTAATATGACTTTTAAAATTGTTGTATTCAGTTTTGATAAGCAGGGATCCAATAATAGTTGCTACGATAAATATTATTATAGTGGATCCTAATAGGGTTGTTTTTTTAATTCCCTGTTCAATACTTTTGTATTTACTTTTTTTCAAGATTCAATTTATATCCCATATTTGAAATGTTTTTAATACAGTTAAACGGAATCTTTTTTCGTATAAAACCTATTGTGGTTCGTAAGGAATTCAGACTCATATACTCACTGTCCCAAACTTTTTGTTCTATCTCTTCATACGAGACAACTCTGTTTTTGTTTAAAACAAGCAGTTTTAAAAAAAGCAACTCTTTTTTATTAAAATCCAAAACTTTATCGTTTAAATAAAACAGTGAAGTATTATTATCGAAGTGAAAATTGTCATCCAAATTAACGATGAAATCTTTTTCAGATTCGAGATTTTGAACTGTTTTGGTTAAGACTGGCATCAGGTTTCTACTGGTAATGGGTTTAACAATATATTTTTCCAAATTCAGTTCAATGGAGTCCATTAAATATTTTTTATCACTAAAAGCTGTGGAGATAATGATTTTGGTGGTATTGTCATGTTGTCGTATTTTTTTTGCCAAAGAGATGCCATCAAGTCGTGGCATCTTTATATCTGTAAGAATGATATCAGGATGGTACTTTTCATAAAGCTCATATCCTTCTTGACCATCTTTTGCTTCATAGAGTTCATCAAACATTCTGTTTAAAAAACGAGAATTAATAGATCTGACACCTTCATCATCCTCTATATATAATATAGTATATTTTTTAAATGAATCCATATTATGCCTTTTAGGTAAAGAGATGTTAAATCTCTTTACCTTTTTTCATTTTACCATAAATTTCACTAACCAATGGCATCAATAACATGATAACTGTCAGGATAAGAATAGTTAAAGTAATTGGTCTCTCCCAAAGAAAAGCCAAAGAACCATCACTAATAGTTAATGCACGTCTTAAGTTATCTTCCATCATTCCACCTAAAATGAATCCCAAAATCATAGGAGCCATAGGAAAATCGATGATTCGTAAAAACAGTGCAACCACTGCAAACAGAGTCATCATATAGATGTCAAAGTTGTTAAAGGTTACTAGGTATACTCCAATCAATGAAAAGAATATAATCAAGGGCAATAACAGCTGTTTAGGAAGTGTTAATAACTTCGCAATATATGGAATCAATGGCAAGTTTAAAACCAACAATACTAAATTCCCCAAATACATTGAAACAATTACTGACCAAAACAGCGTTGGATTATCAACATACATAGTAGGTCCTGGTTGAATACCGTAAGATATTAACGCTCCTAAAATGATAGCAGTAGTTCCTGAACCAGGAATTCCAAGAGTTAA
>ENA-ORXI01000364-ORXI01000364.1-sediment-metagenome-genome-assembly--contig:-NODE-364-length-37129-cov-4.141612_pt1 | contig 37129 bp, 30 predicted proteins | sample MGYA00237861_ERZ511468 | MGnify/ENA primary metagenome ERZ511468 (study PRJEB26299, sample SAMN06266213) | sediment metagenome | isolation source: Hudson Canyon methane seep mesocosm | place: USA:Hudson... | reverse complement strand
GCCGGACTCAGGAGCATCGTCGTCACAGATGACGATGTCGCAGCCAAGTGTATTTCTTGGCTAAGGCAGAATGGAGGCGGCAGAGCCACATTCCTACCTCTCAACAAACTCAGCATCGGTCGCCCCGGGGGACGCTCCCTGATTGTCGCCAACAATCCCGGAGTTGTCGGTTTTACTCACGATCTGTTGGAGTACGACTCGGAGATTGAAACTGCTGTCAGGTACGCCGGACGTAACACACTCCTAGTCGACACAATGGAAGTAGCCCGACGTAACATGGGCGGCGTTAGGCTGGTCACTCTCGATGGCTCGATAATCGAGAGTTCTGGAGCGATGACTGGAGGTTCAGCCCTCAAGTCTAATCGAAACGCATTCGGAGGTGGCTCGGTCTCGTCGAGCCTAGACAGACTGGAAGCAGCGGTCGAGGAGGCCAATCTCATCTATTCCACCGTCGAGGCCGCTCTCAGGGAGTTGCGAGGAAATCAGCAGAACCTGCGCGACAGGATACACGGCCTTGATGATGGCGACCACTCTCTGCAGTTGCGCAATTGGAAGGCGGACATCGAGCGGGCCCAGAGGGATGTCGTTGATATCCGCAAGAAGGTGGTAGCAGCTAATGGTGAGTTCGAGCGTTGCGAGGCGGCCCAAGCCATTGCTAGTTCTGCGGCCGATGAGGCTAGGGAGAATTACGAGTCTGCCGTCGCCGATAGGGCCGCAGCCGCTCAGGCCCTGCAGGACCACGCCCCCGATCACCTATCGCAGAAGCTCCGAGAGGCAGAGCGAACAATGACCGAGGCCGAGCGTACTCGGCTAGCCTCCGAATCAGCAATTTCCAATGGTAACGAGCGCTTGCAAATCCTATCCGGGCGCGTCGCGGACATCCAGCGTCAAATTGACAAGAAGCTCAAGGCCATGTCTGAGGCAGAGTCAAAGATCTCCGAGTTGGGGAAGGCTATTGTTGAGGCCAAGAACAACCTTGAGGACCTCAGGGAGCAGGCTTCCCAGTTCGATGAGGAGCAGCAGGCGCTCAAGGAAAGGAGGGACGAGATTGTCGACGAGCGAGCAAGTCTGCGAGCATCAGTTGAGACCCTGTCTCAGAAGAAGGAGACCCTAACGTCTCGTATTGATGACCTGAATATCCAAATCCAGCAGAAGCGCGAAGCGGTTGACGAGATAGTCGCCGAACTTGAGGGCGCCGGGATAGCAATCCCGTCGCCAGAAGCGCATCTGCCGACTGTGGCCGAGGCGGAGAAGAGCGTGCAGGGGCTCGAGCGCCGCCTCGGTCATCTCGGCAATGTGAATATGCTTGCCATAGAGCAGTACGACAGCACCGCCGAACGCATCGCCGGGCTGGTGGATGATGGCAAGTTACTGCGCAGCCGCCGCGAACATCTCGTTTCGATAGCCGTGCAACTTGAGGACGAACGCAAGACTAGGCTGATGGTGGTGTTCAATCATGTCAACAAAAACTTCTCGAGAGTCTACGAGATCCTACAGCCGACGGGCACCGGAAGTCTTCGGATGGAGAATCCGAAGAAACCCTTTGAGGGCGGCTTGCAAATGGATTGCGTACCTCCAGGTAAAAGCAAGAAAACCCGTCTCGACAACCTTTCCGGTGGCGAGAAGTCGATGGCCGCACTGGCTCTGATTCTCGCAATTCAAGATTACGAGCCAAGCCCATTCTACTACCTCGACGAGGTCGATCAAAACCTCGACCCATTCAACGCCGAGCGCATCGCGACGCTGTGCAGATTGCGCAGTCAGCGCGCACAGTTCCTCATGGTAACTCTGCGCAAGGTCAGTCTAACACTGGCTGACCACCACGTAGGTGTCACCCACGCCGGCGACGGTCGGAGCCGGCTTATCACTGATTTCGACAGGGCGGCGGCAATTGAGATGGGCGAGGCGTTCGAGGCTGATCGGAAGGCTCAGGTGCAGACCAACTCAGAGCTTGAGGCAATGCCCGAACTGCCCAATCCTGAAGACATGCTACGAGCCCCAGAACCCCTTGGTACTCCGAAGAGCCTAGGTGGCGTCGCCGAACGAGCTGGAGTGGATATCGAAGCCACTGAGGTGGAAGACGGGGCCGAGGAAGAAGGCGGCACAATTGAGTCTCTACGCGATCGTACTGAGGACTGGACCGAGGATATAGAGGAGCGCAAAGAGCTTGAGCAGAATCTTACAGAATCGGAGAACGAAGATGAGATCGATACAGAGGCCGAGCAGAAGGAGGCGGAATGATGGCGGTGTTTGATGGCCAAGCCCTGCGCGACGACATCGTAGCGAGGATGCTGGGCAGTGATGCCGACCTCGAGACCAGCAGATACCTAGACAGACTGGTCGAACTTGCGACTCTTGAGGAGGCCGAACACCAGTTCCTGATTGATCCATTCGACCGCTCCGTGGCGCTCGTCATGCAGTTGTTCCAGTCCAGCGACCTCGATCCGTGGGATGTCGACCTCAGCTCTTTTCTCGAGATGTTCAACGAGAGAATCAAAGAGTCCGAGAACATTGACCTGCCGACCTGTGGCAGGCTTGTCAGAATGGCTTGGTGCATCCTGCGAGGACAGGCCTCTACTCTGTTGGAGAGGCAGGAGCGTGCCTTTGACTTTGAGGAAGAAGAAGTCTGGGACTTCGACGGAGGCTGGGAGTCAGAGTTCGACGACGCCGACTACAACTTCTCTCTTGGAGTCCTGACCGGTGCGGCTGACGAGGCCCTGCCTCAGATGTTTGAAGGCAGGATACACCGCGACGAGAGCCGTCCAGTTACTCTCGGCGAACTCCTGATGGGGCTACAGGACGCAGGCAGACTCGCAGCCGAGCAGCGTCTGCGCGAGGAGATTGCCAAGGAGCGCCGCGAAGCCAACGCCCGTGCTAGGGAGCGGTTCAGTGGCAGCCTCCATATCGAGGACCTCGAGGGTGATCTGCAGCGGACTTGGGAGTCACTGAAGACACGTTCTAGAGGGACTGGAAAACCCATCGGGTTGGGAGATTTAGTTGAGGACATCGCCTCAAAGTCGGTTGAATCCGGGATGACGAATGAGGAAGCTGATGCCGAGGCGCAGGTGACAGCCCTAGTCTCTGCACTGTTCTTGACGAACAGAGGTTATGTAGACTTGAAACAGGAGAAGGGACGTAACGGCAAAATCACTCTCAAGGATCTGTGGACAGGGGATGAGGATTTCTCAACTCTCTCTCAGAAACTCCACCCCAAGCCTATGATAGCGGAGGCCATCACAGATGTCTGAGACGCCCCTTTCCACTATACTCGAGGCGATACTGTTCGGCGCTGGTCGCTCGATGTCGCTCGAAGAACTCTCTGAACTACTTGAGAAACCACAGGGCGAGGTCCGGTCAGCCTTGCACGAGCTACAGGCCACTATTCGCCGGCGCCGCGACTCGGCGCTCCAACTCACTGACGTCGCCGGACGATGGATATTCGAGGTCAGGCCAACCCTGGCCCCTCATCTGCCTGAGTCGTTCCGCGCTGACATCCCTCAGAGACTGCTACCGGCAGCCGCACTGGTGGCATATCATCAACCAATGGCCCAGTCGCAGTTGGTGGATATGCTGGGGCAGAGGGCGTACGACCACGTTCGTGACCTCGCTAAAATGGGCCTAATCGACCGCAGGAGGGACGGCCTGACTAGACGCCTCACTACCACCCGCCGGTTCGCCGAATACTTCGGATGCCCCGAAGTAGAGTACCGCAAGGTCAGGACTTGGTTCAGGGAAGAGGCATCCAAGATGGGCCTGACGAGCGCTCAGTTAGCCGCTTCACTGGCTCCCGAGGAGCAACTTACGATCAACGAGTTCTCCGATGATGCCACAGTTACGGAAGAGCCTCTAGAGGTCGAGGAGTGAATCACTCCGCCCTCAGATTCTCCAGTTCCTCTTCGACAGCCTTCTGGGTGATTCTGTCGCCTTGCTCTCGTAGTCGGACTGCGACGATATCAATCTCTGACCCCTCTGCACCAGCAGTCACTGCCATGTTCCGGACATGGAGCTTCATGTGCCCGGCTTGGATACCCACTGTCGCTAACGCCCTCAGGGCACCGAGATTCTGAGCCAACCCTGCTGCCGCCATCACCTTGGCGAGCTCGTCGGCAGAAGTGATTCCGAGCAGAGCCACGTTGGCTTGTGCTGCAGGGTGCACTCTCACTGCACCTCCCACTAGTCCCACAGCCATCGGTAGTTCAATCGAGCCCACTAGATTGCCTTCGCCATCCTTCTCCCAGTGAGTCAGCGAGCCATAGGTCCTCTCGTGTGCGGCGAAACTGTGAGCACCGGACTCCACAGCCCGCCAGTCCTGCCCACAGGCGAGGGCTATGGGAGATATCGCGTTCATGATGCCCTTGTTGTGAGTAGTGGCGCGAAACGGATCGGCTTTGGCGAAGTGATATGCTTGCAGTATTCCCTCTATGACTTCGGAGCCCTGCTCCGCATTGCCCTTGTCCGACAATTCCTCGGGACTGAATACAGCACTCACCCTGGCCAGTCTGTGCACGGCAAGATTGCTGATTATGCGCAGTATAACTGTCCCACCTGTCATACTCTCTATCTTTGGGGCGATGGTCTCGGCCATGGTGTTGACAGCGTTTGCACCCATGGCGTCTCTACAGTCCACCAGGATGTGGACAATGACCATCGGTCCGGAGTCAGTTTCTATTATTCTGGCTTGAATATCCTGACATCCGCCGCCGAATTTTACTAGAATCGGATCGACAGCATTGCAAGATTCGATTAATTCGGCGCTTTTTCCTAGGATTGAAGCCTTTGCAACTTCTGGATCATCGCAACCCACAACTTGGATTTGCCCAATCATCACCGGATCATCGTTGTCAGAGGTGAATCCACCATTGGCATGGCACCTCTTTGCCATGTTGCTGGCGGCGGCCACCACGCTCGGCTCTTCGAGGACGAATGGTATCAGATAGTGCTCCCCATCGATGATGAAGTTGGTAGCGACTCCGATGGGCAGCGAGTAGGTCCCAATTACATTCTCAATCATCCTATCTGCTGAATCTTCGGAAAGCTCACCTGAAGAGGACCATGCCTCTACTTGCTCTGGTGTGAGTTTGGCAGTGCGAGCCAGCACCTCTCTGCGTTCTGAAACAGAGAGCTTGTAGAATCCTTTGAGTCGGCTGCTGTCGACGGGCATCTGTATCGGTTGAAGCCCGGCGTAATTGGCTTCTAACTGTTTGCGATTGACATTGTTCCTGTTCGCGATTTGGTAGTACAGTCCAGAAAACCCTCCCGAAAAATGCGTTAATCTACCCATTAACGGGTCATTAACGTATCAATAAAGCGTTAGTGAAGCGTTAACGCCGAATTGTTACATTCGGAGCACTGGGTGGAAGGGGGCCAACTAAACCCTCTCGGAAAAACGTGTGAATGCGTTAAATCGCCATCTGAGAAGCGTGAGTATGCGTGAATATTAAGAATGAGAGAACCCGCTGCTCAGGCAATGATGGGGGAGGCAGTTTCTCTACTCGACCTACCTCCTCTCCGGGGAAATCCCTTCGAACTCAGGCCAATCGAGTCGACGCGAGCCCAGGACATAGTCGGGGTCGATTCACTGATGACCCGCTTGAGAGAGCACATCATCTCCGAATCTCCGAGGATGGTGCTCTTGGTAGGGGAACGAGGCAGCGGCAGAACCTCTCTGGTAAACGCCCTGTCTTCTCAGGTCAGTAAGAAGTTCGTCGGCCAGTTCTGGCCTCAGGACGAGGCCGTCAGCTCCGTGATGAATGAGATCGCTGTCCATTTCATCGGTCACGATGTTCCCCCGTCCACTGGGCAAATGTGCGAGCGCCTGATTGAAACGCTTGAGCAGAGTACAGGACCGCTCCCCCTAATCGCCCTTGATTATCCCTCAAATTCCCCTATGAATGACTTCCTAGCACGTATGACACCACTGTTGCAGAGACTCAAGGCACTGGTTCTGGTGACGCTGACACCGGCACAACTGACCTCTTTGGACAAAGAGGTGCTCGATGTGTTCGATTCCCCTGAGCATCTCGATGGCCTATCAGAGGGGCAGATTCAGAAGTTGGCCGACAATCTCGTGCGCAGGAAGGCCCGTGAGCGCTGGATCATCAACCCCGACCTCTTGACTGCCATCCACGATAACACAGCGGGAAATCCACGTGCGGTGGTGCGCTTGTGCCGGGGTCTCATTGATGAGAGGCGAGGTGTCGGCTCCGAGGGCACACTCGAGAGGCTGGTCGGGTGGCAGAGGATCGTGCAGGAAGAGGACGAAGATTCTCCAGAGGCGACCTCCTCCGTCCCCGAGCTAGAGTCAGAACCCGTCCCCGAGCCAGCCGAAAATGGCGATGACTGGGATGTCGAGCCCGATGACCTATGGGAAGATGAATCCGAACCCGAGGCCCAATCTGAAGAGTTTGATTGGGATGAAGAACTCCCTGAACCAAACGATATCTGGGATGATGGGCCCGTGCCCGAACCTGAACCCGAGCCGCAGTCACTCCCTCCAGAGGAGAACCAGGAAACACTGGATTCCTTCCTCTTCACCGAAGAGGGTACTGAACATCCGGTGCAGCCTCGTCATGCCGGCGGACTCAGTGGCTTAGCCGACAGATCACAGAGAATCAGCGCAGCGATGCCGGAGGGCCCGGACGAGACTCCGATTACGGTCGCCGAGAACCGGCCGCAACTGACACCGGCCCCTATCAGACCACCCTCTAGACCGAATCCTGAACCCGCATTCGTTACCGACGCCAAGCCAGACACTTCGGTGCCACCCACTCAGGACCAGCCGGTGATGGCTGCCGAAGGTGCCCTTTGGACTGTCGACTCTAGTCTCGGCTCATCTCTGCCTGCCTTAGATGCGGAGCCAAAGACTAGCCCCGAACCGGTCTTCGACATTGATCACTCGCCTCCTCCTGCTGTAGCGTCGGAGCCAGTGTTTGAGGAGCCGGAACCTGCCCCTCCTCGAATTCCAATTCCTCTCGGACCAGCTTGGGATGTCGACGAGCCTCTCAACCGTGCTCGAGCCGCGACTGTCTCCGATGCCGAGAGTACCGTGCTGGCAGTAGCTAGGGCACGCGAGATCTCGCCTTCGGACCCGGAACTACAGGCCCTTCTCGAGGTCGGTAGGCCTCGACTATCGCAGATTTTCAATGGACTGCGCAAAGCCGGGCTGCTCTCGGTCAGGAAGCAGGGGAGGACGAGACTGTTCAAACTAAGCAGCGCAGCTTCGTTGGAACTCGAGATGACATAGGTGCTCTAATGTCCGGCTCGGTAGTGACTAGAGACAAGGTTGAGGAGTATCTGGCCCTGACGACTGAGGCTAGATCGAAGGCAACCCCCTGCGCGGAAGGTGTGGAGGACGAGGCCCGGTTGGTTTCGATGCTGAGGATGTGCGATGACTACGCCGCTGATGCCCGGCATTTCATGGAGTCCGATGATTTGGTTCGCGCCTTCGGGGCCATCAACTACTCGCACGCCTGGTTGGATGCCGCCGTTAGAATCGGCCTATTGGATGGCCATGGGGACGACCGGTTGTTCACGCTGCCCTAGACCGCGACCAGTCTGAGGAACCGACCCGTTGTGACTTCGATGTAAGATCCTCCAGAGGATATCAGCTTCTCCTTAAGGCCCCGGTCGACCGTCAGTACCGGCCATCCTCTCGAACCAGAGAGGGTTACCAGCATCTCGTCAGGATGGGACATCCCATCGAGGTCGAGGACTTTCTCGGAACGGCTCTCGAGCAAACTGAGGAGGAGTCCCTTCCTCTGTTGCGACAACAGATCTAATTCGCGATGCACACTTTCGAGCACCATGAGTTCGGCTTGGCCAACCACTCCCTTCATCGCATCGTCGATATTCAACTTTGCATCCATCAGTGCGACCCAGCCGCATGCGTCTACGAGGACGCCGACCATCCAATCACCCTGCAATCGAGCCGTGGCCGATGAGCCGCCAGCGCGAGCCGATGCGACGGGACAGCGTGATTCGACTACCTGACTTGGCACAAATTGGCAACCTCAGTTGCAACGTCGCCGATCGACCTTTGATCGATGAGACTGTTCCGACGCTGGTGGCGGTGGCAGAGTTCACCATAAGCATCTCATTGGGCTGCAGCGGGCGAACCGATTTGGCATCCCCTTCTCCGGCCGAGGCCATGTTCTCAAGCAGATCGAGATCGAGATCTAGGGCCTCCCATATTGGTGGCAGTTCACCCTCGCGAGCCATGACCTGTCCAGAGAGCTCATCGGCCTTGGTGGAGACAGGGTCCATCGGAGTAGCGATGCCGCACAATCCTCCTGCGTGAACGGATTGCAGGTCAAGCCCACCTCCCTTGACACTCTGAATGGTAGTTCGAATGGGCTCCCAAGTCGTCTTTCCGCCGGTTTGCACCCTGCGGCCAGGGGCTATCAGTATCGAATCCCCCACGCTGAAGGAACCCTCGACGATGCTGCCGCCGATGATTCCGCCCTGTAGTTTCTCAGGGCGCGAGCCCGGGCGATTCGTGTCGAACGAGCGAGCGACGTACATCAGACCCGACTCACTCGAGGATCTGTCTGGAGTGGGAATGACGTCTTCGATGGCCTGTATCAAGACATCTAGGTTGACGTCGTGGTGGGCTGAGACTGGGATGATTGGAGCAGACTCGGCTATCGTGCCTTTCAGGAAGTTCCTAATCTCCTCGTGGGATTCGACAGCCCTCTCTCGACTCACTATGTCGATCTTGTTCTGCACCACCACTATGTTCTCTATGCCCGCTATCTGCAATGCGGCCAGATGTTCGCGGGTCTGAGGCTGTGGGCACTTCTCAGTAGCAGAAATGAGTAGCATCGCCCCATCCATAATCGAGGCACCTGAAATCATCACAGCCATCAGGGTCTCGTGACCCGGGGCGTCAACAAACGAGACCACACGTAAAAGCTCACCATCCGAGTCCTCGTTGCCATCAGGGTGCTTACCTCTAGCGTAGTACCTACCGTCAGAGGTCCTGTAGAACGCTGTGTCGGCGTAGCCCAACTTGATGCTGATGCCGCGCTTCATTTCCTCCGAGTGGGTATCGGTCCAGACTCCGGAGAGCGCTTGAGTGAGAGTGGTCTTACCGTGATCGACGTGACCGACCATGCCGATGTTGACTACAGGTTGACTGGGGAGACTCTGAACCAGTTCAATTCCCCCCGTCGACTCACTCCTCTTCTCCAGAGGGCTCCTCGACAGGTGCGGCCTCCTCAACGAGGCCGAAGATGGCGTCGAGGGAGCGATTGCCCGCCTCGGTGATCTTCAGGTTAATCTGGCGGGTGTCCTGGCTGATTACGTTGCCCCGCAGTTTACGTCGCCTTCTGAGGCCGTCGTACTTGTATCGATACACCTTACCTCTCTTCTTGACGTAGCGCTTGCCCTTGTAGCCGATTCCCGAAGTGATGAGGACTGACTTGATGCCGACGCCGTCCAGTTCTGGCCTCATAGGGCGCCCCGTCAGATCGGAGCCACCAGTGACCTCCAGCTTGTATCCAGATAGGGATTTGTCACCCTCTCCGATGAACATACCGTCCACCGAATCCCCGATTCTCTTACCTAGGAAGTGGTTGTAGTTTGAGCCCGTAATCTCGATACCGAAGGCCCGGCCACTCGATGTGGGATTGGTATCGTTAATCACCGCTTTGAATGCCTGCTCCGCTGCCATCTCATCACCTCGGACGGCCTCCCGACTAAAGGCCCCTATAAGAGCGGTTCGGAAGCGCCAAAGGCGCTTGCCCAATCAACAGATTTCACTCTCGATGCGACTCTCCAGAGCCGCAGGTGCGGTGTTGGTCATGGTGATGTGCTGCGTCCTCCCTCTACCCACCGCCGCGTTCGCGGTCCGCGACTCAATCAGCCCCAGTGTCTCGAGCTCCTTGAGGTGCTTCCAGAAGGTAGTGTAGCTACGGGGTTTGGTCTCGTACTCCTCACAGACTAGGTTGTACAACTTCTGGGCGTCGCCGCTAGAAATCTCATCCGCCTTCTTGAGGCGCCTGCAGATGCCGAGAAGGACCAGTTTCTGATGCTTGCCCAGATTATCGACTTGACTTGGTTCGACCGAAGCGCCTCGTAAGGTGCTGGGCTGTACATCATCGACTAGGACCTCTCCCCTTCCTTCCTTCTCGGCGCGCCGAATCGCAGTCTCCAGCAGTTCGATGGCGAGACGGGCGTCGCCCGTCTCAGCGGCGAACCTACCGATTTTGGACAGAATGTCATCACCTACCGAACCAGGTCTACAGGCCTCTTCGTAGCGCTGCCTAGCGATACCCGTGAGCGCAAGCTCATCGTATCCCCCCAGCACCAGCATACTGCTCTCGCCGAGGCGAGAGATGATGGCTGGCTCGAACAGTCTGATTAGAGAAACATCCTGACTCACTAGCATCATCGAGAGCGAGCCCTGCTGACCCTGACCCTCATCGATTCGGAGCAATTTGTAAATCAAATCGCCCTTGTCGTTGCGAATTAACACATCGACTTCGTCGAGAGTCAGCAGGAGATGGGTCTCATGCGCCTTGAGGTTACGACGAATAGACTGGATAATCTCGCTCGAGCTGAAGCCCCGCTCTGGGTGACCAGAGTCGAGTGAGCGAGCAATCTCCTGCAACACCTGCGAGGTAGTTGGGTGGTTACGACAGTTTACATGAGCGAGAACTATCTTCCTGCGTCCGTCCAGCATTCGCTGAAGATCCTCTCCGAAGCGATGTGTCATCACCGTCTTGCCTGAGCCCACTGGTCCTGTAATGACTGCCCTGCCACTGACTCCGTGCCCCTCCATCCCAATGAACATCGAAGCGAGCTCACCGAGCTCATCATCGCGACCGACTAGTGTGGGCGGCGTCCAATCGAATGAGAAAAACGTCCTGTCCAGCAGGACCTTGCCCGCTCCTATTCCGTCAAGGTAGTCGGCCATCATGTGACTCGTGTTCACATCGTTATTAGACATATTTGGAGCAGCTCGCGCGCATATGCCCGTCTGCGGAGCGCTTGTGAGTCAGGGTATCTCGTCGAACTGGTAACCCGTCTCCCACTTCTTCTCTCCAAGTGCAACTTCGAGCTCGTACGGAGTGATGAGCGGCTTGGCGTACCTTACGGAGTCGTCGATTGCAATTCGAGGGCAGGCGGTGTTGACGTAGGCATCGACTGGGTAAAAGTCGATGAGGTCTGGGCTTATGTGGTCTAGTGCCAGCAGGTATCCCTTGCGCCCGTGCTTCTCAAGCAGGCGCTTCATGCGTATTGCGAGGTTACGACGCATTTGTCCCGGCTTCTCTCCAATCAGGATACCGAACGTCTGGGCATCGTCAACCGAGTTTATGAGGCCGAAGCGCTGGCGCAGAATCCTCTCGATGCGTTCTAGGGACATCTCGGTGGCATCCCCTGAGTAAGGGTCGAGCATCGCCAACGGCTTGCCGGTATGCAGCACTAAGCCGATGGGGTGGAAGTCGCCCGAGCCGAGGAACATGTAGTGCCCTATCGAAGGGTCGTCACCTGAGTAGTTGCAGCCGAGCACTTGTCCAGGAAAGGTCAGCCTGTCGCCGCCGACAGGTATCTCTACGTCGAAGCCCGCCATCTCAAGTCTACTCTTGAAATCCTCAAGCAGATGGAGGTGCTGTATGGAGCCCACTAGGCCGAGCCTCGCTCCAGTCAGAGGGGCAACCCTTCCAACCGCATCGAGAAAACGCTCCTTGGCAGCCTCTTCGTCAATATTAGCCTCCTCACCGACCGACTCCAGTCGTGACTGAGCGATTGCGCGATGATTCTCGAGTAGAGGCAGGACCGCTGCTAACTCGGGGTCGCCATCGTAGGTGACTGGGATGAAGTGAGTTGGCATCCCCGAGTCGATGTTCATCTGACTGTGGCCCATGTGTGCGACCAGCTCGACCCCCATCATTTTCATCTTGTCATGAACTAGGTCGCACGCTCCGTAGCACGGGTCGGCAGCTAGGATGACCTTGGCATCGGATTCGTCCTCAATTGAGTCCATCATCTCCAGAGCCTGCATCTTCAGCCCCTCAGGAATCTGCAGCGCGACAAGTCGGTTGTCGTTAGCCCTAATCCTCTCGACTAGATCGTCGAGACCGAAATCGTGCCTGTCCAAGTCCATACAATCACTCAAGAATCTCTACTCTGCCGTCGATTATGTCTATGCGAGCCAGAGTCCTGATTGGCCAGTCCGGACGCTCCTTCGCTAGCCTCTCGCGCCCCTCGCCCTTCTCGATGGCGATGACTATGTCCTGCAGAATCACGCCCATCTCCTCGAGTGTTGCCAGTATCGGCTCAAGCGTGCCACCGGTTGAGATCACATCATCGACGATTAATATCCTCTCTCCTGGTTTGATGTCGTTGATGTAAGTGGTGGACTGCGAGTATCCGGTCGCAACATCGACCTGGACTTCGCCCTCCATCCCGTACTGGCGTTTGCGAATCACCACTGTCGGTTTCCCAGTGGCATCTCCTACTGCTGCTAGAAGGGGCAGTCCCATCGCCTCGATGCTGACCACGAGGTCGACCTTCGACCAGTCTACCATCTCTACGATGAGGTCGCGAGTGGCACGCAGCACGTCTGCATCCATCCTTGGGATACCGTCGGATATTGGGTGGATGAAGTAGGGGTAATCGCCCTTCCAGATAATGGGGGAGCCACGAAGAGAATCCTGCAGCACGCTCAACGGATCCGAGGGCGACATGGCCCTACGCCCTCACACTAGGCCCTTCAAATGCTCGGCACCCTCGACGAGCCTAATCGTACAGGGGGTCGGGAATTTGCAGCACGCCTTCCTGAGGGCGTCCCGCGCTGTGAGGTAGTGCTCTGGGTCAGTCTGAATCGAGACCAACGTCTGATCACGTTGGACGCGAGCTGCGGTACCGACGTTCTTACCGAACGACTGCCGCATTCCCAGTGAGACACGATCCGCCCCTGCACCGGTGGCCTGCTTATTCTCGCGCAGAATTTGATGAGGATAGGTGTGCATTCGAAGCGCGTATCCCATCTCCCCTGCCTCCTTCCTGATGGTGGCATTGGCCACCTGTCGAGCTGATTCCAGAGCCGAATCGCGGACCTGACATGGATTGTCGGCAGTGAGCTCGACGATGACCTTGAACTGACCTGCTTCCGCGACCTTCCTATTGCCCATGAAGTAGCGCAGTATGCGGTTGTTTGGTACTCCTCCAGAGTACTCCCTTCGAGTGTAAGCCTGACCCTTAATCTGGCGATACATCTTCGCTGGCTTGCGTGCCATGTGACTACCTCGTTGGCGCCCCACTGACCCTCTCTATTTAACGATGAGGCAACACTGTAGGTGCCCCCTCAATCGACCCTTAACCGCACACTCTCTCTCTGGACCTCTCTGACGCCCATTACTATCAGCACAAAGCCCACGAGCATCGAGGCCCCGATGCTCTCGTCCAGCAGCGCCCATCCGCTCAGGACCCCGAAAATTGGGACTAGGAAAACATAGGAGGCTGCTGCTGTCGGACCAATCCTGTCAATCCCTCTCGCGAACCAGACATAAGTCAGGACAGTAGAGAATAGCCCCAGATAAACAATTGAACTCCACTCCGCCGTATTGGGATTGGGAATGCCCGAGCCCCAGATCTCAGCCAACATCCAGGGAGTGAGCATAATCCAGCCGACAATCGAGTACCAAATCACCAGTTCCTCGGTAGTTCCAATACCATCTTCTTCAAGCGCTATCTTGGTCAGGTTGCTGTTCGTCGCCCAAGCGAGGGCGGCGAGAACAATCATCGCATCTCCTAGTAGTCGATGCTCGAATGGGATGTCGGTGTTCGGGCTCCAGCCAACTACCACACTAACTCCAACTATCCCAAGTAACAGTCCAAAGGCCATCCGCTTCGTCACTTTCTGGCCCAGCATAGGTGCCGCTAAGAGGACGGTGAAGACGGGATTGACGGGGATGATTAGAGAAGCGTCGCTGGCCGCCGTCCACTTCATGCCATGCATGAAGAGAAGTTGGTATGCCATCGTCCCGAGCAGTCCCAACCACACAGTGTAGCGCCATGATCGTGAGTCGTGAGGCAGCATCCTCGGACCATTTCGATTCTTGTACGCCCAGCACCAAGCCACGAAGGCGATTACGACTACCAAGTATCTCAGCCAAGCAGCGGTTGCTGGCCCAAGATTGGCCCCTGTTGATTCATCCATCCCGTAGCTGAGGAATCTTCCTACAGCCCAAGTTGACCCCCATATGACAGCCACTAGTAGTAGCAGAAGGTGTGTGCTCAGATTTCCCTTGAATCGTGACATCCTAATCCTCCAAGATCATCAGTTTCTCGATGAAGTCGGGGTCGCTAACAGCACACACATCGGCCCCGGCTACACTTCCTCCGCACTTGCTGGCCAGAACCATCGCAGTCATCGCTAGTCGATGGTCTCCTTGCGAGTCGAACGGCAGCATTGGCCTGACTAGGGTCTGGCCACCCGCTACCTCAATCCCGCCATCGGTCTCCGTAGCCTCCATTCCAAAGCAGTTGAGCAGGTCAACAGTACTGCTAATCCTGTCCGACTCCTTTCCTCTGGCATGAGCAACCCCTCTAATCCTGCCGCCATTGCCCAGAGCCATCAGCGCTGCAGCGGGGGCTATGATATCGCTCTCGTCACGCAAATCCAGTTCCTCGGTCCTTTCAGCCAGTTCCATCAGTGAGCCAGACAGTTCCAAGCCGTCCCCCGTGAGTACGACCTCGACGTCGTGCAGTTCTGCGAGCAGCATAGCTAGGGGGAGCAGACTTAGTTCCTCCGGGATCTTCACCTCGCCGGGTGTGACGGGCCGCCATGGCCCGATGTCAACGTCGTCTGACACCATCTCGTTCGAGGAACCGCATCTAGCTGCCAACTCGTACGACAGCTCCGAGTAACCTCTGCTCACAGAGTGCGACGAGGTCTTGAGATGAATGGCTCCTGAGTAGCCCGGTGAAGCCAGCAGGAGTGCAGACAGGGGCTGGCTGGAATCGCTGACATCGAGGTGCGCCGACCCTGGAACTACAGGCCCAGTGACAGTCAGAGGGAGTGTGTCCGAAGTGACTTCACACCCGAGTTCCCTCAGCGCACCGGTCAGAGCCGACATGTCGCGCCGTCTCAGTGACTGGTCTCCATCAAGGGAGACTGGTTCACACATGCCTGCTGCTATCGCCATCAGGAAGCGGGCTGCTGTGCCTGAGTTGCCGCAGTCGAGATTCCCTTCTGGCGTTTGGAATCCACGCGACCCGACTCCGCTGATGACCCATCTAGATTCATCCTGATCTATCACGGCACCAATCTCTCTCAGACAGTCCACCATTGACAGGACGTCCTTCCCGGCGCTGCCGATGAAGTTGAGTCCCGTATCTCCTTCGGCCTGCGCTGCTAGGGTCAACCAGCGAATCATGTGGCTCTTTGAGGGCGGCAGCGACCACTCTATGGTCGCCTCGAGTCCCATTGGCTCGATGCTCAGCACGACAACGCCAAGGGCGCCATTGTGTTGAATCCTCTCATTCCATTCTAAGTCCTTATCCAGTCGCCGAAGTCACTCTCTCCGTCCCATTCTGCGGACCGCTGGTCTATCAGGCTCGACTCGAGAGTCTGCTCTAGTGTACCATCGAGCCTAATCAGGTTGTTTCGTTTCAACAGTCTAGGGCTGAGTCCAGGGAGGAGCACGGCCACCGCCTTGGGCACCCTGCCAGGATAGACCTCGTTGACATGCCTGACAATGTTGGTAGTGCAGGTATTGGTGATACTGTGGTACCATTCTGGCCTCTCATGCAGGCCGTTGGTCCTATGAATGAACGACTCGAGCAGCTTCTGGTGACTGTCTTCTCCGAGCACAACGCCCTCAAATAGATGAGTCTTGGATTTCCTCCTACATCTCGCTCGAACTCCTATCGAATCGCTCTCCGTAGCCCAGAGGTAGATTAGTTCGTATTGCCTGAACATGCCTTTGATGGGATGGTATCTCTCACCGACCTCCCTCCTGACCTCGATTGAGCAGGTTAACCTCCTTCCGTCCTCGAATTCAAAACTCATCAGCGTATGAGCAATGGGCTTGCGCTTCGGGTCGAAGTACTCGAGCACCAGCCAGATTCCAGTCACCTCGCTTGGGCGAAACGTCCAGTCGGTCCAGCGTTCATCGTAGTCCTTCGTTGACCTCCAAGTGAAGTCTCTAACGTTTCGTAGGGTTACCTCATCGCCGTCGAACTCGGCATACGCCATCATACGGTTCTCAACTACCCAGTCACGTTCGTTTGATGGCCTCAGGCTCAGGTACCTGAGGGTTAGGAAGATGAGCAGGGCGAGCCCTGCGAGCCCGGCATACTGACTCCAGTCCACGTATCCCGTAGAACGGCTGAGCGCATGAAACTGTCCTTGGGAGTGTGGCGCGGCAGGGGAGATTCGAACTCCCGAGGTGAAACACCACTGGATTAGCAATCCAGCGCAATGGCCAGGCTATGCGACTGCCGCAGTGCTCTGGCCACCTGCTCCATTCGCTTAAGCCGAGCGGTTTCACTCTTCTTCGAGGGGCGGCTCGTCTGCATCCAAAGAGTCCACCAGATTGGCAGGCAGTCTGGCAACGAAGATAATCTCGTCTACGTAGCCCGACCTATCGGCGTTACGCAGCTCCATGATTCGAGTACCCTTGGTCACCTTGCCTAGAGTCTCCTTGGTCTGGCCAGACACCATCCTGATCATCATCCCGGTTGCGGTGAGCATGAATAACTGGTCTTCAAGGTCCGGAATCTGGCGTACGCTGACGATACAGTCATCATCACGCAGTGACATCGTGCGCACCCCTTTGGTTCCCCTATTGGTGCGCCTGTAACCATCCCTCTCTGTGATGGCGTCACCTTCTTCGTCGAAGGCCTCGTTGCCCTCGGCGTCCTTTACGATTACCATCTCGCCTGAACCGAGTCGGCTGCGCTTGGCCATTCCGTACCTCGAGATAGTCAGAACGCTGGTATCGAAGTCATCGGTCACAATCATCCCAATCACACTGTCTCCCTTCCGGAGTTTCATCCCGGAGACTCCCTGGCTGACTCTGCCTTGAACTCGGACGACATGGGTGGTCACTATATCTCCTGAGTTGGAATCGACTCTGGATTTCTCCTCGGCTGGCATGAACCTACAGGCGTTTCCTTGTGATGACACCAACACAACATGGTCGGCTTCGGTGGCGGGTCTGACGGTGACCAGTGAATCACCATCTCCCTCGGCGAATCGCAAGGCATACTTCCCATTGCGGTTGATTTTGACGTACTCAGAGAGACGACTCTTCTTGATGCGGCCGTTCGTGGTGGCGAACATCAGATAGTTCCCCTCCGGACTCTCGATGAGCTCCCTGCTGAGAGGGAGTATCGAGATTACCTTCTCCTCATCGCGGATGCCACCGAGCAGGTTGCGTATGTGAGATCCCCTGCCGTAGCGGCTGGCAGACGGCGTCTCCCATGCTCTGAGACCGTAGACACGGCCCATATCAGTGAAAATCAGCAATCTGTCCTTGGAAAAGCAGGTGATTATCTTGGAGGGAGTATCTTCCTCCTTAGTAGCCACTCCCTTGAGTCCTTTCCCGCCTCTGTTCTGAAGCCGGAATGACTCTACAGGGAGGTGACGGATGTAGTTGTCCTGAGTCAGTGAGATAACGATGGCCTGCTCGGCGACAAGATCCTCACGGTCCATTGACAGAGGCATTGGGTCGATGCTGGAGCGCCGCTCGTCGCCGTGCCTATCGACAACCGCATCAAGCTCGGCGATTATGATTCCAAGGCGTCGGATCCGACTATCTAGGATGCCCTCAAAGTCCTTGATAGCCTGCTTCAGTTTCTCCAGTTCCTCGGAGACTTCCTGGACGTTCATCTTGGTGAGCTGGTACAGGCGCCGCTCGGCTATTGCCTTGGCTTGCTTCTCGGAGAAGTCGAAGCGCTTGATCTTGGGGTACTTCTCGTCGCCCCTCAAGTACTGCTCAAACTGCTCGCGGGAGTCAGAGTTCCTACCGACTTCGATAATCTCGGTCATCCTCTTCTGAGCCTTCATCAGCCCTTCTAGGATGTGTGCGCGGGCCGCCGCCTTCTCGAGATCGAATTGTGTGCGTCGCTCGACGATTGACTCCCTATGTCGGACATGCGTGTGCAGGATGGTGCACAGGTCAAGTTGGACCGGTTCGCCCTTTAGTATGCCCATCATGTTCGCTGAGTAAGACTCTTGCAACCTGCTGGAACGGTAGAGCTGATTCAGCACGGCGTGAGGATCGGCGTTCTGCTTGATCTCAATGACAACTCTGATTCCTTCCTTGCTGGATTCGTCCCTGATGTCCCTGATGCCCTTGATGACTTCCTTCTGGACGAGCTCGGCTATGCCTTGTAGCATCCCGGCCTTCTTCACTTGATAGGGGATGGAGTGGATTATCAGTTTCTTGCCCGAGGAGTCATCCTGAACTTCAATATCTGAGCGGATGTGGAAGCGACCGTTACCGGTTTTGTACATGTCGACGATGCCATCTATCCCGTGGATCGTGGCACCAGTAGGGAAGTCTGGCCCCTTGAGGAACTCCATATACTCAAGCGCGTCGATCTTGGGCGGGTTGTCGAGACCTATCTTGCGATTCTGTTCGATGACCCTCTCCACATGGAACTTGATTGCCGCGGCGACCTCATTGAGGTTGTGAGGAGGAATCTTGGTTGCCATACCGACGGCTATACCGTCGCTGCCGTTGAGCAGCAGATTAGGTAGGCGAGCCGGCAGCACTGCCGGCTCTGTCTCTGTGTCGTCGAAGTTGGGTTCCATGTCGATGGTGTTCTTGTTAATGTCATCCAACATGTGATGCGACATCCGATCGAGGCGACTTTCGGTGTACCTCATAGCAGCAGGAGGGTCGCCATCGATAGAGCCGAAGTTGCCTTGACCGTCGATCAATGGATACCTCAGGGAGAAGTCCTGAGCCATCCTGACCATGGTGTCGTACAGCGCTTGGTCGCCGTGAGGGTGGTACTTCCCCATCACTTCCCCGACTGAACGAGCAGATTTGCTGTATTTTTTCTCGTGGGTGTGGCCGGCCTGGTGCATCCCCCAGAGGATACGTCGGTGGACCGGCTTTAGCCCGTCCCTAACGTCAGGCAGGGCACGCCCGATGATGACACTCATGGCATAGTTGATGTAACTCTCTTTCATCTCCTCGGAGATGTCCCTTCGAAGCAGATCCTCAGCCATTCTGATTCCTCACACGTCCAACGCCGTCACCTTGGTGGCGTTGTCCTCGATGAACGCCCTCCGGTCCGGAACGTCATCCCCCATTAGTATCGAGAATAATTCATCTACAGGTTCAAAGGCGAGTTTTCCATCGGTTTCGAAATCTTTGATTTCGACCTTCATCATGGTGCGGGACTCGGGATCCATCGTGGTCTCCCATAACTGCTCTGGGTTCATCTCTCCCAGTCCCTTGTATCGCTGTACGTTAATCTTGGCAGTCGGAGCCTCCTTGTGCAGGCGCTTCACTACGGCATCGCGGTCCTTTTCACTGTGCACCCACTCTGTGTGCTTTCCTCTTGATACTGAGAACAGAGGAGGTGCTGCGATGTACACATTGCCATTGGAGATAGCCCGTCGCATGAAGCGCCACATGAAAGTTAGTATCAGGGCGCGGATGTGGGCGCCGTCAATGTCGGCATCGGTCATGATGATGATCTTCCCGTAGCGCAGTTTCTCAGGATCGAAGGCACCCTCGTCCTCCTCCTCGTTGCCAACTCCCGCTCCTAAGGCCCTAATCATGCGCTGGATCTGCTCGTTCGAGAACACCTTGGTCAGGTTGCCCAGCTGTCTCTCGACATTGAGAATCTTTCCCCGTAGAGGTAGTACGGCCTGTGTGCGTCTGTCTCGGGCAGTCTTAGCCGAACCACCCGCGCTCTCGCCCTCGACGATGTAGACCTCACATTCGGCAGGGTCTTTGGATTGGCAATCGGCCAGTTGACCGGGCAAGCCACCGCCTTCGAGCACGCCCTTCCTACGAGTTAAGTCACGGGCTTTGCGCGCAGCGTCCCTCGCCTTGCTCGCGAGGACTGACTTGTCGACTATGATGCGGGCCACAGAGGGATTTTCTTCGAAGTACTCGCCGAGCTTTTCGTTGACTATCTGTTCGACGATGCCGGTGACCTCGCTGGTCACCAGTTTGGACTTGGTCTGAGCGTTGAAAGAGGGGTCGGGGTGTTTGATCGAAATGACTGCCGACAAACCCTCTCGGACATCGTCGCCCGACAGGCTGCTGACGTTCTTCAGGAGCTTTCTCGATTGGGCGTAGGAGTTGATTGTCCTTGTCAGAGATCCCTTCAGTCCCGACAGGTGAGTTCCTCCGTCGGTGTTGTGGATGATGTTCGTGAAGCAGTGGATAATCTCGGAATAGGCATCGGTCCACTGCATGGCAACCTCGACATGCACTTCGCCCTTGTCACCCTGCTTGGAACCGAGGATGTGTAGGACCTCGTCGTGGACAACCTCCTTCTTCTCGTTCATCGCCACGACGTATTCCTTCAGGCCGCCGTCGTACTTGTGCTCAATCTCGACAGTATCTTCGCCTCGAAAATCCCGCATCCAGATTCGCAGACCGGCGTTCAGAAAAGCAGTCCTGCGCATCCTGGTGTTGATCTGCTCGAAATCGAACTCAATGATGTCGCTGAAGATGGTCATATCGGGCTTGAAGTTGATTGTCGTACCAGTGGTGTCGGATTTACCAGTCGCCTTCAGGGCGGCCTTGCGCTTGCCTCTGACGTACTCTTGACTCCACACCTTGCCTCCTCGGTAGATGGTCATCGTCAGCCGTTCCGAGACGGCGTTGACAGCACTCACTCCGACACCGTGTAGTCCACCAGCTACTTTGTACGACTCGTTGTCGAACTTGCCGCCCGCGTGGAGCTTGGTCATGATGACCTCGGCGGCACTAATCTTCTCATCCGGGTGCTTGCCCACAGGAATCCCTCTGCCATGGTCGATGACCGTAACAGAACCATCCTTCTCCAGATTCACCTCGACTGTGGAATTGTACCCAGCGAGGTGCTCGTCGACGGCGTTATCGACGACTTCCCAGATGCAGTGGTGCAGGGCAGAGCCATCGTGCGGGTCGCCTAGATACATCCCCGGGCGCTTCCTGACCGCCTCCAGTCCCTCAAGGACCTGAATCGCTTTCGCGTCGTACTTCTCGGCCATTTTCTCCCCGTTCTCTTGAGGGTTCCCTTAGGGGAACCCTCAGCGCATCTGTAATTTGGTGTGGGTCGAGGGTTATCAACTCTCCTTAGAGGGACATCAAAAATCACTGAAAATGAAGCATTAATCCTGTGCCAGGCCTATAGGCCTGTGAAATTGCACGACACGGTTATACAGACTGCCAAGGTGGAGCGGCCGAATGCCTCGACCACTCATCTGTGTTACACTGAGAGGGTGCACCGTTGATGAGATGCTGAAGGATGCAGCCATGGCGACTGCTGCAGGGGCGGATATGGTTGAGGTACGTCTGGACAAGCTTTGGGTTGTAGAGCAGATGCCTGAACCGGATCCCGCAGAGGAGGAAGCGAAGAGGGATGATCGTAGGCCCAAATACGTCGAGCCTGATTTCATCCCGCAACCACTCGACTCGGTCGACGTGCAGGGGGCGCTTGAGTCACTTAAGCAGGGCATCGACCTACCGGTAGTCCTTACATGCCGCCCAGAGCGCCAGCAGGGCCATTATCCGGGAGAAGAGGGGCAACGTATCGAGGTACTGAGTACGGCAATCAAGAGCGGCGTCAGTTGGATTGACCTCGAGGTCGATATCGAGTCGAAGGCGCGCAAATCTCTGATGGATGATGCTTCTGGGAAGGCCAAGGTTGTTGCCTCCCTTCACTCCTCGGAGAATCCTCCCTCGGCTTCGGAGATAATCCACGATGTCGAGGACAACTCTGATGCCGGAGATATCATCAAAATCTGCTACCGGTCATCAGGCCGTCACGACGGACTACGTCTGTTTGAGGCAGCGTGGGGTCTCAGGAGCTCAGGAGCTCATTACGCCATCATGGGATTGGGATGGGGCGGCGACTGGACTAGGATTCACGCCCCGTTGCTTGAACAGGCCCTAGTATACACCACCATGGACAAGGGCCTGCACATCTCGCGACAAGGTAGAATCAACGCTTCGGACCTGCAGACCGCGTGGCAACTGCTAGAATATGAGACCGCCTAACCGTCTTGGCCGCGCCCATCGTGCTCACTCTCGAGGTAAGGGACCTGACGTGAATCTTCTTGGTCACCCAGCCCGGTCGACATGTACTTGCTGTGAATGATAAGAGGGACGATGATGCAAGCTATCGGTAGCGCTGCTATCAGGATGTAGGCGACGAAATTGGGCAGCGTCGTCCTCTCTTCAACATCGACCAATATCTCGACATTCATGCTGCCCCCTGCGGCTATTCTATCGGAACTCCTCCCGTTATCCCAACCGTCCACGACGAGGTAGTACTGGGGATCAGCTGAATCGAAAAATCCTACAGAGGACCACGCCGACCCCACGGAGTCTATTGCCACCGAGAACACCTGTTCAGAGACGCTCTCGTATGCGTGGACATCCCTGAACGGCAGCCACATGGCCATGTCCCTCCATTCCACTGGCAATTCTTCGACAATTTCCTCCAAACCTTCCCACTCCCTATTTTGGTAACTCGATGCGTAGCGGTCCCAGTTGGCCCCGTTCATCAGGTATACATCGCCAATCGCCCCCCTGCTCGGCGCTGATTGTGAATCAGAGTTCAAATAGAGGCAGAAGGTGTATTGGTAGCCAGGTACCAGTTCCATCCTAATCGCATTCGCGCTGTCGTTGTAGACCGTCATATCAGTGCTGAAGTCGCGATTTAGGGACTTCAGCTCCGATTGCCCATTCCAGAATAATCCACCATCTTCGACTGAGTGCTCTTCAAAGTACTGATCTATCCCTGGAGAGTTTCCGGCCGGAACGTCACAGTCCGCCTCTGCAGATGCAATCGGAGCCGCGATTATTGTAGCGAACACAGCGACTATGGGCAGGAGCAGACAGAGGTTGATTGCGGCCGCAGTGAGTTTCCTAGGGCCGTCCTCCACGCTCAGCGCCTCCTCGTCCGGATAGGTCGGATGTATCCGGACTCCTTGTCTCTTCGCTCTTGTGCAGTCAGGTACTTCGGTTGTGGAGGTGGTTTGTGCTGGTCCATACCAGGCAGGCCTCCTTCGACTTCAACTTCAGTGACGTCGTAGGTCTCGAGCATCTCTCCGGCATCCAACTCATCCTCGTCTTTCTCTCGCATAATCAACCACCCAAGTACGAGGACGGCCGCAACCAAGGCTAGCAGCCCCGCGCTCTCCCTGTTAGGAACTAGGTCACTCCATGTCAGGTCGGCCAGCGACTTCGGCTTGTCATCTTCCTGCACCGAGAGGACGGTGATTACGTACTCCTCAGAGGAGCAGACGCCCACGCCGTCGCACACCTGCATCAGGATTCTGATTTCACCAGGCTGGTTCCAAGTCTGGTTGCCCCACAACCAGTCATTTCGAGTGTCGCCGTCGAGGTCGGTGTCTTGCAGCGCGTTGAGGTCCCATCTCACTGTCAGTGGACCTGTTAGGGGCCGGTCACGGTCATTGGCCGGATTGCCGTCCCCGTCACTGTCGTCAGACTGGTCCAGATCTATCCACGCCTCTATGCCGTCGTCTAGGTCCGCATCTTTGGCGCTGGAGTTCAGCAGCACGATGTCGCCCATCGCGACGTAGTCGGCAGAGATTGGATCATCGGTGAGAATCACAGGAGCCCTAGAGACGTGAACGGTCAGAGTGGTCGTGTTTGTCTCACCACCCTCAAAACCGTCAACCACCGTCAGGGTCACGACATAGGTGCCGGGAATCTCGTAGGCGTGCCACACTACCGGTCCGCTGACCGGCGAACTGGCGTCGCCGAAGTCCCAGATCCACGAGACTATGCCGTTCCACTCCGATGAATCGGAATCCGTTGATGTCCGACCCACAAACAGTGGGTCAGCATCGTAACTGTCAGAACCGTCGAACCTGATTGGGTCGCCGGGAGCCACGAATGCGCCCCCTCCAGCAGTATGGGGGACCTGCCAGACGACACCGTCCTCGGTCTGAGGGATTTCGCTCATCACAGACCCATTGACGCTCGGGCAACTGAATTCAAGTTCTGGGACAGGGAGTGGATTGGCTATCCTAATCGAGTATGACTTGGTGGCCGAGGAGAGCCCCCTGTCGTCGACTATGGTGAGGCTGATGGTGTACAGCCCGGGCTCGAGGAAGGTGTGGCTCACTGAGGAGACATTGTACACAGGGTCATCGAAGTCTGAGATTTCCCACATAGTCTGCAGCAGTGCCGTGTCACCATCTGGGTCGAACGACTCGCTAACGAATGTGTAGGTCGTATCCACATCTCCATCCTGCGGTCTTGCGAAAATTGCAACTGGCCTCTGGTTAAGCACCTGCACCTGAAGCAGGGCTACGGAGGTGTTGCCATCATCATCGGTGACTTCGAGGGTGACGTTCTTCATCCCCGGCTCAAGCCAACCGGCGCTGGGATTCTGCAGGATGGACTCGGTCGAGGAAAAGTCGGAAGTCAGTGCCATCCCTGAGCCGTCCAGATTGACCCCTCCTTCGAAGAACCAGCTATACTCGACAATCATCCCGTCTGAGTCCTCAAAGACTGTCGGCATGGCCAGTGGAGTCAGTGTGTATGTCTGCAGTGGTTCGTCGAAGATCTGCTTAGGTAAACGATTCAGGACCTTGATGTAAATGGATTGCTCGGCGACGTGAATACCGTCATCGACTATCAAAATCAGGGTGTAGATGATTCCGTCAGCGCTGCCATCCACCCATGAGTGCCCGGCCTCGGCCACCCCTCGGCCTCCTTCGTTCTGCCCGTCGCCCCAGTCCCAGGTGAATACCAACTCATCGAGGGGGACGTTGTCTGAGGTCCCTCTGGCTGAGAATTGTACTCTCTGATCAGTTAGGAGCACCAGTTCGTCGGTGATGATGACTCCATCCACAGAGATCTCGGGGATCGGGTCGGAGATGTCGCTTACCGAGATGTTCCACGATTGAGATTCTGAGTAGTATCCTCCCTGATCCTGCACCACCAGGACAATCTGGTAGTCTCCGGCATTGAGATACGAGTGGGTCGGATTCTTCAACCCGGACGAGTTGTTGTCCCCGAGGTCCCAGATGTATCCTACAGGAGTGTCGTTGTGGCTGAATGTACCATTCAACTGACCGAAGCCCCACGAGTCGTACCCTGAACCGAACATGGTCACTGGCAGCCACGTTTGAGTGACTGGCGTGGACATCGAACCGGATGCGACAGGCTCCATGTTAGCCAGAGCCATGGGCAGTGAGAACGCTTGGTCCACAATCACCCCTGTAACGTCGCGGATGCGGATGCCATAGGTCCAGTCTCCTGATGAAGGGGGAGTGAACCAGACACTCCTCGGAGACGGAACACTGTTGCCAGCGGTGACGTCGAACACCACCGAGTCAGACACGCTGTTGTTGACATAGGCCTCGATGGTCACTTCAAGAATTTCGAAGAATGCGTTGGACTCCACATCGAGATCGATGCGAACGCTGTCGTCCAACCCGTCCTCGTCCCTGTCGAAGGGGGAGATCGTGTCTATCGAGACTTCCGCGGGGTCGGTAATCAGACCAGCATGTACAGTGAGCGAGGCCGTTGGGTACGATCCAGTGGTGATGCCGCAGGACACATAGTTGTAGTCGCAGTCGGTGACCATGGATTCGTACCATGTGAGCAGCCAGACCTCGTCAGTGGTGTTTCCGAAACCGTGCACCAGCCCTGTTCCAGCCCCTGTTCCGGAGTCTATCCGCAGGCTACTCATCGACCAAGTTCCCGTGACCGCGTCGCGAGCCATTATGGCACCTTCGAAGCCGAACTGAGTTGGTTGCACCATCATATTGAGCGGAGCGCCGGAACCTTGGGCGAACTTGTATGCCCTCATGCCCCAGCCCTCTATGTTCTGACTGGAGCTGTTCCAATCGTTGACCCACTGGTCGTTGTATCCACTCATCTGAGCCTTGCAGATGTAGGCGGCAATGCATCCTGAGGTGAGATCGAGGTTAGTGAATCCAAAGGCCCCTTGGGCGCTGTCGAGGGACACTGCCGCACTAAAGTTAGCAAAGATCTCACTCATCGTCGTCCCAATAGAGGTCGCACCTGTCTCTGGATTTTGAGCCAGATTCTCAATAGCTGCTCCGCCAGTAGCAGTATCGGCGACCAGTCTCTGGATTGCGGCTCCGCCGCCGAGCTTGTCGGCTAGGTACATCAGGAACATGAAACCGGCGCCGTAGTCGGCTATCCTGCCGTTCCACCACCGCACGCTGAGGCTGCTGTCCTGCGACCATTCGTTGGCGTGTCCTGTCAGCGTGCTGGTGACTCCGAAGGCTAGGTACGCTGCCATGTCCGCCGCTCCCTCATCGATCCACAGGTACTCGTACGGATCCCTCGAGTTATGCAGCAGATGCTCGAACTCATGAGCAAGGATAGTGTTCCTCCAACTCATGTCATCGACGTCGACGAACACTGATTCCCTAACCGACGAGATACCGGGTGAGAAGTATCCGCCGGTCCCACCTGGTCCGTCGATGGCAATCAGGACAATCTCGATTTGGCAGTTGTTGTCGACATCGGGCGGACTGCCGAAGTAGGTCGTGTCCGTGGGGTAAATCGTCGATTCCCAGGTTGAGGCAATATCATTGAGCGTGGTAGACGAGATAATCTGGCCGTTCTCAACCAGAATAGCAGAATTGGCAGATACCTTCTGCACCGTGACAGAGACGCTGCCACTGGCTGTGGAGACGTTGCCAGTATCGCCTTGACTCCATGCATTCTCGCAAGAACGTACTGTGGATCTCGAGTTCAGGTAGCCCGGGGAGAATGGGAGCACCAACCCAGGATAACCAGCTTCCCTCCATTCGATCTTCAGGTGACCGGTAGCCGAGAATATCGGTTCGAATTCATCTGCGAACAGGTACCGCTTGCCCTCAATAGAGGGGTCGAACTCCGAGAGGTCGCCCGACATGACCTCAGTCACCGATTCAGTGGATTGCGGCTCTGCGAGAGTCAAAGGAGAAAGACTGGCGAACAGCATCGTCAGAACCAGCATGACAGATGCTCTACGGGACGCTGCTGCATTGTGGGGGGACATGTTCAACACTCCGTGTTGTTTTCAGCCGCAATCCGCTCAAAGACCTATTTTAACATCGATGGAGCATCGTTCGTACATGAAACAGCACGTTACAGCGCCAGCACTGGCTGTTGCGATGCTACTCGCCGTCCTCATGTGCAGCCTGCCAGCGTCCGCCCAAGCGCAGTCGGAAACAGTCGAATTAGTTCTGATTTCTTCGCACCAGCACGATTCGGAAGCTTTCACACAGGGGCTCGAGATGCATGATGGATCACTCTACGAAAGCACTGGACTGTACGGACACTCCAGTCTCAGAGAGATCGATCCCTTGAGCGGTCAGGTAATCCGTCAGATCGAGCTTGACGAGTCGCTGTTCGCAGAAGGCATTACGGTCGTCGGCAACAGTATCGTGATGCTGACTTGGAAGGAGGGCGTAGCACTGGTCTTCGATATCGAATCGTTGACCGTGATCGCCAATCACACCTACTCGGGAGAGGGCTGGGGGCTGTGCTACGACGGAACCCACCTAGTGATGTCGAACGGGACTTCCGAACTGGCCTTCAGGAACCCGGAAGACTTCACGTTAGCTTCGACCCTGAGAGTGACCGACCAGGGCAACGAAGTGAGCCTGCTCAACGAGCTTGAGTGCGTCGGTCAGACAGTGTACGCCAACGTCTGGGGCAGCGATTCCATCATCGCCATCGACAAGAGCACCGGCGAGGTCGGATTGACTATCAACGCCTCGATGCTCACCGAGAACCAGTCAGACGGCTACAACAACGTTCTGAACGGGATTGCTTATGTCTCAGAGCAAGATGCATTCCTCATCACGGGCAAGAACTGGACATCCATGCATCTGGTGTCGTTCGGAGATACTCAGGATACTCAGGACGAAGAGCCCCTAGAATCTATGGCTATATCCATCCTGAAGTCGATTTGGCCGGTTCTGCTGCTTGCCGTTCTGGTGATCTTCCTGAGTTCGATGCGCCTCCTGAGCACGATTATGCAGTTCCTCATACTGATGGTAGTTAAGCGGCAGACTGAACAGCCGCCGATGCCCATCAAGGAGAAGCAAGAGGCGGGTGAGAGACAGTGAGCGAGGCGAACGGCGACGAGTTCGAGGATTACAGTGCCATGGAACTGTGGCTGCACGATCTCTCTGTAGACTCAGCTACCAGAGTGGCTGGGGCGCTGATGATATTCGTAGGGAGTCTTCTCGGAGTCCTTCTCGGAATCGCCCTAATCTCGACGAATGTAGGTGAGATCCTAGCAGGGCAGTTGGATGGTTCGGACGGGTTGGCTGATGTCGACGGAATCGTCAGTACTGCACTAGAGGACAGCACCACAGGAGGCGAACCAGTAGAGGGAGTCAGAGTGAGCATACTCGATTCCAATGAACTTGAAATCGGTCACGATTTCACTGACTCCGGAGGCCGGTTTTCAATAGATGACGTGCCCAGACGGACATCCACCTTGCTAGTTGATCATCCTGGGAACCGAACTGTCAGGATCACCCTCGTACCGGGTGACCACGCGCAGATCTCCGTCTCACTGATGCATGGCGACGGAGTCGACGAGTACGATATGTCTGGAGAGAGCCATCTCAGTGAGTCGGTGCTAATCGGCTCCACCATAGCAGCCCTCACCCTTTTGGCCGGGCTTGCTGGCATGGTAGGAGGTCTCGAGGCTTACCGGGGCGACCGCTACCAGCGAACCTGGTGGCTGTCGTTCTTCGGACTCTGGAGCCGAGGCATGCTGTTCGTAGGGCCTATGTTCATTCTATTGGGAATGGGCATGGCCCATCTCGCGAGGGATCAGTTCACCGACCACACAGAGGAATAACTCGAGGTTTGCCAGTGTATCTGATTACTATAGAAGGAGGCGATGGCAGCGGCAAAGGCCTCGCTACGAAGGTGATTTCGGAAGTACTGGACAAGGAGTTCTCGTTCACTTCTGTCGAGGTCACTGGAGAGCCGCGCAGGGAGCACCCTCTAGGCCGTCTAGCCATCGAATCGGTCCGCAAGCAGACGATGACTCCCGAGCAGGAGGCCGGACTGTTCGCCGCCGATAGGGTTGACCACTCGCACGGCTGGATACTGCCCCGTCTGGAGGAGGGTAGGGCAGTGGTCAGCGAGAGGAACATCCACTCTTCGTTGGTATACCAAGGAATTGTGGGAGGGCTCGGTGTAGACAGAGTGGCGCACATGAACTCGGCAGCACTGGTACCTGACCTCTGCATCTGGGTTGACTGCGACCCCGAGGTGGCGCTGAGGAGAATCAAGGGAGGCACGCTGAGAGCGTTGACTGAGAAGGAGGAGTACTTCGAGACCTCCGAACTGCAACAGAGAATCAGAGAAGGTTACACTTCGTTGCTATCCGGTGAGATAGAGATGCCCACGCCGTTCGACATGGGCGCGGTGATTGGACCCATTCTGAACGAGGGGACCGAACAGGAGTTCCGACACGAACTGACCCGCAGGATAAGGAAGTTCGTACACTCTAGGCCAAAGCCGCTAAATGTCAGAATGGAGGTTGTCGAGAGACACTTCCTGCGTAAGTTGTTGAGGGCCTCAAAGGGACAGACCACACTCTCCGGAATCGGAGTGAAACTGTCCAGCGAGAGTTTGATTTGGCCCGACGGTTCAGCGCCATGGCGGATTCTCAGGGACGCCCAATCGGAGCACGATGCTGTATTGGAGGGGATAAGCGAGGAATCTAGGGTCGACGTGCCTCTCAGCATCTTTTCTCATTCCATGTCTTCGATATGTGGCACACTCGCCCTGTTGCCTTCAGCCGATATTTCCGAACTGCGCCAAGCACTCGGGCCGGTGAGAGCTGTCTCCGAGCGCCACACCCAGAGGATAGTCAAGTTCCTCTACGAACGAACCGATTGGGTGCACAAGCACAAGGCACTCGTGGGCAGGGACGCTCCGAGGTCCCACTTGAAGCAGCGCTATCGCATGTTGGGGGTGACGATGCTCACCATCTGGCCACTCAGAGATGCGATTCACCGATGGATGTCGGATAATCCCGAGGCCCACCCTAGGTTCGCGATGGGGCAAATCGTTAGGTCGGGCGAGCATCCGTCCGCGGTCAGGGATTCACTGGAGAGGATAGCGCTGTTGAGGTCGGGAACAGAAAACTCTCCGCTTCCTGTCGGAGCGAGCGGCCTCGTATCTTGGTGGCAGGGCAAGTAGGGATAATCACTTCATTATCAGCCTTGCATTGGCCGGCAGCAGGACCGAAGCAGGATCATCATCGAAGTACTTCGTTCTGGCACACAGCGCTGCGGAGAACCACCATCCTAAGACTATACCAGCGGCGAGTCCGGTTATCACTCTGAGAGGGTTGTTGGACTCATACAAAGTGAACATCTGCGTGAAGCCGTCGACAGCCATTGGTGCGAGTCCGATACCGATTATGGCCAGCACGGCCAGCATCCTCCGGTCATCTAGGTAGATGGATTCTAGTCTGTCATCGGAGAACACCGAGAGAAAACTGTCTCGAATGGTCCAACGATTGAGCCCGCGCCAACCGAACAGTGCGGCTCCGATAGCCAAGCCGAGGAATATTCCAATATCCCGCGTGCACACCGGCATCTGGTTACCGTTAATTTCCCAAGACCTCTCATGCTTTTGATGACAGTTCAAGTCTCCGAAACCGTAAACGAAGGCCCATACCGGGTTAAGTTCAGTCCAAGAGAAAGTTCCTCCGTGCGCCGATTGATTATGGCCCAGAGATGAATCCTCACCGTTGTCCTGATTGCCCCAACTGCCATCTGTGGCGTAGTCCATGGCGTTGGCCCTGCCGGAGAGTTCTGGAACAGTCCCCTCGAGTATCATCCCTGGAGCGATGAAGCACAGCAGCAGATACCCTCCGGTTATTGCCGCTACGACCTTACTGACACTCATTTCTCTAGTTCTGTCACTCAGTCCATTGGCCAGCGGCGACACGTCTCTCGCATCGAAGACATACTGATGAACTATGTCATACGGTCATTTTCGATACCCTCGCATTCTTTTGAGCAAGCACTCACTCCGCTCTGTATGGGCGACCTGAACTACCGTGATGCGGCATGGCTCGGCATAGTGGTCGGATCCATGGTTGCGGTAATGGCGACGTTCATCGCTATCTTCCTCAGCGGGTTAGACAGTCCGGAGGTCATGAGCTCTCTGCGCTCCGGTCTCGTGGTAGGGCTCGCGGCAACTGTAGTCGTGACCACTTTCGCGTACTACAGACTGCTTGAGACGTCCCGATCGGGCAAGGATCCCAAGGCCATCAAGGAGCAGGAAGTCATGAGGGTCAGGGCAATACTTGCTCCGATAGGGGAAAGAGATACTATCTGGGCTAAACAGTCTTGGTCAGTTGAGGAGAAGGTAAGGAGAGACAGGGGTGTATTGGTGGTGGACCTTCATGGACTCGACGCCCCTTCTTCGGCCGCTCTGACGGACAGGCTGCTTGAGCGAAGATCAGACCTCGGCCGACTGAAACTGGTCACAGGCAGAGGAGAGAGCACTCACCCGGGGTCAGCAGACCCTGGAATCCGGCCTGCTGTGATGCAGCGACTGAAGGTCGGGGCGCAGAGTGCCGAGTGGCAGGTGATACAGAAGTCGAGCTCGGTCACACTCAGGCCGATGGGCAGAGCCCCCACTCCTAAGCAGTGGCTAGGACGATTCGCGGTTTTCGTGGTCCCAATGACTGGTGCCATGACTCTCGCTTTCAGGGACCTAGCAGGAACGGGGATGGAATCGCAGGGGATGACTTTTGGTGCCGCAGCGGGACTTCTGATGACCACGCTCCTGTCAGGTTACAGGGACCGCTCAGCCTAAGCGTACTCAGGAACTCCCTCGCAGCACGCCTCAACCACTCTGTAGCAACGCGGACACTCCATGTGTTGGCGCATGGGGATGGCTCTGCCCCTGAAGCCGCATTGGCACGTGATGTCTTCGCAGTAATCAACATCCATGAGCCGGACTTCTTAGCCCGGTTCAAATTAATTACTGTCCTCAGGCTTCCGGGGTGCGCAACTCTGAGTTCAGGAGCCCGACCAACCAGTCATGCAATGAATCGCTCCCCATTTCGGAGAGAGTGGAGTTTAGGAAGGCTGCAATCAGAGCGCTTCTGGCCTCAGAGGGGTCGAAGCCTCTAGACTCAAGGTAGAAGACTTGGTCCTCGTCTATCGGCCCGTTAGCCGTACCGTGTCCACAACCGACTACCTCGTGCTCCAGTACTTCAAGCTCAGGGATAGAGTCTGCTTCGGCATCAGCCGAGAGCAACAGGTTGTGGAAGATCTGAGCGGCATCCGCCCCACGTGAGCCATCGGCAACCCTGAGCATCCCCGTCCCGACAGTCCTGCTATCTCCTCCGCACGCTGAGTTCCATGTGAGCCGGCTGAAAGTTTCGGGGGCATCGTGGTGTATCTCCACATGGTGGTCTATGTGCATCGAGTCTACAGAGAATATCGAGCCAAGGACCCTGAGGTTGCCTCCCGGCTCCCCCATCCTGTAACGCAGGTCCGCCTTGGTCCGCTCGGAGCCAGAAGAGACAGTCCCTGCGCGCACCTGCGCGTCCCTGCCGATTGCTATCGAATCGACACGGAGCAAAGTACCCTCGTCCTGCAGGCAGACGACCACGTCATTGAGGACGGTCCCGGCTCCGATTTCCCCGGTACGCAGAAGACCGAACCACTTGCCAGAACCCCTCACTCGCGTAATCAACTCCAACTCGGACAATCGTCCCACATCGAGTGAGAGATGCAGGATCGATGACGAACCCTTCACATCGATGTCGAGAATCACAGGATCTTGCGAGGAGAAGCCGGGCTCGATGTGGAGGATCCACTGTGAACTCGCCGAGGCTGCCTGCATGAATGAACCCGTGACCACATCGCCCTCCGGAAGTCCTGACACAGACATCACCCCTTTCTCCAGTCGTATCCCCTCTGGAGCATCGCCTCCATCAAGGCTGACGAGCCTGAGTCGGGGCGTTCCAACATCAGGGATGCTAGTGATGTCACCGGTGGGGTGAATCCTGCGCCATGGCGTATATTTCCAGAGATGGCTGGACCTAGTGGGCTCGTCGAGAGACAGGTACTCTGCGGTGGAATCCAATGGCTCACCCCGAATCAGCCTATGCTGCCTTCCATCTCGAGGGCCATCAGCTGGTTGAGCTCGACTGCGTATTCCATCGGTAGTTCACGGACGAATGGCTCAAAGAACCCATTGACTATCATTGCGAGCGCCTCGTCTTCTGAGTGGCCGCGGCTCATCAGGTAGAACAACTGGTCGTCGCTCACCTTGCTGACCGATGCTTCGTGTTCGCATCGGCAGGAGGGGTTCTTGATCTCCATCGTAGGATAGGTGTCTGATTGGCTTTGCTCGTCGAGAATGAGTGCGTCACAGACGACATTCACCTTGCAGTTTTCTGCCTTCTTGCTCACCGACACCAAACCCCGGTAGCTCCCGCGGCCGCCATTCTTGGTGATGCTCTTGGAGAGGATCTTACTGGTGGTGTTCGACGCTAGATGATGCACCTTCGCCCCGGCGTCCTGATGCATTCCTTCGCCTGCGTAGGCTACGGAGATGACTTCGGCGTGAGACCCCTCTCCCTTGAGAATCACTGCTGGGTACTTCATCGTCAACTTCGATCCGATGTTGCCGTCGACCCATTCGATAGTCGAGTTCTCGTGTGCGATGCCCCGCTTGGTGACTAGGTTGTAGACATTGTTCGACCAGTTCTGGATTGTGGTGTAGCGGATGTATGCACCGGGCATCGCAATGAGCTCAACGACGGCACTGTGCAGTGAATCGGTAGAGTAGGTGGGGGCAGTGCAGCCCTCAACGTAGTGAATCGACGAGCCTTCATCGGCGATTATCAGCGTGCGTTCGAACTGACCCATGTTCTTGGCGTTGATGCGGAAGTAGGCCTGCACCGGCATCTCGACGTGAACCCCCTTGGGGACGTAGATGAACGAGCCTCCCGACCATACGGCGGTGTTGAGCGCGCTAAACTTGTTGTCTTGGTAGGGGATGATGCTGCAGAAGTATTTCTTCACGATGTCCTCATGCTCACGGAGGCCACTATCCATGTCGAGGAAGATGACGCCCTGCTTCTCAAGGTCCTCGCGGATACTGTGGTAGACAGCCTCCGACTCGTACTGTGCTGTCACTCCCGAGAGCCACTTCTGCTCGGCTTCAGGTATGCCCAGTTTATCGAAGGTGTTCCGGATGGCCTCGGGAACATCATCCCAGTCATCCTCCGTGCCTTCGCCCGAGCGTAGAAAGTAGCAGATCTCATCGAACTTAATCGAGTTAAGCAACTCGGTGGAACCCCATGTGGGCATCGGGCGCTCCATGAAGTGGTGGAACGCCTTGACACGGATGTCGGTCATCCACTGCGGCTCCTCCTTGATTGCCGAGATTTCTCTGACGACCTGCTCGGAGAGTCCAAAGTCGAAGCGGATTGAGGAGTTCTCCGGGTCGTGCCATCCGGCCTTGTAGTCTCCGACGGCCTCCTGTGCTACCTGGTTGGATGGCATTATGCTATTCCCTCCGCCTCAGCCTTCGAGTCCAGCCACTCGTAACCCCGCTCTTCTAGTTTCATAGCGAGCTCAGGGCCTCCTGTGGCAACTATCTGACCTCCTATCAGGACATGGATCTTATCTGGCTGGACATGCTCAAGAATGCGCGAGTAGTGTGTGATGATGAGTGCGGCTGAGTCAGTTCCCCTGACGGCGGCGTTAATTCCTGCCGCGACGGTCTTGATGCCGTCTATGTCGAGGCCGCTGTCGGTCTCGTCCAATATGGCCAACTTGGGTTTGAGCAGGAGCAGCTGCAATATCTCGAAGCGCTTTTTCTCGCCGCCGCTGAAACCGTCGTTGACGTATCTGGAGAGGAAGCTCCGAGGTATGTCGAGAGTATCCATGGCCTCATTCAACTCTCTCCTGAAATCAGCACCCTTAGCGGCTTCTTCTCCCCTGATACTTGCGACAGACTTCCTGAGGAAGTTGCCGACTTGAAGCCCAGGGACTGCTTGAGGGTACTGGAATGACAGGAACACGCCCTCACGCGCCCTCTCCCATGGTTCTAACTCCAACAGATTATCCCCTGAAAGCAGTACCTCACCCTCTTCGACCTCGAAATCGGGATGTCCCATGATGATGTTGGCAGCTGTAGTCTTCCCGCTCCCATTCCTCCCCATTATGGCGTGTATCTCCCCTGGGGCGATGCTGAGATCGATGCCCTTCAGTATCTGAATATCGTCGATTCCGGCATGCAGATTTCGAATCTCCAATAACGCCTCGATATCAGACTCGCCATGTCCCATGGGCATGTTCCTACACAGACCCCTTTTGAATGTCTGCTTTATTTTTAGGTCACCCTAAAATCAGATACCCCATCCAGCCAATCATGACAGAGGACGAAGACACCCCTACTCCAGCCTCCGACACCATCGAAGAGGCCTATCGCGCACAGATTGGAGCGGCAATGGAGAAGGAGGCTCAGAGGAGAGTTACAGAGTCTCACGACCCGGAGGAGATTGCCCGTCTGGAAACCCTCTCTGTAGTCGACCTCTTCGAGACAGACGACAGTGACCTTGTCCCAGCGCTGATGGCACGGCTCGGTCCCGTCAGGGCGGCCTTGGATGGACATGGAGGGGAACTGGTCGTGGCGCGCGCGTCCATAGAGGTGCTGAATAGCGGCAGTAGAGTGCTTTCGCTGATCCTCGACTTAGACGGGGCCTGCGTGTCTTGCGGGGCCGCACCTGGTACCCTGAAGGGGATTCAGGACGACCTGCTGACGGACTCCGAGATTATCGCCGTGCGTTTCAACTCGGCGATGCTGGAGTGGTTCGACGAGTTGCAGCGCGACTTCGTGCTCAAGCACGGTGGCGTAGTTTTCGTTTAGTTCAGAGCTACGAGCAGCGCGTCGATGGCCGCAGGTGCGAATCCAAGCACAGTGACCTCGTGCCCCTCTACCAGATTCGCGTTAGCCCTAGCTTCTCCAGCTAGGTCGTAGGCGCCTGCCTTCCCGACCCAAGAGTCACTGAGAATCAAATCGGCCAGAGTGTCCGTAGATAGGTCGGCGAACTCGACGATGGCCGACTCCGTCCAGATATCTGCGCTCCACCCTCCGTGCAGGACTTCAGTCCCCTCTCTATCACTCTCCGGCGGCCAGAGCAGGGCGGTTGAGGACCAGACGCGATGCCTTCGGCCCGACAGTCTGAGCAGCATCGCAGTGGCCGCGACGACATCTCTCGGCTTGCCCATGGCGACGAGAGGATCCTCTGGGTCCTCCACTAGGGTGTCCGCGACGATGATCAGATCATGAGAAGCCCCCGATATCGCCATCTCACTAGCTGCGGCATTCGCCTTTGCAATGCACGTGTCTTCGGTCTGCACTCTCACATCCAGTCTGTTGGAGGGAGTGGGCTCCGGCGAGATTAGGGGGCGAGACTCTATTTTGGACTCACCATCGGTTAGGAAACTGCATAGCCAGTCGTACCGGCGTTGTGAGGCTGAGGCGAGTAATATCGACGCCATCTGAGGCCTCAGAGGGCGATGTTCTCTCCGCATACAGGGCACTTAGCGGCCTGGATATCGAGTGGAGCTTCGAACCTGCTGTCGCACTCAGGGCAAATGATTGGCTTGTTCAACTGTAAATCGGGAGGGCGGGATGCCTCCTCGGGAATTTTGACATCTGGCGCTGGAGTAGGAATCGGCATAGGTGGAAGTTCAAGGACGTCAGCTATCTGACCTCGATTCTGTCGGCGCCCCCGACGTCCCTCGGCACCTTCGTTGACCTCTACCAACTCGACCAACTGGACATCATCTTCCTCGCTCGTCTTCACAGCGATGTCTGTGTCATCGACAACGTCTACCACATCTTCTTCGAGCAGCACGGTGCCCGCCGCCTGGAAATTCCTTCGTCCCCTCATCCACCTGATGCCCCTAGCGGAGAGAGTG
>ENA-ORXI01000363-ORXI01000363.1-sediment-metagenome-genome-assembly--contig:-NODE-363-length-37136-cov-6.698481_pt1 | contig 37136 bp, 31 predicted proteins | sample MGYA00237861_ERZ511468 | MGnify/ENA primary metagenome ERZ511468 (study PRJEB26299, sample SAMN06266213) | sediment metagenome | isolation source: Hudson Canyon methane seep mesocosm | place: USA:Hudson... | reverse complement strand
TGATGAAGCAGATAGAATGTTAGATATGGGGTTTAACGAAGATATAATGAAAATAATTGATGAAGTTCCAACAAATAGACAAACACTTCTTTTCTCAGCAACTTATCCCAGTGAGATCAATGAGTTAAGTTCAAGTATTATGAACAATCCTATAACAGTAAGTGCAGATTCTGGACATGATGACGATACCATAAAACAACATTTTTATGAAACAACAGCTCAGAGTAAAACCGCTTCAATTGGTGCGTTAATTTCAAATTTTGAAGCCAAATCAGTCGCAATTTTTTGTAATACTAAAATTATGTGTGATGATTTAGCAGATGATTTATATGATTTAGGTTTTGATTGTTTGGTATTGCATTCAGATCTTGACCAAAGAGAGAGAAATGAAACTTTAATTATGTTTTCAAATAAATCCTATCCTATTTTAATTGCAACGGATGTGGCTGCTCGTGGTTTGGATATAAAAGATATTGATTTGGTTATAAATTATGATTTAGCAAATGACAGTGAAGTTCATGTTCATAGAATTGGACGAACTGCAAGAGCAGGGGCCGAAGGCGTTGCGGTAACTCTTGTAAATGATGATGAAATTGATAGATTTGAAGATTTAACTGATTATTTAAATTGTGATTTTAAGTTAGAAAATATTACAGATGTTGTAGATGATATAAATTATAAACTGCAAAGTCCATGGACAACACTGTTTATAAATGGTGGGAAAAAGAAAAAGGTACGAGCTGGAGATATTCTTGGAGCTCTTACAAGAAGTGTTGGTTTACAAAAAGAAGAAGTAGGAAAAATTGATATTTTAGAACATTGTAGTTATGTTGCTGTTAAAAATGAAGTAAGTGACAAAGCAGTAAAAGGGTTAGAAGACGGAAAAATAAAAGGGAGATTTTTTAGAGTATTTAAAAAATAATATAAAGTTTTTTTAAATATTATATGATACAATCCCGACACAATAAAAAATAAGGAAATAAATATGGCAACAGCTAGTGCTAGACATCTACTTGTAGATAACGAAGAATTATGTAATGAATTAAAATCTAAAATTGAAGCAGGTGCAGATTTTGCAGAAATTGCAAAAGAGTACTCTTCATGTCCATCAAAAAATGATGGTGGAAACTTAGGAACATTTGGTGAAGGTCAAATGGTACCTGAATTTGATACTGTTGTATTTAATGAAGCAGTGAACGTAGTTCATGGACCAGTTCAAACTCAATTTGGTTATCACTTATTAGAAGTAACTTCAAGAGAAGACTAATCTTTTAATATAAAATACTCAGTAGCAAAATGCCACTGAGTGTTTAATACGTAAATGTATTTAATAAAATATCTTTTAAATCTTTTTTCATCATATCACTCATTTCTTCGTTGTTAATATAAATAAAAAACGGTACAGTGTTACTCATTGATTGTTTTAATCTTTTTCGCAACGTTGATACTTCATCGATTTTTACGGTATTTTCTCCATCGTACAGTGTAAAATCTTTTTCAACACCTAATTTAAAGGATACGACTTGGTATACAATAAAAGTGTTGGTATTACTTTTTTCATATTTTGTAACAAAATCATCCAAAGAATTTTGCAGTAGTTTTAAATTGGATGCAGTGATAAATCCAAAACTCTCTCTGAATTTATATCTCTCAATCAAACTAAAATCTAAAATAGTATATAACTCATTTAAATTTTTCCAAATGGATTTGAAAAACTTTTTACCAAATAATACTTCTTCAAAAGCATATAAGTACTTTTTATCTTCTTGTGTTAAATGTTTTTTATTTTTTATATTAAAGTATTCACTTTTAAAAAGGGAAATCAGCCAGTTTTCATCAAACAAACTTATATTATCCAGTTTCTTTTCATAATCTTTTTCATCTAAAAATTTCCACAACATCGAGATATTATTAAAAATGGATTCTTGACTTTTCTCATTTGAAAAATATTTTTTACACAGATAAAAAATGACATTTTCTAGCAGAGCATCTTTTTTGGAGATATTAAAATTATAGATTATTTTTTTGTATAAATTAAATCGCATTTCAAGCATATGTTCAATATCCATTAATGCCATATCGTAAAATGCTATTTTGTATTTTTTATTCTTTTTAACCAGAATGGTTTGTTTGGTGATTCGTATAAAATCATTGGGTCCACCTATATAACCACTTGCTACCATATCTCTGTTGATATAATCCAGTCTATCTGCATCAACGGTTCCATCAATTAATTTATGTAAAACCTTGAAGTTAAAATCATTATATGTTTTTTCTTCAATGAGCAAAACAACAAGTTTATGAATGAGTTTTAAGTAATCTTCTTGATTGTTATCTTCAGCTTCGCTAATAAATTGCATTTCATATTTAAATAACATATCTATGAGTTTAATACCCAATGATTCATGAAGTACAAGCTCACCATTTTGTGTTAGGTATTCATAAAACTCCATAAACTTAGTTTCTTCGGAGTTTAAGGCCTCATTTTTTTTTAATAAATGACTATAAACATTTTTGAGAGCAAATTCGCTTTGATGGGAAAAAGGTGAGTGTCCCACATCATGCAAAAGAGCTGCAACACGTACTGTTTGTAAAATGATTCTATAAATGTTTGCTTGAGTATTTGTTTTTGTTGGAATAATAAATTGATATAAGGCTTTGTCATATAAATAGGTGTTTCCAGTTAAAGAAACTTGCAAGTTTTCTTCTTCAATGATTTTATCCACGACACTCTTTAATTCTTTCAAAAATTTATTTCTGGTATTTTGTGAAGCATTTAAGAGTGCGTTTTTAAACATGTAGGAACTCAAATGCATGGTTCCTACACTGTGAATATATCTTTTAGTTGTAATGGAAGGAAAAGAGAAATACGCCAAAGCATTTTGTGTTATAAACTGAAGTCTGTTTAATATCTTTGTTTGAAGTATCTCACTTTCTAATTTTGTATATTCAATATGATTGTAAATGGTATCATTGATTATCCGGTTCTGTATTATCGGGAATTCCTTTTTCAAAAATACGTTCTGTAAATGTTGCAAATTTACCACGAACAGCTTTGTCTAACTCTATGGCAAACATGTTTAGTTCGGGATGTTTAAATTTTGTATGTTTGAGTAAGGTAGTTAAACCATTGTTGTATTTATTTAAATACAAATTATCTATTTGTCTGTTCGAACCAATAACAATTGCCATACAACTTTCATCCAATCGTGAGAGTAAAAGCTGTGTTGTACTCTCGCTTGCATTTTGCCATTCATCTAAAATAACAATAGCAGAACTTAGAGTTCTTCCTCTGGCTTCTCCTGGCCATAATGTCTCAATACAATACTTAGAGGTAAGTTCATCAATTTTTGACTCAATGGATTCTTTACTCTCTCTGTTTTCACTTTTTTTCAGAGATTTTTTAGCAATAAATTCTAAGGTATCTTGCAGTGCCATATTGTAAATTCTAAACTTCTCATCATTTCCCGCTAAAAATCCAACATCTGCACCTTTATCAAGACTCTCAATTGAGTTTCTTACATAAACAATTTTGTCATAATTTCCTAAATCAATAAGTCTCATAGCACAAACAACAGACATAAGTGTTTTTCCACTTCCTGCTTTTGCATCAATAACCAATAGATTATAAATATTGGTTAAAATAGCTTTTGAAAACAGTTTTTGCTTTAAATTAACCGGTTTGACTTGTAAGGCTTTGAAAACTTGTTCATCAAGTACTTCGATTTTTTCATTTAAAATGACAGCATAGGCTGTGTTTCCATCTGGAGATTCAAATGCATAACTGAAGTTTTCATTTGAATATTCTTTGTCCACCTCTTGTATTGAGAGACCTTGCAATCTGTTAAAATGGGAAGAATCCAATTCAATAGTTTTTAAGAAGGTAATGCTTGGAACATCTGATCTGTCATCATGTAAAGTTTGAGCTTTGATGCCTTTAAAAAGTGCAAATGTACGGGCATAAATATCAATGGATAAAAAGATAACTTGTTTTTGTCCTTTGAAATACTCTTGGGCAACAACAGCTGCTTCAATAATTCTTTTATCATTGCTTTCAGATAAATGTGTTTGATCCATTTCTGATTCATATTTATCTTTGGTAATTATATATAAGTTAATATTATCATCATAATATTTGACCACTTTATAACCAGTTTTATAGTCAACTTCTTTAATCTTCATCTTTGCCAAAAGTCTTGCAAATTCTCTTGAATAGTATCCCAGTTCATTAGTAAGTTTTTTCTTATCCTCCAACTCTAATAAAACGGTTTCGGGTACAACTATGACGTTAGTCCCATTATCGGATATTTTTTTAAGGTTTTGAATATTTTGTAAGATGATATTTGTATCTATTACATAAACTTTTTCTTTCATGCAAGTAGTATAACATTTTAATATTATAGAAAAATTACATTGTGGCTTTTATATTTGATTTTACATGTTTTGATATACTTCGCTCATGAAAAAATTATTTACTCAAAAAGAGATATTAATCTACCTTTTTGCCATAGCTGTACCCATTTCATTTGCAACGTGGATGTCGATGTTAAACAACTTTGTGGTTGAAGTAGCCTCATTTGATGGAGCTAAAATTGGTATTTTACAAAGTATAAGAGAAATACCAGGTTTACTTGCTTTTACTGTATTATTTGTATTATTAATGGTTGCACAACAAAGATTGGCCTATATTTCACTGATATTCTTAGGTATTGGTACAGCACTAACTGGTTATTTTACAAATGCAATGGGGTTATATATTACAACCTTTATCATGTCTCTTGGATTTCATTATATGGAGACATTAAATCAGTCATTAACTTTACAATGGATTTCAAAAGAAAAAGCACCCATTGTTCTTGGAAAAGTGACTGCTGTGCGGGCATTTATGGGGATGTTTGTATTTGGGTTTATTTACGTATCCATGACTATTTTTAATTTAGAATATAAAACTTTGTATTTAATTGGTGGTGTGACAACTTGTCTAATAGCAATACTTGCATGGTTTTTATTTGACCATTTCAAAGAAGAAGTATTACAAGATAAAAAAATTGTCTTACGAAAGCAGTATTGGTTATTTTATGTATTAACTTTTTTAGCAGGAGCAAGGCGTCAAATATTTGTTGTATTTGCAGGTTTTTTATTAGTGGAAAAATTTGGAATACATGTAGAAAATATGGTTTTATTACTTGTTGTTAATTCACTTATAAATATGTATATTGGACCTAAAGTTGGACGTTTTGTAGCAAAATTTGGTGAGAGAATCACTTTAAAAATAGAATATATTGGACTTATCATTGTATTTACTTCTTATGCTTTTGTAAGTAATATGTATGTTGCTTTAGGACTTTTTGTATTAGATCACTTACTGTTTTCAATGGCCATTGCACTTAAAACATATTTTCAAAAAATTGCAGATCCAAAAGACATCGCTTCAGCATCAGCTGTTAGTTTTACCATCAATCATATAGCTGCAGTTTTTTTACCTTTCATTTTAGGGTTATTATGGCTTAAATCATCATTTATAGTTTTTATTATTGGTTCAGGCATTGCTCTCTTATCTTTTTCGTTATCTTTTTTAATACCAAAGAATCCTACTCAAGGGTATGAGACTGTATTATGCAAAAATAGCAGGTTATAAGAAATTTATTTTAAGTGTTTACATAATTATTTTTTTAAGATAGAATACAAATAAGATTAAATTAAGGTAAGGGTTTTGAAATGGAAAGATCAAATGATTCACAATATTTAGCATTATACAATGACCACAAAAGCTTACTTAAATATATTGCTAAAGGTGAAAGCATTGAATTTGTGTTAGATGAAATCATAAAATCTGTTGAGCAAAGAAATTCAAGTATGATTTGCTCGATTTTCCTTTTGGATGAATCTAAAGATAACTTATTCAAATGTGCTGCTCCTTCCATTCCCTCCTTTTATACCGAGAAATTAAATAATATGACAATAGGAGAAAAGGTTGGCTCTTGTGGAGCGGCAGCTTTTTTAAAAAAAAGAGTAATCGTTGAAGATATCAGTACCCATGAAAATTGGAAATATGCAAAAAAACTGGCAGAGCGTGCAAATTTCCACGCATGTTGGTCTCAGCCATTTTTTTCTTCATCAAATGATGTCTTAGGGACGTTTGCAATTTATTATGATAGACCCAAAAAACCAACCAAGTTTGATTTACATTTAATAGAAGATCTTGCAAGTATTACTGGAATTGCAGTTGAAAAACATAATTATCAGTTAAAAGAAGAACAAAATATTCAAGAGAGAGAAAAACAAGAACAGTTACTCATGCACAAATCAAAGCAATCTATGATGGGAGAAATGTTGGAAAATATTGCGCATCAATGGAGACAACCATTATCGGTTATTTCTACATGTGCAACGGGTATTTTGGTAAATAAAGAGTGTGGAATACATAATGATGAGAATGAAAAAGAGGTTTTACGAAATATTAATTTAAATGTACAATATCTTTCAAATACAATCAATGATTTTAGAGATTTTTTTACATCAAATGCTGAAATTGTTGAATACAATATTAAAGACTGTTTAGAACATACCTGTCAACTCAATCAGTCCAGACTTAAAAACAATGCAGTAAAAATTATCAGTTCTTTAGAAGATATTAAAATAAAAAATTTTAAAAATGAAATGACACAAGTATTTATGAATGTATTTAATAATGCATTTGATGTTTTAGAAACGATTAAGACGAATGAAAAATTCATTGATACCAAAATATATACTTTAGAAGAGAACGTGGTTATTAAAATAATAGATTCGGGAAATGGTGCATCTGAAGATATCTTAGATAGAATCTTTGATCCCTATTTTACAACCAAACATCAAAAACTGGGTACGGGTATTGGGTTATATATGTGTAAAGAGATAATACAGACACATATGGGTGGAACAATAAGTGCAAAAAACAATACGTTTGAATATGAGAATAAGTCCTATAAGGGATTAGAAATAACGATTTCACTTCCCTTATAAATGAGGTAATGCATAATTTAATAATATACATTACCTTTATGGTTTATGTTAATAAAACTCTTCGTTGATCTTCTTTTTTAACGTCACCAAAGTTATCTAAATAGTCTAAATAGGTGACTAAATATTTTCTACTCATTGGAAATTTTTCCTTAAAATTTTTGATATCAATATAACCTTCATTTTTCATGATTGCTCTCATCTTTAATACCAATTGATTTAGTGAGTCTGTATGAATAAAAACATTACTTTGAAGTCTTTGAACTTTCTTTTTAGAACACAGTGATTTTAAAATAGTATCGCCCATTTTTCTGTCTAAGTCCAATTCATCATAGATATTATAGGGTGCTGTTGGCATCAGACCCTCTTTTTCTAATCTTTGCAAAACATTTTGCTCAAGATTGTTCATAAAGTCTTCTTTTATATTTGCATTTTTATATAAGTTGTTATCTTGAACTAAAAATTCTTCATTAAGCAGTTCATCAAATACAAGTTTTATAAAAGCTTCACTTGCCCATTTAAGTCTGAGTTTTACTGTATTAATTGAAAGTAGGGCATAGCTGTTTTTAAGATATATATCTTTGACTGTTTTTTTGATAATATCTTTGGTTCCAATTGGATAAATGATTAAATCTTTTTCATCTACAAAAGCATTGTCTAACTCTTTGGCATGTTGTATGGCTTCTTCATGACTTAAGGCAAATCGTTGAGCTGATGATATTAAACCAAGACCTTTTTTATGAGCATCGAGTAAAACAGTGTATGCATTTGATATTTCACCCTTACTTAAAAAATCAAGCATTTTTTTCTTTTGAGGTTTTTTCATGGGGTCATTAATGGGGTTTAAAATAGTTCCCCCAGCAATGGTATCATTACCTTCTCTTAATATTAATTTCTCTCCAAAAATTGAAAATATCTCACTGCTGCATTTTATTGTTGCAATGCCTTCCCCTGTTGAAGAATCACAGTCATATATCAAAACTTTTGCATCCACTTTTTTCGAACCAACAAAACAGCTGTACACTCTGTTATGAAAAACTTCTTTACCTTTTAAGGCTTTAAAGCTGATATCTATATTTTTAAATCCCCTTAAGTACCCTTTTTTACTAATAAGGCAACCTCTTTGTATATCTTTTACATTCACACCTTGTAAGTTGAGCGCAGCACGCGCTGAGATTCCAGCTTCCAAGGCATTGGTCCCATGTACTTGTATGTTTTTGATTTTTGATTTTTTGGCACTGTCACAAATAAAAATTTCCTCATTGAGCGCAATGGGTTTTCCTAAAATTGTGCCTGTTACGACTGTACCAATTCCTTTGGGAGAAAAAACTCTGTCAACGTAATATCTGAAAAAATTCTCATTGGCTTTAGTACTTGCATCTAAGGTAAAAAGTTTATCTTTGAGTGATTCAATACTTTTTTGATCAAATATTGAAACCGCATGGACAAAACAAATATTAAAATCAAACTCTTCTAAAAATTGTATGGTTTTTTCTTTGGTTTTTTCTAAGGTATCTTCATCTACCAAATCTTTTTTAGTCAGGGTGAGAATAATATTTTTAATACCTAATAAATTGATGATTTCAATGTGTTCAACTGTTTGAGGCATAATTCCTTCTGATGCACTCACAATTAACATAACCGCATCAAAACCAAAAGCACCTGCAATCATATTTTTGACAAGTTTTTCATGTCCTGGCACATCAATAAAAGCAATATTTTTTTGCCCTCTGATTAAATTTGAAAAAGATAAATCAATGGTAATCCCTCTTTGCTTTTCCTCTTTTGTTTCATCTCCCTCATAGCCATTTATAGCATGTATTAATGCTGTTTTTCCGTGGTCAATGTGTCCTGCTGTTCCTATGATTAAGTTACTCATTATTTATTACCTATAGTGTTTTTAATAATTTCTTCAATTTTTTTGAGATCTTTAGGATTGATGGTTCTAAAGTCAAGTAAAAATTTATCGTTTTCTATTCTACCTACTAGATTGCTTGAGCGTAAAAGTTTCTCAATTTTATTGGGTTTATAATTTTTAAACTCCAAACTTAATGCCACCGTTGGAATTTTTTGATTGGGAGTTGTTCCCCCTCCAATGACTGTTTGAGTCTGTATTATTGAAGTATTACAAATATCTTTAAGGCTGTTTTGAAGCTCTAAGGCTCTTTGATTTAAGACATCTGTAGAGGTTAAAAGCATTCGAAGAGTGGGTATTTCATTGATATTTCCCAGTAAAATGGATTTAATATTTTCTTCTAAGAGTGCCAGTGTTATTTTATCTACTCTTAGCATTCTAAGGAGTTGATTTTTTTTGAGTTCTTGTATTAACTCTTTTTTACCAATAATAATCCCCGCTTGCACACTTCCTAAAAGTTTGTCCCCTGAAAAACTCATCAGAGATGGCTTGTGTTCCATATATTTTAAAATAGAAGGTTCTTTTAAATCAAGCCCATACGGTAAATCAATCATATGCCCACTGCCCATGTCATAATAATCAATTAAATTTTTATCTTGTGCAACTTTTACAACCTCCTCAAAACCAACTTCACTGGTGAATCCCTCTATGGAGTAATTGGATTTATGAACCTTCATGAGCATTGAAGTATTGTCATTGATGGCATTTTCATAGTCTGCCCTATGTGTTTTATTGGTTGTGCCTATTTCTTTTAACACAGCACCACTTTGAGCCATAACATCTGGAACTCGAAAACTTCCACCAATTTCAACTAACTCACCTCTGCTTACAATGACTTCTTTATTTTTTGCAAAGGTATTAAGGACTAAAAAAACGGCACTGGCATTGTTATTGACAACAATGGCATCTTCACATCCTGTGAGTTGTTGTAAAACTTTTGTGATATGAGAGTATCGCTCACCTCTTTTTCCTTGTTTTAAATCGTATTCTAAATTGTTGTATGAAGTAGCGATGGTTTTTGCTTTATCAAACATTTCTGGTTCAATGAGACTTCGTCCCAAATTGGTATGAACAATCACTCCTGTGGCATTAATAACCTCTTGCAAAGAAGGAGTTATTAATTCTTCATATTGTTTGATCACTTCTTGTATTAAATCAGATTTATCTAAAGTGGTTCTTTTGCCTTCAAGAATTTCATTTCGAGTATTTGTTATAACTTCTTTTGCTATTTGACCTACTAATTTAGGTGAATATGACTCAAACTCTTTGTATTTGATAAACTTATCAACTTGAGGAAGTTCTCTTAACAGTTTCATTTTAGGGTGCCTTTTTTCTTTTAATTTTAAATTTATATTTTATAATGTACAATGCCAACTCTTAATTGGGGGGTATGTGATCCTGGTGGACGCCACGGGCTTCAAATCCGATGGACCTATAGCTGACTATGGGTTGGTAGGTTCGATTCCTACACCTTCTCGCCAATTAACCCTCTTTTTACACTCATATTTTAATTTTCGACATTATACTTAATTTTTCTTTTGAATATTCATTTTATCAAAAAAGCAATCATGATTTACTTAAATTTGGTAAAAATATTTTTACCAAATTACTTTTATCTGAATATTTTTAGATATTCTTCTTGGATAATTCCTATTATTATTAAATTGACCACAATTTTGCCACTTTTTTATTTTACAATTAGAAACAACTTGAAAGGCCAATCATGGATGAAAATTTTTTAAGTCAAGCAACGCTTTTATACGTGGAAGATGATGAAGATATTAGAACTGTTTTAGAACGCAGATTAAAAAGTAAAGTTCAAACTCTTCATGTTGCACACAATGGGGAAGAGGGATTAGAAAAATACAAAACATATAAACCTGATGTAATCTTAACCGATGTTACGATGCCAAAAATGAATGGTATAGAAATGTCAAGAATAATAAAAGATTTAGATGAAAATATTCCCATTATAATTATTTCTGCTCATAATGATGCACGATTTTTGCTTGATGCCATTGAGCTTGGTATCAATGGATATTTACTCAAACCCATTGATAAAGTAAAACTCTTTCATACATTAGAAGAAAAAATAAAACCAATCTTTTTAGAAAAACAAATTGAAGAACAAAGAAAAAAGATCCTACTTCAATCCCGATTTGCGCTTCTTGGAGAGATGATTTCAATGATTGCACATCAATGGAGACAACCTTTAAATATGATTGCTTTAACAATGTCAAGTTTAAAACTGAAATTTTCTTTAGACAAGTACGAAATTGAAACCAAAGAGGGACGAAAAAGTCTCCCTTATAAAGTTGAACAAGATTTAAAAAATGTGGAAAATAAAGTCCAATATTTATCTTCAGTTATTGATGATTTTGCAAATTTTTATAAACCCATGGATGAGGTTTCAACCATACATATAAAAAGTACAATTAAAGAAGCTGTAGAGAGTTTTAAACACTCTATACATGTAGATGATTTAGAGATAATTGAACAATACAATAGTGATAAACATATAAAAGTGTATAAAGATATTTTTATGCAAATTTGTATTAACTTATTAACCAATGCCAATGAAAATATATTGTTAAATGATATTAAAAGCCCCCAAATTAACGTCATTTCTAATGATGTTGGAAATGATGTTGAAGTAACTATTGAAGATAATGCAGGTGGAATTTCTGAAGATATTATTGATAAAATATTTGATCCTTATTTTTCAACAAAAGTGGGCAAAAATGGAAATGGATTGGGACTTTATATGTCAAAACTTATCATTCAAGAGCATTTAGATGGTGAAATTTCAGTTGAAAATACCAATAATGGTGCACGATTCACTATAAAATTAAAAGAAGTATCATGAATGAATTATTTAAGCAAGTAACTTTATTGTATGTAGAAGATGATGATACAATAAGACCTATATTAGAGCGAACATTAAAAAGAAAGATGAAAGATATTTTTGTCGCGTGTGATGGAGCCCAAGGGTATGACATGTTTAAAGAACACAGCCCTGATATTATTTTAACAGACATTAAAATGCCTAAAATGGATGGCTTGGAAATGTCTGAAAAAATAAGAGAAATAGATAGTAAAGTACCTATTATCGTTTTATCAGCGCATTCAGAAAAAGATTTTTTTATAGAAGCCATTGAAATTGGAATATCCGGTTACTTGGTTAAACCCATTGATAAAGAAAAATTATTCAGTGAGTTAGAGCGAAATACCAAGGTTGTTTTATTTGAAAAAAACAAAAAAGCGCAAGAAGAGTTGTTACAAAATTTAATTGATATGCAGCCAAGTATTGTATTTTTAGAAAATAAAGATAAAAACATGTTATTTGCAAATAAACTGTTTTTAGATTCCTTTAATTTAAAAACGCAGTTGAATGAAACAAATTACAGTAGAATCTATAATGAATTAAAAGAAAAAAACAATGTAAAATTGAAAAATACAAATGATGATAATTTTTGGCTTGATTACATTTTTGAATCAAAAAATGAATCATTTGAAATCGAAGTTTTAAATGAACCTGATTATAAAACTTTTTTGGTAAAAACAAAACACATAGAAAAGAATAATGATGATTTCTCAATCATTACATTAGTAGAATTAACTTAAGGTTTAAAATGAATAATAAAATGATTACAAATACATTAATTACTGTTTTACTTGGTTTGATTATTTCAACAATAATTTACAGTTATACACTAGGTAATATAGAAAAATCAAATCAATTAGAACTCAGGCAATTGTTTAAAATAGAAAAAAGTCTTATTCAAAATGAATTGGATTTAAATCTTGAAATATTGTATTCCTTAAAGAATTTTTTTCTCTCAAGCTCCTATGTAAGTAGAGAAGAGTTTAAGACGTTTACTCAAAGTACTGTAAAACGTCATAAAAGTATTCAAGCTTTAGAATGGATACCAAAAGTCACACAAAATTTAAGAAGTAAATATGAAAAAGAAGCCACTAAAAGCTTGAATTTAAAATACATGATTAAAAGTAAAGACAGTTCTGGACAAATGATTCGAGAAAAAATAAAAGATGAATATTTCCCTGTATACTATGTTGAACCATTATTGGGAAACCTAAAAGCATTGGGATTTGATTTGTCCTCAAGCCCTACGAGATTAAAATCACTAAATAATGCAAAAATATCAAAAAAAATTACAGCTACTAAACGGATTAAACTGCTACAAGAAACGGGAACACAGTTTGGCTTTTTAGTTTTTTTACCCGTTTGGAAAACAGAAAAAGAGGTTGAATTGAAAGGATTTGTTTTGGGTGTTTATCGAGTGGGTGATATGGTTGAAACCGCACTCAGTCGTATCCAAAAAGAGAATTCACTTTTAGATATGTGGTTGATTGATTCTACAGAACAAACCCACAGTTCGGTGACTGATGAAAACAATATTTTATATACTAATACAAAATTAAATACAATTAAAACAGATGTTTATCATGAAAATATATTTATAGAGGGAAGAGTTTGGACCTTGCATGCAAAACCAAGTGCCCAATATATAGCTAAACATAAAAATTCACTGCCTATTATTGCTTTTACCATTTCATTTATTATTATTTTATTAGTAGGTTATATCATTACACTTAAATCACTTAAAGCAAAAGAGTTAGAAACCCTTGTCGATGAAAAAACAAAAGATCTAATCCATTATAACGAAAAATTTGAAACTCTATTAGCGCGATTTGACGAAAAAGTCATTGCCTCAAGTACAGATGCTAGAGGTACGATTAAATATGTCACTAAAGCATTTTGTAAAATCAGTGGATTCAGTAAAGAAGAGCTGATCGGAAAAAACCATAATATAGTTAGACATCCAGATATGGATAAAGAGTTTTATACGACCTTATGGAAAACGATAAAATCTGGAAAAATATTTAATGGAGAAGTGAAAAACAAAAGAAAAGATGGCAGTTTCTATTGGGTAGATGTTATGATTTCACCTGAATATGATAAAGACCAAAAAATAGTAGGTTTTTTTGCTATCAGAGAAGATATCACTGCAAAAAAAGAGATAGAACAGTTTAATCTCACCTTAGAAAATAAGATCCATCAAGCAGTTGAAGAAAATCAACAAAAAGATCGATTGTTACTTGAACAATCAAAACTCGCAGCTATGGGAGAAATGGTTGGGGCAATTGCGCATCAATGGAGACAACCTTTAAATGCTTTAGCCATGAGAATTCAGTTTATAGAAGATGATTTTGAGGATGAATTAATTGATGAAAAATATGTTAAAGAGTACTCAATAGAAGGTATGAAACTGGTTAATTTTATGTCTAAAACCATTGATGATTTTAGAAACTTTTTTACCATTGATAAAATCAAATCAAATTTTGATATAAGGACAAAAATTGATGAAACAATTAATATGTTATCCGGACAATTTGAAAATCATAAAATAAAAATAGAAATTAATGATAATAATTTTGAAGTAATGGGGTATTCAAGTGAATTTCAACAAGTTGTTTTAAATATTTTGAATAATGCAAAAGATGCTTTTATAGAAAAAAATATGGAAGAGGGAAAAATAAAAATAGATATTTTACTTAAAGATCAAACTGGATATATCACGATACAAGACAATGCTGGAGGAATACCACAAAATGTTATAAAAAGAATCTTTGAGCCTTATTACACAACCAAAGAACAAGGTAAAGGTACGGGGCTTGGCTTATATATGTCAAAAATGATTATTGAAGATAACATGAACGGCAGAATTGGCGTAGAAAATATTGAAAACGGTGCTGTTTTTACTATTGAAATAGGGATTTCAAATGGATGATTTATTAAGCGAGATAACCTTACTGTATGTAGAAGATGAGGATGACATAAGAGAATTGTTAGATAAGTTTCTAAGCAGAAAAGTAAAAGAATTTTATATCAGTAAAGATGGAAAAGAGGGGCTTGAAAGCTTTAAACAGCACAAGCCTGATATTGTGTTAACAGATATTAAAATGCCCAATATGGATGGACTGGTTATGGCAAAAGAGATTAGAGATATTAATAACGATGTCCCTATTATTATTTTAACTGCACACAGTGAAGCAAACTATTTTATGGATGCAATAGAATTAGGTGTTTCAGGATTTTTATTAAAGCCACTTTATAAAGAAAAACTTTTAGATTTACTTATAGAAAATGCAAAAATTGTTCTTTTTGAAAAAGAAAAAAAAAGACAAAATAAATTACTTCAAGAAGTGATAAACTTGCAACCTGCTATAATTTTTTCTGCTGATGAAAAAAAAGACATACTTTTTATGAATAAACTATTTATAGAATGTTTTACATACAGTGGAAATAGTGATGATTCAGTTGAAATTGGGGTGTGTGATTATTTAAAACAACACAATAATGTAGCTGTGGTAAATGAAAGTAAGGATATTTTTTGGATAGATTATATTTTTGAAAATCCAAATATAAACTTTAAAATATCAGTAAATAAAGATAGTAAGTCTTCTGAATTTTATGTACAAACAAAATTAGTAAAACAAAATAATAATAATAAGATTGTTGTAGTGATTAATTTTTTTGATATAACCGAAGTCTGATAAAGAAAATAAAATGCTATAATTGTAGAAGCTGTCTTAACAACAGTTTTATATGATTATTTGAAGTAAAATTGAGTAAGTTTAATGTTTTTTAATACTAAAAATAGGATTAAGTTATGAGCAATTTTTTAAAAGAAATAACCCTTTTATATGTTGAAGATTCACGGGCGATTAGAGAGATACTTGGAAAACGACTGGAAAAGAAGGTTAAAAAAATAATTGTTGCAGTCGATGGAGAAGATGGATTAGAAAAATATAAGGAATACAAACCTGATATAATTTTAACAGATGTCACGATGCCTAAAATGAGCGGTATAGAGATGTCTCGTGAAATTAAAGAAATCGATAAAGATATGCCTATAATTATCTTATCCGCACACAATGATGCCTCCTATTTATTAGAAGCAATAGAGCTTGGAATTTCAGGTTATCTGTTAAAACCCGTTGATCGAGATAAAATGATAGAACAGTTAGAGTCTCAAGCTAAAATTATCTGTTTAGATAAAACCAATAAAGAACAGCAATTAAAAATTGAAGAACAACAAACTATTCTTCAAACGATCATTAACGTAGAGCAAAATATCAATTTTGTGACAAATTTTAATCAAATATCTTTTGTAAACAGTGCTTTTTTAAGATTTTTTAATATCAGTACTATTGCTGAATTTGAAGACAAATTTAAAACAGTAGAAAGTATATTTATGGAGCATGAAGATTATGTTCATACTGGAATAATTGGTTCATGCAATAAAGATAGTGACAATACCTGTTTTGGTAAATTACTTTTTAATAAAATTGAAGAACTTGATGAAACCAAAAGAATTGTTTTAATGATGGACTCTTCTATGGAGCCTAAGTCATTTTATCTTAATATCTCAATCATTGATGAAAGTAAACATATCTATTTAATTGCGCTCACTGATATAACAAAAATGACAATTGAAAAAGTCAATACTGAACACAAAGCATATTATGATGGTTTAACGGGAGTTTTTAATAGAAATAAACTTGAAGACTTTTTTAAACAAGAGTTATTAAGAGTAAAAAGATATAAACATCCTTTATCTGTGGCTATCTTAGATATAGATCATTTCAAATCTTTTAATGATACGCACGGACATTTAATTGGTGATGAAGTATTAATAATGTTAGCACAATTGGTTGATGGCAAGGTTCGAAGTACCGATATGTTCGCACGTTGGGGTGGAGAAGAATTTGTTATCATTTTTGTAGAAACAACAATTGATGAGGCGTCTAAAACATCTAATCACATCAGAAAACATATCGAACAACTCGAACATAAAACAGCAGGAAAGGTGACGGCGAGTTTTGGAGTGACACAATATAAAGAAGGCGATACGTTAACTAGTTTATTTAAACGATGTGATGATGCTTTATATGTTGCAAAAGATAATGGTAGGAATAGGGTTGAAATAAAATAAAATCTGTTTTAGGCTATTTCAATTTGTCTAATATTTCATTTAGGGTATCTTCTATGCCCTTTTTATATTCGCCTTCTTTTAAAATATTGATTTCTTCTTTTTTTAATTGTAAATTTAAAATAAATTCTTCTTTTAAGTTTTCTTCTTGTTTTAAATAATAATAAGATAAATTATTTATCCAGTCATACGTTGTTATTCTTCCATTTTTATATTTTGTAGAACCTCTGCATAGATGCTTACTGTACTGATATGGCACCATATATATAGAGCAATGTTGACTTATGTCTTCTAGAATAATTTTTGTTGATTTATTTTTTAAGTTTTGCATTCTGTAATTATATCAATATATTGCATAATGTAATATTATTGCAACATGCAATATGATTATACATTTCTTTCTTATAAATAAAAGTACTATTTTTTAGTCAATTAGCCCTTAGTAAAAGAAGAATACAATATTACTATATAGACAGGACCCTTCTAAAAGTTGAAATATATTTATCTTAACTTTTGGAGCAGCCCTCAATTGCCTTATTACAAATGTAATAATAAGGAGGGAATTATGAAGGCTTTAATTATAGTATTTTTTATATTGTTTAATATATTAAATGCGACAACAACAACTTTTGGCAAGAGCTCATATGAAAAGGCTGTAAATGCTTTTCAGGCTAAAAACTACGAGGATGCATTCTTGAGCTTTCGAGAATCTGCCAATAAAACAAATCCATACTCTCAATATTATGTTGGTTTCATGTATCAAAATGGTATTGGTGTGCCACAAAGTAGCCAACTGGCAAACTTTTGGTTCGAAAAATCGGCAAGTCAGGGAAACATGGATGCACAGTTTAACTTGTTTTGGATGAATTATTCGGGAAAAGGTGTGCAAAAAAATTATTCAAAAGCATTATATTGGCTAAAAAATTCTGCAGATCAGGGAAATCGATTTGCACAATATAATCTGTTTTCACTGTATTACAGTGGACATTTGGTTATTAAAGATTTAGAAAAAGCATTTTATTGGGCACAAAAAGCTGCTGATCAAGGTTATGAAGAAGCACAGTACAGTTTAGCATTGATGTATTTAAGAGCAGAAGGTGTCAATAGAAATATGAGTAAAGCCAGATACTGGATTCAAAAAGCTGTTAATAGTGGACATAAAAATTCTATTGAAGTTATGGCTAAATTTCAATTATGGAAATACTAATTAGATTATAGTTTATAGTGGATAGTTGATAGTGAATTGATTTCCTATCAACTATAAACTAGAAACTTAAAAAACCTGAATAGATTTTTCTTGTTTAGGAAGAACTTCTCCAATAATTTTTGCATATCCAAAAGTTAAATCTTGAATTTTGCTTAAAAATTCTGGTGCGTCATCCTTATGGATACTAACTAAAAGGCCACCTGAAGTTTGTGCATCAAAAAGAATTGTTTTTGTTGCAAAATCAAGTTCACTTTTAAAGTCAATCATCTCTTCAAGGTATTTTTGATTTTTAATCGTACCTCCTGGAATAATTTTTTCATTTGCTTTAACTTTTGCAATATCCAAAATAGGAGTATTGCCTGAGTCAATACAAAGTGTTATATCATCGTTACAACTCTCCATAGCATGTCCTAAAAGTCCAAATCCTGTAATATCAGTACATGCATTTACTCTGTACTCTCGCATGATTTGAGACGTTTTATGATTAAGTGCTGCCATTATTTTAACAGCCTCTTCCATATGGCCCTCATCTAATAAATCTCTTTTAATGGCTGTTGTTAATATTCCCATTCCAAGTGGTTTTGTTAAAACCAAAACATCACCCGCACGTGCGGTGTTATTTCGTAAAACGTCCTTAGGATGTATTATTCCAGTTACACTTAAACCATAGTACATTTCAGGTGATTCAATTGTATGACCACCTAGTAATACTCCTCCACACTCTTTAATTTTATCATTTCCACCACGAAGAATTTCTCCAAGTGCTTCAGTAGGAAGATTACATTTGTCAAAACCTACAATATTCATGGCAGTTTTAACCTCTGCTCCCATGGCAAAAACGTCACTCAAAGAGTTCGCCGCTGCAATTTGACCATATAAATAAGGGTCATCAACAACAGGAGTAATAAAATCTAAAGTTTGTACGATTGCTTCATTTTCGTTTATTTTATATACTGCTGCATCTTCACTTTTTTCAAAGCCTACAACAATATTTTTATCAGTTGGAACTAAGTTGCTAATTACTTGTTTAAGATCCCCCGGACCCATTTTAGCTGCTCAGCCTGCTGCTTTTACGAACTTTGTCAGTTTATACTGATTGTTCATTTTATCCTCCTTGTATATATGTAAAATGGATTTTACTTTTATTTGTGTTAATTTGTTGTTAATAAAAAAAATTATGATAAAATTATATAAAGTTTATAGGAGTAGTCATGAAAATTGAATATGCCGGTCCTAAACCAATAATATCTGAACGTGGAATCTCATTTAAAGAGGGTAAAGAAGATAAATATGCTTATTTAAAACATGCCCTTCAAATACTTGATGCAATCAGTCATGACTACGAAGATAAAAGAGTTTACTCGTATAATATTGTGGATAAAGATTTAAGTGATACTGATATGGTCGAAATTTTGTTGAAATATCACTCAGATATGGAAATAACCATGACTGAAGAATTGAAGTCTTATAGTTTATATCTAGAACAAGAAAAGCAAGATGTTCAAAATCAGACTTTATTAAATATTGAAGAAAAACAAGCATTTCTAAATAACTTAGAAATTATGAAAGACTATAGAATACAAAGAAGTAAAAATAAACTTTTTTATATCCACGTAATTCAAACCATTAAAGAACAGTTGATTGAACATAAAATTAAAGAACTAAAATCTCCCTTTACTGAACAGTTTTGGCATGTGTTTCACACAATACAAGGTGAATTGTCAAGTTCAAAAAGTTCAATCAATGCTACAGTGAATACTGAAGAAGAGGATATGTTACTCATTAAAATGAAGATAAACAATAATCTATAATAAAGATAGTGTCAATATAATTTGACCATTTAAGTGATTTTTTATAATAAAAATAATACTATTTCAACACAATTGCATTAACCTAAGGTTTAGGTTTGACATAAAGAGTGCTTTATTACTATAACTACTTTATATCTTAATACAATGCTTCAAAAAAATTTGAGGTTATTACCCATGAAAAAAATTCTACTACTTACACTGCTGTGTATTTCAACAATGTTGGCTCAAACGTTTACGTTTACAGCTATTCCTGATCAAGATGAAACAATGCTTAAAGAGCGTTTCTCTAAGCTTGCAGTCTATTTAACAAAAGAGTTAAATGTAGACGTTAAGTTTGTTCCCGTGAAATCTTATGCGGCATCTATTTCTGCTTTTAGAAATAATCAAGTTCAATTAGCTTGGTTTGGTGGACTCTCTGGTGTTCGTGCTCGTGCACTAGTTAAAGACTCATATGCAATCGCTCAAGGTGAGTCAGATCCGCAATTTCATACGTATATTATTGCAAACACTACGACAGGTCTAAATAAATCAGAGGCATTCCCTCAAGGACTTGAAGGGAAAACATTTACTTTTGGTTCAAAAGGGTCAACTTCTGGAAGATTGATGCCAGAATATTTTATTCGAAAAAACTTGAAAAAGTCTCCCAACGATGTTTTTACTAAAGTTGGATTCTCTGGAAACCACTCTAAAACAATATCTTTAGTTCAAAGCGGTGCGTATCAAGTAGGTGCTGTTAATTTTAAAGTGTGGGAGAGAGATTTAAAAAATGGTAAAATTGATCCTTCAAAAGTTAAAGTTATCTGGAATACACCTGCATACCCTGATTATCAATTTACAATCAGAGGTGATGTTGATAAGACTTTTGGAGCTGGATTTGCTAAAAAAGTTCAAACAGCATTACTTAAACTTGATGATAAAAATATATTAGACGCCTTTCCTCGAACAAAACTAATCGAAGCAAAAAGTTCTGATTTTGACCCTATTTTAAACGTAGGTCAACAAATAGGATTAATAGACTAAATGTTTATTAAATTAGATAATGAGACCATTTCGTACAAAGATAAAATTGTATTAAACAGTATCTCATTATCTATAAACGAGGGTGAAAAAGTTGCATTGTTGGGTAAAAGTGGAAGTGGAAAATCAACTTTATTAAAAAGACTCTATGAACTTCATCCTCAAAACAGCTCTTATATTCCACAAGAATTAGGTCTTGTAAATGCTCTGAGTGTCTTTCATAATGTATATATCTCCAACTTAGACAAACATTCAACGTTTTACAATATAAGAAACCTAATAAAACCAGCACAAAAAGAGATAGATATAATTCATCCCATTCTTGATGAATTATATATTCACGATTTAGTGTTTAAAAAATGCGGGGAATTATCAGGTGGTCAAAAACAACGTACTGCAATAGCACGAGCGATTTTACAAGACAATGCTATTTTATTGGCCGATGAACCCATCTCTGCTTTGGATGAATTTGTAACTAAAAAAGTATTAAACAGTATTGTTAATAAGTTTGAAACCATCGTATGTGCTTTACATAACGTTGACGTTGCTTTGGAATATTATGACAGAGTCATTGGTATTAAAGATGGTCAAATTATTTTAGATAAACAATGCAATCAAATCACAGCTGAAGATACCAATCAGTTATATCATGTTTGTGATGACCAGTTCTAAAAACTTAAATGTAACACTTGCTTTTCTAGGTGTTTTTTTACTCTGTGCATTTTTTGCAGATTTTTCAATAACAACACTTGATCCCATAAGTGAAATGAAAAACTTCTTTGGTGGAGTTTTACAAATAGATATATTAAAAACACCTATATATTTTGATGCGGTTGTAAATACCATTTGTATTGCAATGGTTGCTATTTTCATTTCTGCCATTTTGGGTTTTTTCTTCGCATTGTATTTTCACTATACTGCTGTGCGAATCTCTTTGGCTTTTACTCGAGCCATTCATGAGCTTTTTTGGGCTTTGATATTCTTACAAATCTTTGGATTAAATACCTTAACTGCACTGCTTGCTATTGTTATTCCTTACAGTGCAACCTTAGGGAAGGTATATTCTGAAATACTTGAAGAGTATGATGTCTTCCCCAAAGAGTTACAATCACGTAAAGCCAGTAAAGTATCGATTTTTCTTTTTACCAAACTTCCTGATGCTATGCCTCATTTAATCTCTTATACCATGTACCGATTTGAGTGTGCACTAAAATCTACTGCAGTATTGGGATTTGTTGGGTTAACAACCTTGGGTTATTATCTTCATGGTTCTTTTATGCAAGGATTTTATGGCGAAGTTTGGTTGTTATTGATTATCTTTTATCTCATTATTATTACCCTTAAATATTGGTTTACTAAATACAGTGCACCTTTTTTACTGTTGTTTAGTTTTTTTTATTTGGATGATTTTTCTGGGTTTAATATTGATAACTTAATCCGGTTCCTTACTTTTGATATAATCCCCAGTCCCATTAGAAAAGAACAAAGCCTAAGTGAAACTTACTTTTGGTTTGAAAATATATTTGCCAATGAAATTATGCCTGGTATCTTAAACACCATTGTATTAACACAGGTTTCTTTAATCGTTACAGCCCTAATTGCACTTTTAAGTTTTCCTCTTATCAGCCGTAAATTTGTAAGCAGGCCAAGTGCAATGGGTGGAAATATTTTATTGGTTGTTTTACGATCAACTCCTGAATATATTTTGGCTTATTTGTTTTTACAAATTTGGGGACCTTCAATGTTTCCAGCAGTGATTGCGTTAGCCCTTCACAATGGTGCAATTATAGGACATATTATGGGACATCAGTCAAATGAGTTAATTCTAAGACCTGATGCAACAAAAAAGAAAATAGAATTATATACCTATGAAGTGTGTCCAAGAATATATGGTTCTTTTTTAGCATTTTTATTTTACAGATGGGAAGTTATTATGAGAGAAAGCGCCATTTTAGGGATACTTGGAATTGCAACATTGGGCTTTTTTATTGATTCAGCTATTGCAGATATACGGCTTGATAAAGTTGTTATCCTTCTTATATTTACAGCATCACTGAATATTTTAGTTGATTTTATTTCAAGAAAAGTAAGAAATTATCTCAGACTGGATACTACAATAAAAAACGATTGTAGTTGTACAATATAGTTTAGAAAAAATCGCTAGCACTACTTTCATATAATATAAACTTATAATAATCACAAAAAAATTACATTTACAAATATGTATACTTATACAAGTATTATTTCTTTAAATTATATTTAAACTTAAAGGAAATGGTTATATAATATTAATAGGTGAATAGATGTTCATTAAATAAAATCTTTTTTTAGGAGATTATTATGGGAAATGAAATATTAAAAAACTTAGAAAAAATTGATAAAGAATTGCATGAAAATGGTTTATCAAGAAGAGATGCTATTAAACTTTTAGGGTTAGGCTCTTCTTCACTTCTATTGTCAAGTACAACATCAAAAGTATACGCCAGTTCAAAAAAAGCAAAAATTCTTATTATAGGTGGAGGGCTTGCTGGAATTTCTACTGCAGCTAAGCTGAGCAATATGCTTGAAAATCCTGACATCACTATTGTTGAACCCAATAAACACTCAGTATCCTATCAACCTGGTAATACTTTTATTTGTGCAGGTTTATACGAAAAAAAAGATGTGATGTATAACACTGCTGATTATATACCTGCAGGAGTTAAAATCATTTATGATAAAGCTGTAGAATTTAATCCTGAAGCTAATAGCGTGGGTTTATCCAATGGAACAATTTTAAAATATGACTTTATGGTTGTAGCTGCTGGGCTAGTATTTGATTTTACAAAAATAAAAGGTTTAGAAGAAGCAGGGGATATGTATACTCTAGGTGATTCTACTAAATTATTAAAAGTATTAGCAAGTGCAGGAGCCAATACCATATACAACACAGATGCTGCGGTTGTAACTTGGCGAAATATGCAAAGAGTGATATCTGAAGCTAAAAATGGTAAAAAAATCAATGCAATTTTTACACATCCAAATACTGCTATAAAATGTGGTGGTGCACCAAAAAAAATCATGTACCTTATGAATGCAAGATTAAATGAAGCAGGACAAAATGCGCGGGCAAATACCACTATGACTTTTTATCCCAATGGAAACAGACTCTTTGGTGTCAAAGAATATAATGAGGCCATTTTAAAACAATTTAAAGCCAGAGATTTTAAATACAATTATGGACACAATTTAATTGAAGTGGATGCAAAAAATAAAACAGCCATTTTTGACCATCATTGGCAAATAAAAGGTGAATATGATGAGGATTTAGAAGAGTTTGACATGATTACCAAACATGAAAAAGTTCACGTGCCTTATGATTTTTTACATATCGCGCCACCTGCTAAAGCACCTGATGAAATAGGAAACTCACCAATAGGATCTGCGAATGGTTGGGTTCCTGTTAATAAAGAAACACTGCAACATGTAACGTACAAAAATATTTTCTCATTGGGTGATATTGCTGCTGTTCCTCTTGGAAAAACAGGTGGAAGTGTGAGAAAACAATATAAAGTGGTGTGCGATAATTTAATTTCTGCCATTGAAGGTAAAAAGTTAAAAGCAAAATATGATGGATATACGGTTTGTCCTATTATTACTGATATTGGGAAAGTGATGTTGGCAGAATTTGACTGGAGTATGAAACCAACCCCATCATTTCCTTTGGATCCAACGAAAGAGAGATATATTTGGTGGCTTTTAAAAGCTTATATTCTTAAACCCATGACTCAACATGGAATGTTAGAGGGAAGAGTTTAATCAAACAGTTAAAAGGATTTGTTATGAGAATAAAATTACTGATGTTGGCATTTTTGCTGGCGGGACTTTTTAGCAGTTCAGCTGTCATGGCTTCAAGTGTTATGGCTATGGAAAAACCAAGTGCTAAAGTACAGAAGCTTATCAATAAGTATAATCTGAGTATTGTTGATATGAAATATGTTCAAAAAGCCATTGGAAAAGGTACCAGAAAATCTGCCCGTGCACTCTTAATTGATGCAAGACCGAATCTTAAATATAAAAAGGGAACCATTCCAAGCAGTCTGAATATTCCAGATACAAAATTTGATGAATATTATAAACAAATTGCTTCATTGGATAAAAACAAAGAAATTATTGTTTTTTGTGGAGGATGGAAGTGTGGTAAAAGCCCAAAAGTGGCTGGAATGCTTTTAAAAAAAGGGTTTAAAAATGTAAAACTCTATCAAGCAGGTGAGCCTCAATGGCGAAAAAAATCTTACAATGAAGTAGATACTGTTGTTATTAAATCAGCCATGAAAAAAAACAATGCTGTTTTAATAGATGCCAGACCTCATAAAAAGTATTTGCAAGCAACCATTCCTGGTTCGATCTCAATTCCTGATACTAAGGCTGATAAACTCATGGGTAAATTCCCTGCAGATAAAAATATCAAAGTTATAACTTTTTGTGGGGGTTACAATTGTGGTAAATCCCACAATGTGGCTCGAAAATTGTTAAGTCTGGGATATAAAAATGTATTTGTATATGCAGGTGGTGTGCCTTTATGGAAAAAAGATGGACTTGCAACTACTGGTGCAAATTCTAAAAAATCTACTAAAAAAGCTGTAACAAAAGTGATGATGTCAAAAAATATTCAAAAAGGACTTGATGAAGGAACAGTAGATGGCGAATGGCTTAAAAAACTTGTACTGTCTAATACAGTGCCTTCTAATGTTCAATTAGTTGATGTTATTCCTTCTGAAGATTTTTTAAATGGTCACTTACCTGATGCAATAAATATTTATGCTGAAGATTTATCTGCAAAAGCATTTTTTGATAAATTGCCTAAAGGAAAAACAATTATATTTAATTGTGCCAGTGGCGCAAGAGCATTAGAAGCATGGATGAAACTAAAAGACAATAAATATGATGTTTCAAATGTCTATTATTTTGATGCCAATATCAATTGTAATAAAAACATGAAATGTGACATTGAAGTGAATGAACCTTTAGGTTAAAAGGAGAAGATTATGTTTGAAAAATTCTTAAAAATAATTAGTGTTGTATTTGTGCTTCTGATTGCAGGAGTTGGTGCAAATGCAGATGTATCAAAAGGCCAGAAGGTGATTATTAAAAAGCTCAAAAAAGATTGTGGGTTTAATGGTTCGGTTTTAGCGCATAAACATACGCAAGCGCAATGGAAAAGTATTAATGGAAAAGGTGCATTAAGTGAAGAATTAAAAATACTTTGTCCCAATTCTAAGCCCCTTAAAGCTAAGTACATACCTCATGTCTATGACTTTTTGTATAACTTTGCCCTTGACAGTGGCAATGTTCCTTCTTGTTGAATATTCTCGCGTAAGGTTTACGCATAACACTATAAATATTTAACCCTCCAAACCCAAATTAGAGTATTTAATTTGGGTTTGTTTTATTTCTTTTGTTTTAATCTAAACAATAATGTATATACAGTAGTATTATCTATCAAATTATTAAGGCTAAAATATGAGTCAAATTAATGAATTCCCAACTTTTCCAGAAGATTGTACCTCTTTGTTGTCTAAACATTTAACCAAGCAGATGTATGAGCAACTCAAAAGCAGACAAACATCTTATGGTTTTACACTTCAAAAAGCAATTAACTCAGGTATGAAAAACTTTGATAGTGGTATTGGTGTATATGCGGGTGATTTAGAATCTTACAGTTCTTTTGCCCCTTTATTTGATGGTATCATAAAAGAGTATCATGGATTTGATAAAGATGATTTACACCAAAGCAATTTAAACCCCGATGATTTAAATGCACCCAATCTGGATGTTGATGGAGAATATATTATTTCAACCAGAATCAGAGTGGGAAGAAACTTTGCAAATATGCCTTTGGGATCAGCTATTACAAAAGAACAAAGAGATGAGGTAGAGCAAAAAACAGCTCAAGCGTTAAATGCTCTTGAAGGTAAACTCAAAGGGTCGTATTATCCCATTGCTGGAATGAGTGAAGAAATAAGTCAAAAACTCATTGCTGATCACTTTTTATTTAAAGCAGGTGACAGGTTTTTACAAGCTGCAGGATTAAATGAAGATTGGCCGTATGGACGTGGAATTTATCACAATGATGAAAAAACTTTTTTGGTTTGGGTCAATGAAGAAGATCAACTACGAATCATATCTATGCAAAATGGGGGTGATATAAAAGAAGTATTTACAAGGCTAACAACGGCAATAAAAAGCTTAGAAGAAAAAATAGAATTTTCTTACAGTGAGCACTTAGGGTATATCACAAGTTGTCCAACAAATCTGGGTACAGCTATGAGGGCAAGTGTTCATATCAAACTTCCTAATTTGAGCAAAGATATGAAAGCTTTTGAAGCTATTGCAGATAAATACTATTTACAAATTAGAGGAATACATGGGGAACACTCACAAAGTGAAGGTGGTATTTATGACATCAGCAATAAAAGAAGACTGGGTGTGACTGAAGTGCAATGTGTTCAAGATATGTATGATGGAGTGGTCGCTTTAATTAAAGCAGAAAAAGAGCTTGAAAAATAAACAAGAGTAATGAGTGATGAGTAATTTACCCATCACTTCTCGCACTCACTTTTCTTTATTGATGAGGTTAATTACCCCTTGTTCAATAAGTTTAAATACTTTGTCGTATCCTTCATACCCATCAAAGAAATAAGGGTCAGGGATATCTGGATTTCCTTCTAAATAATTTCCTAATTTTACTACATTGGTGCAACCAAGATTTTTTAAATCTGCTACATTTTTTTCATCAAGTCCTACCAGTAAATCAAACTCTTCAAAATCGCTTTGTTTAACTTGTCTTGCCTTGAGTTGTGTGATATCAACACCAAATTCAAGTCCGACTTGCTGTGCATAATGAAAGGGGTTATCACCCACGTGCCAATTTCCAGTTCCCGCACCATCAACAGTAATATCTAAACGATTTTTTGTAATATAATCTCTTGCAATTCCCTCAGCTAAGGGTGAACGACAAATATTTCCTAAACATACAAATAAGATTTTTTTCATAGAGTTATTTCCTATAATAAATTCAATGCTTTTTCATCAAAACGATATGTTTTATGTTGTGTTTTGACTAAGATTCTTTTCTCCGCTAATTCTTTAAATAGTTTGATAAGTGTTGGTTTACTGATATTTATTTTTTCCATAATTTCAGAATATGACGTAATAAGTAAGTTGTCATTGTTTAAATTGTTGAATATATAATTGACAACTTCAACTTGTTTGCTGTCAGTTACTGTTGAGATTGTTTTAATTATGTTGTTGTGTTTTTGTAACTGTTTTTGTTGAATAACAGGCAGTAAAATATCGTGTAAGGTATTTAATAACTCTTTGATATTAATGGGTTTTATAATATAGTTTTCTACTTTTAATTTAATGGCATCCAACAAGTATTTTGTATCGGTGTGTGCTGTTGTTAAAATAGCTGGAATATGAATCTTTTTTTCTTCTTTTAGAAATCGAAGAAAATCTATTCCATTTTCATTTTCCAATAGAATATCTGAGATGATGACATCAATTTTATTATTAATGATAATATTAAAAGCTTCATTTGAAGTACCCACTGCATAAATATTATTTACAAAGTCTTCTAATACATCTTTTGTATGAACTCTTAAGTTCTTATCATCTTCTAAATACAAAATATTAAAATTTTGTAATATATTCAAATTTTCATTTGCCATCATAATCCTTCTGATTTATTGGTATATTTATAATAAACTTTGCACAATCATGTAATGTATCTGTGCCCAGCTTGTGTTTTACATTTTTACACGTAATAGTTCCTAACATATGTTTTTCAATAATTTGTTTTGACATATATAATCCTATTCCCGTACCTGCACTTTTATATTTTGTTGTATAATAGGGCTCAAATACCTTAGGTAAGACCTCAAATGGGATTCCACCTCCATTATCAATCATAACTATTTGTGCAAAATTATCTACTTTTTTTATCACTACATATATTAATTTATCTTCATTTTTATCTTTTGAGGCCAAGGCATCTTTAGAATTGCTTATTATATTTAAAAATACATGAGAAAGTTCATTGTAAAAGCCACTAATTGTAATTTCATCTTTAAAGATGAGTGAAAAGTTAATCATTTCTTTGTCTAATAAATATTTTGAAAGCTCCAATGAGTGATCCAAGCAATCTTGCAATGAGAATTCATTTTTAACTTTATCAGGATTAAAAAAGTTTCTAAAATCATCAAGCGTACTTGACATATTATCAGCAAGCAGTAAAGAATCATTCACTTTTCTATCAACAAATTCATCGGTTAGTTTTCCATGCATCATTTTTGTTTGGAAACTTTGTATAATCATGGTCAGACTTCCAAGAGGTTGTCTCCATTGGTGTGCAATATTTTGCAGCATTTCTCCCATGGAAGCCAACTTAGATTGTTGAAACATTATCATATCTTTTTTTCTGTTGTTTCGTACTTCTATTTGTATCTTTTTTTCCAAGGATTCATTGAGCTTTTGCAGCTCTTTTGTTTTAAGAGCAACTTTTTGTTCCAGTGAGTTATGTAATTTTTTGAAGTTATTAATAATAATAACAGATAAAATGATACTGAATAAAAAAACAAAGATAATAGAAATAACAGATAAAGCAATAATAATATTAAAAACCTTCTCCGTTTTTCTTTTTTCATTAAGGGCGAGTCTTAAATCATAATTAATTAAACTGTTGAGATAAATATTAATTGAATTGACTTCAAAATATAATCTATCAACTAATATATATGCATCGTAACTTCTATTGTTTTCTACAAATTTAAAAATATCATTCATTAAATTATCAACAATTGGAATTTTCTTTTCAATATTATTGATAATACTCTCTTGTAATATCTTTTTTTCTTCTATGATTGCAATGGGATAAATACTGGTAATGGTTGAAGTGATATAAGAAGGTTTGTAATAGTTACTGCTTATTCTTTTTTTATAATCATTCCATCTGTTATTTATGAGTTGTCTTGCTAGTGTTACAACCTCTTTGGCATTTTGAGGCGAAATACTGCCATGTTGTATATCATAAAAAGTATCATAGATATTTACTTTATAGGTATCTTTTAATTCTTCTAATTGGATAAGTGGTTTGGTTCGCCGTTCAAATAAAATATCAAAATCATGTTTTAGTGAAAAAATAGAAACCACTGATAATATGGTAATACATATCATTCCACCTGTGATTATAAAAATTAAAAAATTGGTTTTGTATGAAAAAGCAATGGCATCAAAATAATAAAAAAGTCTTTTTAAAAACATTATTTTTCACTTTCTTTGATCTCAACAAACTCACCACCACTGTAATCAAACAAATAAACTTGGTTTAACAGTTGGGAATTTTTATAATTGATATTCAATCCTCTTAAGGTATTTGGAGGAATATTTTTAAGTTTAAATAAAAATTTATTTTGAGTAATATCTCCTGAAATTCCTTGTAAAGCATATACCACACTTTTTGCAGCTAAAAATGCTTCAAGTGAAATAAACCCATACGGAATACCTGGATAATATCGTGTCATTAGTTGGTGATATTCTTTGATTACAGGTAAATTTGTATCCATGTAACTGGGAACTACCTGTGAAAACATTAAATTTTCTGTATTGTCCAACTCTTTTAACATTGCATTGGCATCACCAAAAGAGATGTTACAAAAAATGGTGTCTTTGAAGTTATAATCTTCTTTTGCCTTTTTTATAAACAACGCGTTGGCTTTGTATGCTCCAATCATAATGATGGCTTGTGGTTTTGCATCTTTGATTTCTTGAAATGCATGTCGTATAGATAAGGTATTTCTTTTATAAGTACCCTCAGCAGCTAAGGTTAAGTTTCTTTTTTTAAGCGAATGCAGTAAAGCAATATAACCTTCTTCTCCATAGTTGTCATTTTGATAAAATACTGCAAATTTTTTCAAGTTTTTCTTGTCATGTAAATAGGCTACGAGTTTTTCAACTTCTTCAAAATAACTGCTTCTAAAGTTTATGAAATTTTTTTCTTTCACTTCTCGTAAAAAAGATGCTCCTGTAAAAGGGGCAATAAATGGAATATTTGTATCACTGATTATGGGCATGATTCTTTTAACTGTAGGAGTTCCAACGAAACCAAACAATGCAAAGGCATTATCTTCATTGATAAGTTTATTGATGTTTTTTATAGTCAATTCGGGTTCATATTTATCATCATAAGTTTTAAATACTATTTTTTTATCTTTTAATAATGCCATTTCATTTGCATATTTAAAATAAGCATTTGCCCCAGCATTAACAGAAATGCCCCACTCTTTAATGATACCTGTCTTAGGAAGAGAGGCTCCTAGAACTATGGTTTTAGTAGTATGAATTTTGTCTTTTAATGCATAAATGATGAGTAAGAATATAACTAAAAAAAGAATTATTTTTTTCAATGCAAAAGACCTTAAATTTTTATTCAATTTATTATCGTGATTATATCCAATTATCTTAGAAAAGTATAACTGAAAAATAATTGGTAAAAATATTTTTACTTAAACAATAACTATTATCAATTTACTTATACAAAATGGTAAATTTTTTGAACATAAAAACTATTCCTTTTTAACACAAAGTTACAAAATAACCTTTAGTAGTAAAAATATTTTTACATTTTAAGCTTCATCTAAGAATAATGACTCTAGAATTGGTAAAATAAAATTTACCAAAAGGCATAGTGTATGCAGGAATTTATTTACTTCAATAAAAACGGCTTGGATTTTCCTCTAAGTGAAACGATTAAAGTAACAACCTCTTTAGATGATATTAAAGAAGACTCTTTTTTAGTATCAAACTCAAATGACGTAAAGGCCGAGTTTTACGCTCCTGAAATTGATTTTTATATCAGAAATTCAAAAGATTCATTAGCTACTAAGATTCAAAATGTTCAAAAGTTGTATGAACTCAATGCTCTAAAATTTGATTATGCAGAAGATGTTTCGTATACGCAAGAAGTATCAAACAGAGTTCTGTTAGTTGCAAACCCTGAGCAATCAAAAGAATTTATATCAAGTGTAGATAAAGACGAATTTGACTTGTTCAAAGTAACTCCTGATATTATTAAACATATCTCTGGACATTTAGGAAACTTAAGTGTCGTAATTGATGATGAGGGTAAAGATATTATTTTAAGAGTGGATCAAATTGTTTGGTTTGATGCTGCAGAGATAGCTTTTAAACAAAGTGGGTCTTTTGATCCTATTGAGACATCTTTAGAAGAGGTGTTAAAAACTATCCGAGCAAACATTGAAAACTATGAATACAAAAAGTTTACAACGTATGACAGCTCAATTTGTCAATATCATGAACGAAGAGAAGAAATTTGTTCTAAGTGTGAAGAAGTTTGTCCTACAACTGCCATTGTAAAAGTTGACGAACAAAAACACTTGATATTTTCTCAAATTGATTGTCATGGTTGTGGTGGATGTATTTCAGTATGTCCATCAGGTGCAGTTGATTATGCTCCAACAAACAGAGAAGCCTTATTTGAATTAAGTAAACAATTTAAAGACACTATTCCTTTAGTTATTCCAGAGAAAATGGCGCTTGAAGACTTAGACGTTGATTTAAAAGAAAATATCCTTCCTTTTACTATTGAGGGTGAAAAGTTTTTACATGAGGCATCATTTTTAACACTTTTACAAGAAAGCGGAAGCAGTCTGATTTTTTACTCTGATTTTCTTTCAAAAGGAAGTAAAGATGCCATACAAATTTTAAATGATATCTATCTTAAAAAATACAACAAAAAAGCCATTTACATTGCAATGGATAAAGAAGAATTAATCGCTGCACTTGAAGAGGTTGATTTTGTTGAAAACTCAAGATATACATTTAATCAAGTCAACATTAAAAAAAGAGAAACCTTTGCATTCAGACTTAAACATATCGTGGGTGATGATGATTTAGGAATTGTAAAAACAGGTGAGCATGTTCACTATGGAAAGATTAAAGTCAATGAAGATAATTGTACCTTATGTCTGTCCTGTGTGGGGGCTTGTAACGTAGATGCGTTAGTTGCTAATGTTCATGACAATTCATTAAGACTGAATGCTTCAGTATGTACATCATGTGGATACTGTATTGCTTCTTGTCCTGAAAAAGACTGTATGACAATTGAAGAAGACATTATTGAATTAAAACCAGCTTGGTTTGCTGAAGAGACGTTAGCAAAAGATACTCTGTTTGGTTGTGTTGAGTGTGGAAAAGAGTACGCAACAACAAAATCAGTTTTAAAAATAGCTGCGATGATGGCACCACTTTTTGCAGCAGATCCTGTTAAAGAGAGAACGTTATATTGCTGTGCAGATTGTAAACCAAAAATCATGATGGCAAGTTACATGGAAAATAAAAACAACTACAACAAAGTAGAAGGATAATTATGAAAGATCAAGAAATCAATAAAGCAAGAGCTGTCTATTACAGTCTGTTTAGTAATCTATTTGTTTACCCAGTAGATACTGCACAGTATTTACAGTTAATCAATACCATTGATGTTTTAACCAACAGTCCTCTTGATGATACAAGTTGTGATGCATTAAAAAGAATAAAAAAACAACTTGACCCAATGTCTAATGTTGCGCTGGTACAAGAATTTGATAATTTATTTCATAATCCTTTTAGTTCAACGATTCGATCGACGGCTTCATTTTATGATGAACAAGTTGAAAGTGGTAAAAAAAGACTTCAAATGCTCGATTTTCTTGCAAAAACCAGAATCAGAAGAGATGAAACAAAATATACGGACTTGGAAGATTCAGTTGGATTTATTTTAACCTTGATGACGGAGCTTTTAGAATTAATATCTGAAGGGCAAGAACAATACAAAACATTAACACATTGTATTTTTGCAGATGTTTTAAATGATTTTATTGATGAATTTTCAAGAGATGTGTATGAGCATGAAAATGCAGTTATCTTTAAAGATGTGATTATTGTTTTACAAGCTTTTGTAAGTTTCGAGCGATTGTATCTTGAAGTTTCAAAACCTACCTTAACAACCAGACCTGAGGCTAAAAGTGTTCCTTGTGCGAATGAAATCACTGAAGAAGAGATGGCACGACGTGCAAGAAATAAAAAACTAAAAGCTCAAGGTCCTAAGAGTGAGATCAATGAAAAAGATATTGCTTATGATGTAGAGAGTGAAATTTAGATTATAGTCCTTTTATAAATTGGAATTTGGATAAAAAAATTGTGTTTTTTTATCCAAGTTTCAATTTATTGGAACTAAATTCTATAAGGAGGATAGTCGTGCAAGAAAGCAGAAGAGACTTTGTTAAAAAAAGTGCAATCGTTACTGCAGGTGCGGTTACTGTAGGTGCCACGGTACTAGCTGCAAGTGGGTCAAGCTCAGTTGAAGCCAGTTCAAATGGTGTTGTTGTAGGTAAATCTCGTAAAAAAGAAATACTCTATAAAAAAACTCAAGCGTGGGAAGAGTTTTATAAACAATCAAAATAATTAAGGGAGCAAAGTATGGGAGCAAATACATATGAAGCACTTAATGCAAAAGTTGGTAGACGGTCATTTTTAAGAATGGCTGCAGTTGCCACTGCATTTGGAGCTACATCTAGTTTTGCAAGTACAGGAGTTACTAGAGCTGCAACGGAAGAAGAAGTTAAAAATCCTTTTCCAGGTTCGAAGAAAGTAAAAACTATCTGTACTGCATGTTCAGTAGGCTGTGGAATCATAGCTGAAGTACAAAATGGCGTTTGGGTACGTCAAGAAGTTGCACAAGACCATCCAGTTTCAACTGGTGGACACTGTTGTAAAGGTGCTGATATGATCGATATGGTCAAATCAGAAGTTAGACTTAAACATCCAATGGTTAAAAGAAATGGTCAATGGCAAAGAATCTCTTGGGATAAAGCTTTAGACGAAATCGCAACTAAGATGGAAAAACTAAGACAAACAAACGGACCAGATTCGGCAATGTTCTTAGGGTCAGCAAAATTTTCAACAGAGCAAGCTTACTATTTTAGAAAGTTTGCAGCAATGTACGGAACAAATAATATAGATCACCAAGCTAGAATTTGACATAGCTCAACAGTCGCCGGTGTGGCGAATACATGGGGTTATGGTGCTATGACAAATTCTCTGAATGATATTCAGAATGCAAAAGCGATCATTATTTTCGGAGCAAATCCTGCGGTTAATCACCCAGTTGGATTTGGACACTTTTTAAAAGCAAAAGAGAGAAACAACGCTAAAATTATCGTTGTAGATCCAAGATTTACAAAAACTGCTGCAAAAGCAGATTTATATGCACAAATTAGACCTGGTACTGATATTCCATTTATGTATGGTATGTTACACCTGATCTTTAAAAATGGATGGCATGACAAAAACTATATCGCTGATAGAGTTTATGGAATGGATTTAGTAATTGAAGAAGCAAAAAGCTGGACACCTGAGAAAACTGCAGATGTTACAGGTGTTAGTGCTGATTTAATTATTCAAATTGCTCGAGCATATGCTAAAGCTACTCCTGGTACATTAATTTGGGCTATGGGACTTACTCAACATTCAATTGGTTCATCTAATACAAGAATGGCTCCAATCGTTCAACTTGCACTTGGAAACATGGGTGTTGAAGGTGGAGGATGTAATATCTTAAGAGGTCATGATAACGTTCAGGGTGCTACAGATATGTGTTGTTTATCACATACATTACCTGGATACTATGGTCTTAGTAAAGGTTCATGGAAATACTTCGCAAAATCTTGGGGAGTTGATTACAAATGGCTTACTAAAAGATTTAAATCAGAAGACTGGATGGGTAAAAAAGGTTTTACTTTAGCTAGATGGTGGTCTGGTGTTCTTGGTGGAAATCCAGGTGAAGATAAAATCTATAATGCAGATACAAGACTTAAAGCATTATTTGTAATGGGTAATGGTATTACTTCTACTTCTCAAACTAAAAAAGTTAAAGAAGCATTAGATAATCTTGACATTGCAGTATTCTGTGATCCTTTTGTAAATGAAGGTGCAATTATTACTGATAAACAAGATGATGTTTATATTTTACCTGCTGCTACTCAATTTGAAACTTCAGGATCAGTAACTGCTACTAACAGATCTGCACAATGGAGAAATAAAGTTGTTGAACCAATGTATGAATCTAAAACAGATCATGACATTATGTTCGAAATGGCTAAAAGATTAGGTTTTTATGACGAGCTTACTGCTGGTATGAAAGTCAAAGAAAACAAAAAAGATTATATGTTCCCAGAAGATGCAACGGATGAAGTCGCAAGAATCATTAAAACGATTGGACTTACAGGTTGGACTGCTGAAAGACTTAAAAAACACTCTGAAAACTGGCATCAATTTGATCAAGTAAGTTTAAGAGGTTATGGAAACATGACAGGTGAATATTATGGATTACCATGGCCTTGTTGGACAGAAGATCACTCAGGATCTCCAGTACTTTACAACATTAACAGAAGTGTTAAAGAAGGTGGTATGGGATTTAGAGCAAGATTTGGTGTTGAGCATGAAGGTGTTAATATTCTTGCAGGTGAGGGTAGTGCGCCTAAAGATTCATCAAATAAAGATGGATATCCACAAATTACTAGAGATAATATAGAAGAAGTTCTTAACATCAAGCTTACTGCTGATGAGAAGAAAAGAATTGGTAAAAACTGGAAAGTGGATACATCTAATATTATTGCTGAAAAATGTATGGAAGCTGGAATTGCTCCTTATGGAAATGCAAAAGCAAGAGCTAATGTATGGACATTCCCTGATAAAATTCCAATGCACAGAGAGCCATTACACTCTCCAAGACCAGATTTAGTTGAAAAGTATCCTTCTTATGCAACTAAGAAAAATCATTACAGAGTTGATACTCAGTATAAAACAAAACAAACTGAAAAAGTTTGGGCAAAAGAATTCCCAATTAACTTAGTTACTGGAAGACTTGTAAACTTAAATGGTGCTGGTATTGAAAACAGAGCATCTAAGTATCTTGCAGCCTTAACACCTGAAATGTTCTGTGATATTAATCCAGATTTAGCAGGTCGTCATGGAATTAGAGATGGTTCAATGATGTGGATTCACTCTCCTGAGGGAACTAAGATTAAAGTTAAAGCGAAGTATTCTTACAGTGTAACTGATGATAG
>ENA-ORXI01000362-ORXI01000362.1-sediment-metagenome-genome-assembly--contig:-NODE-362-length-37138-cov-10.847144_pt1 | contig 37138 bp, 26 predicted proteins | sample MGYA00237861_ERZ511468 | MGnify/ENA primary metagenome ERZ511468 (study PRJEB26299, sample SAMN06266213) | sediment metagenome | isolation source: Hudson Canyon methane seep mesocosm | place... | reverse complement strand
CGTTATACCCACTGGACACCTGCTTACAAAGAAGGCCAAACGGGTTCTGATTTATTGGCGCATCTGGCCAGCTATCAAGGGGTCAGCCAGCTTGATTTATAAGGTACACCGTTGTATTCTATGAGTTATGGCTAGATTACCAAGAATAGTAGTTCCGAACCAACCTTTACATATTATGCATCGAGGTAATAATCGGCAGGATGTATTTGAATCTGAGGAGGACCTAACTCGAATTAAAGAAGATATTGAACATTCTTTGTTAAAATCGGGGTGTTCTTTGCATGCTTATGTGATTATGACTAATCATTTACATTTACTTGTTACACCAAAAGACAAGGAACAGCTGACGGTGTTTATGCAGTCAATGGCGAACAGATATGTCCGTTATTTTAATGCGAAAAATAAACGAACTGGCACCATATGGGAGGGGCGCTTTAAGTCGTGTTTGGTTGATAGTGAGCATTATTTATTTGCTTTGTATAAATATATTGAAATGAACCCAGTCAGGGCTGGTATGGTTATGGAGCCTGCTGATTATAAATGGTCAAGCTATGCCCATAATGCTTTAGGGAAAGCAGATAGATTGATTACTGAGCATCAGTTGTATAAGGCTTTGGGAGATGATTCAGAGAAGCGTTATAAAAACTATCAAAAGATATTTGATAAGCTTGATATTGCTAAGGAAGAAAGCTTAATAACGGAAGCAACTTTGCGTGGCGAGGTATATGGCACTAACGGATTCCATCAAAAGATTAGCGAGTTGATTTCACGATCAACTAAGTTGGCTGCTCATGGAGGGGATCGAAAAAGTTTGGCTTATAAAGATCAAGCTGGCCCTTGATTTATATTGATTTTTAAGACCGTATCTGACCCTTTGATTTAATCATTAAAATACAAAGAGTAAAGGCTTAGCTCTTTTTCTTTTGAGATGGTATATTCTTTTTTAAAGTTACAGTTCTTTCAATTAAATTATTTTTTAAGGTAGATGGCTTTAAATAGCAAAAGGAAAGTTAAATGAGCAAAACAAAAGCACCAATAAACGAGGAAAAATTTACCATAAGTTGGAAACGATTAATGATTCAGGGAGTGATCATTTTGTTGCTTGGCATGTTGCTGGCTCTTTCCAGTGTCACTAATAGTGATGCTGTCATATTATCGGCGCGAAGATTTTCTTTATTGCCTGCCAGTGGAATCTTTCTTTTAGTTTTAGGAATACAAGAATGTCTAGAGGCTTTTTTTGCTAAAGTTTCTCGTGAATTACACCAAAACTTGCAAGTGGGTATTTTAGATGCTGTTGTAGGTGGCTTGATTATTTTAAATATATCTGGCGAGCCGCAACGTTTAAGTTTGATGATAGCAGCATTTTTAATTGTTCGGGGGGCGGTCAGAGTTTCCCTGGCTCAGGCATTAAAACTACCTCATGCGACTTCCTTGTCTCTGTGTGGGCTGGTATCAATCATTCTGGGTGTGTTGATTTACTTTGAATGGCCCGTTAATGAAGCCTGGTTTCTTGCGGTGAGTATCAATGTTGAAATAGCATTCCGTGGTTGGGCAATGTTGATGTTTAGTTTATGGGTAAAAAGGAAAAATGCTGTGCCTGAGTAGTGAATTTTTGATCTTGCATGAGCTTACAAATTTAAATTCATTGCTTAAATATTCTTTTTGATAGAAAAGCCAAGACAATAGGCACTTTCATCAAGGTATAATGATCAATTTTTTATTAATCGTTAAAAGTAATGCCAGATCATTCTATTTTTTCACCTGAGTTACCTAAAAATATAAGCCAGCCACTTTTTTGGACTGGCTTAAAAGGATGTGGTGATTCGCTGGCAATTGCCTCTGCAATTAAAAATGAAAATCGCTTGTTTGTTATTGTTACGCCAGATAATCAAACGGCACTTCGATTGGAGCATGAATTATCATTTTTCTTAAATGATCAATATCCTATTCTGCATTTTCCTAATTGGGAAACATTACCTTACGACGTCTTTTCCCCTTTACCAGAGATCATTTCTGAACGTTTAAAAACACTGGCTGTTTTACCAGAGACCAAGCGAGGCGCATTAGTTGTATCCGTTGCTACATTAATGCATCGATTAGCCCCCAGAGAGCATGTCTTAGCCCATAGCTTTTCAATCGAAGTGGGTGGGGTTTTTAATATGGATTTAAATCGGGTCAAGCTGGAAAGTGTGGGCTATCAATGTGTCTCTCAGGTTTATCAACATGCTGAATTTGCAGTTAGAGGCTCTATTGTTGATCTATTTCCGATGGGGAGTAAATTACCTTATCGAATTGAATTATTCGATGATGATATTGAATCTATCAGGACATTTGACCCTGAAACTCAGCGATCATTAGATAAGATTGATAAAGTACAGTTATTTCCTGCTAGAGAGTTTCCATTTACAGATGATGCTATTAAGCATTTTCGGCAAGCTTTTAGAAATCAATTTCCTGAAGTATCCCCTAAAAATATTTTATATCTGGATGTTAGTAAGGGGATAGCACCTGGAGGCATTGAGTATTACTTTCCTTTGTTTATAGATAATACAGAAACCCTATTTGATTATTTACCAGAAACAACAGCTTTAGTATTACCTGAATCCTCAGATGATTCAGCCATTACATTTTATAAAGAAGCAGAAGAAAGATTTCAGCAGCGTAAATATGATGTCGACAGACCGTTACTGGAACCTTCTCAACTTTTCCTTTCTGCTGATGATTTAACACAGAAACTAGAAAGCTTTTCCAGAGTTGTATTATCCACACAAGGTGATGATACGACTGAATTTTCTTGTCAGACTTTACCTGAATTAGCAATTGATGCACGACTAAAAGAACCGGCTAGTCGGGTATTAACTTTTCTGGATGACTTTTCAGGTAAAGTGCTGTTTGTTGCCGAAACTGCAGGACACAGAGAAGGGGTAATTGAGAAGCTTAAAAAGTTTAAAATAACTTTAAAAAAGGTTAAATCCTGGCAAGCGTTTTTAGACGCTGAGCAATCCCCTTGTATTTTAGTTGCTCCAATGGATCATGGATTGTTATTAGATGATCCTGCAATTGCCATTATTACTGAAAGGCAGTTGAGTGGTGAGAAGGCTCAGCAAAGACGAAGACGTAGAAAATCTGCTGCTAAAGAGCTGGAAAATATCTTTAACAACCTGAATGAATTAACCATTGGCTCGCCTGTGGTTCATCAAGAACATGGTGTTGGCCGCTATTTAGGTTTGCAGACCTTGGAAATTGGAGGTATCACGTCTGAGTTTTTAACTCTGGAATACGCCAGTGATGACAAACTGTATGTGCCCGTTTCATCCTTACAATTAATCGGGCGTTATAGTGGTGCAAGTGCTGACAGTGCACCCTTACATAAATTAGGCAGTGACCGCTGGAGTAAAGCCAAGAAAAAAGCCATGGAGCGTGCCAGAGATGTGGCCGCAGAATTATTAGATATTCATGCAAAACGAGCGGCTAAAGGGGGCCATGCCTTTAAGGTTGAAGATTCAGAATATTTATCCTTTTCGGAGGCATTTCCTTTTGAGGAAACGCCTGATCAGGAAACTGCGATTGAGGCACTTTATCAAGATATGTTAAGTCCTCAACCTATGGATAGGGTAATCTGTGGTGATGTAGGCTTTGGTAAAACAGAAGTCGCTATGCGGGCTGCTTTTGTTGCTGTGCAAAGTGGTAAACAGGTTGCGGTGTTGGTGCCAACAACATTATTAGCGCAACAACATTTTCAGAATTTTAGAGACCGTTTTGCGGACTGGCCTTTTAAAGTGGAAGTGCTGTCGCGTTTTGTGACTGCAAAACAGCAAAAATCAATTATTGCAGAACTTGAAAATGGTAAAGTGGATATCGTTATTGGTACCCATAAGTTACTTTCAAAAGAAATTAAGTACCAAGAGTTGGGTCTGGTTATTATTGATGAAGAACACCGTTTTGGTGTGCGTCAAAAAGAACATTTTAAACAATTACGTCATGAATTAGATTTGTTGACCTTAACTGCAACGCCCATTCCAAGAACTTTGAATATGGCAATGGCAGGATTAAGAGATATTTCTATTATTGCCAGTCCACCACCCAATCGACATCCTGTTAAAACCTTTATCAGTGAGTGGATTGATGTACAGATTCAAGAAGCCTGTCAAAGGGAAATTAAACGTGGAGGCCAGGTTTTCTTTTTACATAATGATGTAAAAACCATGGATAAAATGGCCAGGGAAATAGAAAAACTGGTGCCTGAAGCCAGAGTAAAAATTGCTCATGGGCAAATGGCTGAGCGCGAACTTGAACAAATTATGCTGGATTTTTATCATCAGCGCTTTAATTTATTACTCAGTACCACGATTATTGAAAGTGGTATTGATATACCAACAGCCAATACTATTCTTATTAATCGTGCAGATAAATTAGGCCTGGCACAATTGCATCAGTTACGTGGTCGAGTCGGGCGATCACATCATCGAGCCTATGCTTATTTTATTGTGCCGCCTAAATCATTAATGAGTAAAGATGCTGTTAAGCGCCTTGAAGCATTAGATACCTCAGGTGAATTAGGTGCAGGCTTTATGTTGTCATCACATGATATGGAAATTAGAGGTGCAGGTGAGTTGTTGGGTGATGGACAAAGTGGACAAATTCAGGAAATAGGCTTTACTTTATATACTGAATTACTGGAACGTGCCGTAGCGGCATTAAAATCGGGTAAGCAACCAGAACTTGATGCTCCGATGGAAACTGGCCCTGAAGTTGATTTGCAAACACAGGCGCTAATTCCTGAAGATTATTTGCCGGATATTCATGCTCGACTGGTTTTATATAAGCGTATTTCCAGTGCAGAAAATTATGATCAATTACGTGCATTAAAAGTTGAAATGATTGATCGATTTGGTTTACTACCTGATGCGGTTAAAGCTTTGTTTAGTGTCACGGAATTAAAGCAGCAAGCATCTCCTTTAGGTATCAAAAAAATTGATGCACATATAGCCGGCGGGCGAATTGTTTTTGGCGCTGAGCCAAAAATTAATACCGATCAGTTAATCCGTTTAATTCAAACACAGGCACAATGTTATAAATTTGATGGTGCTGATAAGTTAAGGTTTACTAAAACATTTGAAACGGTGGATGAAAAAATCGATTTTTTAAGCACTTTGTTGACTGAATTAACGCCTGAATAACTCAGGTTTGGGATAAAGAATGAAAAATAGCAATATACTAACTTTACTAATACTGAGTTTGTTTTGTATCAATGTTTCTGCAGAAGAGCGTTTGTATAAAATCGAATTGGTGATTTTTTCACAAGATATGCCAAATACTGAAATATTTGACCAAACAGAAAGTCAAATAGAGTGGCCTAAGCGTTTATCAAATCGATCAGTATTTAAACGGGTTAATCCTCAATTTATGAATTTCCATGGAAGTTATGCCCGGCTAGCACGAAGTCAAGTCTATCAGCCATTAATGCATGTGGCATGGATACAAGGTGTTAAGGCAAATAGATTGAGTCGTGCCGTACAAATTTCCAATCCAGAAGGGACTATTAATGGTTATTTCCAGTTACAACGAGGAAATTTGGTACATATCATTACCGATCTAGAATATTCAGTGGACTCTGTTATTTATCGATTAAATGAAAAACGCCGTTTTAAATTAAACGAAACACATTATTTTGATCACCCAAAATTTGGGATGCTTGCTCGTGTATCTCCAGTGGGAGGTTAGTCACTATCTCATCGTTCTTTGGCTTTTTGGGCTAGAATTTGAATTGTTTTTTTTAATATTTAACGGTGATATAGCCTTCATTTTTGAGTAAATTATAATGAAACAAAAAAATGATCAGTCGGACTTTATTCAGCATACGGTTATCCATGCAATAGCGTCTAAAAAACCGTTGCAAATTGTAGGCGGTGCAAGTAAATCATTTTATGGAAGAACCCCCCAAGGAACTGAATTATCTATAAATAGCCATCAAGGTATCGTTAATTATCATCCTTCAGAATTAGTGATCACCGCAAGAACAGGCACATTATTATCCGATATAGAGCGAGTATTGGCAGAGCAAGGACAAATGTTGGCTTTTGAACCGCCTTATTTTTCTCCATCAGCCACTATTGGGGGCGTTATTGCTTGTGGTTTTTCAGGTGCTAGACGCCCCTTTACAGGTTCAGTTCGTGATTTTGTATTAGGCTGTAAAGTCATTAATGGTAAAGGCGATATTTTATCCTTTGGTGGTGAGGTGATGAAAAATGTGGCTGGCTATGATGTGTCCAGATTGATGGTCGGAGCCATGGGAACATTAGGCGTGTTATTGGAAGTTTCCCTTAAAGTTTTACCAAAACCTGCTTTTGAAAATACCCGCATATTTGAATTAAATAGCTTAGAGGCATTGGCCCGGATGGTCATGTTATCTCAACAATCACTGCCGTTATCAGGATTGAGTTTTGATGGTCAGAAGATGGTCGTCAGATTGTCTGGTGTAGAAAAGGCAGTTAAAGCAGCCAGTAAACAACTGGGTGGGGATGAGTTGAAAAATGCGGGTGCATTTTGGCTGGATAGCAAAGAGCATCAAAATACATTTTTTAAAACATCTGCTGACCTATGGCGGCTATCTGTTCCACCAGCATCACCTGAATTAGCATTATCAGGCGAGTGGTTTTATGAGTGGGGTGGTGCTCAGCGCTGGTTAAAAACCACAGAGTCTAAACAGACAATTTTTTCTGTAGCAGAAAATGTAGCAGGGCATGCCAGCCTGTTTAGAACTAATCATCGTTCGGCAGATCTATTTCAACCTTTGCCAGCTGCATTGAAAAAACTAAATAGTAATATCAAAATGGCATTTGACCCACTAGGTATTTTTAATCCGTATCGTTTGAATGAGGCCTGGTAGATGCAGATTAATTTAGCCGAGTTTGTAAAATCCAGAGCAGAACATAATGAATTAGAAGGAATATTGCGTAGCTGTGTACATTGCGGTTTTTGCAATGCTACCTGTCCTACCTATCAAGTCACAGGGGATGAGCTGGATGGCCCAAGAGGTCGAATATACCTACTTAAACAGGTATTAGAAGGAGGGCTGGTAAGTTCAATAACTCAACAACATCTAGATAGATGCTTAAGTTGCCGCTCATGTGAAACGACGTGTCCATCGGGTGTTGAGTATGGGCGATTGTTGGATTTAGGTCGTGTTATCGTTGATGACAGTGTACGGCGCTCTGTAATGGATAGAATACAGCGACGATTAATGTTGTTGGTTTTTCCCTATCAAAACCGATTCAACCAACTCATTCAGTTAGCTAGATTATTTGCTCCAGTATTACCTGAAATAATCAGAGAAAAAATTCCGGAAAAACAAATTGTTGAACAGTGGCCAACAAATAATTATTGCAGAAAAGTATTAATACTTTCTGGTTGTGTACAGCCCACTTTAGCCCCTTCAATTGATCTGGCAGCCGCTAAAGTTCTGGATAAACTAAGTATTTCTGTGGTTAAAGTTAAAACTGATGTGTGTTGTGGTGCGTTAAGCTATCATTTGTCAGAACATGAAAAAGCAAAGGCTTTAGCAAGAACAAATATTGATCAATGCTGGCCATATATGGAGCAGGGAATAGAAGCAATTATTATGACTGCCAGTGGTTGTGGTCTGGCATTGAAAGAGTATCAAACACTGCTGCAATATGATCAGGATTATGCGGATAAGGCCAAAAAATTCTCGAAACTAGTAAAAGATATCAGTGAAATTTTGCAGGATGAAGATTTATCAGTATTTAAACCGGGTGATGTAAAAGTAGCCTACCAATCACCTTGTACCTTACAGCACGGGCAGAAACTGTCAGGCTTGGTCGAGTCAATTCTACAGAAAGTTGGGTACTCGTTAATTCAGACAGATAATGCACATTTATGCTGTGGGTCGGCAGGTGTTTATTCAATATTACAACCCGAATTATCAGAGCAACTAAGAGAAAATAAATTAAAGGATTTGCACAGTGAGCAAGCAGAATATATTGCTACAGCAAATATTGGCTGTTTAAGCCACTTACAAGCAAAAAGCTCAGTTAAAGTGAAGCACTGGGTAGAGCTTTTAGTTGAGTGTTCAGAAAAGTAGTACTAAGCGGTATTTATTATTAAATTGACATTCAGATATCTAGCAAATAGAATCATTCTTTAGGTGGGTAAATAGATCTATCCTGTTTTTAGGCTAAAACTTAGTCCTTCCTTCTAATGTAAAGACACGTTAAATGGTTTCACCAAAACCATTGCTCAGCTAACAAAATGACAATGTGTAGTATGTTCCATCTTAAAGCGAAATAGCAGAACATGAATAACGATAAGAAACCGGCATATAAAATTCAATTAATAGTATCAGCTATTGGTTTAGTGGGTGTTTTGGGAACTGCGTTGATCAGTAATTGGAAGACAGTATTTCCAGATAACCGTGTGCTTATAAACACACATAAAATTATTAGCAATTATTGCTCTATAAAAATCCTAACGCCAACAGAAGGCTCTGAGGTTGGTCCATCAGTAAATATTGATGGAAAGTCAAACAATTGCAATCAAGAAAATACAATTTATTCATTAGCATTACAAGATGAAGATGGTGACTACTATAAACAAGAAAATCTAAGTATTTCTAACTCAGGTAACTGGTCGGCTATAGTTTACTTAGGAAAAAGCTGGTCTGGGAAAAAAGTAACTATTAAAGCGATAAGCTACCCCGATACTATGGAATGGGTTAATGGCTTAAATAGCTTGTCAAGTGAAATTACATATATCAGCGATGTAAAGCTCATTGTTAAATAATTAATCATGACAATAACAAAGCCAACCTTTTAATTGTAGAACGGACTTTAGTCGGCCATTGTTTCTGTTATGGCCGGTTTTGAGAATATTTTTTGAATATCTGTTTGAGGTATAAATATAGTGTTGAAATATATCTCTACGTAGGTAAGGAAATCCTATTGTAAGAAATTGTCTAAATTGAATTAGCTTGAGTGATAATCTCTGGTTATTTCGCTTGCCAATTTTAAAAAGTCAATAGCTTGTACACATATAAATGCTGGAAAAGTAAAATAATGACTAACAGCAATCTGAATGTACATAATGACACCTGTTGACAAATGTAAGTTGTTGATAGTTAAGTTTTATCATGGCTTTGTTTAATATTTGTACAAATTAATAAAAAGCTAATAATGACAAGGCTTAAGCGTTGTTTGAAAGGAATAGTCCACAGAGTTATCCACAGCAATTGTGAACAAATAAAACAACTGTTTTTCAGTATAATTCAGCTGATTAATGTAGAAATTAATGAATATTATGTTGTTAATTGAACATGGTTTGTTTCATAAAAACAAACTAATACTTTGTTAATCTTGTTGATAGATCAACAAATATAAGTTTTAGTAACTTTACAGTTAACAGCAGTAAGCACATAATCATAGCCACTATGAATGAAAAATTATTATTAAAACAAAAATGGATTTCTGATGCGGCTTATTACAAGTCATTAGCTCGAGTTTCAAAGCCCGGCTCAGAACATTGGGATTGGCTGGAAGCAGAGCAGGAGTATAAAGTGCTAGTTAAAAAACGGGTTAAATCTGGACTGGTAAGAATTGCTTAATTTTGATTGCTAAAGTTGAAGACGTTTTGGTATCTATTAACTCGATAATTGTTAAGATTTCCTTTACTTATACCATTCAATTACTCAGATTAACAAAGACCTAGTTGCTTTAATCAGCCATGAATATCGTTTTACTTGAACCAAAAAATAGAGATAATTTAGCAACCATTATTAGAAGTGGACAAAATTTTTCGGTGAATACTGTTTTTGTCATTGGTGGATTTGTCAAAGAACAGTATAAGGGGAATATTCATAAGTTTGCTCATCAAATGAATACTCAAGATGGTATTTCTACAGTGACTCTAATTTATTTTGAAGGGTTAGCTGATTTTTTAAAACACCTACCCGCCCAAACAACCTTGGTGGTGGTTGAGTCAATTGATGAGTCATCTGATTTAAGGTTTTTTAAACATCCAAAAAATGCTACCTATATGTTTGGTAGAGAGGCAAAAGGTATTATTAAGTCAGAGATACAAGAAATAAAACAGTATTTTGAGATACTAAATAAGGATATACCGGCAGAATTTATTGGCAAGCATGGTAAAACTGCTTATTTAGACTTTATAAAAATACAAACGCAACAGTCACTTAATTTAGGCGTCTGTGCCTCAATTGTTATGTACGACAGGCATAGTAAACTAATAAATAATGAGTAACACCCCCGAATGCATCTGCTTTTTGTATTTGGAGGGCGCTCAAAATACAAAATACAACTTTGTGCTAACATAGTTATAAGCAATTTTTTGTAAAGACAATGCCTTGAGTAGTGATTTAAAAAGGAAAATACGTAATTAAATTTTTAAAATTGCATTGTAAATAACACCATGTTTTTGATGGTTGTTTATAAAAGAGCATGAAAATAAGTTTTGTTGCAAAGGTGATATAAAGTTAAGGAAAAATTTAATCAGGTTAAATCAGAAATATGAAAGCAACTGTTACATCCCTTCAACAAAGGCGCGAGCTGAGTGAAGTAGAATCAAGTGAACTATTGGAAATGCAGCGTAGTATTATGGAAAAAGTGGCATTAGGTCATGATCCACAATTAACATTAGATGCACTTTGTCAATCAGTTGAAGCAATGGTTGATAATGCTGTTGCTTCTGTTATGAAGTTTGATGAAAGTCACTCATTTTTAGAAGTTATTGCTGCTCCGTCATTACCTGATGAAGCTAAGACAAGTTTAAATGGCTTGATACCGGATAAACACGCTGGTTCATGTGGAACAGCTGTGTATTGCAATGAGCCACAATATGTCTATAACACTAAAACAGATCCTCGCTGGCAACATTTTCAGCAATTTATAATCGATTTTAATGTTGGAGCCTGTTGGTCTGTACCTATCAGAACATCAGATGATGCCGCTATAGGGTCTTTTGCACTTTCCAGTTTTGAACAACGGCAACCTTCATCTTTCTTTAAAAGTCTATTGGAAACAGCATCTCATATTGCAGGGATTATTTTAAAAAGACAAGAGGAGGAACAGACTTTATGGGATATGGCTCATTATGATTCTCTTACAGGGTTACCTAATCGATCTTTATTTCATGTGAGACTTGATCATGCCATAGAAAGAGCAGAAAGAAGCGATAGCAAATTAGCTTTAATGTTTCTTGACCTGGATAAATTTAAAGATATTAATGACAGTGAAGGGCATGAATGTGGTGATAAGGTATTAAAACATGTTGCTGATCAAATAAAATCCTGCCTACGCAAAGATGATACTCTGGCAAGAATTGGTGGCGACGAGTTTATTATTTTAATTGAAGATATTGAGGATGCCAAAGCAGTAGAAAAAGTTTGTGAAAAAGTAAATAAAGCTTTGGAGCCAAAACAATCACTGGATTTTGTTAAACAATCGCTCACTATTAGTATTGGTATAAGCATATTTCCTGATGATACAGATTCAGCATCTATTTTATTAAGAAATGCTGATACTGCGATGTATGAAGCGAAAAGGCAAGGAAAGGCAAAGTATTGTTTTTATAAGCATACACTGACTGAAGATGTGAAAAGTCGATTAGCAATGACTCAGGAATTAGAAGTTGCGTTAAAACAAGATCAGTTTATAGTTCATTATCAGCCGCAATATTGTTGTAAAAGTGGTGCTATAAAAGGTATTGAGGCACTTGTTCGTTGGCAACACCCAGATAAAGGCCTAGTACCTCCGATGACTTTTATTTCAATTGCTGAAGAAAATGGATTAATTGGTGACATTGGTGAACAGGTATTTAGAATCGCTTGTTCCCAATGTGTTGAGTGGTGGAAAAATGGTTTACCAGAATTCATTTTGGCAGTTAACTTATCCGTCAGTGAATTGAGAGATGGCTATGCCGAGAAATTATTATTAATTTTAAAACAAATACAGTTTCCTATTGATCAGCTAGAGTTAGAAATCACTGAAAGTATGATCATGAATGATTTTAATCGAGATGAATTAGAAAAACTGCATGAACTAGGTTTTAAAGTGGCAATGGATGATTTTGGAACAGGTCATTCATCTTTAGCTCAACTCAAACATTTACCTATATCCAAGTTAAAAATTGACCGTTCATTTGTAAAAGATATTCCAGAAGATCCGAATGATATGGTGGTTGCACAGACTATTATTACAATGGGTCATAGTCTTGGATTAAAAGTCGTAGCTGAGGGAGTGGAAACAGAAGAACAAAGAGATTTCCTTGTTGAAAAAGGAACTGATTTTTTACAGGGCTATTTATTGAGTAAACCATTATCAACTCAAGATATGGAAATATTGCTAAAACAGAGTGCTTCTTCATAAACAAATTTTCAAGTCTGGCTTAAATTTAAGGTTGAATAGCTAATGAGTAGTGGAATATTTCTCTATTTCTAGCACGTTTAATTGCTTATTGGTTTTGTTCTGGTCACGTCATACCAGCAATCTCTGCCGAGATGACGTATATTGGTTTATTCGATGTTATTATAAAATAACTGAAACTCGTACGTAATCAGGTATCAATTTATACTCCCCTCAAACAATGACAAAAGTTATTCAAACTAAAATTCAAATTCCACAGTGGGATACAGTTTATGGTGGTCCACAGAGTCAAGGTAAAATAAAATCTAAAACTGCTGATTTTATTGTCGAAGAACAATTACCTTTTCAGCCAGAAGGTGCGGGGGAACATGCTTTTATACAGATAGAAAAATGTGGAGAAAATACCGAATTTGTTGCCAGGTTACTAGCTAGACATGCGGGAGTCCGACAACGTGATGTGAGTTTTGCCGGTTTAAAAGATCGTCATGCTATAACAACACAATGGTTTAGTGTCTGGCTACCTGGTAAAGAAGACCCTGACTGGACACAAGTCGAAACAGAAGCAATAAAAGTTTTACAGGTTCACCGTCATGCCAGAAAACTTAAACGAGGTGTGCTATCTGGTAATGATTTTCAAATACTGATTAGAGAGTGGCAAGGGGATAGAGGCATAATTGAAGAGCAACTCCAGCAAATAAAAACGCATGGCTTTGCTAATTATTTTGGAGTTCAGCGATTTGGGCGGCAAGGTCAAAATGTCAATAAAGCTTTGGATTTATTTGCTGGAGCAAAAGTAAAGCGTGAACAACGCAGCATATATTTATCAGCAGCTCGCTCTTATTTATTTAACCAGTTATTGGCTAAAAGAATAGAGGATGATAGTTGGAATCAGGCTATCTCGGGCGATGTTTTTATTTTTGATAAATCTAATAGCTATTTTAAGTCAAACCAACTTGATCATTCAGTTTTAGAGCGAATAAAGCAAGGTGAAATTCACCCAACGGGCATGATGTATGGCAAAGGTGAAGGTGAAACAAGTGCTGAAGCTTTACAAATCGAAACCTCCATTTTAAATGATCATCAGGAATTGGCAGATGGCTTGATTAAATTTGATCTAAGTTCTGATCGTCGAGCTTTAAGAGTAATGGTCAGTAATTTACAATGGGAGTTTGTTGATGATACAAGTTTATTACTTAAATTTTCATTACCTGCTGGGAGCTATGCGACGTCTTTAGTTAGAGAAATAGTTGATTTTGAAAATTGATTTTGACCCTGAAAATGATTTTAGGAACGACTCGGAATCAGCCAAATTTCAAATTATGCCTACTATATAAAATATCAGGAGAGCTTTCTAATATTTCAGTTTCTTCTTTATTTATTTTCCAGCAAGAACAGCAGGCTTCTTGTATGAGTGGCAAGGTAAACCAAAAGCAACTTCCTTTTCCCAGTTGACTACTAACGCCTATTTCTCCCCCCATTAATTCCACTAGTTCTTTTGATAGTGTTAAGCCTATGCCTGTGCCTTCTATATTTGTTGCTTCTGCACCTAGGCGTTCAAAAGGTATAAAAATATTTTTGATTTGTTGCTCAGTTAAACCATTTCCAGTATCTTCAACTTTAATTTGTAAAAACTGTTTGTCTTTTGATAAGTTGGTTTTAAGAGTAACATGACCATTTTTTTTGTTATATTTAATGGCATTGGATATAAGGTTGATTAAAATTTGTTTACATCTGGTGGGGTCAGAGAGTAAACAAAATGTCGCATTCACTTCATTTATTAATGTGATGCCGTGCTTTAAAGCAATGGGTTCAATTAATCGTTGAACTGTGAGAAAAATTTCATTGATTTTCATTGGCTCAGAAGAGATGGAAACTTGACCTGCTTCAATTTTAGATAAATCTTGAATTTCATTGATTAAATTAAGTAGATGATTTCCTGCTTTAAAGATTTCATTTACGTTTTCTGACTGATCCAGAGTTAATGGAGCTTTTTCATCTAACTCCATTAGCTGTGAAAATCCATTGATAGCATTCAAAGGCGTCCTAAATTCATGACTAATCCGAGATAAAAACAATGATTTAGCATGATTTGCCTCATTGAGGGCTTTTAAGGTATTTAATCGATTAGTAATATCTTCAATAAATGCGATATAAACATCTTTTCCAGAAAAGGCCATAAATTGTAATTTGACCTCTACCGGGTAGGTACTGCCATCTTTTCGATAATGTTCAGCTTGAAAAATAACATTTTCTTGCTCACCAATAAATAGTGGCGTTATTATTTGATGAAAATCTGTTGCTTTAAGCTGTCTTTTTATATCTAACGGGGTTAATTCTTGTAATTCATTTAAACTATATCCTAAGTTATCTCTCGCTAATTTATTTACTTCAATAAACTTAAATGTTGTCATATTGATAATATAAATTTCAATTTGGGCTTTATCAATAATTTCTCCTAAAGCGACCCCTCTTGATTCCGCTTTTTTTCGTTTAGTAATGTTTTGAGCAATTCCATGAATAAAAACAGCTTGCCCTTTATTATTTTTTTCAACTCCACCCTTTAATTGCATCCATTGTAAGCTACCATCAACAGTAGTTATTCTATATTCAACTTCAATTTTATCTTGATTAATTCCTGCCAAACAGCGGGTAAAAGAATCAGATAATAAGTCTTTATCATCTGGGTGGGTATAAGTAAATAGAGTTTCTACATAAAAGTTATTGTCATGATATTTATGAAGGCCATAAACTTGTTTAAAGTTTTCAGAGCATATTAGCTGTTTTGTTAACAAGTCATATCGCCAGTGAGCGACTCCAGCGTATTCCTGACTTTGCCGTAGATTTTCTTCTGTTTTTTGTAGAGAGTTGCTGTCAATGTTGTTTGGTAAATCACGAATAGAGGCTAAATAGATAATTTCATTATTGTCAGAGGCTTCAGTGACCGTCAATTCCATTGGAAATATAGCTCCATCTTTCTTTTGCCCCATCACTTTTCTTGAAGGCCCTGTATAATAACGGTTAAAAGAAGTCATTTGTTCAGGGTGATCAGGTGCTGACAATAAGATAGAAAAGTCTTCACCAACAATTTCCTTGGCTAAATAATCAAAAATAACTTCAGCTGCAGGGTTTATTATTTGGATTGTTCCCCGTTCTGAAATGCCTATTATGCCATCTGAAAAATATTTGAAAATTGTATGGTAGATATCTATTGATACTGATGCAGAGTTTATTGAGTTAGCCATTTCAACAAATTCCTTCTAATTTGAGGTGTTTAATTTGTTTTCAATCGAACCTTGCAGGTTGAGTAAGTCATCTTTATCTGAGTCCTCTGAAAGAGAGTTAAAAAATGAAATCATTAATTCTTGACGTTTTTTTTCAAAAAGTGTCTGGTCTTTATTAACAACTTGAAAAGCTATTTTGTCATCAATAACTTTTTGAATTTTTTCTAGCTGTGTGATGGCAGGGGAATTGGCAAATGAATCCAAAAAAGAAGAAATTACTTCTAAACGTTTTTGTTCAAAAAGATCCAGATCATTTTTGGTTAACTGTTTTAATTCATCTAGCTTAATATTATTCATTTTATTCCCCAATATAGTAAAAAATTATTAAAATTATTAAAATTATTAAAATTATTAAAATTATTAAAATTATTAAAATTAAATAATTGAATGGTTATAAATTGCTACGGTTATACAACAAACAAATTAACAACAGACTTTAGGTTTTCAGCCAACCCCTGCATTTCATGGCTTCCCCCAATTGTTTCTTTTGCATAGTTCCTAATTTGCTCAAAATATTGCTCAATACGACTTTTACTGGTTTCTCTTGCTGCAATTAAATGTTTATTTGCTTCTGTCTGTAAAGCCTCTGTTGAAGACTGGCTCGCTAACCAGCCTAAGCTGACACTTGCTATAACTGTAGAAATTAGAGTCAGTAAAGTAATGCCAATCGTTAATTTGTTTTTAATAGTCATAAGCGAATTAGCCCTTGCGGCCACCAATCAAAGAATAACAAAATCAATGGTTTATAATTTTGTTATTCAAGAGCTTTAATAATAATCAAAATGAAAAGGGTAAAAGTTACACTTTAAAATAAGTCATAGATTCAACTAAGTTTGATGAACTATCTTCTAGGTTACTCGATGCATTGGATACTTCTTTAAATATGTTGATTGAATCTAGTGCATGCTGCGCTACCCCTTGAATATCATTTAATATATTACTGGAAACATTTGATAACTCCTCCGTTGCTCCGGCAGTACTGTGAACCATGCCTTGTAAGTTAGAGATACTTTCCAGAATATGTGCGAGTGAATTGCCTGCATCAGCGGATAAGGCAACACCACTTTCTACCCGTTGTAGACTTTCTTCCATTGAGCCTATAGCTTTTTGAGTTTCGGTTTGTATCTCACGGACCATCATTTCGATATCGTTGGTTGATTTAGTAGTATTAACGGCTAAAGATCTTACTTCATCAGCAACCACTGCAAAGCCACGGCCATGTTCACCTGCTCGGGCAGCTTCTATAGCTGCATTTAAAGCTAATAAATTTGTTTGCTCGGCAATGTTGTTAATCACATCAACAAACTGTCCAATTTGAGTTGATTTTTCACCTAAAGTTTTTACTAATTCAGAGGTTTGACTCACTGTATTGTGAATGCCTTCAACCTCTGCTTTAGTTTTTTCAACAATCGACACACCTTTGTTTGCATGTTCAACAGTTTCAGATGCTGTTTCTGCAATACTAGAAGTTGTTTGAGCTATTTCATTGATTGTTTCAGTTAATTGACAAGCCGCAGTAGCAATAGATGTCACATTGTCTGATTGTGTATTACCAGCATCAATCATCTTTTCTGCTTCAGCGACTAAATAGCTCGATCTGGATGATATTTGAGTTGATACGTCATTAACGGTAGTCACAATACCTTTTAAATTTGTTGTCATCTCATGCATATGCTGCATTAATCCTGTTGAAACATCTTTTGGGTCTTCTTTATGGCCTGATAAGTCACCTCTGGAAATTTTACTTGCACTAGCAATAACATGTGTTGGCTCGCCTCCTAACTGTTTTAATAATGATTGAGTAATGACATAAGCAATAACAAAGGTAATAGCTAAACTGATGGCTGTAATAATGCTTATCCACAGCAGTGAAGCTGAAGCAAGTTGATGTTTTTCTGTTGCCAGGGATTTTAAATCAGCTGATATTTGATCCTCTATCTTTTTTAAACCGTTAATACGCGTTGTTGCAGTATCAAACCAGGCTTTTGCATCTAAACCAATATTCGCTTTTTCATTAATGGAGATAAGTTCATCTAATGCAGAAATGGCGAGGCTATCATCAATACGAACGGCTTTATCAATAGTAGAACTACTTGCACCTTGCTTAATAAGTTCTGATGCTTTTTTAATGGCATTATTATAAGTATCAAAAATATCCTTAATGCTAGTAATTAAGCTTAGCTCCTTTGCTTTTACACCCATTATTGACTGGTATTCAAACACTAGCTGTTGAATAATCTGGTAATTAGTATTGAATTGTTGTTGATACTTAGGTTGCTGTCTTAAAATGAAATTTTTAAATTGATGAATAGCACTGCCATAGCCTGCATTAGCAATCAATTTAAATATAATAGCTTGTCGCTTACGATCAGTAGCCGCTGCATAGACAATATTTCGCATACGATCAATTTCAACTGATGCAGTTGAATGCATCAAATTATTATATGACTGCACCTGTTGATCTGTCGCATAACTGGTGAAATTATTAAAAAAAGTATTTTGTTGAGCTTTAAGTGAAATAGCTTTTTCTATTCCAGAAAAACTGTCAGAAGCTATAACATTACTGAGTACGGCGCGTTCAATTCCTGCACGTTCTTTGGCTCGTAAAAAACTTGTATAGGCTGTGCTTAAAACACCAATTTCAACATCAGGACTTACTTTTGCAATATTACTAATAATATTAATAAATTTTGCATTCAGGGTGGTATAAAAGCCTATGACTTGCTTAGCTGATACTTGCAAAGAAGAAGCCTGAGTACGGTTATTAGTCAACTGTGATAAGTTTTGTAAAGTATTATCTAACTGTGATCCTTTGATAAATGAAAGATCAAATGTTAATAAGAATTTTTCAAATGATTTTTTCTTTGAATCTGTTAGTGCTCGTTGATTATTCATTTCGGAATTAAATCGGCTGCCTTTAGAGCCCATAAATACAGCGGTAGCCCCTCGTTCTTTCTGCAGTTCATGGACTAGGGAACTGATATGGGAGCTAAAGACCACTAATTGCTCGATTTTATCCATTTCAGAGGAAGTATTTACTTTGTTATAAATTGCTGAAGAGGCGAAAAAAAGAATAACCAGCATAGGAACTATTAGTAATACAGATAGTTTATTCTTAAAACTTAAGTTCTCAATTACTAACATAATTCACCTTGTTTAATTTTTTCATGAAAGATTTCAGAACCAGGGACTGGTTTGCAAAAATAATAGCCCTGATACCCCATACACCCCTTTGATTTTAAATAATCAACTTGAAACTGGTTTTCAACACCTTCAGCGATTAGGTTTAGTTTTAAATGTTGTGCCATTGCAATGATGGTATCCACGATAACCACATCTTTATTTTCTAAACAGATTGCATCAATAAAAGATTTATCTATTTTTAACTGATTAATGGGAAATTTATTAAGATAGGCAAGAGAAGAGTAACCGGTTCCAAAGTCATCGATTGAAATTTGGTAGCCTAACTTTTGCAGTTGGCTCATTTTTTCAATAGTATTTTCAATGTTACTAATGATTGTTGCTTCTGTAAGTTCAAGCATCAGTTGCTTAGGAGGGGTGTTTGTCTCATGACAAATAGTGCGAACCTTTTCGACAAAATCCTTTTCTGCAAATTGTTTTGGACTAATATTAACTGCAATATGAGGAATATTATGACCTTGTTTTTTCCATTGCTTAATTTGTAAGCATGCCTGCCAAATGACTGTTTCCCCTATTTCATTAATTAACATAGATTCTTCAGCAATAGGGATAAAATCATTGGGTGGTATCAAGCCTATTTCAGGGTGATGCCAACGAATCAAGGCTTCAAAACCTATAAGTTGCTTATTGGCTGTATATTGGCCTTGATAAAATGAAATCAATTGATTTTGTTTGATTGCCTCTCTTAGCCCGTTTTCAATATATAACCTTTGATGTGCTTTTTCCTGCATATCAGGATGATAGAACTGAAACGTACCTTTTCCTTCATTTTTAGCTGCATACATGGCAATATCAGCCATTTTTATAATATCTTCTGGTGTATGGTTTTTTTCAGTTGGAAAAACTGAAATACCAATGCTAGATGAGATGAATAATTCCTGTTGTTTAATAAAATAGGGCTTTGCTAGAAGCTTTAATAGCTTATTAACCATGATTTTTACTAGTTCATGGCATTTTTCTTTATCAGTAGATAAATCATTAATTAATATAACGAACTCATCACCACCAAAGCGCGAAATAGAATCTATTTCTCGAAAATTACTTTTTAGTCTTGTTGCTACTTTTTTTAATAAATCATCACCAAAACTATGGCCAAGTGAATCATTAATATATTTAAAATTATCGAGGTCTAAAAACAATAATGCAGCATACTGTCCATGTCGATACATCTTGGCAATTGTTTGATTCAATCTGTCTTGTAATAATTTTCTGTTAGGTAGACTGGTTAAGGGGTCATAGTAGGCATGTTGCTTTAGTGTTTCTTCAAATTCTTTATGCTGGGTAATGTCGGAGAATACGGAAATATAGAGTGAAGTTTTATCATTACATTGAATGGAATTAATACATTGATGGACAGGATAGATATCCCCATTTTTCCTTCGATTAATTAATTCACCTTGCCAGAAACCTAATGTATTAAGCTGATGCCATAATTTTTTATAAAATGCAGTATCTTGTTTTCCAGAGCTGATAATTCTTGGTGTTTGGCCAATGACATCGTTCTTACTAAATCCAGTTATCAATGTATAAGCCGGATTGATATGAGTGATAATTTCATGCTGATCAGTAATCATCATTGCTTCAGATGAATATTCAAATAAAGCTTTGTAAATGCTTAAATCTTGCTCAATTTCTTTTCTACGGGCTATTTCATCATTTAATGTTTCTATGACTAATTCTTTATTAACATGATTGCTTGAAATGATTTTAGCCATCTGATGCAATCTGCTACATAAAGAGCTCAATTCATCTTTTTGACTGCATGAGTTTGTTGATTCAATTGATTTGCCTTCAATTAAGCGTTGTGAAATATTTTCCATATAACGAATGGGCTGAATAAACCAGCATTTTGAAATATAACTGCCAAGTAGTATAGAAAGAAAAATGCTGATAATTGCTGAGCTGATCAATTCAGTTTGTTGTTGAAGGTGTTTCCAGACACTAAAAGTTGGAATAGCAGTAATTAAAAACCAGTGCCTGGAGAATTGGCTGTTACTATTAATAGGGGAAATATAAAATCGTTGGGTACTGGTTTTAAGGGGGGTAAAAACATTATTTTGTATTGAAGGAGATTGTAACCAGCTATTTGGCTTCGAAAACTCATCATTAAAGTTAGAGTGATGAGCTAATTCTGTTGACCATTGTTTTTTAGTTTGAGGGTGAACTATATAATCTCCTTGTTGGTTTATTAAATAGGTAACATCTTTTGAATCTTTAATAATTTCATCTATAATCTGCTGTGCTGAAATATTGATAACGATAATGCCTTTAAACCCAGAATGTATATCATCCAGTTTGATTGCAATACGTAAGGTTGGGTTGTAAGGTGTTTCAATTATTCCATTCTCTCGATTGAGGCCTAGTTCGGAGGTGTAGATTTCTTCTGTCTGTAATTTTAAACTTTCAGAAACGTAAGCATACTCAGACTTATTTTGAAGTTTATTTGTTGAGGTACTAATAACCTGACCTTGTTGCCTGTTAAGCCTAATGAGCTCTTGTCCATTACTATCAATCAGGCGTATTTGTTGGTAGAGAGGGTTAACCTCTAGAAAACTTTTAAAGTTAAAGCTGATACTGGCATGTAAGTCTTTGTCAAAAATGAAGGTGTTTTTTTCGACATGACTATCTATCTTATGCTGCACAATACGATTGATATAAAGAATATCTGAATAAGCATTATTTAAACTATTTTCAAAAAAGAACACCTTTTCTTGTTGCTCCTTTTTTATAACAAGTTGCTGTTGTTGCTCTTCATGTGCCTGGTTTTCAATCAATAAGAAATAAATTAACAGTCCGATAGGCGTAACCAAAGTGGTAATTAACAAAGTTAATATTAATTTTACTTTTATTGAATAAGCATTAAGCATTAGTGTTCCAAAAAGTCTGATACATTTCAGGAAATTTAAATAAGGTATTTATTGGGTTATTCATGTAAAATTAATTATCACTAATATTGTTTATTTGTAAAATGAAGAAGAGTTCTTACAACTAATTGATAAGGGTAAATAATTAATTAACTATTATGAAATAGTAGTAGATGTAGAACAATGTAGAAAGGGATAATCACCTGAATGTTGTAAGTATTTACTTATAAATTGCAAATTGAGTATAATTCCCTAGTTGATTCGGGAGAATTCCCCGAATATGAAAGAGAAAAGGTATTTTGTTATAAAATGCAATTAAATTAACTTAATTAACAACAATTTACTTAGGGATATTATTTTGGCAATTAGAGTTGTATTAGCTGATGATCATGCTGTTGTTCGAGAAGGACTTGAACGTATATTGAAAGCTAGCGATATTCAAGTGGTTGGACACGCGGGGAATGTTGATTCAGCATGGATGATTTATAACAAACAAAAACCTGATATCCTGGTGATGGATATTTCCATGCCAGGGTCTACGGGCGTTGATGGTGTGAAATATATTACGCAACGGGCACCTGAAGCTAAAATTGTAATATTTTCCATTCATGAAACAACTCAGCTGATTGAGCGCATATTGGATGCAGGTGCAAAGGCTTATGTTGCCAAGAGTAGTGCTTTACTAGAAATAGTGGAGGCTATAAAGGCCGTGTATAATAACAAAACTTATATTTCATCAGAACTTGCTCAATCAATGGTTTATTCACGATTAGACCCGACACAAAACCTTCTCTCCACACTATCAGAGCGTGAGTTTAATATATTTTGTTTAGTTGCTGACGGAAAGAGTATCCCAGAAATTGCAACAAAAATATTTTTGGCTGAAAAGACTGTTGCTAATTATATTGGTATGATAAAACAGAAGTTAAAGGTTAGGAACTCTGCTGAAATGGTGCGTCTGGCAGTGCAGAATAATTTAATTCATATTGACATTGACGATACTTAATTCAACACGTCTTTTAACAATCTACTGGTTGAAAGAAACTATTAGACAATGCCCCATCTACATTAAAAATGTCTATTGAAAAAAGTGAAAGGGGCTTCTAGTATTTGTCGTAGCTAGAAAGCCTTCCTATTAGGAAAATAAATAATATATCTTTTTTCTATAGTTTATATACAGCCAAGTAATTAAATATAAATATTATAATTTTGAAACCCATCTTAGATACTTTTTCTATTCCATATAGAAATGCACCAAGCTATTTCTCTAGATTTTATACCTGTTTTTTGGTTTGTATATTAATCATAGCATGTGCTTTTTTTATTTATTCAGGAGTAAATAATCATAATTTAAAGCAAAGTTTTAAAGCCCAACTTAATCGGAATGCGGCAAAAGGTTTCTTAATTTCAGATATTAAAAGTTCAATGGGGTATGGTGGTTTTATTCATCATTTTAAAAACTATATTATCAGGTCAAAAAAACAAGATTATCAAGGTGCTTTAAAAAATATATTAGAAGTTAAAAAGAAATTGAATCAATATAATTTCTTGGATTTATCAGAAGAAGAAAAAAATGCACTACGGGAAATTGATTTGGTTACAGATCAATATCAACAAAACCTGGCTCTAGCAAAGAACTATTTTTTAAAACACCAAGCTTCATCGATAACACAATTAGATAATATAGTTAAAGTAGATGATACACCATTGATAGAGGCCATTTGGTTTTTAAAGAAAACAGTTAATCAATATAGAGAAGATATTTATTTAAAAGAACAGCAAGCAATGGCTGATTTTTTTAACGAATTATCGGTTTTAGTTATGGTTGTTATGTACTTTTTATTAGTGGCTGGGATAATTATTAATCATTTGCTTGAATTTAAAACAAAACAGCTCAACCAGGAAATTATTGTCAATAAAAAGCTATTAAAAGAATTAAACCTTAATGCGACAGCTTTTGATGCTAATGAAGCAATTTTAATTACCGATGTAAACAAAAAAATTATCAAAGTCAATAATGCATTTAGTGTAATAACTGGGTATAAGGAGCAGGAGGTTATTGGAAAAACACCTAAGTTATTACAAAGTGGCAAACACGATAAACAATTTTATACTAAACTTTGGCAATCTATAGGCTCTAAAGGATCTTGGTCAGGTGAAATAGTCGATCGTAAAAAAAGTGGAGAGATATTTATTGCCTGGACTAATATAAGTCAGATTTTAGATGAGAATGGAAATGTTGAATATTACCTGTCTCATTTTAGTGATATGACCGAGTATAAAAAAACTCAAGCAGCTTTTATTAGGCGTGTGAAAATTGAAAAAGTTATTTCAGAAATAGCGATAACAGTATTGGAGTCAGAATTTGGCGAGATTGATAAAGCAATTAATAATTGCTTGAAATTATTAGGTGAAGAACTGGCAGTAGATAGAAGTTATTTATTTAAAATTTCAGATGATGCACTGACTATGTCTAATTCGCATGAGTGGTGTGATGATGGAGTTGAGCCGATGATTGATTCTATGCAAGAGATAGCAATTGAATTATATCCATGGCTTATGCAACAGCTATTCGATAACAAAGTTGTTCAAATTGAAGATATTAATACTATGCCTGCTGAAGCAAGGAATGAATATTTAGAAATGCAGCGGCAATCAATACAGTCCATATTACTAGTGCCCATCTCGGATAAAGGAAAAATAACTGGTTATTTTGGATTTGACAGAGTTAAGCAGAAAAGAGATTGGCGAGATGAAGATATAGTATTGTTTAAATTGATTGCCAAAATTTTTCATTTGGCTCAATACCGACATGAAATTGAAATGGAAAATGCCAGGAACCTGGAAAAAGCAGTGCAGTTATTGACTGAGAATACTAAACTATTAGATAAAAACCGTGTTTTAGCGGTTAAGACGATTCATGCTCAAGAGCAGGAACGGCATTATTTAGCACATGAATTGCATGATGAATTAGGGCAACTTGTTACTGCAATTCGGATGGATGTTAATTACTTACAATCATTAATTAGTTCGCAGAACAATAGTTCTGCTATCCAAATGATGGACTCAATAGATGGTTTGTCAAGAAAAATGATCAGTAACCTTCACTCAACAATACAACGAATAAGGCCTGAAACCCTGGACCACTTAGGGTTGATTCCTGCTTTAGATGAATTAGTCAGTGACTGGATGAAACATAATAGAACGGTCAAGGTAACAACTGATTTTATGATAGAGAACAAAGACCTTGATGAGAATACAACAGTGACTTTGTATCGTGCAGTTCAAGAGGCATTAACTAATATTTCAAAGCATGCTTATGCAAGGCATGTGGAGATAAGCTTAAACTTGAACCAGTCGAGACGTTCCTTGCAATTAACAATACAGGATGATGGCAAAGGGATTGACCCTGACAAGATAATTAATGACGGGGTGGGGTTGTTGGCTATGGAAGAGCGGGTAAATGCATTACAAGGTGGTTTTACTATCACTTCTGGAGAGAATGAATCGGGTACTTGTATTAATATACAAATACCATTGATGAATTCAGTTGATCTTGATGCAGTTAATTAACAAAAAAAGAAAAGTTTAAATTTTGTTTACAAAAATTCTTTTGAAGTCTATCGACTTCTCATTTAAAGTATGTCGTTTAGTAGTTTTATATTACATATAAGTTACATTTTTAGGGGTTATTATTTCCTGCTAAATTTGATTGTCTGGAGAACGAAGTGGATTTAGAACAAGCGTTGGGTCTTAATATTTCTGAACAAGACCCTGAATTACTGCATCAAAAATTACATTTGTATATCAACCTTAAATTGGCTTCTTGTGGTCAGCCTACCTGTTTACAGGCTGAGTCTGTCGATTTTATGGCGACTGCAGATGATATGTTACGCAGCTTTGTGGAAAAAAGTCGTCAACTGGTTTCTCACCATTATCCTGCTGACCTACGCATACAAAACTTTATTAATAGTTATCTGGCAGATTTAAACCTTACTGATATTCCAACATTACCCACTCTTACGTTTGAGTTGGACCGCCATGGCATAGCCAGAGAATTATCTTTGCCTGTGGGGAAAGAAACCTATAACTCTGAATGCGTTTCCAGCTATAGAGTTAAACAAGGGGTTTTACATAACCCTGCTAATGATCGTAGAACCACTAAGGGATCATTTCATATCGCCGCGGGTGGTTTACCTGTTCCAGGTGATAAAAAAGAAGTGCCCAAGCAAGCTTATGCAGCAATGCTTGGTCATGCATTGAATCCCCCTAAAGATTTGACAATGTTGCCGTATACAGCAAATGAAGAAGCGCCTGCTTATATGTTTACTTCTTTGTTGCTAAGACCCACTGTTTGCCCTGAAATTCCAGGAATTTCAGAAGAAAAAAGTATGGAAATCAGATTTTTTGCACCAGGCACCCTGGTAAGTAATCTGGATTTTGTTGAAAGTATTTTTGGTAACGGTGGAAATCCGGCTCTGCCTGAATTTGACGCTGCACTTGATGTGGAGCATTGGACAGGCCAAAGTGGTTGTGTGATTTTGGCTCCACACCTGGTTAAATTGACCAAGAAAGAATTAGGTTTACCGCATTGGGATGATGCGACAGAACGCCAGCGCAAGGATGAGATGTGTTGGAACAAAGCTGATGAACTGTATAACAATGGACAAGCGTTTAAACTAACAGCCAGAGATGAGCGTGGCGTTATTATTACAATGCTGGCGGATAACTATTTTGGTTATTGCAAAAAAGAAGTGAAAACCCAGATCGGCTATGCGGCAAACCTTTATGGTTCTGCCGAAGAAGAACATGCAGGTGGTGCTTTGGCTTTTCATTGTGAGAATCACGGTAATGAATACGGTGCTGGTGGCAGGGGTAAAGAGGCCGGTTTCTATTTTAAGGATGTGGTTAAAAACTATGGCGAATTAATGGATGTAATGCCTGAGGGCTACGCTGTTGATAAGCAATACCCAGAGATTATTTATGTTCCGCAAAATGTCAAAATGGATGTGATGACACAAACTGTTTATTGGGAAAATGATAAGTTAACCTGGAATACAGATAAAAAAACCACCTCATTAAGACTGCAACCTGGCAAAGTCTATGTAAAACCAAACGGTTATAAGTTAGAACTGGTTAAGCATCCAGCCGCACCTTCCTGGCGTATTGTAGGAACTGGCGCAGAGGGAACCTTTTGCCATAAACCTAGCACCGTATCTGGCGGTGGTAAGTCGGAAATATCTAAATCAATCAGTGATGCTGTTATCTATAACTCGCTATTTGTGAGCAGTTTAAATCAAGATTTAGATAAAGTGCAGGCGATTTTTGATAGAAACTATGGTGATCGCTTTAAGGAAAAAGTTGACGAAAAGGATAAACCAGCAAGCCGTCCTATTTTGAGTGTTAACCGAAGTCTTGGATCGGTCATTAAGTTGTTGACGCCATCAACGGGATATACCGATGAGTTTAATGAATGGCTGAGGACAATACCGCCTTATATTAGAGCCTTAGTGTTATTAATTAAGCGTTTTTATCAGGTGGACTGGGAAGGCAACTGGCGAACTTACTTTTCAGCAGATATTGTTGATGGTTCACCGGGACATGATCTTAAGTTTGAAGGCAGGCAGGTGATTGCCAGCTTTTTACGGGTTGGTTTTAATGATGAAGGGGGCTGGCGTACTTTTAAAGTTCGACAAGATTTTTACCCTGCTGAAAAAATACAAATGGAAGATGATATAACTGCATCTGTAGTTGTTCCAGTTTCATCACTGAGGGGGCATGATGCCAATAGATTGCCTTTTGAAAGTGTTAAATTAACAACTAATTGTGAATACCGTTTATTTCAACGGCCTGACGATGCTGTTATCCCTGGTTATGATAAGCAAACTGAATTGAATATGGCGGGGGAAGATAATTTTATTGCCAACTATGAGCCTTTATCGGGAGATGCTTTAGCAGGGGTGGTTGAAGATGTGCTGACCATGTCTAAATTTACCCAGCCTATGCATGATTTACTGGACGGGGTATATAAACAAGATACAGGAATTGTAGTTTCATCTGCTCATCCTAGAATTGTTGATGGTAAGCCAACCAAAAACCCAAGGTATCTGGAACGACGTGCGGATGTTATAAATCCTGTACGTAAATATATTGCAGATTTAGGGGTTCGATTACATCGTAAGATACCCTTACAAGATAAAATTGTTCATCCAGTCAATGCTGTCTTAGTGGGGCGACGTAATAATCCACCAGAGCCAGGAATTCGTGCTTTAGCCGTTTATAACCCGATTCATTATCAGCAATTGCCTGAATTGTTTATGGACTTTATTTGTTCTTTAACAGGTAAATCACCTTCAACAACGGGTGCTGGAAGTGAAGGCGCATTAACAAAAGGCCCTTTTAATGCATTAAGGGCAACTGCAGATCTAAATAACGCATTGGTTTCATATATTTTAACGGGATACCCCGGTTTTTCCAGTTCAGCAGGGCATATTGGTTCTCATGTTAAAGTTGATCATGATATTAGCTTATTGGTTCCCGAAATCTGGACACGTTTAAAAACACATGAAAGGGATCCTGCTTATTTAATTGAAAAGGGCTATATGGAAGCACTGGATGATTTTGAACATAAAGATCAGAAGGTTTTAGCTAGTCGATTGGGGTATCGGATTACCGAACAGTTTGTGCATGAATTTATGGGAAAAATTTTTGACAACCCAACAGCCGTTCTAACTGAAGACATTCTTAAACCAGAAACTCAAAATCTGGATGACTATGTTGATGGAATTGTTAATATTGTCGAAACTCAGCAAAAGGTTGCCCAACAATATCTTGATGATGGCAGTGTTGCTGATGCATGTCCTCCATTACAAGCTTTATTGCATATTATGGCAAAGGGTAGCTATCAGGGAAAAGATGCTCATGATCCGGCAATAAGAGATTTATTTACTAAAGAAAATTTATTAACTTCTGATTGGTATCTTGAACGTTTGCAAGTGAAACAAAATAAAGATATTGCTTTATGGCGCAGGCATGTTGCTAGTTTGCAAAGTTTTTCTGAATTAGCGAATTATGCAGATGAAGTCGAACGATTAAATATCAATCAAAGACTAACTAAAGCCAGAGCTGAGCTTGAAAGAGTAGAAAACCCAGCCTATTTAGAGCAGATGGTGGGTATGATTGGTGCGGACCCACTTAGACAACCTGGGTTATAGTTGTCTAAAAAAAGTTATCTGGGCATGGATGCCGAGATCCGGTGACAAGGATGTTAACAGCGATCATTGTTGATGGAATGAAACACATACGTGCTCTGGATACTGGCACTCCCTGCCAGTATGACGATATCCGAGTTTGATTTATTACTTATAGCTAGGTATCGGCCCTGGCTTATATGTAATCAGTTGGTCATATATCAATCGTTTCAAAAATTTTCACATCTTTATTATCTTCTCCATAGGGATAAGAATGGGTAGCAATGCTGTTGATTTAAGTCTTCGCTTGCAGAGTTAAATGAGGAGGATGAAAAATGATTTTAATGTCCTTTTTAATAAGCCTAATTTGTACTAAAGCTTAAGGTCTCCTAGACTTTTAAAATTTTCTTCTGCTTTCTGCGTTGCTATCACAGGTTTAATGTAATCCACATTCATTTTATCTTAAAATAATCAAATAACCTGATAATTAGGACGGGTTATTTGTTGTTAGTTGCCTTATAATATCAGCATATAACTTGATACTGGATCTTCATCTTCATCTTTAGCCTACCCAAAGACTTGTCTGCTACAGATATAAAAAAAAATCAATTTTATATCTGTAAACTGCTTGATAATGCAAAGAATCACGCTGTAGTGCACTATGGTGCGATTTTTCATGCATTATCTATAAGTTTACCTGTTAAAAAGGTTGATACACCAGAACAAGTGCAGGTTTTAGCAAAAAATAGTGCTGATATTGCTCAAGAGGAGTGGTTGACTACTACTGTCTCTTTAAAAGATCTTACTCGCAATGCACAGCTATTCTAAAGGGGAGGGAACTCCCTGAAAGAGTCCCCGCCTATTGAAATTCTTATTAATCATTTTTTGGACCTTACCTATCTGAAATATGAAAAAACAATTTTTTAAAACATTTTAATTTTAACGTTTAATTCTTACTATATAAGGAAAAAAAATATGGATTCTCATGGTCTTGGTTTTACCTACCTGTCTCAAGAAGATTTACTTGACGCAGGCTGTTTTGATCTACGTATGGCTATTGAAGTTGCCGAAAAAGCCATGCTTGCGTATGAAGATCATCGCATCATGTTTCCTGAAAAAATTGTACAAATTTTTGATCAGGTTGCTCAGGATCGCATCAACTGTCTTCCTGCTACTTTACTTGACGAAAAAATTTGTGGTGCTAAATGGGTGTCAGTTTTCCCTCGTAACCCTAAACGCTTTGATGTACAGAATTTATCGGCAATTTTTATATTGTCTGAAATCGAAAAAGGCTTTCCCATCGCTGTCATGGAAGGGACACTGGCGTCCAATATGAGAGTTGCTGCTATAGGTGCCGTTGCAGCCAAGCATTTAGCGCTAAAAGATAGTAAAAGCATTGGTTTTATAGGGGCTGGCGAACAGGCCAAAATGCATTTGTTGGCGATGAAAGTTGTTCGTCCCAGTTTAAAAGAATGTCGTGTTTCGGCCAAATCAGCGATAGAGGAAGAGCAATTTATTGATCAGTTATCGCCATTATTACCTGATATGACCTTTATTCGTGCCAATACAGTAGCGCGTGATGCAATGGAGGGTGCGGATATTCTTGTGACTGCAACCAGTGCTCAAGCCCCTTTATTAAAAGCTGAATGGATGAAGCCAGGAGCATTTTACAGTCATATTGGCGGCTGGGAAGATGAATATGCTGTTGCCCAACAATGTGACAAAATTGTATGTGATGACTGGGAAACTGTTACCCACCGGACTCAAACACTGAGTCGCATGTATAAAGAAGGTTTGTTGTCTCATAAAGATCTTCATGCAGATTTACATGAACTGGTTTCAAAACATAAACCTGGGCGTGAATCTGATGATGAGCGGATCTATTTTAATGCTGTGGGATTGGCTTATGTGGATATAGCGCTTGCACAGGCAATGTATAAACGTGCTGATTCCTCTCATGTGGGTCAGAAACTGACCTTGCAAGAAACGATGGTTTTTGAACATCATAATATTCTCAGTAAAATCAGGATATAGTTATGTTTAAACAACTTCCATTAGATCAACCAGACAGTGTGGAGATTGTTCTTAATGGACAATCTTTACAAGTTCCCAAAGGGATCAGTGTTGCTGCCGCCGCTTTAAGCAATCAGCAAAACTTTACTCGAACAACGCCAGTTTCTGGCAAGAAACGGGCGCCATTTTGTATGATGGGCGTTTGTTATGACTGCTTAATGATTATTGACGGTAAAGCTAATCAGCGAGCGTGTGCGACTTATGTTCGAAATGGTATGCATATTGATAATCAAGAGGGTGTTGGGCCTGCGATGGAGGGTATAAGTAATGAATAAACATTATCAATTACTTATTATTGGTGGCGGGCCTGCGGGGCTTGCTGCTGCAACCACAACTGCTGAGCAAGGTGTTTCTTGTGCGGTACTGGATGAACAGCCAGCGCCTGGTGGTCAAATTTATCGAGCAATAGAATCAATCCCTGCGCAACGGGCAAAACAGTTAGGTTCTGAATATTTAAGGGGTAAAAAAATTGCAGCGGCTTTTAGAGAAAGCAATGCAGAATATTATCCTGATACCAAAGTATGGTCACTTAACAAAGAGCGTGAAGTTGGGATCTTGCAAAATAATGAAGCCAATATTATTAGTGCGGATAAGATCATAGTGGCTAGCGGGGCAATAGAAAGACCTGTCCCATTTCCTGGCTGGACTTTACCAGGTGTTATGCAGGCCGGGGCTGGACAAATATTGTTTAAATCTGCAGGGATTGTGCCAGATAATGGTGTTGTTCTCGCTGGTTCAGGTCCTCTATTATTGTTACTTGCCTGGCAATATCTGCATGCGGGTGTGGAGGTTAAGGCCTTGTTAGATGTAACCCCTCTGGGGAATCACCTTACGGCAATGCCTAAGTTTCCACGAGCCTTACTTGCTCATCATTATTTGACTAAAGGTATCGGTTATCAAATAGAGTTGAAGCGAGCGGGCATCCCTATGTTATTCGGTGTCAGTGAATTAAGAGCCGAAGGTGAGGATCAATGTCAGCGGGTATGTTTTAAACATGCAGGTAAACAAAAGACCATCGATTCAGAGTTATTACTCACGCACTTTGGTGTTATCCCACATACCTGGTTGACTCAATCAGCTGATTGCAAACATCAGTGGGATGATAGTCAACAATGCTGGAGACCGGAGCATGATGAATGGGGCAATACGGATATTGAAGGTATTTTAGTTGCTGGTGATGGGGCGGGTATTAATGGTGCGCGTTCTGCTGAACATGCAGGCCGATTAGCAGGGTTTGAAGTACTTTTTGCACTAGGTGTTATTAGCCAGGCTGAACGCGATAAACAGGCAGCTAAGGATCGTAAATGGATGCAAGATGAGCGACATATTCGTCCTTTTCTGGAAAAGTATTATCAAATCCCTAAAAACTTATTGGCGACTGCTGATGATAAGACCATCGTTTGTCGTTGTGAAGAAATAACGGCAGGCGAGATAAGGCAGGCAGTTAGAAAAGGCCATGATAATACAAATCAGGTTAAGTTCTATACTCGTTGTGGTATGGGGCCTTGTCAGGGGCGTCAATGTAGTAATGCTGTTGCTCATATTGTTGCTGATGAAACTGCAATGCCAGTGGAGAAAATGGGTCATTTTCGTGGCCGCCCCCCTGTTGCTCCTTTAACGCTAGAGCAATTGGCTTCTTTAAAAAAGGATGCGCTATCATGAATTCTGATGTATTGATTATTGGTGGTGGTCTGATGGGGTCATCCATTGCATTGCAATTAGCCATGCGTGGTTGTCGTTGTACTATTGTAGAAAAAGACAGTCCTGGACGTCATTCTTCCGGGGTTAGTGCAGGTGGTTTGAGATTGTTAAATCGTGATCCAGCTGAAATTCCATTGTCAGTAGAAGCCTCCAGAATGTGGCGCGATATTGAGTCATTGCTTGGTTCTGATTGTGATGCGCGTTTTCCTGGGCAGATTCGAGTGGCTGAAGACAAAGCCGATATGGAAAAGCTGGAACAACGGGAAGCATTAGTCCGTTCTTTGGGCTATGAGCATGAAGAAATAATCGGTAAAAAAGAACTGTATCAATTAGTTCCGGCATTAAGGCCTGGGTGTGTTGGTGCATTAATTAATCGTACAGATGGTTATGCGCGTCCTTATCATGCGTTAACGGCATTTCGTCGTAAAGCAGAGTCTTTAGGTGTTAAGTATTGTTCCTCAACTGAGGTTTATAACTTAAGAAAAGAAGGTGAAGGCTGGGAAATTCGTACTTCGCAAGGGACTTTTAACAGTGATATTCTAGTGAACTGTGCGGGTGCATGGGCAAATAATATCTCAACCTTATTGGGTGAACCTGTTCCATTAACGCCAAAAGCCTTGATGTTGATGGTTACAGAGCGATTACCTCATTTTGTTGACCCAGTGATGGGGGCTGCGAGTCGAAAACTGTCTTTTAAACAAATGCAAAATGGCAGTTTAATTATTGGCGGTGCTTTGGTTGCCAAACTGGATTTTGAAAAAGGAAAGACAGATATTGACTGGTCTCAATTAGCTGAAAGTGCTGATACTGTAGTTAGTTTCTTCCCTCAATTAAAGGATGTTCGGATCGTGCGTGCATGGGCTGGTATTGAGTCCTTTATGCCAGATAATATTCCAGTATTGAGTGAGTCACAAACACAGAGTAATGCCTATCATGCTTTTGGTTTTTCTGCGCATGGATTTCAGTTGTCTCCGGTTATTGGCAAGCTTATGTCAGAATTGATACTAGATGGCCGATCAGAATTGCCGATACAGCCTTTTCATATTAGTCGTTTTAATTAACCGTTTGGATATTTTTCATATTGTTGATTATTAGGGCTTTCCTCCTCTTTGATAAAAGGGGAGGCATTTTAAAATACTATTTATAAAAAGATAAACGTAAAAATTACGTGCATGAATTAATAAGGAAAAAACCATGACTATTAGTCGAATAGGTACAGAACGTCGTCGCATGAGTAAAATTGTCATTCATAATGATACGGTTTATTTATGCGGACAAGTTGCAAAAGATTCTGATGCAGGTATTAAAGAGCAAACTCAGACAATGCTTGATAAAGTCGATGCTTTATTGATTGAGGCAGGGAGTGATCGTCAACATATTTTATCAGCAACAATTTATGTTAAGGACATGAAATATTTTGCTGAGATGAATGAGATATGGGATGCCTGGGTTGTTGAAGGTTATTCACCCGCACGTGCATGCGTTGCTGCAAGTATGGCTCGCCCTGAATTATTGGTTGAAATTTCTGTGGTTGCGGCAGTGATAAAATAATAGGGCTACGAACTAACCACAGCTTACTTCCACTCATGTCTTATACCAATCCCAATATATTTATACTTGAGCTGAGGGATCGTCATTCCTGCAGGCTCTTAGCAGGAATCTATCTGTGAGGATGGATTCCCGATTAAAGATTTCGGGAATGACGGTTATTAGAGTGATTATTTATTGGGATTGGTATTACATGACACGGTGGAAATACATCCATGTAGCTTTGTTAATAGTCTTGAGAAACAAAGTGAAAACAACTTATAAGCTGTAGTTTGTTAATACGTATGATAAATATTAACTCAATCATTTACCTGGTTACCCATAACTTTAGCCATTTAAACTAAACCCTGGTGACGTCATCCCATCCCATCCCTGGATTCTGGATCTCGGCATCCCTGCCAAGATGACGTTTTTAGTGAGTCTTACGATAACAATAAGTAAATTAAACCTTTGTTACTTAGAAGCGAACTGTTTGTTTCGCTAAAAGTTCTGTAGATTAAAACAGCAATAAGCACTATATTTACAAGAACAAGCAGATGTGGAGTGTGCGGTTATGACTGATGAGCAAGTGCTGGCAAGATTAAGCATTAAGACAGATGAAGATGAAATAACTGTGTTTGCTGTTATTGTTGCTGGTGAAGAGGTAGTTGAATATTCAGAACAACATCTGGAGCAGCAACTGGAACAGCAAGGCCTTTCCGGTTTAACGCTTTTAGAAACTGCTCAAACTGAAATAACTGAACTTTTTACCAAAAAAATCTCAGGCAAAGTCAAACTGGGGGTAAAAAAAGATGCAAAAGTTGAGCTTGTTGTATCGAAAGATCTATTATCAGCAAATCTAATCATTACCGCTGCAAGTGGAGGCCAGCCGATTGGCATAGAAGGCGTAGTTGCTGTAATCGATGAGCAGGGTATTGATTATCAGTTGATTAATAAAAAAAGAATCGTAGGGCTTGTTAGAAAGTCCAGAATGGTTGAGCCTGGCAGCACGGTAGAAGTCATTATCGCAAAAGGAGTGCCGCCTGTGCACGCTAAAGATACGCAATTTGAATGTTTGATTGATGGTGCAACTGATCGTAAACCTAGCCAACGAGAAGACGGGACTCTGGATTATTATGATTTAGGTGAAATTCTGTGTGTGGATGAAGGCAGTGAATTAATGAGAAAGCACCCTCCAGAACCAGGAAAAGTTGGGCGAACTGTGATGGGAGATGAGATTGCAGTTAGAATAGGTAAACAATTCAGTTTCAAGAAATCTAAAGGGGCTAAAGTTAGTCCCATTGATCAGAACTTATTAATTGCCGAGATAAAGGGGCAACCAATTATTGCAGAAAAAGGGATTAGTGTAGATAAGGTTCTTACGGTAAAAAATGTTGACATTCATACGGGACATATAGATTACGATGGATCTGTTATTGTAAAAGGTGATGTTGTGTCAGGGATGAAAATAAAAGTTACTGGCGATGCCCAGATCTTTGGAATGGTAGAAAATGCCTCGATTGAAGCGGGTGGGAATATAGATATAAAACTGGGTGCCATTGGGCATGCAGATGACCTGGAGGATGAAAATGCAATGCATATTAATTGTTTGGGAAACTTATCGGCAGCTTATTTAGAGAATGCACTGGTTAATGTACAAGGTGATATTTTAATAAAATCCAGAGTCTCTAATTGTGAGGTTAGTGCAGGACATCAAATAGTTGTTGGTAATCATAATCAACAGAAAAGCGGTATTGTTGGTGGGCATGTCAATGCAGGCTCTTTGATAAGAGCAGAAGTATTAGGTTCTTCTGGCTGTGCTACAACATATGTAGCCATTGTTTGTAAGCCTGAAATTTTAGCGGAATTTAAAACAATTAAACAAACCATTTCCGAACATGATGAAATGTTAATGAAAAAGCTGGGGATGATGGTTGGCTTGTCCAAAAAGCACACGGAAGAATCCAGACTGCAGTTAGTGGAATTAAAAATAGAAACTGAAGCAATGAAAGTCACTATTAATGATTTAATTAAACATAAGACCGAGATCGAATTATTAATGGCCAGTGCAGGAGAAGGGAAAGTCATTGTACAAAAAGAAGCTTACCCAGGCGTGAATATAAAAATTCTGGATCAGGAACAGGAAATTAAAGCTAAATATAGTGTTGGCAGTTTTTTGTTAGTTGAAGGTGTACTGTCACATAACTCATCAGTCGAGTGAAATGGAAGGTTTTTAATTAACATGGTTTTATATGTACTGATTCGAACTTGATCGTACACATTTATCAATTTGCTCTAAGTTCTTCTGACAACTAGCTGTCAAATATAGATTGGCTCAAAACAGCCAATAGCTGACGTCAGTTATTCAGCGCAAATATTAATTTACTAGTCCAATGTTTAAGCACTTCTCACCTTAAACACCTTCTTTGACTTGTCCTTTCTATCAGGTTAGCATCTTTACAAGATACTTTATAATGTATAAGAGCAATAAAAATATAATCGGATAGCACGATACCAGTATCTAGCAAGTAAACTAATTTAGATTGGGAAATAAATGTTCAAACCAAGATTAAAATCATGGGGTCAGCCAGCTTGAAAATTAACAAATGCGGGCGCTATATTTGTTGATGCGTAGCGCGCATCATGCTATTGTTTGTTTATGATTAAATCATTTAAACACAAAGGCCTCAAAAAGTATTTCGAGTCAGGAAGTACCGCAGGTATTCAAAATAGCCATGCTAGAAAGCTGAAAATGCAATTAGTGGCTATAGACACTGCTCATATGATTGAGGATATTGATTTGCCTAGTTATCAGTTACATCCGTTAAGAGGAGATCGAGAAGGCATTTGGTCTATATCGGTTAATGGTAATTGGCGTGTAACTTTTGAGTTTAAAGATGGCAATG
>ENA-ORXI01000361-ORXI01000361.1-sediment-metagenome-genome-assembly--contig:-NODE-361-length-37180-cov-6.212705_pt1 | contig 37180 bp, 68 predicted proteins | sample MGYA00237861_ERZ511468 | MGnify/ENA primary metagenome ERZ511468 (study PRJEB26299, sample SAMN06266213) | sediment metagenome | isolation source: Hudson Canyon methane seep mesocosm | place: USA:Hudson... | reverse complement strand
AAAAATAACCGAGCCTCATTACCGGGACTTTATCTTAGATCGTTTAGACGTCATTTTAGTGGACTATCAAACACTCAGCTTCTTGTTTGATAGAAAAGAGGTTAATGACGCCTTACTTGAAAGGGATGTCGTTGCCTTAAACAAGAGTAGAGTCCAGCCATGAATAAAGAACAAAAAGCACGGGAATTTGCATCAGATCGACACGGAGCCATTAACCAGGTTAGAAAATATACCGGTGAACCTTATATTACGCACCCGGCTGCTGTCGTTGCTATTTTAAAATCATCACCTCCTTATTCAGTTGAGATGCTCTGTGCTGGCTGGCTACATGACACCATTGAAGATACCGATACGACTTTAACAGAAATTAAAGCCGTCTTTGGCTCTGTCGTTGCCTCCCTGGTTTGGCAGGTATCTGATATTAGTAAGCCCTCTGATGGCAACCGACAAGTTCGCAAAGAAATAGATAGGCAACATCTTGCTAAGGCGTCCCCTACAGGAAAAAGCATTAAGCTGGCTGATATGATTGATAACTTAAACGATATTGTGGGCTTAGATCCTGATTTTGCTAAAGTCTACTTAGTAGAAAAAAGACAACTTTTAGAGGTGCTTGAAGGGGGTGATCCAAATTTGTGGCACCAAGCTGCACAATTACTTGACCAATGTGACATTGATTTGGCAATACCTGCGATAAAGCCAGGCTTAAAGCAGGGTGAATTCAGCCCATCTGCGTTACTTGGGATGAAAATGTGATGACGTATACTAAAGATGAAATAGAACAACCATTTAAACTATTGATGTCTTTTTGCAAGGACGGCCACTTAAATAAGTTCAAGGAACTATCTTCACTTTCTGAGCTGCCCTTTAACACGACTCATGGTCAACTTTATATTGAAGCGATGGCGCATGGGCACGCTGATATTGGTGGGCACATCTCCTCACAGACAAAAACAGTGCCCCGCGCTCTTGTCGCGGGTGGCATATTGGCCGCTTGCCGAGAAAACGATGAGGCCGTCTTTGATTCACTGCTAAAACTAAAGCTCAACTTTAACGAGCAAGAGCAAGCGGCGACCCTCAAAATGGTTGGCTCTGCCCTGCACCTTATGCCGATTGACCTTAAGCGTCTGGCTCATGTTTTTGGCCCCGAGAAAAGCATATCTTTCCTCATGAGTGACAACGCTAATCAGGCTAAATTTTTAGGGATGGATAAAAATAAGGCGCTTAAGCCATGAAACATATCGACTATGCCAGTGTCGCTTTAGCACTTTTAGAGGGTGATGATATTGCATTTAATCAAGCTATAAGTAGCTTAAGCTCACCTTTCAGTGATAAAGATCTATATGAGCTGGGGTATATTTGCGTTGACAAGCAAAATGCTTACGCCTTGCCTGCTCTTTTTAAAGATCGTGATTTACGAATTGGATCGACACATCGACCTTATCTTAATACGAGTGCATCTCGTGGTAATTATGATTTCTTAAGAACGTTAATAAGATTGTCAGAGGCGCCATCAATACAAAGCACTTCCTTTTTAATAGATAATGCAAAATCAAATGGAAATGAACGTCTGTTTTCATTATTGCTGTCAGAACTGGGAAGTAAGGATGATTTTAACCTTCAGCTTCGCGCCCTATTTAACGAAACCAGGGAAAAGAAGTGGGATCTAATCAATGAGACTCTATCTTTCTATCCCGGCAAAGTGGACAATGAATTCATCACCCGTCAAATACAAGAGTGCTTCTATGACATTACGGTAGATGTCAATCAATTAGGACGACTCATCGGACTGGATGTAGCCACCAGCAGATTACTGCACAATGATTCTTTAAATACAGACATGATCAGGATGCTCAATGGAACTATCCAAGTAGATGACGAGTTGACCAGTCTAAATAGAAAAATTTAACACTTTTATGCGCGTAATATTGCGTATATTTAACACTTTTCTGCGGTTAAGCTCATGAAGGCTTAGTAGCTTACGGCGCCACTAACTCAACACTATCGATTTGAATAGCGGGGATAGGATCATAAATATCCACCAGCTCATCATTAATCGTTTCCATCGCACTCAGTGTTGCTTCTTCGGCCGTCTTGGCCTGAACTTCTATTTGTTGCTTTTCTTCATCCAAAATCTGAAAAGTAACTGTATACGTATTCATAACAAAATCCCTTAGGGTGTTCACTTTACCTCAACATTGAGATAAAGTGGTTAGGTTTAGGTGAACATTATCATGTTTACATCAAATTGTCAAGATAAACAAGATTCATATTAAAATCCCTTTTCCCAGCCAATCACCTATAATTGCTTTGGCACTCATCATCAAAATACTTCTGTCCGTTCCTGTGAGTATTTTAGAGAGCTGTTCAACTGCCTCCTCCCCGGTAAGTCCTTCTTTAATGAAATCCAATAAGGCAACGCTCACCACGTTCAATTCCACAAAGGTGACACTGTCACCCTTGTTTCTATAAATAAGCACGTAGAACGGCTGTAAAGGTGTCTCAGTTAAGTCACCTTCTTCTTTAATTTGGTGAACTTCATACTCATAAGTATGCTGCTGTGCTAAAGGTGACAATTGATAGGCGGTGGAGAGGACATCACTATCCGTAAACATCGTTTCTATAAAGCCCTCATCTAAAACACTTAAAGCCAGCTCTACCCACTCATAGTGAGCAAGCTGCCTAATAACAGGCAATTCAAGATCGGGTTTTCTTTCGTTATTTAAGTAGTCTAAAAACTCTTCAGCTATCTTGTGAAATAAAGGCGTCTTATTATGATGAGTCAGCATGAAGCCTCGTATCATCTCATGCCAATAGGTATCACTGACGACTTTCTTTAAGACGGGAAAGCCATTTGCTATAAAGCTTTCTATATTGTTATAAAAGAGCTCTTGATAGATTTTAAGGCGTCTTGGCTCTATTCCATCTGGGCAGTTGATAGTGGGATCGACAATGACCTTCGCAAAGTGTGATTGAACTTGTTTAAACGTTTGGGTTGTCTTTGCCATTGCCTGCCTCTTTATTTTTGAATCACATTGCCGCTACCGGTTTTTACATTGCCTGAAATCTGCTTGCAACGAACACTACCGCTGCCTGTTTTTACATCACCGCGAATATCATCGCACTCCACATCGCCACTACCTGTTTTTACGCTACCTACTGTATTGGCTGTGACGCTGCCGCTGCCCATGCTAATTGAATCGATGCCACCATTAACCACAACATGGATCACGTGCTCCTTAATCTCTTCTTGCACTACGCCATCGATAATCACTTGCCCATTATTAATGGAGACATCATTACCTGTGTAAGTTTTGCCATTAATAGTAATCGTGCCTTTGCTTGAGAAAATATTCATTATCATTCCTTTCTGTATTATGGATTGATTATATAATTAATGAGTGATCATGTCAATGCAGCTATCTTTCGAATGGCATTAATTTCCGCCAGCATCGTCCCCTTTTTGGGGTCGATAAGACCCAGATTGGGGATGTTAAAATCACGCTCCAGAAGCGTCGGCAGAACACCGTGCTGTTGATAGGAATGGCGAAGCAAGTCCCAAACAGGATCGGCGACATCTGCCCCGTGTGTGTCCACGATTAAATCCTCGGCCTCATTGTAGTGACCGGCTATATGGAGATAATTGATCTTACTGCCATCAATTTGGCTGATAAAGTCTTCTGGGGTGTAATTGTGATTAACGCTATTCACGTAAACATTGTTCACATCCAGTAAGATCCCACACTCAGCTTCTGCTATAACGGCGTTGAAGAAGTCAATTTCAGTCATTTCTTGCCCAGGCGCCGCATAATAAGACACATTTTCCATTGATATTTCTTGCTCTAACAATTCTTGTACACGCCGTATGCGCTTAGCGGTGTAATGCACGGCTTCCTCTGTAAAGGGAATAGGCATTAAATCATACAAATGACCTTTATCGCTGCAGTAACTTAAATGTTCACTGTAATGCAGTATATTATATTTCTTGAAGAAGTCTTTTAGATCTAATATAAATTTCTCATCCAGTGGTGCAGGACTGCCAATCGACAATGATAAACCATGGCAAATCATTGTGTACTTATCGGTGATCGCTTTAAACTTTTTACCAATGGTACCGCCCATCTTCATCCAGTTTTCAGGCGCGACCTCTAAAAAGTCAACGTGCTTGCCTTCTGATTGAATCAGCTCGTCAATAAAGTCTCGCTTTAAACTTAAACCTTGTCCAGAAAAATGCACCATTAATACTACCTTGTGTTATTTTATTTAATAGACAATCAAATCATTACTTTATTACATTTTATTAAATTTCGTAAGGCTTAAAACCAATAATTATTCATGGCATAGAGAAAGCTTTCTGTTAACTCAAACCCTGATGCATCTCCAATTAGGGAATCTATCCCACACTTAGGGCACATCGCAGTTAGTTTGCCTTTATGCTCTTCTATCCATTCATCCTCTTTTATTTCAGAGGTTGGGAATACCTGCTGGCAATGAAAGCAGCCACAGCGTGCCGACTTGTCGATTGCCTCTTTATTAAAAAGGGAGGCATCGTGGGCTTCACGTAATATTTGCATTTCTGACGCCATTATTTTCTACCTAAAATCCTAACTAAGCGTAAGAACAAGTTAATAATATCCATGTACAGGGCAGCTGCACTATCAATCGCATTATCAACGGTACGAGGAATGCTGTTGGCTCGTGCCCAGTCATAGCCAATGTAGCCAGAAAATATGACCACCACCACCCAATCTAAAAAGTCATGATGAATGCCTAAAATAAAGACTTCTATCATCTCTACAATAATCACCGCCAGCAAAGCAAAGAGCAACGCTCTACCAATTCCTTTAAAAAAAGTGGGGAAGATTGAACCTAAAATCATCATCACCGCTGTAACGGCGCCCGTTAAGCGGATGGCTTCAGATATAATAGCCTTGTCGTAATCTGCCAACACTAAAGCAATAATCGTCCCGAAAGGGATCACCACCAAATTATAGCCTACAAAACTATAGAATGGTTTACTTGACTTAGTAAATAGCATGATACCTGCTATACAACTGGCAAAATAACCACCATAGAATACCCACGGGTTAATACTTTGCAATGCAGCCACATCAATATTAATCACCATCATCCAGTTGACTAAAAATCCCCAGAATAAGGTTAAACCAATAATGGCGTTATAGGCGTTGGCGGTTAAGTCAGGATTGTCATGCCCTGTCCTGTCAAATACGGTGTTTTCAATCATGGTACGTCCTTTTTAATTTGAGAATATATTACGCTTATATCCTGATTTTGTCAATGTATCATGTATTTAATACAAGTCACACTTCTGTTGTTTTTTTAGGCGTATACTGACAGCCTGTCATCTGTATTTATTAAAAACACGCTATAGGCTGTATATGGGCACTCTTTTTGAACGGTTAGTTAAGCATCATGATTATGTTACTCAGGCAATGCCTTTCATGATCTCTAATGACTTGGATGGTTTACGCCGTTTAACTAATTCACTCCTATCACTTCCTGAACCGCCAGCTCGCCCCGGAGAGGGGGAGGTTGATATGGAAGGTATACATCCCTCTATTATCATGTTTTTAGTGAAGTCAGATAACTATAGAATAATGAACTATTTAACGCAAAGTTTAGGGCTTCCTTTAGATGAGCCGTCACTCTTAATGATGGCGGAATTTGCTATCTTAACTGAAAGCAAAGACACCTTTAACTTTATTGACAGCTTCCCTGTCGATCTTAGTAACGCATCCAAAGAGCGAATCATCTTAAATATGGCGGACTCCTCAGTAGCGCATGGTAGCTCTGATTTTTTAGTATGGGTGCTAAGATCATTTAAAGAGGATTATCTTTATCATAGGGCGTTTAGGGCGGGTATAGTGAACAATGATTACGATATGGCGACTAATGTAATTGCAGCCGCCCCCTCTGCTGTCATCACTGATGATGTTAAAGAGGTCATTAAAGATAATGTAGGCAACTTACACTTAAGTATAGAAACCTTATCTCGCTTAATAGGGAGCTCTGATGCTATTGAGTTGACTGTTCAAAGTGAAAAGCCTTCTTTAATTTCAGGTGGACTTAACTATGGCTAATCAAGAACGGGAACACCTTCTTTTTAATAGAAACTTTTTAAATCAAGCCAAGCCTTTATTACTTAATAATGATTTGAAAGGTTTACGCGAGCTTGCAGATTATTTTCATTCTCAAGAACAATCTATGATTTGGCCTGTCGAGTCTGAGCGGGTTCACCGGCAAGATATTGATCTTCTTTTTTTATCGCCACTGATAAAAGCTAACAATGCCAGAATGATACATTACTCACTTAACGTGTTGAAACTCTCTATCGATCCAAGCAATGTGGGAGCAGCCCTTAACTTAGCCTGCGAGAATAAGTGTCGACGCTCTATTGCCGTTATCCTTGAAACCTGCGACCATCTCTATGACAACAGCTTAAGGATGGCGATGCGTAGTGTGATAGCGGCGAACGATCCTGAGTTTACTGTCTGGTATCTTAAACACCAGAACAATATAGACATGTATCAGATGACCGCGAATACGCCACTGACCAAGCATACCGCCCCGATTCTTTCTAAGGTGCTACCTATAACGCCTTTGGACTGCATTAGCGATGAAAATCTTGCTTATGTTGCGGCAAACGTCCACTTGCTCTCGATAGACTTAAAGGATCTATCTCGCTTGTTAGGCGATAGACGAGCCATGGATGCCATCTTGGATGAACCAGCTCTTCCTCTCTCATCAAAGAAGTCTTGGCTTCATGAGTAAACAAAAAGAATTTCTTTATTTGGCTGATCTTGTTGGCTCTACGGCCGCATTACAAAGAGTTTACCGCTATGACTGCAAATAGAAATAAGCCTTTTGCCTACCTACTCTCCCTTGAAGGATTTAGCAGCGCCGCGCTCCATATGACGCTAAATAATGATGCGCCCGCTGTCATCGATTATTGCGAAAAGCTATTATGCAATGCAAACTTGACTGCATTTAAACCTGGGCCATTAAACTATAAACTGGAAAAAGATTTAATGGAGCTGCTGTTTTCTGCAGCCAGGATGGATTCCGGAGAATTGTTTTGTTACTACCTCTCTTTAGATCCTGATTTAGCGCCTGACGATCATTGCTCTCACTACTTTAATACTGCTTGCAAATCAGGGAATAGTGAAGCGATTGAAGCAATGATTTCAACACCCAGCTTTACCATTGAAGGATCGGATATTTTTGAAAATATTTCTTATGCACTTAACAATAACGACACACGCTTTATCGTTTCTTACCTTAATCTCTTTTCCCAAGTAGAGCTAAATAATAAAGAGCCGCTTTTTGATAGAGCCATCTATAAGGCTGTGGAAATGAGAAGTGTTAAGCATTTAAGCGCCATTATCCTCTCTCGGCCCGACTTTGACTTTCCAGAAATAATTAAAGACTTTGTGAGGGATTACACGCCCGACTTTGATTTTGATTTCGACGCGTTATCCCATTTATTAGGCGACGCCTTAGCAGTGGAGACCTTAAAAGAATTAGATGTCATGGAGAGCCTTGATTTGAGCTTTAGCCCTATTTATTCGAGACCTACATCATGAGTATTACCCATCAAGATGAAAATGCCTTTATGCGTATTTCAGCCGCAATTGAAGATAATGAGTTAGCCGCCTTAAAATCCGAATTAGATAACACCCCCTTAACCGGTAGTCCCCATGTTTTTATTGAAAAAGCGACTGACTTAAGCAGACTTGATATGTTAGATTACTTTCATGGGCTTGGCTGGTCTTTTAATCACAAAGTCATATTTAATTTACTCATAGATTACACACGAGCAAAAAATACTGAAATTGTTTTAAACCTGCTCAGCAAGGGGGCTAATCCGCCACCTGCTTATCTCGAGTCAATGGCTAAAGTCGCCATCAAGCATGGTGAGTGCCGATTGGTTTCTGTTATTTTAGATTTACTGCAAGACGATAATATTGCAGAACAGTTGATTTTGGCGTCCTTTCCTGAAGAGTTTCAATCTATTTTTAAGCCCAATCACGAAATGATTGAGATTATCGTCTCCAGCATGACAAGGCCTATAACGGCGGCGGCTGCCCGTGAGAATATTGTAAGAGAGCTACCGAACCTTGATTTAAGTATTGAGACGATTGCTCGCGCACTTAATGAGTATGAAGCTATCTCTTTTAGTCAGTCTCAGGCAAGTATGGAGCAGTACGTCTCAAGGCGTAATGCATCCAGGCAACTAAAGGTGACGTCATGACAGGGGTAACGGCATTTCAAAAACTGCTAAAGGCAACGCAAAATAATGACACTGAGCTTGCCTTGTCTTTATTGAAGCAAGGATCTGCCCCTTCAGTTGATGACCTTAACCTATTAGTTTCAACCTCACATGGGCATGGTAGTAGCCATTATCTTTTGACATCGATATTTCTAACTCACTTAAAGAGTGATGACATGGCTTACGCCTTATTGTCATCGATCTTCTCCGATCCTGACAGGCTTATTCCAAAAGATGAGCGTGAGCTGGCAGCCCTAATTTTGCCTGGTCTTAGCAACCCCCTTAAAGAAGGGCCGGTTCGTGACCTTGTTTTTCGTGATTTGCCCCAGATTGATTTAAGTGTTGAGACTATTTCCCGTCTCTTTAACGCTAAAGAGGCGCTGCGTTTTATCACCCTTTCAGAGGAGAGAGAGAAAAGCGACTTAGGGCTTTCACGCTACCACAGAAAGCATCAACCTTGACGCCGCCTCCACCTAAATATGCACAGGGTGTACGGCAGTAGAAAAGCTAAGTAGAAGTTTCCGAGGAGAGTTTTTTTTCGGCAAGCAATAAATATTTATTGACTTATGTTTTTTGTAATCGTATTATATTTCAGATACAAACTCAACACGGATCCAGGTAATGCATAAGTCACTCATCACCCTCTTTTCGGCTGCATTGTTCAGCACCTCCGCCCTTTCTGCACAATTTGAAATGAGACTCCCATTTGGTGGCGCTAACACCCCAAACTATACTTATGATATAAATTATGGAGGCTTTGGTGCCTGTGATTTAGGCACATCAACACAAAGCAGGACAGCTGAGTGTGTTCGAGATCAAGGTGCCTTAGTTGTTTTAGATAGCTTTTGCGATCCCATGGTTACGTCTCAATCATGTTCGCCCGCCTATACCTATAGCCTTGACTATAGCGCATGGGGAAGTTGCGACTTAGGAGCATCAATACAATCTCGGACATATCAATGCCTGCGTGATTATGACAGTCTTGCTGTTGGGGATCTTAACTGCGGAGTACCTTTAGTAAGTCAATCATGCACACCGGCTTATACTTACAGCTTTAACTACGGCACATGGGGAGCCTGTGATCCCGGCACATCAACGCAAAGCAGAACCTCACAATGTCTACGTAATTATGATAGTGTAGTGGTTGATAATCTTAATTGTGGCACAGCCGTTTCAAGTCAATCATGTACGCCCACATATACTTACACAGGGTCATATTCTGCATACAGTGCCTGCTCTGGAAATCCCATTACCAAAACAAAAACAGCTTCATGCACGAGAGATTACGATAGCACTTTAGTAGCAAATAGTTTTTGTGGGATTTCAAATGTGACCACCGACTGCAGCTATGTTGTAACCGGCGCTTCTCCAGCGCATTACGTATATGGGTTCTTGGCATCCGACCCTCATCCTTTCTGGGTGCTTGGAGATCCGAGCCACCCTAAAATAACTATACCGGGCACGTCCGTACAAGGCGTCTATGATTCCAGTGTGAGTGCGTACGTACAATATATAAGTTATGACGAGTACGGGTTTAATAATAGGTTGGCCCGATACTACGTTATTCACCACTATGTAGCACTGCAATAATCTGAGTACATAAGAAAGGGCGCCCCTGCAGTAGAGAGCGCCCTTTATGTTTTTGGACTGATTAGATTCGATTAATGACGATCTTTGACACTTTATCAAATGCTACAAAAGTTCTAACACGCTTCACAGTGAATACATCACCCGCATTCCAGATAGCCGTCTTAATCACCTCCTGACCGTTAGACAATAATTCTGCATCAGTGACTAATGAAATTTCATCGCGTAATTGCTTCTCAATTTCTTCAGCAACACGTGAACCGCCTGCTGAATGGTTGCCACGACGAAAGCGGTAGCTTAATGAAATAGTTACCTTCTGACCATCTTTAGTCATCGCTGTCACATCTTCAAGGTGACCATAGTTAAGACCTTGAGTGCCCTTCATGCCACTATTCATTGATAGAGAATCACAGCGAAGTGTATCAGTACCAATTTCACATGTGCCTGCCATAACAGATGCGCTACCTGATAATGCAACTAATAAGCTCGTAATTAATAATGTTTTTTTCATGGGTATGTCCTTTTGGTTAATGTGTGTAGCTATTGTATGATAATATGTTCTCTTTGTCAAGTAATAAATTGTAATATAGTTAAGTTACACTCTTTTATGCTTTGTAATGAATACCTGTAACACAATATAGCTTATCCTTATGTGGTAGGATAAGTATCAATAAAGATAATGGTGCAATGATGGCAACAGAAAAAGAGTTATTAGACAAGGCAAAGCTCAAGATAATAGTAGGTGATATTGAGGCGCTTAAGTCACTCGAGAGTGTAGGCCTTACTTATAACAGTAGTGATGGGACGAGTACAGAGTGGTTATTGTTTACAGCTGCTACCAATGCCAATATGTCGATCCTTTTGCATTTGATAGGTAATGGGATCAGTGTTTCAGGTAAAGCCGGTAAGGGAGCACTCAAGCGCGTCTGCTCCCATGGTTATGACGAGATAGCGAAAACACTATTGGATGCGGGCGTGACCCTTAACCTCGACGATCAGTACGACTGCCTTAATCGTGCTTGGGAAGGTGCACATTACGATCTCCTGATCTTACTGCTAAATAATTTTAGCAATCCAGGTTTAAATCGCAGCATGATTATATCGGGAATTTCTGACGGGAACTGGTCCGCACTGGGACTGATATTGAAAGGTGTCCCAATGGAAATTATCACGCCTTCTATTGTTCAGGACTTAGTTAATAATATGGATGAGATTGATGTTAGTTTTGAGTGTCTTTCTGAAGCAATCTCACCCTCCTCTTTAATGGGCTCCTATCTGGCAGGAAAATCTGAGACAACTACGTCAAAGAAAAGTAATCTAAAACAGTCCGCATAATATCCGTCACACTATCATTTGGAAAATAAAGTGATCTTACTGTTAATGAAGTTATCGCCGCAACAATTAAGATAAGTATAATCTTTGGCAGGGAAGCAATCATTCTGATGATTTCACTGCCCTAACATCAATCGATCCACTAACCATATCTCCTGAGTCCATAGAGAATAGTGCCGTATACGAGGCTTGACCTCTCACACCCTCTTTAAAATAGGTTAAAACATAGCGGCAGTTAAGTTCATTGCTGCCTTCCATTTCATTTGCCTCCAGAATATCGAGGATCACTCTTTCACTTTCTTTGTCTATATTGAATTGACCAATGACTTTTGACCAATAATGGATATTTCTGCACTGTGCTTCAGCAGAAACCCCAGATTGCCATGCTAACTCAAGTGAAGGTAAAACGTTCCCTTCATTGATGTCTTGATCTACAGAAACGGGATCCATTTTAAATGTTTGACCCTCTTCAGATGAAGCCTTGCTTCCTACAATAGTAAGCAATATCATCAAGAAAAAAATTAAAACAGGCGTTGATATGCTCATTGTTTTTCTGCTAAATTTCATGGTTAGTCCCTTTCAAACTAAGGTAACATATTACCACTCTGTCGACTAAGTGTCAATGTATTATGTATACCGTATAACATTAAGCTACCATTAATGTGCTATTATGATATCAACTTATATGAGGTTATAACCATGAAATTATTAGATAGCAGCTATGCAGTTAAAGCGATTAAACAGCGTTCAGGACTGGAAGGCGACGATGGTTTTACCGCCAACCTCTATAAAGGCAGCAAGAAAGTCGCCGAACTACTGGAAGATGCTAATGGTGGTGGGCTCATAATTTACTGGCAGGATGAGAGTAGCCCTGAAGTCCTGGGCGATGTGATGAATGCCTTTGATAAAGTCCACCAGCGTGACATGACACCTTCTGAAGCAGAGCTTGCAGCTTACTTGCTTAAAACACAAGGCACCGATCCAAGGCTTAACTCAGATGCTGACATGACTATATGGTTAGTGAACTTGACGCAGTACACTGATTTAGTTAGGCAGGCTAAGCGTGAGTTGAAGTCAGCTACATTTTACCACCCAGAGACGCATGAGGTTGTTGCCTATAAGGTGCCTTATGATGAGCAATATAAAGACATCTTAGATAAGCAGATTGCTGAAGATTACCCAGGATACCTTAATGTAAATGAACTTGATCTTGAAAAGGCGACTATTATTTTAAATTATGGCTTCTTTGAGAGCAGAAAAGCCTCTAAACAAAGTATTATTGATTCGGTTAATGGCTTACCCCCTAAGCCCGTGCCTAAATTTTAATAGAGGGATCTAAATAATTTTGTCACAAATAATTAACTTTTTTGTGACAAAATTACATGCCAAATCGGAGCGTATCATCCTGATTGATGGCTTCTAATTCTTCTGATGCTACGGGTTCAAACCCTGCCATAGCCACCACAAACTTTTGACCATCTAAACTGACGATGTCGTCAACGGATGTGGAGCGTGCCCCCCCCTTTTCTTTAACATCCTCGGTGAGTGTTAAGTCTTGATTGTCGAACCATGCTGAGTCAATGCTATTGGTCAGTCTAAAGGCATTATCTAATTCAGGGTGTTGCGCTGAAATTTCAGTGTCACCTTGCTCTGCTTCATAGCTTGCTACTAATCGATTGTTATCACCAAAGGTATTGTGGATCACTTCAACTTTCATGCTGACTCCTAAAAGTAAGAACGCCCGCGTAGACTTTCATCAAGAGGCGGGCGCCGTGTTATTATTTATATTACCGTTAATGCAATTAAAAATCAATATATTTAATTAAGGCTTCATCATGTTCCCAGGTGAAATCCCCATCGCTTTATTGGCAGCTTCCGGCTTAACGCCTGCTTTCTCGAGCAACTCTAATGCGGTATCTATATGATCTTCCCGATCGCCTTCGCCATCCACTAACTGCTTAATAATATCCATAACAAGCTCTTTACTCAATCCGCTCAATAAAATGGCACCATCACTGGGAAGTGCTTTTTTAAACCCTTCCAGATCCATCTCCTCTCTATAGGCGCTTTTAAAGGATCTGAGTTCGCCCTGCTCAATAAAGATTACTTTTTTATAAATTGACACCGCTTTAGATTTTAAATGCTTCTCATGGTCAAACTTGGAAATAATTTCACCTATCAATAAATCTAAATCCATTTCCGTTACATACTCTTCGTCGCCTTCAATATCAGGATTAGGTGGAAACACCTTATCAGGCAATGTGGCAGCATACTCTTCCGCCTCTTGTATTAACTTGTATCCGGATGCTTTGAACGGTGAAAAGGAATCACTCCCCCCTCGTCCGTCATTTTTAGCGGCAAAAGCACGTTTACCGTCAATGTAAACGGTGGCACTGTAGGCTGTTGTTTCTTCACTCAGTGCTGGGTAGGTTTTAATGCTTTTTAATTCTATTTTCATTACCGTGCCTGTCTTTAATAATTAAGATGACTTTATATTAGCAAATAAGGAAGCTTTAATTCGTGAGGTTTACCTCAAAAAGGTTAAGTCAACTACCCAGACCTTCGCTTTGAAGTTTAGCTTGTATTTTGTCTATCGTTAACTCGTAGTCATCCTTAGACATTTGATTGCGTACAAAGACCATATGAAAGCTCGTTCGACCGGGTTGATGGATCGGTTTTGTATCTAAAAATACACTTTTCTTGAACGGTGCTAACTATATAAGCATCCCCCTCTGTTCCGAAGAAATTAAACGCCAGAGCAAATGAGTGGTTATCACAAATCTCTTTTACGCTGAAGCAGATCTTCACCCCTGACTGATCGTGAAGAGGTGAGTTATTAATTTCAGCAGCAAGCTGCATGCAGTATCGTTCAGTAAGATCTATAATATCGTGCTTTACAGAGTCATCTTCCATTACAAAGATCCTTTTCTGTGGAAAAATAGCGTTACCATGGCTTAATATATCCCGACTCTATTTTGTCAGCTCGAGCAGTCGCCACATCTACTGATGCATCATCAAACGTGGACAGGAAGGTCAAAATAAGGGTTTCATATCCCCGCCCAATATCTGCGGAGCTACTACTGGGAAATGCGTGCATATAAATCAAGCTGTCATCTAAGGTGATCCTACAAAACTCATCATCAGGGTAAGCAATATGAATATGTGGGTTAAAATTGATAGCAAGGTGCCCAATCTTACTGACATCTTCCGGGAACATAAATAGCGCTGTCTTTGGTGCGCCATACTGCTCCAAGACGGATAGTTGCTCGTTAGCTTTCTTAAAATACCGCTGAACGGTATCAATAATGTCGCTATGCAGCGCCTCTGGACTGAACACTAACTCAGAGGGTTCTTTTTTAACATCCAGAAATGAATTAGCTGCTTTTAGATAGCCTTCTTTTTCCAATTTAGCATGCCATTGATCCACATTGGTTTCCGCGTCAACTTCATATGCCGCCAGACCAATGGAGTCTTCAATAACCTTACCTATGCGGGTTAGTCTGTCGGTTATTTCGACAGACAAGCTAAAGAGCGTTTTTAGTGTCTTACCGACTCTTTCATCTCTAAGCCAGCTGTCTTTTAAATGGCTCAAAGTCAAAAAACCAAATGCAAGAGTGGCGCTTCACGATAATCTGGCCTGGCACCACAAAACAAGTCATTTATTTGACCCAGATAGTCATGCAACTTATCATCGTCGCGAATAAAATAAGAAATCATCAATGACATGGACTGAGTCAGTAGCGTTCTGTAAGCTGAAATGGGAAGTGAGCTTTGAGGGGTAGCCATTGGCAAGGACACTTCTTTTTCATCATGAATTAATGAGAAAATAGGCTGACGATACGCTTGCTCCAAATCAAAACTACAAAGCGCGAACCTTAATTTAAACCTCCCGCCCTTAAGATCGATTAACTCAAGTAAACTGTTAGCCTCTTTTTTAATCTTTTCTAAACTAACGTCTGGGGATAAAATGACGCCATCAAATTTATTGCTGTAATCCAATATGCCGCCCTGTCTTTTAAAGGCGACTGCCTGTTTGCTTATCGCTTGAAAGCAATCCGTATCTCCTTTTAAAAAAAGGTCTTTAGCATCATGAGGGCATTCTCTTTCATAATCATTCCAGGCTTCCAGTTTTGTAAAACCTACGCCTAAAATCGTGTCACCCTTTACAATGCACACCCCTCTATTAAGGGATCGCAACTCAACATAAATACCAGAGGTGTGAGTACAGAAAAGCGTCCCAACAGCGAGTAAGCGATCTCTTACCCAGCCCTGTCTGATGTGCTCTCTTATGGCTTTACGACCCACTTTAATGAAAACCCATGCCACGTTTTTTTTCGCGTTTTTCTTTTTCAACACCCTCTACATAAGGCGTGACATCTTTAACGGATATCTTCTTGCCGTTACGTTTAACGCAGGCTGTTAAGCCGGACATTAAGCCTGTTCTCAGTGTTCTCACATCTAATAAAGAGGCTAATGCGACGACCACTTCTTTCGAGAGAGACTTTGTAAAGTTATCAATCTCAAGTTCTTTGAGTAAATTAATGTAAGCATTAGGAACTACGCGCTCCATTTCGCTTGCCGTTAAGGGTTCAACCTTAACCACGTTAAAACGAGATAGGATGTGAGGCTCAATGGTTTCAAGTGTATTGGCTGTTGCTAAATAGCTTAGATGAGATGCATCAATCGGCACCTCCAGCCATTCATCAACAAACTCAGCTGAAGAATGACGCTCCAGTAAGCTGATTAATGAATTTGAAACAGACTGACCTTTTGACTCCCCTGTCTTATCCAGTTCATCAAGGCGAATAATTTGATTAGCAATCTTACTCTTCATTAAGGTTTTTGCAATAGCGCCTGGCGCAGAATTTCCCCATTTAGAAGACGATCCCGTCAACACCATAGTGGAGGTTGATGTTGATAAATCAATGGCCACTTCTTCAAGCCCCAATTCTTGGCTTAATCGTTTAGTGAAATAGGTCTTACCAATACCAGGATCGCCCACCATCAATAAAGGGGTGAAATAAATACCTTTGGTATCACTCATACTGCTAACCATTAAGTCACTAAAAACAGTGTCTATCACTTCTTTAAAGTTAGGAAACTCTAAACTCAAGATCCCTTCGCTCTTAATAAGATCTGCTGGTTTTCGCTTAAGCTTTATTCGAACATTCATATTCAAAAAGCTTTTAACTTGGGTTCCCTGATCTTTACCTAACTCAGAAATCCTCGCTACCATCTTCTGTTGATCACATATCTCAATGAACGATGAGTTCATGGCTATCTCCTTGTTGTGTTGACCCTTCATTATTGGCCGCCATACGATGGCTACGTGCTTTATTTAATTTATCTAATAAAGATTCAAACTTATTGCCCATTACAGCTTCAAGTAAGCTATTAAAATTAACGTTTAACGCCCTAATTGCAGCAAGGTGTGGCTTACCTGTTGTTGTGTACTCGTGAAAACCCGTAACCCCCAGTTCTAAACGGGTAAAACCCATGCCGTAAGAAACAAGAAGCAACTCATCTGCACTCGTATCACTTGACTGCCTACACGTAAGGTTTAATTTAATATCGCTTGAGGATAGTTTTTTTAGCATTTCATTGACGCTATGCTCAAACGTCTCCAACAAAGAAGTAAAAGAACACGCCAAGATAAAGCGTTTAAACTGAGTATTGTCTGAGAGATCTAAACCCAGCTCAATCTCAAGTGCGGCGCCAGTGCTTAATCTGAAATAAGGAAGTTCGTCACTACGCTCATCAAGGAACATGCCTTGCGCTTTATCATACCCTTGCGTCTCAATAATATTGTTCCACACGTGGGCAGGTGAGGATCCCACCCCTAAAATAGACTTATCATTGTCGCGAAGTACAAAATTATCATGCACTTGCATTTGGCGGGTAAGCTCCTCACCAAAACGGTCTATCTCATCAAAGATATCTAAGATGCGTGCTACATTATCTTTCTTTAAGAGGGATTTACGTAGTTTAGCTTTTTTCTTGCGCCCACGCTCCTCCAGCTTAACCGCTGGATCCTCTAATTCGTTACTTTTCGCCATGTGCTTTTAACTCCTTAACAGGTGGGAATGAATGTAACTGATTCCGCTCTTGCTTATCGCTTTGCATAACTGCGTCATACGCTTCTAACAAATCTGACACAATCTTTTCCAATGGATCGCTTACCGGACAAGGATCATTTAATCTATCTATATGACTTACCAATACATTAGCTAACTGCGCTTGTCCTTCTACACTATGGAATATCTCAACCATTCTTGTATGTGACGCTATCACTGCCTTCATCTTGTCGTTGGCTTGATTCATTTAAGCGACACCTACAGAAGGCGTGTTGACAACTTCTGTCATGTCAGCTTTATTCTTATTAAGTTGTTTAATGTCTTTGCGTGCTTGCTCAAGTGACTTGATACCTTCCCTATAGCTAAAGGTGTCTTCTCGTGTTGTTTCAATAAGATCTGATCCTTCATGGAACTTATCGATAATGCCATGCAAGATTGTTATTTCGTCATCCAGAACCTGTTGGAACTTTTCCACCAGCACAAGGATTGAATCCATCGTTAACACTTCACCCTGTTCACGTGCTTGTTGCTGCGCTTTTCGTAACTCGTCTGCAATATTCATGCTTCATCCTTCTTGTCGGTACGATCCAGTTTTTTATCCAACTTAGCTTTTAAGTTTGCAAACATATTCAATACAACGATGATAAAGAAGTAGTAAAGGAATGAGAGCCCGATATTCGTTTCATCTATTCCAATAAAGAGGCAGTTCTTAGCTAAATAATAAACAGTGGTACCCGTCAGTAAATAATTCAAACTCATTAGAAGATACCAACCTGAGAATACCGCTGCTTTTTTAAGCTTGCTCACGCCCAAACGCTCTTTTAAAATAGAGAGAATGGCTTTAACATGGGTGCCGATCGTATTATTATTTATGACTTCTTGTTTCATTGTCTTATTCCTTATTTATGACTTCACTCTTGGTTGTTGGCCGTGTCCGACGCTTCAGTAGGATCGATGACGACAAAATCCCAACGAACCGTGCAGCCTGAATAGTTCCTGTGATCCTCTATCTTTTCAATGCACTCCACTTCGTATCCTTTACCCTCTACTTGGGAGTTAATAAGCCCCTCTAACCCACCTAATGGATCACGGGGAGCATAAAAATCATGTACCCTTAAATGCAGACTTGTTTTGTCATCCTTAATGGCATCCCATAACTGCTCTCTAATCTCAGACTTGAAGTCAGAAAGTGCACTGGAATTAGCTTCTTTTGCATCAGGAAGAGGTGGGTAAACTTTATCAGAGTTAACAAACCAAACGGATAAACAGACCAGAACGATCAGAGCCATAAGTGACACAGCCGGCGCTCTCTCAGTGAGATATTTAATCAGATCAGTCATTGCTTTGTCCCTTTAAGAATTGACCGTTCTTATCGACCTGCAACAGTCCTTCTATAGCGTCCATATCGCCCATAGCGACACGATAAGCCTCAATAGAGAACTTACCCTCTCGAACGACAACTAAAGCCCCCACAGGCGCCTTAGACAATAAAAGTGCACTAAACAAGCGATCACGAATGAAGCTCACATCTAAATCAGTGGCGTCTAACTCTGCCGTTTGAATAACTGCAAAAGGATTTGTGTTGGATTGCAATACAGCAATGTCCGCTTTAGCGCCATAAGGCAACTCAAAATCAAAGACCACACCATGACGCAAGTAGCTTTGATCAAACTGAGACAAAACTGCATTTAAAATAGTTGCCCTATCTTCATGAGACACCTTAATAAGAGGAAGAAGGCTTTCAATAGGGGTATCTAAACGATACTTCTCCAACCCTAAAACAGACTCCACTTTACGTGCCAAGTCATCACTTATCTTTCGAGCTGACTTTAAACTAAATAACTGAGATAAATAATTAGGTTTTCTGTTAAGCACTTCTGATACACGTTTTAAATCACCGTGGTTCATAGCAGACTTTAAATTGACACGACGCAGGGTAGATAATGAACTTGCGTCAATAACCTGTGTAGACATACCGACTCCTTTAGGGGGTTAATTTAGAGCACATACTACTACAGATGTTAGCAAAAGTCAATGATAACTTATTATCTTTTTACCTTGACTTTGACTGTGTAACATAGTACTATTATAAACATTGAAAAAGGAATGCAGTATTATGACTACTCTTATAAAAGACTTAACACATGGCGAGCTTAGTCTTGCCTGTGCACACCTAATGGGCATATCCATTAAGACTATATTGGTGGACATGGATAAACGCCCACATGCTTTAATTGAGAGCATGACGGGTCGATACCAGCCGCTTGAGGAGTCAAATAGGGGTAATGCACAAGCGTTGAATTTAGTCTTTGCCTTTAACGTGTCCACCAGCTATTCAATAGATAATGGTTACACCTTGACGGCAAGTAACGAGGATAAGTCCATCACCGCCACTGTGAATGGAACTCAGCCACTCGAGACGATGCTGCGCGCTATTGTGATGGCTAATTTTGGAGAGCATGTTGACATTGAGCACCTTACTAAGCTTGTCCTCGATCTTGATGAGGTGGCGTAATGGATTCGCTCTCAGGTTATCACGCGTACTTATTAACGGGTTTAGTTGCTCATTTCATGTGGCTTTTATTTCACAAGAAAACACAGCAAGCCTTTAAAGAAGGCATTACTGAAGAGCCGGTTAATTTAGTGTTGTTTATTATCTTTTACGCTCACATCTATCCGATTGATTATGTTGTATCCGCCTTTAGAGCAGTATTCCTTAAAACTAAATTTGCAGATCTATAGGACTCAATATGAACAATACAGAAATAATTCAGCATCTTTTATATCGGTACCTAAGCGGTACGGCTCAAGCTGAGTACTTTGAATCTAAATTTGAGAATATTGTAGTCGCCAATAGCACGGTCACCTTTGACGAGGTTAATACTATCGAGGACTACGATAAGCAAGGTGAGTTAATTGAACATGACCGCCGAAAATCACACACCGTATCAATGCTTGAAATAATGGCATGGGTACTTTACCAAGGAGAAAAATGATGGATACGATTGAGCATTTATTTGTATGTGCAAATGAAGAGGGTTTAGAAGTCGGTATGGCTGCCTCTAAGATTTTACGTTTTGGACAAAAAATGGTTTGGCCTGCTGACTCACCAACCAATAACCTTCAGGACTTTGTCCAAGAAGTAAACGATTTAATGGGCGTCTTAGAATGCATGCAAGAGCACGGCGTTGTATTAGACGGCTTATACGATCGAGACGCCATTGAAGCAAAGAAGAAGAAAATTGAACATTACATGGGATTCTCTCATGAAAAAGGCACCTTACAACACACTCAGTCGCCTTCTAAAGTTAAGGTAGCTGTATAAACATGACAACTAAAAATCAAAGGCAGCTTGATCTACATTTAGAGAAGGTCTCTTTTTGGTTTAAAGTTTTCTTTTTAGCCTTAGGTTTCTGGATCTTATCTACCCCTATCTTATTAATGGATCCTGCAACAGTAGATGGCTTATATAGATTGAGCGCTAAGCTCTTATTAATAGTAAGCTTTTTTACTATGTTGATGGCGGCTATGAAAAATAGTGAACACAAGCATAAAGCTGCCTTTTTTAAGCATGCTTTCTCAAGAGAGACGGCATCATGAAGGTGATTATCGATGGCATTGAATATGTGCCTAAAGCTGAAATACCTGAGCTTAATGATGCACGTCTACAAGAATGCCTTGAAGAATTAACGGCTACGTATTATTTCAAGGAAAATCATAAAGCTGTTCGCCAAGCGTGGAATGCGATGAATGCCTTATCCCCTGAACTGGCCAAGCTTGCTGGGGACGATCCTCAGGCGGCTTTTGACAGAATACATGGAGAAGAAGATGATGACTGAACTTAAGTTACCCTTAAGGGTGGGTGGACTAATTGGCTCGCAAGCCGACATGGACAAGCTTAAGCGAGTGCGTTCTGCGATGACGAAGCGATGGAGATGGGCATTAATACTCTCTTTTATCTCTACAGTTGAGTGGGCCGTGTTAAATTTAAGCGCTATTGTTATAGGTCCTTTTGATAATATCATTCTCAATTTTTTGGTTGTTGTGATGCTGTTCAGTCTTGTTCAATATGGACTTCAACGTCACGCTCTGGGTAAGTTTGAGATCCCCACAAAGGCCATGGCACATCGCTTGGATATTTGGGCAACATTTAAGATCCCAGCAGAGCATATGAGCAAGGTTTCCCATACTCGCAGGTTTACCCAGTACGATTGTGATGCAATCTATCATTGGGCTGATAATTTCACGCAAGATGAAAGTACCGAACTAACAAAGGGTCAGTAATGAACACTAAATTTAACATAAAAGAGCCTATTACTTCTCAAGATGAGATTGACGCGATAAAAGTGGGACTTCGCAGTCAGAGATTAAGATTTAGATATGCAGCGATATTGACGTTCATTATCTTTATAAGCTTACTCTACCTCTTTTTTGGCACAGATCTTATTGAATACACTTCTATGGGGATCGATGTACTCGTCTGTTTTGCAGTGCTCCTTATATTTGTCTCTTTTGGCGGAAGCGCCAGTAGTATGTCTACTCAATTAAGCAGGTTTTACGAACCTTCTCATGAAATGAATGCATTTTTATTAAATTCGAAAAGCGATCCCGACGTTGATGCCTACTTGAGTGCTGTTATGGCTTCAAGACAGGTTGTAATCTACGATCATATTGTTGTTGTTGACTGGATCGCACGTGAAGGTTCACGCAATACCATGAGAGACTCACAAATATTCCAGTCCTTATCCACACATAAAGAGGTTTAACCCATGTCACATGAATTAGCACAACTGCAAACCAAAATTATTGAACTTGAGAAAGCGGCACGAGAAGCGGCATCCCTTGCTCGGATTAAATGGGGAAACCTCGATCCAGATGTGGATAAAGCCTTATCTTCTATTGAGAGTTTAGTGAACAGCCCCGATCGTGACTTTGCCACCTTAACCAGCGGCATTATGCCTTTACAATGGCAAAGCGTTAAGGCTTTGGGACTGCCTAAGGAAGATACGCACATGGTAGTGATGCTGAAGTCAGGTGTTGAAGCTTTTGGCATTAATAAAGAAGGCACCTTTTGCCAGTACGACATTGAACAAGATAGTTTTATTGAATTTTGTGAGTTTGGTGGCACCGGTGTAACAGGATATATGTATTCATCTCCTGAAAGCTCACAATTGGATGAGCTACTGGATATTGAACCCTGTGACTCTGCACAATTAACTAATCACAGGATGAAGCCTTAGATTATGGAATTATTACAAAAAACAATTAAAGCCCTATTCTTTCCAAATAACGAAGCAGATCAGAAGCCTGAGACCGAGAAAGTAGAACCTTTATTAAAAGGGGCTGCTGCCAATAAGTTTGGCAATAGCATGGTTGATTCGGTATTAACTAATTTAGCGACTGTTGCCAAAGATAAATATCAAGGTATGGTAGAATTGCCCGAACATAACGTTACGATCATTGAAGGTGATCTTGACCGTAGAATAGCGGCTTATTTAAGAGATAAGCTATCTAAGTCGCCGGAGGCTAAGATCTACTTTGGCAACCTGACTATAACAGAGGAAGGTAACACCCTTTAAACCGGTTTAGGTAAACTTTAGTAAACTAAACGGGTCGAGAAATATTTAATAATGACCTCAGTTTATATTGACATTGAATTATAATAGTTGCTTTATATTACTTAATTTAAAGAGCTTATCATGCTTATATTAACACGCAACATCGGAGAAGCCATTATCATTGATGATGATGTAAAAGTCGTTATCTTAGGCGTTAAAGGAAATCAAATAAAAATTGGCGTCGATGCCCCTAAGAGCGTAACCGTTCATCGTGAAGAAGTTTATCAGCGTGTTTTAGAAGAGCGTGCTGCAGAAGCTAAACAGGGTGATGCTGCTGTACCTGAAGTAAGCGGCAATACTAAATTTAAGCCTTAGGTTTACCCTTTATTTCTGGGATCACCGCTCTGGGTTCGCCTTTCTTTCGCGCAATTGAATTCATAGTGCCTTCAGCGCCATGCAGGTTTTTATTTACTTTGCTTGGCTTTGGTTTAATCACGCTGTAGCGGTCATAAGTAAGCTTATGATCTAACGCTTTAAGCCACCTAATTAGGAAGCTCTCTTTTTTGTTTTCCATAACAAGTCCACTCCTTGGATATTTTAAACTTTAAAATTTTAATATTGGGGTGCTTTTTAAATTGGGATCTGAAAACCAGGGTTCATCATCAGCGGTAATACGTACACCTTTATCGGTGTATTTATCCACCGCATCAATGTAAACCTCCGATACTTCGTCGCAAATCTCACCTTCCTCTCCAGACTGTTCGAGAACGCGTTCAATTGACGCGTCAACAGCATCAATTGCACTGTCTGCGTTAAGGTTCATGCGTTGAGGGGAGTCGCCGTCAGCGTGCAATAAGACACTGTACAGTGTCTTTCCGTCACCGCTAACATCATCTGCATCAAATTCAATATTGGTCAGCACACCATTAACATAATGCTCGACTAAATCAATATAGATCTCCGGCATAGTATCGTGGACGCCCTCTAAGTCTTTCTGCGTTGCCTTAATCGCTTGTTCAACCGCCAGCTCAGAATTATCAGCAGTAATAGGGATAATGACCATTGAGTCACCATCAGAATGGAGGGTAATGACGTAATCGTTCATGAGGGCGCCTTAAATAAAGTTGTTATTTAATAATAGGCCTCTTAAACAGTATTGTCTATTAATATTAAATAGTATTGTTTAATTAATTTAAAATTATTTTCTTTTTAATGTTTTCAGCTAATTCAGGATCGTCAAATATATTACCCACCACTTCGACTGCAAAGTCAGTAGCAGCGAGGACGTGACTTATGCCATTGCTCTCACCACTCCAGTTGATAAGATCAAAAGCAGGATAGCCATTATCGTTTGGATCGTAGGCGACGACCCAATGTCTTTTTTCACCATACATCTCCACTTCGATAATATCGTGTTCATAGATATCTTTGCCCTGGTGATCGGTAACACCGGTAAACTGACTCAAATCAAAATGGATCAGCATATCGCCATCTTTTAAGCTGATAGGCTGACTGACTACAGGGATGGTTCTAAAATCTTTACCAGAATAATATAGCTTTCCTTTAGCGTGGGCTCGGTATTTGGGCGTACGTGATTTAGTCATGGCAAGCTCTACCACGATACCGTGCAAATACGTTCTACTAACATTTTCTTGTCAGATTTAAAGCCATTAACGCACTCTGTTTCATAGCCCAGCTCTAACGAGACCTTAACAAGTTCCTGCTCAATAAGGGAAGGTGTCTTTTTAAAGCTTTTAAGTTGTTTTTGAGTATAGAAGTCACCTAACTTTAAATCCATACTAAACTGCAAATTGTCCGCTTTCCTTTGCACGCTTTTTACAAATTCATAGCGAAATAATTCAACACCATGATCTCTCGCCATGTCTGCCGTTAACAGCTCTGCAGGGTCATGATTGCTAATATCGTTCAGTTTATAAATCTTTGAGCCATCATAAACTACTTGAGCGCGATGTTCCTTTGCGGGCTCACTTTTTAATGCGTCAATATCCCATCGATTATTCAAGATCATAACCATTAAAATGAGAAAAAGCACAATCCCCACTGACAAGCCAATAGGCACGTCTTTTCTTAGGTTGTTCAACTCTTTTTTTGCTTCAGTCATTCTTATCTCCTTAACAATCAATTTGAGAACATGTTATCAAATTAAGACACTCGCGTCAATATAATTTACACTTTATTCGTAATTTTTACGCCATCTACTTGTCAGCCCCATGTAACGATGCACAACCTGTCAACTAAACGCTTCTCGTCTTTATCGCTATATTGGTTTTCGCATGAAATGGCATACCCTTTCTCCTTGAGATTACGTGTTAAATCACGCTCAAGCGCGGTTTCTGTTTTTAACTGCTCTACGGTATAGAACTGCTCCAAACGAAGGTACGAGTAAAACCTCCCATTACTCTTCTTATAGTCAATGTCTTCATAAACATAGCCCATTGCTTCCAGCAAGGAGGTATGAGCCGATTTTTCCGCATCACTCACGCTCGACTTGAGGCCATAAATATAAGGAGCGGAACATAAAAATAACAGGATAGCTACTGCCACTGAGATAGAGATAATATGCTTGCCTATTAATTTTTCAAAAGAGGGTTTAGATTCCATTATTTTATTCCTTTATTCCAAGATAAGTCACACGTATGATCTTTTGCAAAACACTCGAGAGAATAGCCTTTTTCTGAAGCTATCTTGACCAACTCTTTTTCAATTAACGAGCTACCCATTTCCATCGCGCCAAGCTCTCGATCACTGTAGAAGTTACCCAGCCTAACATGTAGTCTCTGGAAGCCTTGAGCAGAGAGTAGTCTTATTCCTTTGTCTGCCCATGTTCTAAAGGCAGCAGTTGAAATGGACGCCGCCCGCTCAGAACTAATAAAGTCTTCCTCAGACTTGTATGTCGGCATCTCTTTTTTAAGTAGGGTAACTTTTCTTTTAAAGTCCTCTTGATCTTGACCGTGAAGCGTCTCACGAAGATGCTTTCCCTCCTTGTAAGCACTCTGAAGATCTGCATCCATCTTATCGATAATCGAATTAAAATAAAACCCTAACCCAATCATGCCCACAATAAGGATGGAAAATAAAACATTAAAAACCGTCATACTGCCTATCTTCTCTGAATTACCAGACATTCCTCTCTCCTTAATAGTTAACTTGAGAACATATTATCAAATTAAACTTGACGTGTCAATATGATTTACACTTTAATGCGTAATCTTTACATCACTGTGGAAGTCTATAGCTTTCAGCGCAGGAGAATATCCCTGACTTTTCCATTTGCAAGTTGTGAGCCTCAATAATAGACAAGGCATCTTGTTTTGAAATAGAGATCTTCAATAATGTTTTAAGTGCGCTTTGTGAGTGAACTTGAATCAATTGATAGTCATCTTTGTAGCGTGAAATAAGGCAATGGCTATTAAAGATGTTATCCAGCTTATCCATGTCAAGTCTACACTCTCCAGATAAAGGCATCTCTACAATGGCTTTCATGAGGCTGGCTTCTTCTACAGGCAGCTCACTGTCGTTTTCATCTTCATCTTCGATATCTTCACGCGTGACCACAATTTTCCAGTCACCTAAAGCGTCACCATTCGACTCTGTAAGCCCGTCTAAGGTGAATTCTGACTCTGCTGAGCCTTTGCGTAGTGCGCCATCAATTAAAAGCTTACACGCTGTTATTAAGAAGGCTGAATCCATACCTTCTTCATCTTGCACACGTAAAGCTGTCTTTTTAACCAGCTTACCTAATGCTTCATCGCTCCAGTCAATATAGTTTGGTGCGTCTTTTTCTTCTTGGGTTAATATAAGTTCAGCCATGTTAGTGCTCCTTGTTTGCTATGGTTTGGGTGTGTCAGCTTCAGCGTTAGAGGCAATAAAGTTGTCCAGAATAGCCCTTGTCATTGAAAGATCGCCAATATTCTCTTTGACTTCTTTAATACTTGTTTCCATCCCCTCTACCTGCTGAAGGCTGATGGACGCTTGAATAAGGTGTTCCAGGGCTTCCTCAAAGTGATCACGAGCATCAATGATTGGTTTTAGTTCCATGATAGTTTTGCACCTTTACTGATCGAGTTAATCGGGTGATCATTGCATAGCTTTTTCAAGTCAAGCGGCTGCCGACTAATATACTCATAGGACTCTTGTTCAATTAAGGGCGCTTGGTCCCCGTTGGCATAAAATCGTTGCAAAGCGTGATCCCAGTAGTAAATAAATTGAATCATATCGTAATCAATTTCGCACAAATACCAGCCTGAGACCCTGTCTTCAGGATCAGGGTATTTGCCGTGCTCATCAAACTGCATTCCCTCTTCGCCCTCATAGAAGTCAGGGAGAGAAAATATACCTGAGACAATCTCAATGTCCTGAGCTTCTTTTTTATATTGCACACCATTCTCAACCGAGTAAATATAGTGCTTACCCTCTTCCAACTGAACTAAGATGAGGGTGTTATTTGCTTTTGCTACTTGTAGTTGTTCAAAATGCATAATTAAGTGTCCTTTAATATTCTGTGCAATAGATATATAAGTCTATTTTATCTTTATAGTTCATTAAGTCGAAGTCTTTGAGGATCTCATCAAATTCATCGGCTTCCCATGTTGCATCGGTAATCAATGCTTTATTAATAAAGTGAGGTGATCCTTTTTCTGCAAAGGGATTATTTACGGATCTAAGCTCAATAATTTCACCATACTGATCATCCCCGTAATCTTCGCCACAACAGTTAAGAGTGAGAGATAATCGACGATGTCCTTTTGCAGCTTTCATTTGCGCTTGATAAACAACCTCTAAGCGCGCCTTAAATGCGTCGTAGTCCGCCTCGCTCATGTCTTGGGTGCGAATACCAATTGAACTATTAATGTAGGCTTGCATGGGACTCTCCGTAAGTAAAATGCATTATAGGTCATATATTCTCTTTTGTCAATCTTTTGTTTATATATTATACCTATGTTACACTATTATATTCAAACTTAAACTACCAGAGAACAGCATGAATATTGCCTCCTTGACAGTGACCGATGTTGACGATCACATTGCAGCGTTAACGCAGAATTTAAACAAGATCCAAACCAGCCTTATTTACTGTACTGAACAGGCACGCAGACCTGAAAACATTGATAGAGCAACAATTATTCAATCGCGAATTGACGAGCTTGAGATGATGAGCAGTCTTGCGCCTATTTATATTGATTCATATCAAGACGTCAGTGTCATTGTTGACCAGAATCACCACCTTGACATGCCTGAAGAGGTGGAGATCTCTTTAATGAGACTGCTCAAGCGGGTTGTTGCCTTTAATCGGCATTCAGACAGCTTATTTCCTACTTAACTTCCTGTCGCTATGCCAAGTAACATTAGCGTGCCTACTGGCAAACTAATGCTTGCGTTGTTGGATTATCAGATATTAATACGAAGTCCTTGTACATCTTCACTGCACCTAAAAGTACAGCATCACAAAAGGGTGAACCGAATGGTGCTTTCACGGTAAAGGTTTGTGAGCTGGCAATGTAAACACCGTCATCGCCATTGATTGATAAAGGATCGGTTTCGGCAAGGTTTTTCAATCCAGATATGTCACTTAAGTTAGGGTTGTCATATATCCTTAATGAGCGACCTACTGACGTTAAGTTAGATAATCCATCCAGATTGGTTAAATTGTTATTCTGAAGCCAAAGGTTTCCATCTGTTGATTCAAGACTCATTAGACCGTCAACATTGGTTAGCGAGTTATTATGGATGTGAAAATGACTGCCTACTGTGACTAAACTATCAAGCCCGTCTACTTGTGTTAGGCTGTTATCATTCAAATACAAATTACTACCAATAGAAGTAACACCTTTCATAAAGGAAAGATCAGTAAGATTATTATTGGTAAAACTTATATAGCCTGATAGCGTTGTACTCGGCCACTGTTCGTTCGGTAAATAAGCAAAGCTGGAGTAGATCGCATTAAGATCGGGATTATTGGTTACAGAAGCGCTGTTTGTATTGATGCTTATGTTTGCCCAATCAAAGTTCCCGTTACCTGTTGAACTTACCCATGACGTCCAAGCAGCTTCAGCCTGAGCTTGTGTGAACGAAGGTGGTGTTGGTGTCGGACCAGTCGGCTCAGATGGACTTGAAACTGAAATACTCCCTGTTGGCATGCGTATTTCATATTGAGCAAAAGCGGACGCACTTAACAACGCTAAAGACAGTGTGCTGAGGGTAAATAGATTCATGATAGGTAACTTTATTATAATTGTATTATAAGCATAATATAACTAAAACTCACACTATGTCAATGGGCGCCTTAAATCATAGTTGCAACTGTACCTGTTCTTGAATCATAGGTAATGCTGTAACCAGGATCATCTTGATAGATGTACGAGCAGGTATTACTTCCCGTATACACCGCCTGGTAATCTTCATCGGCATTAGATGCTACTACAGGTGCGCCCGCATCCAGCACTGAATTCCACACGTCAATGCAGTCTGCGGTTGTATTCAGTGTTAAGCTGGTGCCGCGAGAATCTGCTGGCCAGCCATATTGATTTACCGACAAGTCTTCACCTGTAACTGAATCTGCCCCCTTCATTAAGTTGAGTGCTGCCTGGTTCTTGCCCGATACGCGCCATTTCATATTGACCAGATTTGCCCCAACTTTAAATGCTGCGGAGGTTGCTTTCACTACACTTTCATTTGCCTCGCCAGATAGGTCGACAAACTTAGGCAGGGCGCTCGCAGCCAAGATCCCTAAAATAACAATTACAATTACCAGCTCTATCAAGGTGAACCCTGACTCTATTGCTTGACTGTTACGTCTCATCGCTTTCTCCATATTAGTATTTTCCCGCTCGCGCCTTAAAGAAGACGTTAATCCCAATCGTTAAAAAGACAAAACCAATAAAGAACGTGATCAACCGCACTACATCTAATTTCCCCATTACCCAGTTGGCTCTATCTGCGGTGTCAACGTCTTTAAACGGCTTTGCTACTAAAACTTTAAGTTCTTCTTTTTTCGTTTCTTGCAATGCCAGTTTGGCTTGCTGCAAGGCTTTTTCCTGTTCTCGCTCTGCTTTTTGATTAACAATAAGCTGTGCACGTTCTGCTTCGGGCAAGTTTGAAATTTTCACTTCGTCCGTCAGGGTTAGCACTGCCAACAAGATAAATATTAATAATAGTGCGATAACTGTTTTCATTATTGGATCTCCATAGCGTTTTTTGGCTGCTCATTATTAAACAGGCCGGCCTTAATTCCATTGTTAAATTGCTGCTCTAAATAATCATCTATCTCTGGCAGTCTGGATGTGCCATCTACTGTCGACATAACAACTGAAAGCCCCCATTTACGAGAAGCCTTAGCAAAGTTCATGAGTTCATTATTCAAAAACCATTGCCCCTCATGCTTAACAAGGAAAAATACACCGTCGTCTGGCAGATGTAGCGTTATCGCGACATCATCTGAACTGTTGCCAGCCCATTCCAGGCGCTTAACGTGTTCCAATGCTTGCGACATTACGCCTCTTTACCAATAACAATATCAGTTCTATTAGATAGGTGGCGATCATTGCGTTTAATCAATGATAAAATCAAGCCTTCTATGCCCTCTTTTCTAATAATGTTAGCAAAAGTGGTGCGATACGTAGTGACCATGCTGATGCCACTTATTTTGATATCATAGACACGCCAGTCACTGGCTTTACCTTGGTACATTGAAAAATCTAACGGAATAGAAGGTCCACCTGATTGTAAGATCAGTGTTTTAACCTTTACTTTCTTTTTGCTTAAATCACCAACAACAGGCAGGAAGTTAACCGTCTCATTGGTAAACTCGAGTAAGGCGGTAGAGTAGGTTCTAAGTAACAATAATCGAAAGGCACCTGTAAAGTCATCACGCTGGCTTACTGATGCACGTCGCCAGTTCTTACCTAAAGCCAGCTTCGACATCTTGTTGAAATCAAAGTTTTCCATTAAGTTATCTTCTACCATCGGATAGATTAAACTTGGATTTTCTTTTAAGGCATCTTTATGGACATCTAAGAGCACTAACATCTTTGATGTAGACCGCTCTATAAGCTCACCAGGGGGAGATAAGTCCACGTCTTGAGCTTGTACCGATAAAGATAGCAATAAGCCTATTAGGGCGCTTTTAAGTAGTGTAGATAACATCGTATTTCCTTATAGTTCGCTTAGTGCTGTAGTCAACTTTTTTCTCTGTAGCTCTGGAAGAGAGAGCTTAATCATAAAGACCTCATGAGAAGTAAGTCGTCTGTTTTGTTTTTTGTTGAGATGGTTGATGTATTTTTTAACTTGAGGAAACTTTTTAGCCATCTGCAGGATAACAGACGCCTCCTCAGTTGATATCTCGCCAAAACTAAAAAACCTAATAGCGGACACAGCCCCCATAAGAAATAAAACAGCAAACCCAAACAAGGAAAGGAACCCCACTAAATTAGATGATCCCATGCTAAAGGCGGCTATATAGAGCATGACGATTGAAAGAGTCAGGCAGGTGATCATTACATAATAAAAGTTCTTCTGTAGGTTCTTTAGTTGTGCCATTGTTTTAGGTTTGTCATAGTCAATCAGGCTTTTGCTGTTTATCATATTGCTTTCCTTAAGGTGTTTAGGTGTTACCTTCTATCGCGTCATCATCAATAGTGCACAAAAGATGACCGAATTGCTTCATTGCTTCATCACGGTTTGCAGAATTAATCATTCTTGCACAGTGACCGCAGTAGTATTTTCTTGTTGAATGGTTAAACCAAACAGCCTGTGGCTTTTGACAGGATCTTCGATTGCAGCTACCGCCCTGCACACCTTTATCCTCTTTTAATTCAGGTTCGACATGTTGTAATGTTGAAAGCATCGTTAATTCCCTTCATTGTTAATACTGCCCTGTTCTATTTTGGCTGCTTCTTTTTCTCTTTGAGCAGTCTCTCGTTCAGCAAATATTTCTATAACTTTAGCTTCAAACCGTGCCGTCTCCTGCACTGATCGCTCAAGCGTTTCATTCATTAATGCTGTGCGCTCTTGAGATGCACTCCATGTGGAATAACTAATAAGAACTACAATGCCAAAGGTAATTGCCACTATTATATTTACGACCTTGCCTGTCATGGCTTCTCCTTGATTTCTGAGAACATATTACCCTACAAATAGAATCTTGTCAATATCTTTATTGTATCATGTGTTAAATACATTATTTATAGTGATTCACGATATGATTCACATTAAGACCCTTTAGTATCAAGTATAATGGCGTAATCTTATCTAAAATAGTGGTTTATTATGGCTTTTCTTAACGACGCAGCAGCATTTGCACGCAACAATCTATTGGGCTTTAGCTCTGTAGATGACTTACTTGACGAGGTTAACTTAAATAACATCACTCCAGGCGGGTTCGACTTAAATGAAAGATTACTCCGAAAAGCCGCCTTTACAGGTGATGTAAAATCTAACTATGCCTTAGCGAGCTTCCTGATCCATGCGGACGTGGACTTCGCCTCCCCTGCTGATAAGCATTCTTTTACCCACAGAAAACAAGATCTTCTTATCGAGGCGCATGGCATTATTAACCAGTTAAAATCACTTGCTCCACTCTCTGACAGTATCCTTAAGTTAGAAGATCTATGTAGAATAGAGTATTTAGCCAATTTATCACGCTTAGATAGTGAAATAATTTCTTCTGACGTTATTGAAAGAGGTCTTGAAGATGCAGCAGAAAAACGTAGCGCATGGATAGGGGATGAGTCTGCATTTGAAGTGACGCAACATGCTAATGCTGTATACAGTTTGCCTTCCCTTGATAAAGTCACGTCAAGAATCGCGGCTAACTCCGTTTATTTAGGATACCTTGCTCTTGACATAAGCGGTGAAAACAGATCGAAGGCTATTGAGAGGCTGCTCGCTAAAAATGAAAATTCTTATGATACAAAAAACGGAAAAGGGATCTTAAGCAAATTAGCTGCAATGGATCTTGCGAACAATACACATTACGTTTCTAAAAAATTAGAAAACGCGTATTACGCTGGCTTTATTAAGGAGGTCTCAGTATCACCGGAAGCCCTGTCGCGTGCACTTGAGACTCGAGTTAGGCAATCTAATCTATCAGCAGTGAGTTACGCCACACTATTTTTATCTGGCAGTTTTCCCGATGACGGTCATTATGAAACAGATGTAAGTCGCATCGATCTGGATAAGGCGGCGTCTATTTTAGATTCGACTAACTTCATTAGGGAGAACAAGGAACTATTGGACACTGATATTAACAGTATCTCAGGCGCTCAAGCGAGTGAGCATAAACTCATCTCTCTTTATTATCAGGTTAAAATAGCCAAGCGCCTTGCAAATGATAAAAAGTTAGGTTCGCCATCCCCTATGCCTGCTTATATTATTAAAGCAGTAGCCGCGATGGCTTCTCTTGATTACGAAGGTAACACTGAAGCCAATCGCCATGATGGACGGGTGGAGAAGTCAGCCAGGTTAACCGCTGTTAATTTTTATAATAAAGGCTATTTGACTCTCAATGACTTAAACTTAAATGATGTAGGTCAATGGCTGTCAAACAATCAATACCCTCACTCAGACAAGCTTAAAATGGCAGCTGCCTCTGCGTTATTAAAAGACACCTTGAATAACGATCCAGAGGGCGCTATCGACTTACTGGAATCTGTTACCAATGAAGATGCCACCTTAAAACAGCTGGCTTTATTTGAATTAGGTAGGCTAAACGAAGAAGGTGTTGGTGTAAGCAGAAACCTAAAATCAGCGCTTAGCTATTATAGGGAGTCTGCTAACTTGGGATTGAAAGAGGCACAACCCCATGTTGAAAGGATGATTAACGCAACCGCTTCACCCTCTTATCAAACCAGATATGAGATTGATGGCATGGACTCCATCACGAGCACAGTTGCCAATTACCGCACTAATAAAGGTAGTGCAAATCCGATAGCCAGTCCTACTTAGAAGCGATGGATTGCAACCCCCTAAAATGTTCATATGTTTTCTTTAGGTGCAAATAGATATAGCCTTCTTTATCTTCACGGTAAGCCTTGCCCATCTGTACAATCTCTTTTAAAGAGGGCTTACCCACGACAATAGTGGCAAAAGCCCCCATTGCTTCCATCGGCTCACTTTTATATAGATAAACCCCAGGCACGGTAAATTTAACCTTCATATCCTTATTAATTAGTGACGTCCAACTTTCAGAACCTTCTGGCACAATAACGGAGGTCGTTGTCTGGCCAGACATGTTTTTCCATGAAATAACATCATCAATACCGATATTGATAATATCAGGAATAAATCCCACTCCCCGACCACCTACGGTATGCGTCGTAAACTTACCTTCAGTTTCGGCTATTTCCTCTACCGTAAGCGGATCTTTTTTCTGAGCGAGCGCCCCTTCAATTAATTCTCTTTCAGAGTGTGTCATGGCTACTTTAGGTTTATCCACCAGCTCATCAATCGGCTTTAGCTCACGAGCCTCATCGCCACAAGCAGTGAGAAGTGTCATTAATAATAGCGAAGGTAATAGTATACGTTTCATGCGTTAATCCCTGACGGGTCTCTATAGTAAGTCGTTCGGGCGACGTGAAAATCCTCTTAGCCCTCAATAATGCATTATCATAACATTTTTGTATTATATGTCAATCTCACAGCTTTTAACTTGACATGTTAATCATTTATTGGTAACATGTTCTCATCAACTCAACATTAACTCTTAGGAACTACACTTGAAATCAACTGCTAACTTATTAACACTAACCGCCTCACTCTTATTAACAGCATCTGTATCTGTAATAGCATCCGATCTTACATCGACTGAGCTACCTGCCTCTGTTGTTGCGGGAACACATGTTGGTGACAGTATTCATGCCAGCATGGATGATGATGACTTACTTAAAGCGTTTAATTTCTTAAATCGTGACGTGGTTATTGGTCGTGTCGTTGAATGGCATAACCTCAATACATCTACTCATTTTAGCTTGACCGCCTCTGAGAAGTACAGTGAAAACCTGCTTTCCTGTGTGAAATACAAGGTTGAAACAAAACATATGAATGGAACGGAAAACGTAATCTTATCAGCGTGCAAAAATTATGATGGCGAGTGGGTAACGACCAAATTACCAATCGCCAGCGATTCTATTTAAAGACAAACAGCAGATCCAAAAGGCACCCGCATTTTGTAGGTGTCTTTCTTGTTAATGGAGTAAGTGATGCCACCAAAATTCAAACTAATGGTCCAAGATGTCGATGTATTAGATCCTCGCATGAAGGATGTAAGATGCAAATTCTGGACGGATGCTTACAGCGAGGGTCGAGAAGGCACAATCTGCAGCATCACTATCCAAGATCCCCCTCAATTCCACTTATCCGCCTTTATGTCTTTCAGAAATGTGCATTTAATGGAAGGTGATGTGACAGCCCATACTGGAAAGCAGCAGCCTGTTCCAGACAATGTATTGCTTGAGTGTGAATTAAAAGATGGCAGTAAGTCCATTAAGCCGGCTCAAGACTTTGACTGGAAAACTAATCATGTAGTCAGCTATCAAGTTCAAGCACAGCAACCTGAGTCTCATGGTCATCGATGTTACTGTCCAGAGTGCAGAAGATAACACTATGATGTCAGCTTTAGAGCAGCTACAATCTGATCTTGGGTCGCGTTACTCTAAAAATGCGCATAATAAAGTTATAATGCACATAAATAATGCTTATGCCGCACTTGACTTGCTTAAGGAGGCTGATGAAGAAAGTAAAGCCCATTATATTCGCTCAATAATAGCCTCACTTGAGGATCTTAAGGCGTTTTTTATTCGTCGACTTGAAGATGATTATATTGAGGCTAAAGTTTACAATATGGATCAGTCTATTATGGCAAACTTATTAGAAATTGCCTTTATTGAGGGCCTTCAGTGCCATCCCTTACTTAAGATCAGGATGGCTTCATGAAAGGGCTTTTTAAACAGCTTCGTTGTGACTTTCTAAAGGCTTACCCTATCGATGAAGATCAAGGCTTTATCGGCATCGATGAAGATCAACGCTTTATCGGTTACACGCCCGATGGTAAGGATCACATTTATTTATCCAATATTTTATCATCATTAAATTTCTTATGCCTCCAGGAGGATGGCTCACCTGAAGAGATGAATTTAAATACACTGGTTTCGGCGGGATCTGTACTCTCCTCTTTTAAATTGTTTACGCACTTTTATCAGGATGCGATTGATCAGCACTATACCTTTCAATCATCACTCACTATTCCCTCATTAGTGAATACCAGTATTGTGTCAGATTTGTTTGAACTTCATAAGGTAGAGCAACTCCAATCCCTACCAAGCTTCTCCGAATTAAAATTACGGCAAAAGAGACATAGCTTTCATGTTAAAGATGTTACGGGTAACGCGCTATGAGTGAGTTAAGGGAAGCTTTTAATACTGCTTACCCTTGGGTTGTTAATAGTTCACATGGCGATGTGAAATTACACAATATTTTACTTGAAATATTGGAGTCCATTAATGTTCTGGAAAATGATGAAGGAACCGCGTTTAAATCCGTCTCGCTCATCGATTTAAAGGGTTCGCTTCAAGCAGCAGAAACGTATCTCAACAAACGTCTCGATGAACTATATACCTATGTACGAACAGACTTTGGCAACAATGATTACACCAATGCTAAGATCATGCCCTATCTTTTTGAGGTGCTAAGACTTGAAAAACTAATACAGTCTAAGCCCTTTAAACAACTACAGGAAACTAAAATTGAATGCCAATACAAATAAAAACCCTTTTATTCACAAAGATGAAGAAAAAAGCGCTATTGAGCACCAGATAGAACACTCTGTTTATGCCGTAAAGCTGGCTTTGTTTAGTTCAGTTGTTATTGCGGGAGCCTTCTTTTTCTATGTTGTATTTTTTAAATGACCGCTAAGTAGTTACAGGCTTTATTTTATATTGCTAAACAAGAGCGTTACGAGCTATTGGCCACCAATATATTTTTAGATTGGCAGTCCAATGAAATGGATCTATTAGGGATTAGAAAAAGTGGCTTTATTGACGAAGTTGAAATCAAGCTGACTAAAGCTGATTTTAAAGCAGACTTCAAAAAAACGATGCGTATCGAGACGGGCATTGAAACTAACAATGGCTTTACCTACCCAACCTATGGCGAGCGATTAAAACATGAAGCCCTTATTGAGGGCGTACCCCATTGCAATTACTTCTCTTTTTTGATGCCTGAAAAATTAGCTGACAGTTGTGAGATCCCCGGTCATGCAGGCCTGTATGTTTATCGAGAAAATTCACGAACAGGTAAGGGGCGCGTGTTTGAAGTTAAATCTGCGCCCA
>ENA-ORXI01000359-ORXI01000359.1-sediment-metagenome-genome-assembly--contig:-NODE-359-length-37233-cov-9.278340_pt1 | contig 37233 bp, 37 predicted proteins | sample MGYA00237861_ERZ511468 | MGnify/ENA primary metagenome ERZ511468 (study PRJEB26299, sample SAMN06266213) | sediment metagenome | isolation source: Hudson Canyon methane seep mesocosm | place: USA:Hudson... | reverse complement strand
TTCCATTACTGCTGGTGATGTAAAGTTTTCACTCGCAATCATCTCAAGATGATCAGTTTGTCTTTCTAACTCATTCTTAATCATTCCAAAAATTTGCGCATCTGCTGTCGCCAAATTATCTTTTTTTATAAATTTTCTATTTTCATTCATGTTTTTTCCTTTTATATTACTTATTTATTATAAGTATCTTCTTGCCACTCTTGAATACCTTGTTCTTTCTCTTTATATCTTTTTGATAATGATATTCGATAGGCATCTGCTAACTTATCACATTGCAAAATATTTTTTATATTTTCTTGATTATTTTTTGCATTATATGCACATTGATTTATGTGTTCTATTGTCAATAAGGGATAATCTCTTGATATTAATTCTAAATAATTAGTTGCTTTAAGTTGTCCACTTTTTAAAACTCTCAAATAAAAACCTGTTTTAGATTCTTTTACTATAAGAGAAGTTAAATTTTTCACACCAATAACAGAAGAGATTTTCCAACATGGTTGTCTTGGTTGGGATACTTCAAAAACAACTTCTCCACATTTAAATTTATCACCTAAACATACTTCGGAATCATCTAAATCAGCAATAGCTAAATTTTCACCAAAAGCACAAGCAGGTAAATCTAGTCCATATTTTTCTTTAAAAAATGGATAATATTTTTGACTATATACACATACCGCTTTATCTACTCCTCCATGGTGTGATTTGTCACTTTGATTATCTCTCATAAATCCAAGTGTATCAACTAATAATTGATTATTATCTTCTATTAACTTTTTTTTATATGATGTTTTATAAGGTTTTCGTTTACCATCATTAACCTCATCTTCTTTACCACAAAAAACGTAATTAATCTTTGTTTTTATTTTCATCTATACTCCTTTTAATGACAAATTCAATCTTTGAAAACCGTCATCAATTTCATTTTTAGAAATCGTAAGTGGGGGAAGAAACCTTAATATATTCTTTCCCGATTTTAATACAATTACACCTACATCTAATGCCTCAGCAATTATATCTTTTAGTTTATTTTCATTTTTGAGTCTTAAACCTTGCATCAAACCTACTCCAACAATACTATCAAATATATCTCTATTGTTTTCGTATATTAGGTTAAGTGATTTACAAAAATAACTTATTGTTCTATCTAAATCACCTTTCTTTTTATGTGTTTCTAATATCTCACAAACTTTTAAACCTGCAACACAACTTAAATAGTTTCCTCCAAATGTACTACCATGATCGCCTTGCTCAAAAATATCTTTTTGTTTTGTCATCATAACTCCAATGGGAACACCACCCGCTATCCCCTTTGCTAAAGTAATAATATCAGGTTCAATTTTATAAAGATTAGATGCTAAAAATTCTCCTGTTCTATATACACCCGTTTGGACTTCATCTACAATTAGTAATATGTCTTTTTGTTTTAAAAAGGCTGATAATACTTGTATCTCTTCAACTTTAAATTGACATATTCCTCCCTCACCTTGAATTAGTTCAATCATTACAGCAACTGTCTCTTCATCAATACTTGAGTAAAGACTTTCAATATTTTTATCAAATGAAAATCCCTTGGGGTATGGAGAAAAATCTTTTTTATGAATACTTTGCTGTCCTGTAGCTTTTGCAGTTGCTATCGTTCTTCCATGAAATGAGTTTTCTAATGTAATTACCTTGTAACGTTTTCCATTATATTTTTGTTGACCATATTTCCTTGCAATTTTAATTGCAGCTTCATTAGCTTCTGCTCCACTATTAGCAAAAAAACACTGCATATTAAGTCCACTTAAATTCATAATTTTTTCTGCTAATAAAGCTTGAGGCTCAATCACAAATAGATTGGAAATATGTGTAATTTTTTCTACTTGTTCACTTATTACAGTTGATACAGCTTTATTTCCATGTCCAACAGATACAACTCCAATTCCACTTGAAAAATCTATATATTTTTTATTATTTTGATCCCAAAGTGTTGCGTTATTCCCTTTTATAAAATTAGTATAATTTCGTTTATACGTATTTAGTACATATTTTTTATCAAGTTGTTCTAAATTCATGTATAGTATCTCCAACTTTAATATCACCACTTTCGATAACTTTTGCACGTAAACCAGACTTATGAATCATTTTGTTTAAAAACTCTTCTCCTAATTCTTCGGATAACATTTGGCAAGGTTCACACAGTCTCATCCCTACTAAAACTACACCATTAATTTTGAACTTTTTCCCTACTAAATAATTTAATTTTATTCCTTTGGTTACTAAATTTCGCCTAAATAGTTTATTATTATAATTTAAATTTGTAAGTCTATTAAAAGAATCAATTTCTTCTTGTTCTATTAATGTAACATGAAAATCATTTTTCTCTTTTAATTTCTGAGAAAAGCTTCCTACTTCATTAAAATATCTATCCCCTACAATTCCTTTATTTTTAATAATCTGGGCTTCCTCTATCTGAAATAAAGATTCTTTAGCATTATTAGCGATTAAAATATCGATTATTTTCCCCATCATGGATTTCCTTTTGCGATTTTTAAAAGTATACATCGAATATTTTGGAATACCAATAGATAATAAATACAATTACATGTACAATATGTACATCTATGTTGAAGTTAATAATAGAGTAGAAAGTTAGATTTAATTATTTTGATATAATACTCCTAATAAAATAGGACAGGTGAAAATATGAATACACAAGAGTTAATGAATACCGCACTTAAAGTTGCAAAACTAGATGTTATGCCTTATGATACAGATATTATAGTTGAGGGTACAAATATTAAAAAAGTGATTATTGGTATAGATATGGAAACTCCTGAATTATTACTGGCTAGGGAGCTAGGATATGATTGTGTAATAAGTCATCATCCAAAAGCAGATTCTTGTATAGTTGATTTCTCAAAAGTTATGAATGTACAAATCCATAGAATGGTAAAAGCAGGAGTACCTATAAATAAAGCTCAAAAAGCTTTGAAGAAAAAGCAAGCTAGTGTTGAGTTAGCACAACATGCATCAAACTATGATCGTGTAAGTTCAGCTGCTCGACTTTTGAAGATGCCTTATTTAAACATACATATCCCAGCTGATTTTATAACTGAAGAGATAGTTCAAACTAGACTTGACAAAGCTTTTAACGATAAACCAAAAACAAAACTAAAAGATATTATAAACGAACTAAATTCATGGGAATATTATAAAGGCAAAATTGCACAATCAGTTATAAGAGTTGGTTCAAATGATGATTATGCAGGGAAAATAGAAGTACTTATGGCAGGTGGAACAAATGGTGGAATAGATGTAATTAAATCATATTTTGAAGCAGGTGTAGGAACTATTATAGCGATGCATATACCTGAAGATGTTAAAAAAGCAGTCATAGAACAAAATATAGGAAACATCATAATAGCACCTCATATGCCTAGTGATAGTATTGGACTATTAGAGATAGGAAAAGCATGGAAAGAAAAAGGTGTAGAGGTTACATATATGTCAGGAATCATAGAATAATTTCTATGAATTCCTATTACCTATAAGAAAATTAATACTACGTATCATCCTTAATTAACTTAAGTGCTAAATCTGCACCTGGATAATCTGCTGTAAAATATATAACACCTATAAACGATAGTACAGTAAGCACATAAAGAATTGAATAAAAAACTATATTTTTTGTTTCCATATTACGAAGTGGATTATGATAATGTTTTCTTCTATTTACAATTTCAAAAAACAACTCAATACCACCGATAACTATAACAATCATTAAAACCCATATCTCAAATAGATACACTAAATAAGCAGCTCCTAATATACCTAGAACTAAAATAACAATACCAAAAATACTGTTAATGGAAAAAGCAATAGATTTTATCACCCTACCCCCATCTAATGGATTTATGGGCACTAGATTAAATAAGTTTAATAATGCCATAAATGAAGCCAAACCAATCGCTAAACTAGATTCGAAAACTACACCATAAAATAAAAACGGCAAAAGTAGTGCCAATCCATACCAAGGTCCCATCAAAGAAACATATACTTCTTGTGTTCTTGTACTAAACCTTTCACTTGGTACTGCAGCTCCTCCAAAAAATGGTATAAGATAGATACCTTTAGTTTTGATACCACATTTTTTCATACCCGTGATATGACCATATTCATGAAATACAATAGCCCCCAATAATATAACCGCAAACTCCCAAGTAAATAAATAAGAATAAGCAAGCATAGAACCAGATGCAAGAGCTACTTTAATCACTTTTGCTGATTTGAAAAACTTCAATAAAATAGGTGATATTTTAATTAAGAAGGCTATTAAGCCGATATTTTTAAACATAAATTTTTTTCCTTTAATTTCGTATTATACAATCTAGTTTATACTATAGAGATTATCTGCTATAATGCGTCAATTAATTATAAAGGCAAGAATATGGCATTACAAAAATGGGAAGTATTTCAAAACCAAGCAACAGAATTTTTAAACGATAATTTTGATATCAACTTCGCAATGGAAGGCGGGTTTGATGCAACAACATCAGAGATAACAGCAAGAAATATAGATCAAGTTTTAACAACTATAGAAGCAAAATTTTGTCCAGCACAAGCAGGACAAATAATATTATTAAATGATGGTAATAAATTTACATTTTCTGAAAAAAGTAAAAACAATTCAAATTCATTTACTCAAGAGATAATAGACTATTTAAATGATAACTATGAATCATTTCAAGGAACTAATTCAGCAACCATCCCTATTACTAATATTAGTTATAGTACATTATTTAAATGGGTAAAAAAAGTTTATAGTGACAAAAATGTTGAATGGATGATAGCTTCTAAAGAATTTTGTAATTTAACTACAGACGATACACTATTTGTTCCATTAAATGAAATAGAAAACTACTTTGATATTAGTATTACATTTAGAAGAAAAAAAACTGGTAACGATCATATCCCAGGTAAAGACTTATTAGATTTTCAAGAAGAGATGGATTTAGTAAATCCAAACTATCAAATCAAAAGAACAAATAATAGATACTTAATGACTTTGAATTCTAAAGTAACTAACTTTAATATCGGTACTAAATATTTATTAAGTATGACAAATAAAGAGTGTCAATATTACATAAAGAAAAAAGATATGAATACTAATCCTAACGTTGTTTTTCAACTTAATTTAAAAGACAATATGGAGTTTCAAGCTGAGCGTTTTAAAAAAGATTATAATTTATAATTTTTAGATACTTAGTATACTATTAGTAAGTATTGCATAAAATGTATATCTGCTATATAATAAAAGAGATAAAGTTGATTAAGAAATTCTTGTTTCCTATTAAAGAAGGTCAAATAAAGAAATAATTTATTATCGTAATAAGGTGAAATAATGTACAAAGAAAATATTTTTCTAAGAATTATTACATATGGACCATTAATATTTGTTCCTCTTGTTGTAGGAATAATATTAACTGTATTTATACAGTCTTATAATGAGAATTTCAAAGTTAACTTACTAAAAATAGAACAAGAATTGTTTAATATCGAAAAAAAGTCAGTTGAAAAAAAAGTAATGGATATAGCAAATCTTATTTCATACAAAAAATCTATTACTGAAACAAATCTACAAAATCGCATTAAAAATAGAGTACAAAGAGCTATCCTTCAAGCTGAAAACATTTATCAACAAAATTATAAGTCTAAATCAGAAATTGAAATAAAAAAAATCATTAAGAATGCATTACGACCACTCCAATGGAATAATGGAGAAAGTTTTATCTGGATAGTTGATTTTAATGGTATTTTTAATCTAGCACCAAACTACCTAAGACATTTAGAAGGTACTTCTATTCTCAATCTACAAGATGTAATGGGTAGATATATAATTAAAGAAGAGATCGAGATATGTAAATCACAAAACAAAAGTGGATTTTTGTGGGATACATTTACTAAACCTGGTGATCTTACAAAAAAACAGTTTGAACAAATAGCTTATGTACAGTCTTTTGGTCATTTTGATTGGTATTTTGGAAGTGGTGAGTATATAGATACGGCAACAAAAAAGACTAATACAGAATTAATTAAAGCAATACAAGAGATTGATGAAGTTAATACAAAAGAAAACTACATATTTTTAATTAACTCACATGGAGACGTACTCATAAATAAATCATCTCCAGAAATCATTAACAAAAATATTTCAGATATAGATAATCAGTTTGCTTCTGATGTAATTAAAAAGATTCTTACAACATTACTACACGATGATGTTAGTTTTTTGACATATGAGTGGATAAATATACATACAAATCAAGTAGAGATGAAACACTCATATATTAGAAAAATTCCGAATACAGACTGGATTATAGGTAGTGGTTTTTTCTTATCAGATATTCATAATAAATTATCACAAGAAACAGTAAATATGAATAAAGTTTTTTCTGAAGAATCAAAAAAAATACTCTATCTTGCAATATTAATTATGGCACTATCTTTACTTATGTCATATTATCTATCAAGAAAATTAAAACAGAGTTTTAGTAGATATGAAAAACAAATAAGTAGAAAAAATAACCAGTTACTTGCACTTAACAATACACTAGAAGAAAAAGTACAAAAAAGAACAATTGAACTTGAGCAAATGAAAAATGATTTTGAAAAACTTGCAACTACTGATACCCTAACTCAAATTAACAATAGATATTCATTAATGAATCTTTTAAGCTCAGAGATTAACAGAGCACACAGATATTCTAGTCCATTATCATTAATTATGTATGACATAGATTTTTTTAAAAAAGTAAATGATACATATGGTCATGATATAGGGGATACGGTCTTACTATCTTTATCTAACATAGTGAAAAAAAATTTAAGAACAATTGATATCGTAGGCCGTTATGGGGGAGAAGAAATTTTAATTGTATTACCTAATACTAGTCTTGATGATGCAAAAAAATTTGCAAACAGAATAAGAAAAGAAGTTGAAGATTATTCATTTGACACAGTTGGTTCTATTACAATTAGCCTTGGTTTAGCTGAAATTAAAGAAGGAGAAACAGTTGATGAACTATTTAAAAGAGTTGATGAACTCATGTATGTTTCTAAAAATAATGGGCGTAATCAGGTGAGTTTTTAGTTCAAAACTTTTTTATATTCAAAACAAAAATACCGAGCATTATGCCTACATTCCAAATCAAAAACAATGATATAAATCAACTATTATTTCTAATAAAATGTTATCTTTTAAAACGTTAATTTACACACAATTCTGATATATAATTAATAGAAACTAATGTATAATATTCAGAAAGGATTAATGATGAAAAAATTATTTACAATTATATTTCTTACAATAATTATTACAGGACAATCGATATTTGCATCTAACTTACCAGTTAAAAACCAAGATGTATCTCCCGAACAATTATTATCACAAAATAAAGAAATTACGAAACTAGTAGCCGAACAACTATCAAAGGACTTACCACAAACAATTGATAAATTTACTAAATTTACAAAAATTATTGCATCTGATACAACACTTATGTATACATTTGAGATTGATACAGGTAAAAAAAGTGATAAAGAAGTGATAAATGAAGATAAATCAAGAATGAGAGAAGCAGTAGCTTATGGTATTTGTCGTTCTTCAAAAAGATTTATGGATGCACAGATCACTATTAGTTATGAATATGTTAGTTCTAAATCTAAAATAAAATTATTTCAATTTGATATAGATAAATCAGATTGTTTAAAAATTATTAAGTAGTAGCTATGAAATTATTAAAACTATTATTGACTACAGCAAGTATTTTTAGTATTGCATTATTGTTTAGTGGATGTGAAGAAAAATCTAAAACAGATGTTGGTGAAGTTCATTGGGATAGAGATATGTGTGCTAGATGTGTTATGGTTGTAAGTGATAGACATAATACAGTACAAGTAAGAGATGTATCAACTGGTAAAAAATACATGTTTGATGATATAGGTTGTACCTTACAGTGGTTTAAAGATCAAAATATCCAATGGAAAGATACAGCAAAAATTTGGATAACAGATGTGGCTACAGGAAAATGGATAGATGCAAGAACAGCTTTTTATAATACAGAAAATATCACTCCTATGGGATATGGTTTTTCAGCCCATAAAGAGAAAAGTACAATACAAAAAGATCAAGAGATTATTGATTTTAATGAAGTTGTAAAAAGAGCAGTAAAATAAAATTATACTAGATAATGAAAACATGGAAATATCATAAATTCATTATCGGTTTTTTATCTTCAATCATCATTATTGGTTCTACGAATGGTGCAAGTTTAGATACAAAGTTCATTAGGGTCAATATAGGACTTGCATAAAAAAACTTTAATTTATTATTGTTATGCCAAATCTGATCAGCATATTGAAATACCTTATGCGATGTATCCCCAATATTATCTCCATTTATGTCAAAGCCTGCATATCTATCCCAATAATTATATTCTATAATATTAGTTTCTAAATAAGTCACATTTGCATTTTGCACAATATCCTCAATATTACCAAATATTTTATTATTAGTGATAGTATTATTTTTAATTGATATGTGAAAATGCAGAGCTTCTCCATTGTATGAGATTGTATTGTTTTTAATATACCTTTGCATCCCTAGTTCTTTATACTTAGTATCAAGATAAAGACCTTTTCCATTGTAACTAACAGTATTATTTTCAAACAATAGATTAGACCCACCTTTTATAACCAATCCAATTCCAGCAGCTCCTTTTGAACTAGTAATTCTATTATTTACTATATTGGTATCATGTATACCCATTGCAAGAATACTTACAGAATTGTATTTGTAAATATTATTTTGTAATAAGTTATTTTTACTCAAACTAAGATGCGTAGCAAACCTGTTATTTAAAAATGTATTATTTAAAAGCTTGTTATTATTAGCATAAGTTAATGTCACATCTCTTGATTTATCAATCGTATTATTATCTATGATATTATTATTGCTATACCATATTTTTAATGCATCACCTCGTAACCCTATTTCATTTTCTTGTGAAGTGATATAGTTATTTGATATAATTGAATTTTCAGTCATATACATTTTTAGACCATATAAACTATTTAATATCTTACAATTATCTATTTTTACATTCTTTACTTTTTCCATTAGAATTCCAGAATCCAATTGATCCATACGATTTCCACTATCAGTAATGATAAGGTTTTTTAGTGTTACATCTGAACTATTTATAGTTATTACAGTCCCAGTATTATTACCTTTAATAATAACATTTTTATCTATACCGATTATTGTTATAGGTTTATTAATTGTTATTTTGCCAAGAAAGATTCCAGTTGATAATTTTATTGTAGAATAAGCAGAGGCGTTATCTATTGCCTTTTGAAGAGTATTTGAATATAGAAATGAGTTAAAAATTAAAAAAATTAAAATTAGTTTTTTCATACTCATCTCTCTAGTAGGGTTTAATAAAATCTATGGATCTCTTCCATAATATTTGAAAACTCAATATCATCGCCTTTTTCTTTTAAAAATTCTGATAAATACTTTTCACTAGCATCTATACCCTCTTCTTTTTCTATTTTTAATAGTTCAGAATAAAGCTCTGCAATAATCTCTATTACATGTTTAGATGTAGTTTTTCTTGAAGCTTGATATCCTATTATTTCATCAGTAATTGGATCTTTTCTTATCTCAAATTCTGTAAATATCCAATAATATCGACCATCTTTTGCAAGGTTTTTAACAATAGCGTTTATATTATTACCTGATTTAATCGTCTGCCATAAAAGTTTAAATACAATTTTTGGCATATCAGGATGTCTTACTATATTGTGAGGACTACCTATTAACTCTTCTTTTGAATACCCACTAATTTCAATAAAATATTCATTACAATAAGTGATATTACCTTTGGCATCAGTTTCACTTATTATATATTTTTTAGAATCTAATGGTATCTCTTCATTTAACACTTCTATGTTAATTGCCATTTTAAATACTTCCATTTAAAAGTTTAATAAGCCCACCTGAAACTTCATCAAATTTAAATACTCTTTTACCGTTATGTCTTTTTGCAAACTTATCAGCATCTTCTCTATTTTCAATAACAACTAAATCATCTCCTGCAGGAGAAATTGCTCTACTTCCGTAGATATAAAAAGCTTCTCTTCCATTTATTGGTTTCATTGTTAAATAATCAGTCATGATAATATCTTTCATATCATTTTCACTTTTTACACCAACTTGATACCATTTACCCGGTCTTTTATAAAATTCTATTAAAGATTTAGGACTTGAAAAAAATACTTTTTTACCATTTTGTAGCTCTATTTTACCTGCCCATTTTGGACTTTTATAGATTTTAAAATTACGTATAAGACATGTTGTTTCAGGTGTATAGTCCATTACATAAGGAATTGATGCTTTTTCTGGCAATAAACTTCCAGAAAAACTAAATGTTGATGTAATAAATAGAGTTAAAATTAATTTTATCATTTGATACCTTTTTTATAATTTGTTATTAAACTAAATCTTTTCTTCTAAAGATTTGAAATCCTAAAAATGAAAATACTAAACCAAGAGAGATTGGATATGCCATTGAAACAAATACAAATGTTGTTTGTTTCATAGAATCTAAAATATAATATGCAACTGGTCCCATAACAGTCAATTCTGGGTCAAATAATGAGATAGCTGCAACTCTAAATATTTCCATTGGATTAACCATTGCTATAAATATTATCAGTTCTGTACTCATTCTTTGACTCATCATCAATGAGATAAGTGCAATATCTATAAATGACAATAATACAATCCAAACAAAAAATGCAATTCCAAGTGCAACTTCACTTGATTTTACAAATGAAGAGATAAAAAAAGCTATACCTAAAAAAGCACTTGACATTGAAAATAATAGTCCAGTATAAAGAAAAAATATGTTCCAAGGGATACTTGCACCTTTAATTGTTCCATAAATTATAGCAATAATCATAGCCAATAATACAGGTAGATATACAGTAATAAATCTACCTATAATTTTACCCCAATAATATTGTTTTAAAGAGATTGGAAAAGAAAGCATATATTCTAATACATGGTTATCCCTATCTCCTGATATTGATCTAACAGTGGTTATAAGTATAAATATTGGTAAAATTACAATAGTTACTTGAATATACATAAGAAGTAACCGGCTTAATCCACTAAATCCCATTACTTGAGATTCTGTAACACCTGCAATGAAAAACAATGCAATTAAACCTCCAAAAACAAGTGAATAAACTAAAAACCATTTAGCTCTAATTGACTCTTTTAAATCTAAATAAGCGATCAAATATAAATTTTTCATCTAATATCCTAATATGTGTTTTCTAATTTTTGAATTTGCCATATGCATACCCCTACAAATAATTTTTTAAATAGTTTCATCTGATATAATTTTTCCTAATTCCATATATACTTGTCTATTAACAATCGTTTCAACTTCTTCAAGTCTATGTGTTACAAAAAGTAAAACTTTTTCATCTTCATTTTGTTTTAATAATCTATAAAAATCATCTCTTGCTTTTGGATCAAGATTTGCTGTTGGTTCATCATAAATTATAATATCACTCTTTTTAGCTAAACTAATAGCAATTAAAAGTTTCTGTTTCATCCCACCACTTAAAGCAAAAAATGATTTATTCATATTTTCGTTTATTGCAAGTTTCATCTCATTTGAATAGTGTTTTATCAACTCTTGATCAACATTTGCACTCACACTAATATATTGCATAAGTTCAGAAATACTTAATTTTATAGGAGGGGGAAGTTGAGGAACAAAACTTATATTCTCCAATACTTTCATTCTTTGTTTTATAGGGTCTAATCCATCGATAGATACAGATCCTTCATTTGGATGATAGTATCCTAAAATAGACCGTATTAGTGTAGTTTTTCCTGCACCATTTGCACCCATAAGTGCGATATAGTCATTTTTATTAAAGTCTATACTTACATTATCAAGGGATACGTGTGATCCAAACTTTTTTGTTAAATTATTTACTTTTATCATTCTATTAAACCAGGCCTTTAATTCTAAAATTCATCTCTAATGCATCGTTATGACATACATCAATACATCTTCCACACAATGTACAATCTGCACCAGTAATAAACTCTCTTTTAATATCTTTTTCTTCTCTTTGTTTATCGTATTTAGCTTTAGTAATTTCTAATACTTGATTTTCAAAACAAACATCATGACATACCATACAGCTGTCACAATTATCATTCCATTCTACTCTTAATGCAGATACTTTTCCAACATAACCATAAGTAGTTCCCACAGGACAAATATATTTACACCAAGCACGTCTAGAAAAGAAAACCTCTATAGCAAATACAACAGCAACCCAGATAAGAGCTACACTCCATCCATAAGTTACCATTCTACTTAAAATTCCTACTACATTAAAAGTTTCAAATACTAAATAACCACTAGTAAATGATAAAGCTAAAAATGTAAACCAGAAAATATGTCGAACTCTATGATCAAAATTTCTACTTTTAATGATCTTTTTTGACACTAATGTATTATGCCATTTTTCACCGATTTCACTTAATATTCCATATGGACATACCCATGAACAATATGATCTTCCGCCCATAATTAAATATACAATTAGAATTGTACTTGTTCCTATTATCATATTAATAGGAAGATGATATGTTGACAAAAATACTTGAATAGTCATAAAAGGATCAATCATATGAAACCCTAAAAATCGTGATCCACTTAAAGTTCCCTCTAACATTTGTAAATCTATAAAAAATGACAAGAAAAAGAAAAGATTAATTGCGATTACTAAAATCCATCTTTTCATTCTATAACTAAATTTAGACTTCCCTTCTTTTGTCGTATCAAAAAATGTTGATAAAAAGGTTGTATTTTTTATTGTACTTCTTTTATTATACTTATCCATAAAACTCCATCCAAATTACTAATTATTTAAAGCCTCTGCTCGTGCAGGAAATTCACTTATTTCTTTTGCAAATTCTTTTAGTTCATCTCTATCAGTAGAGATTAAAAGACCTCGCATAACAATATTTTCTTTTCTACCTTCTTGAAACTCAATTAAACTTTTCAAAATTTGTTCTTCAGTTTGACCATAAAGTTTTGGTCCCATCATAGCTCTACCATTTTGATAACCAGAACCATTTGCTCCATGACAAGAAGCACATTTACTTTTATACTTTTGACTCACTTTAAAAGTACCTATATTTCCAGCTTTTTCTCGAAGGGTACTTAATTCATCCTCACCCTTGTCTTTTTTTACCTCATTTTGTTTTGAAATATTCGAAGCATTATCAAAGTCTTTTATTACTTTTCCATGTTCCCCACCATGATAGGCTCCACCTTTAGAAAGTGTAAAAAATGCTAATGAAAGTACTACAAGTGTTGCAATACCAGCAATAATATTTTTCATTATTTATTCCTCAACTCGTCAACTTTTTTATTAAACTCATAAATCTCTTCAGCAATTGTTCTAATCTCTTCATTTTTCATCTTTTTTATTAAATCAGTCATCAAAGGATTTGAAGCTTTTCCTGTTTTAAAATCCATAATTTTTCCATAAATAAAATCAGCATCTTTATTTCTTAATGATGGTCCAATAACTCCATTAGCATAATCATCATGACAAGCTGAACACTTTAATTTAAATGTACGACTTAGTTTTTTAGCAATTAAAGAAACCTGAACTTTTTCATAAGGACTTCTAATGTGCATATTTGCATCAAGTACAGTCCGTGGTTTAACACGTATAGATCTATCCTTATTTGCAGGTTGAGAATGTGGATCATATTCGCTTTTTACATTATAATCATAATAATATGCTTTACCATCTTTAGTTTGTAATTTTGTTTTCTCTTTCTCTTCAACTTTGATCTCACGAGAATTTGTATTTTGTACAACTTCAATACTCTGTGTTTTTGCAGTTGCCACAGGGATTACTTCTTCTTTTTTATTTTGTTCTTTATCATCACAACCTGTTAATATAAACATAAAAACAAGAGGTAATGTAAAAAATGTATTCTTTAAACTCATATTCTAACTCCTTTAATATAATAATCTTCAAAAGACAATCGAGACTGAACAACAATTGATGCTTGTTCAGTGGGACATACTTCTTCACATACTCCACAACCTGTACATCCATCATAAATTTCAGGTCGAATTGTACCAACAGCAGTTTTTACCATCGCAATAGCACTTAGTGGATTTGGCATTGGACACATATCTGCACATAAAGTACAAGGTTTCCCCTCGTACCCTTCAAAACTTTCAAGTACTTTTTGTTCATTTTGGGTTAAATTTGTCTGTTTTGATAAAAAGTCTTTCATTTTTTGATCGTAACCAGCAGGAACAGGTTCTTTTCTTACAGCTAAACAAGTTCTTTTATGTTCTAAAACTGCAACACCCATTTTAATATCAGTTGCTTTTTCTGTATGATGATCTAACGCACCACTTGGACATGCTAATACACATGGTACTGCTTCACATGCATAACATCCTCTTACAGATGGGTCAATATATGGTGTTCCTGCACCATGACCTTTTCCTAAGTCTGCCAACTCTATAGAATGATACGGACATACTTGAAGACATTGCCCACACTTAATACAAAGGGCTAAAAATTCTTTTTCTGATACCGCACCAGGAGGTCTTAGTCTATTTTCAGCTTTTAGTACATATGGACTAAATAGCATTCCCCCTCCAGCTGCAAGTGCCAACATTCCCAAAGTTGAATACTTAATAAAATTTCTTCTTTCAGTTTTTACCTTTGCCATAGTTATCCTTTTATCTCTACTTGAGGTTCTTTATCTTCCATCAAAAAAACAGGTTTTGAAAATGGTGCTAATTTTGCTAAAAAATTCAACAATGAAATAACAGGACTTCCGTAGAAAAACTTTACCTCTGCGTTATAAACCCAAAGTTGATCAGCATACTGATACACTTCATGAGGTGTATCGCCAACTCCATTTTTATCTACATCAAATCCAATATAATTGTCCCAGAAATTTCCAACAATATTATTTGCGTTTGTTTTACTTCCTCGAGTATCACTTACTATATCTTCAATATTACCCATGATAGTATTTTCTTTAATAACATTATTTTCACTTCTAGAATGAAAATGTAAAGCCTCTGAATTATATAAAATTTTATTATTTGTAATCCAATTATGTGTATCTGGTTCATAAGGGGATCTATCTATATACAATCCTTGAGCACAATATATAATGGTATTATCTTCAATAATAAAGTTTGATACATCTTTAAGCCCTATTCCCATACCAGTAGCTCCTAAAGAACTTTGTATAACATTTCCAGTTACTGTAGTATCTTGAGAGTACATAAAAAATATACCTACTGAATTATATTTATAATTATTATTTCGTACAAGATTTTTACCGGCATACATAAAATGCAAAGAATATCTTCCATATTCTCCATAATTATCTTCAATAGTATTTCCATGTGAATACCAAATAACCATATCTCTTGATTTAATTAATGAGTTATTTTTTACAATATTATCATTACTATACCAAAGACGTAATCCATCACCACGTAAACCTAAATCTAAATCTTTTGAAGTGATTTTATTATTTGAAATAATAGAGTTACTCACTTGTTGAATATCAATACCGAATAAACATTTATCAATAGTACAATTACTTACTTCATTTTGTTTACCTTTAATTAAAGTAATTCCAGCATCTACTGTATGATGTTGACTTCCACTATTTATAACAGTTAAATTTTTTAGAGTTACAAATGAACCTGTTACTTTTATAACAGTTCCAGTTCCTTCTCCATCAATTATTACACCCTCTTCTGTACCTATAATAGTTATAGGTTTATTTATTACGATACTTCCTTTATAAACACCTGCAGATAATTTAATAATGGATCCAACAGGTGCTTTGTCAATTGCATCTTGAAGTAAATTTGCATTTACAGTTGTGAATAAAGAACAGTAAAAAGTAAATAATATAATTAAATTTTTAATCATTCCCTGACCTATTCCTAACACTTTAGTTTGTTTCATTCATAGCTTTTTGTTTTGAAAAGAATGCTAATAAACTTAATAAACTAATAGCAATTATAAGATAAAAACCAATAGTAGGATAAGAGTGAGTAACAAACTGAGCAATTTTACCATCACCAAAAACTGTGGGCATAAATGGCTTAATTTTAAATGCACCCCAGTTGTGAAGGTTATGTCCAAACCAGTATAACCAATATGCATAATCTGCTATAAATAAGATAGGAAGTGATGCAGGAACAAGCATCACGTAATTTAATATTTTTTTATTATAAAGTATAAAATAAACCATAGCTAAACTTAAAGCCAATAGTGCATATATACCGATTTCTCTCTCAATTTTACCACCAACCCACATAGGGTCCATTCCCACATAGTGATTTATTGTATTCATTTCATGAACTTCTCCACTATATCCATCAAAATGAAAATATACTGGAATCCCTTCTGGAAATGCTGCTTTTGGATAATTTGGAGCTTCTAAAGATACTGCCCAAATTGGAAGTGAACATGCACCTAATTCTGCTTCAGATTCGATCATTTTTTCTAAATCATTATGTGCATCTTTATCTGTTGTAACACTTTTGTATCTCCCTTGAGAGTAAAAATTCCAAACAGATTTTGTAAAAGATGATACCTCTTCACCTTTACCATCGTGAACTAAATTTAAAGTTCCATGAAAAGCTATCATTGGAAAAGTAAAAGAAAAAGTTAAAATTACTAACGCTAGTATCGCATAAATTTTAGCTTTAATAAAACTTGGGTGCATATGTATTCCTTATGTCTAATTGATATATTATATCCCAAACCATTGGGAAAAAGATGATGTATGTCAATATTAAGCAAAAAAGGAAAAGACGTTAGTCTTTTCCTTTTTTTTCTTTTATATTAATTTTCTATTTTAGAATAAGTTAGCATTTTCATCTGCCCATTTAAGATATTCGATAATATCTTTAACCTCATCTTTTGTCATTTCTTGGTTAGGCATTTTCATCTTAAAAAACTCAATCATACTTTTTACATATGGATCTTCATACATGCTTTCAGGATCAAGAATAAAATCAGTTACCCATTTTTCAGCATTTTCATGTCTTTCAAGTACACCAGTTAAATCTGGACCTGATGATACTTTACCAATAACGTGACAACCATTACAACCACCTTCAGCGAATGCAGACGCACCTCTTGCAGCAGAAGGACTTTGTTTAGTAGCAATCTTTTGTACTAATGTATCTTTTGCTCTAATTCCAACGTCAGCTGTTTTTACCATTAATTGCCAAATCATACCTTCGTGTAAAATAGCTTTTTCCATGTCACCTTTGGCAACAGCAGCATTCGCTTTTTTCTTTTCAGCAGGGATTTGACCATATTGATCAAAAGCATCAGTAACTAAAGCAGCAACTGAAGGATGTTTATCAAAACCATTCGCTTTTAAGAATGCAACAACACTTTGAATAACAGAATCAGTTGCAGCATTAACAGCTACAGTTTTGTCATATTCAGCCTTAAGTTGCTCTGGACTCATTGTTTTCATTTTCATTTTAGTTGCAGATACATATTTTTTATTAGGATCTTTAACCATCATATAACCCATCATCTCTAAGTGAAGTGCCGAACAAAATTCTGTACAGTAGTAAGGGAAAACACCCTCAACATCAGCTACGAATTCCATTGTTGTAGTTTCACCTGGTTCTAACGAAGCATGTTGATCAAATCCACCAATAGTAAATCCATGAGTTTCATCTTGTGCTCTTTCTAAGTTAGTCATGTGCATTGTTACTAAATCACCTTTGTTAACTGTAATTCTTTCAGGATTGATATGAGATCTTACAAAAGTTGCAAAAATTTCTACTTGTTCAGTACCATCAGCTCTTTTAGTTCTTACAACTCTTTCTTGACCTGCAAGTGTTTTACCTACATGAATTTCACCAGTTTTAGAGTTTGTACCCATTTTGTATCTTACATGTGGATGAAGCTTAGAAGCTCTAATACCAACTGCTTGATGTGGTTCACCTAAAGGTAAAGGCATATCTACAAGTAAATCCATAGTTTTACCAGAAATATCAATTAACTGATGATTTTGTGGATGTAAAGGACCAACATTTTGAAATCTATCAATTGCTAATTTATTTAAAGCAATAATATAATCTCCCTGAGGATCAGAAGTTTTACCTTCCATACCAGCAAGATGTCCAATGTTATAGTGAACATTTTCTTTATCTAAAACTTTTAAAGTTTTGTAGTTCCATTTTACAACTTGTGAATCAACATATAATGAAGTATAAACTTCTCCATCAACTGGTGAATATTGAGTATGCAATGGCCCAAGTCCTAATTCAGCTTGTCCATGTAAAGATTTTTTCATATCTAAAATTGGTATACCGTATGGATCTTTTCCAATATATTCTTTGTTCTCAATTTGTTTTTTAATTTTTCTAAAATCATAAACAGACGAGTGAGTATCTAGTTTTCCACAAATAATTAAATATCTTCCATCAGGAGAAACATCAACACCATGAGGTGATTTTGGTTCAGGGATTAAGAAAAGTGCATTATTTTTAACTGCAACTTCAATAGGAACAACATTATGTCCATTTATAACTTCTACATTTTTTGGATCTTTTGCAACTTCTGCAAGTTTTTTCCAGTTATATACATGTAAAAAATCCGTATCATTTCTACTCATACCAGCTTCATTTGGTGGATTACCTACTTCAATTCCACCTGTATACATCTCTGTATTAAATGAGTTAGTAAATCCCCAACCGTAACTTTCACCCTTACCAGCATCTGATAAATCTTGGTGATATGGAGGAAATTCAATAGTATATGATTCTTTAGGTTGAATTCGACCCTTATCATGATCAAATTTCCACATAGTAACACCACCTCTGTAAGATTCTTTATAATCTTCAATTGCGTGATATGTATGATCATAAGGTGCAGCATATTGTGATGCTTCTATAATATATTCAGAATTTGGAGTAAAAAATGCTCCACCGTGATTTGATTTAAATACAGGATTTGGAACTATTTGTTTTGTTTCAAAATCTCCTAAATCAATTACAGCAATTCTTGGATTAGCTTTATCGTTAATTGCTAACCATTTACCATCGTATTTACCATCTATTTCAGAAAGTGCCGGGTGATGAGTATCTCCCCAGTTTATTTCTTTTCCTCTAATATTACCTTGTCTAAGTACTTTTAATGAATCTTTATCATATCCATACCCTTGCCAAGGCTCTGGAGTAAATACTCCAATGTATTTTAAAATTCTCATAGATGGTACACCATAAACAATTACTTGTCCAGATTGACCACCTGATGAAAAGATTACATATTTATCTTTAACACCAGTAGGATTATAAGTTTTAGCGGCTCTTACAACATCTTGTTCACTCAAGCCTCTTTCTTTCATTACTTTTTGTAATGAGCTCTCTGCTGCACCAGCCACGGTTGCAGTGATAGCACCACCTAGTAATAAAGAGGTAATTTTTGTAAAATTCTTCATTTTCTCTCCTAAAATTATCTTTTGAATCACACGAAATTCAAATTCTATAAAATAGTATCATATTTGGATGAGAAATAATTTGACCTAGGGCAAATTATAAAAAGAAAAAGTTAATTTTTATCTTTAAGTTTATTTAAGTTTTCTAAATCGATTTTAAGTTTTTTAAGTTTTATACTAGATATCATTAGTTCATCTAATGCTTCAATTATCGCATCTTCTTTTTCGGTTAATTCTATATTATCTAAAATATTTTCTGCATTATCTTCTATTTGGTCAATTGCTTTTATTGAGTTGTCTATTTTGATCATAAGAATGTCAAAATTATTAGATGTTTTTGATATATAAAATAAAAAGTAACTAAAAGCTATTAATAAAATTAAAAATAAACTATATTGAAGAATTTTATCCACACTTGATTGATTGTGGTAATGATTATGGTGTAATAAAATGAGTTTGTCTAATTCTGCAATTAATTTAAAATTCATTTTGTATATATTATTAACTGTTTTTTCTAAAACAACACTACTATAAGGAGTAATAACTTTACTTTGATATCGAAATGTTTGTACATCTAAATAAAACTTATTCCATAAAAGTATGATTTCTGCATTTTTATTTTCAATTAAAGGAGATTTGGCTTCATCTATAATAATCTCTTTTTTACTTAAATTATCTAGAAAATTTTTTATTGAAGCTTCTAATTGTTTTGTTGAAGAATTTTTGTTGTTATAAATAAAAAATATATTTTTTGATATCTCTTGTGTAAATGCTTTTTGACTATTGATTTCTTCTAATAAAACATTGTGTGATTTGTTATGATCACTAATATTTTTCGAAACTATGGCTAATATAAAACATAGTAGAAAGATGATAATTCCAGTTATTTTTAATTTTGCCATTTTATCTTTCCTTGTAGATTATTTCTAAATTATATTTATCTACTATTGATATTTTCCCTTGTATTATATCAATAATTGCATCTTTTTTTAATCTATTTAAAACTCGTGATAAAGTTGAGGGTTGGATATGTAACATAAGAGAAATATCATGTCTTTTTAATTTATTAAACATACGTAGATCAGAATCAATCATCATAGCAACTTTAGCAACTGAATCAAAAATAAACTCTCTATTAACTAATGATTCTAATTTATTCGATCTAGATATTATTTCACTCATGAATTCAGTAATTAAAACATTTTGATTTAAAAAGTATTTTTTAAATAAGATATAGTCTATACTTAGAACTTTAGAATCTTCAGTAAATGAAATATTTGAAAAATTAAATAAATAATCTTCGTTTATATTAGAAACTTCAGAAACCATACTATTTTGTTCTATGTAAAATAGAAATATTTCATTATTATGTTTATCTATTTTATAGGATTTAGCTAATCCATCTAATAAAAAAAGTAATTTGATTGACTCGGTTTTTTCATAACACAATACACAATCTTTAGCATAATCATCGATGCTAGATATTTCACACAATAATTCAACTTGTTTGTCATCTAAAGATGAAAAAATTCTCATCTCTTTAACTGCATTCAAACTATCTATATGCACTATATTAATCCTTTAATTTTTACGTTATTGAAATAGAAAATAATTGTATCTTAATAATTAGTATGTGAAGTTATCATAAGTCAAGATATACTTTACGCTTCCTTTTTATATGGTAGAATATTATTATTGACAACTAAGTATATTAGTATTATAATATTCACTACTTGGAGCTAGTTATGAAATATATATTATCAATTTTACTTTTTTTATTTATTTCATTTTCTCAAGTGTTTGCAAATGATATTAATTTAACGATACAAGAAAAAGAATTCATTAAAAACAATCCTATTATCACAGTTGGTGCAGAAACAGATTGGCCACCTTTTGATTTTGTTGAAAATGGAAAATATACTGGTGTTGCTAAAGACTATTTAGATTTAATTGAGCAAAAAAGTGGTTTAAAATTTAAATATCATATGGATACATGGAATAATTTACTTACTAAAGCTAAAAATAAACAAATAGATATGTTACCTTGTTTAGCCAAAACACCTACACGTGAAAAATTCCTACTTTTTACTAATAAATATATAACAATTAGAGATTATCTAATTACACATAAAAACAACAATACTATAGATTCTATTGATAAAATAGATGGAAAAACAGTTGCTATAATAAAAGGATATGCACAAGAAGAAACTTTTTTAAAAAAGTACCCTAATGTTAAAATATATTATGTAAACACTTTTATAGAATCTCTTGATGCTGTTATTACAAAAAAAGCAGATTTTATTGTATCAAATATTGCAATTGTAAATTTTCACATAAAAAAACACAATCTAACTGAACTTGAACCACAATTTTATTTTGGAGCTGATGGAAGTGACCTGCACATGGCTGTTGGTCATCACAACAAAATATTACAAGGGATTATTACTAAAATATTAAATAATATTAGTATAGAAGAAAAAAATATTATTTATGAAAGATGGGTAAATAATGATAAAAACACCATCAATAATAGTTCAAAATTACAATTATCTAAACAAGAAGTAAACTTTATAAAAAAGAAAAAAGATATCTTTATAGCAAATGAATTTGATTGGGTACCTTTTGATTATTATGAAAATAATACTCCAAAAGGCTACATTATAGACTATGTAAAACTTATATCTCAAAAATTAGGGCTAAACCCAATTTTTATAACAGATAAATGGAGTAATTTAATAAATCAAACTAAAAAAGGCGATATTGATGTTCTGCCTGTAATCTCTTATAATAAAAAAAGAGAGGATTATCTGCTATTCTCTAAAACATATTCTAAACAAGAATTATCACTAGTTACAAGTAGTTCTAAGAATGATATTGTTCATGTAAAAGATTTAGATAATAAAAAAATTGGTATGATAAAAAACTGGAATATTACAAATATTTTAAAAAAAGACTATCCTAATATCAATGTAATTGAATTTGATTCTATAATAGATATTTTTGATGCTATTCAAAATAATTTTATTGATGCAACAATACAAAATAATATACTTGCAAACTATTTTATAAATAAAAATTACCATGGTATTTTAAAAACAACACTTCATATAAATTTGAAAAGTTTTAATCCAAATCTCTATATGGGTATACGTAAAGATTTACCTATGTTACATGGTCTTATAAATAAAGCAATTTTATCTATCTCAGATAAAGAATTAGAATTATTAGAAAACAAATGGATAAAACCGATTAATGATATTGAATTTACAGAGAAAGAAAAAGAGTTTATTGAATATACAACTATAAATGTTTCTACAGGAAGTGGTTGGGCACCTTTTACATTTGCTGATAATAACAAACTATATGGAATTAGTATTGATTTTTGGAAATATATAGAACAAAAGACAAACATTAAAAGTAATGTAGTAACAAATTATAAATTTTCTGATTCTCTTAATAATTTTAAAGAAAAAAAGACTGATATAGTTCTAGCTACTGCAAAAACTTTAGATAAAGAGAAACTTGGTATCTTTACAAATCAATATATGACAGCACCTATAGGAATTGCTACATTAAATGATAAACAATATATTTCTAATATAAAAGAGCTTGTAAATAAAAAAATTGCAGTGGGTGAAAATTATTCTGCACATAATTTATTAAAAACTAAATATCCAAATATTGAATTTGTTTTTGTAAAAGGTGTGAAAGAAGGATTAGAATATGTAAGTAATAATAAAGCATATGCTTATGTTGATATTATGCCTGTATTATCTTATAGTATTGAAAAATATAGTTTCACAAATATTAAAATATCAGGGCAAACAGGTGTTGACTTTAAATTGGTTTCTATGATTCGATCTGATTATCCTCTTTTAAAATCAATCATAGATAAAACATTAAGAAATATGAGTTATGAAGAAAAAAATAAGATTTTAGAAAAATGGTTAAAAGCAAAAATTGAAAAAGATTATGATTATTCATTATTTGGAAAAGTAATCCTTGGTTTTGTCATTATATTGCTTTTTGTACTTTACAAAAATAGACAACTTCAAACATATCAACATAAACTTGAAAAAGCTCAAGAAGAAACACAAAATTCTTTAGAGAATTTTAAAACTGTTATGAACCTCAATATTGCTGGTATTATCATAATTAAAAACAAAAAAATACTCTATGCAAATGATGAAATTATCAGAATACTTGGCTTTAATGATCAATCAAAACTATTAAATAAAAATATTAGTTTAGTGTTAGCATTAGATGATATTGAAAAAATTAATTCAAGTATTAAAGACACAAATGAATCATATGATTCAAAAGCAAAAAAGTCAAATGGTGATGTTATTCCAGTACTTATTAGAACTAATTCAATTGTATTTAAAAATACTAATTCCATTATTTTATCTATTGTTGATCTCTCTGAAATAAAAAATAAAGAACAGATAATATTAGAACAATCTAAAATGGCTAGTTTAGGAGAGATGATCGGAAACATTGCTCATCAGTGGAGACAGCCACTAAGTTATATATCTACCGCAGCCTCAGGTATGAAAGTACAAAAAGAATTTGGTCAATTAAGTGATGAGGAGTTTATTAAACTTGTAGATGGTATAACAGATACAACCATGTATTTATCGCAAACAATTGATGATTTTAGAGACTATATAAAAGGTGGAAAAGTCAAAAAAGAGTTCCAGATAAAAAGTTGTATTGATAGAGTCTTATCATTGATGGAGGGTACTTTTAAAAATCATTATATTACTGTTGAAACACAAATTGATAATACCACAATTACAGGATTTGAAAATGAATTAAATCAAGTACTTTTAAATCTACTTACAAACTCAAAAGATGCATTAAAAGATATAAATCAAAAAGATAGAAAGATATTTATTAACTCTTTTAAAGAAGATGAAAAGTTAGTAATTGAGGTTATTGATTCAGGTGGGGGAATTGAAGATGATATTATGAAAAGAGTTTTTGAACCATATTTTAGTACTAAAAATAACTCTCAAGGTACAGGACTTGGACTCTACATGACTCACAACATTATTACTAAAAGTATGAATGGGGAAATAAAAATAAAAAATCTCTCGTATAAAAAATATGATAAATGCACAATGTTTACGATTAAACTTCCTATTAAGTAAAGAAGGTATTAATAAATCGATCTATACAAGAGCAAATAAGCTAATGTATAAATCAAAAACAATAGTAAAGATACTATTTTGAGTTAGATTTTAACCACATATCTACCAACAACTTTTCCATCTAAGATTGTTTGGTAAGCTTCAGGTAAATCTTCTAATAAAATTTCATTTGTTATTTCACCTAATGAATCTATACTAAACTCATTTGCAAGTTTATTCCAAACTGCAATTTTTTTATCTATTTTACATTCTACAGAATCAATACCAATAAGTCTAGCACCTCTTAAAATAAATGGGAATACATTAGTATCTAATTTAAATGAAGATGTTAATCCACAACAAGTAGCAACACCATCATATTTTAATGCTTTTAATGCTTCTGCTAAAATATTTCCACCAACAGTGTCAACTACACCTGCAAATCTTTCTCGTACCATAGGTTTTTTATTTTCAACATCAAAGTCTTTTCTTAAAATAACTTCTTTAGCTCCAAGCTCTTTTAAAAATGGAATTTTATCTTCTTTACCACTAATAGCAACAACATCAAATCCTAATTTACTTAAAATAGACACTGTAATAGACCCAACACCACCAGTAGCACCTGTTACAAGAATTTCCCCAGAGTCAACATTAACACCATTAAGTATTAATTCATTTACGCTTAATCCTGCTGTTAAACCAGCTGTTCCATAAGTCATAATCTCTTTATCTGAAATATTAGATGGTTTCTTTACAACCCATGAAGCTGGAACTTTTACAAATGATTGATGTCCACCATCACTGTTCATACCCATGTCATAACCAGTCACTAATACCTCATCACCTTTTTGAAAGTCTGATGAATTACTCTCTTCAATTACACCAGCAACATCAATACCTGTTACATGTGGAAAGTTTCTTGTAACGCCAGGATTACCAACTGAACTTAACGCATCTTTGAAATTTAAACTTGAATATGATGCTTTAATTAATACTTCATTTTCACCAATTGTTGGAATACTAAGTTCCTCAATTCCTGAAACAAATTTACCCTCTTCTGTCTTATTTACTACAAATGCATTATTAGTCATTTTGTTCTCCTTTGATTTTTTATATTGTAATCTTACTCCAAACTGGATATAATGTCAAGAACTAACAAAAAGTATAGGTACTTACCAAAAAGATACTATAGGAGAATAAGATGTCAAAAGTTGAAACAAAAGACAGAGTAAAATGTAATATAGAAGTAGCAATGGAAGCTATAGATGGAAAATGGAAAATACTTATATTATGGTATTTAAGAGATGAAAAAAAGAGATTTAACGAGTTACAAAAATCTATTTTTGGAATAACTCAAAAAATGCTTATTCAAAAGCTACGAGATTTAGAAGAAGATGGAATAGTTCATAGAGAGGTTTATCCTGTTGTTCCACCTAAAGTAGAATACTCTTTAACTCAATATGGGCAAACACTTAAACCAATACTAAAACAACTTTATTTTTGGGGTGAAGAACACAATAAAAGAAAACAATAGCTTTATCTATTTGTTTTCTTTTTTTAAGGCATCTTTTGATTTTGCAAAACAAAACATTCCCATTTTTTCATTTGTAAATGTCATCACACAAGTAGACCCAGGATCTGACACAGGTGTAAATTCATACACTCGTACATTATAACCATCTGTTTCTAAACTATACTGTACATCGGGTTTAATAGTTTTATTTGTCCAACTTTTCATTTGTGACCAACTAATTGCATTTAGATTATTTGTTATAAATATTGCAATCACTATAAAGAATATCTTTTTCATTGTATTTTCCTTCTATATTAATAATGTAGTAGTATATCCTATTTCCTTTTCAAGATTAAACAAACTATCTTTTTAACTTAGTTATAATCGTAAATATTTAAAAGAGGATATTTCATGCTAACACAGAAAAAAGGAAACCTTTTTGGTATTATCGCTATTTTGTTTTGGACGACACTTGGACTTTTTACAGTTTTAACGGGAAATATTCCCCCTTTTGAGTTAGTTTCAATATCTTTTTTTGTAGCCTCTCTTATCGGTCTTATTATGCTTCGTATTCAACGTCACTCTTTTAGTTTATTATTAAAAGTACCATTATCTTCATGGATTATTGGAGTTAGTGGACTTTTTGGTTATCATTTTTTTTATTTTTTTGCCGTAAAAAATGCTCCTGCTGTTGAAGCAAATTTATTAAATTATCTTTGGCCTTTACTTATTGTTTTATTATCTGCTTTACTACCAAATGAACGTTTGCGATGGTTTCATCTTTTAGGTGCACTTTTTGGATTGGTGGGGGCTTTTTTATTGGTTAGTAAAAATGGTTCTATAGAACTGGATAGTCAATATACAGTAGGATATATTTTTGCAATACTTGCTGCTTTTACATGGTCAGGTTATTCGGTTATTTCAAAGAAACTTTCTCATATTCCAACATATAGTGTAACAGGTTTTTGTATAGTAACTGCATTTCTATCATTAGCTTGTCATTTAACTTTTGAGGAAACTGTTATTCCAAATATGACTCAACTAATTACTGCTATTTTAATAGGATTAGGACCTGTTGGTGGAGCATTTTATGTGTGGGATTATGGTATGAAAAATGGTGATATTAAGGTTTTAGGTTCTTTAGCATATCTTATCCCTCTACTATCAACTTTTTTACTTATAATTTTCTCTTCAGCTCAAATGACTTCAACTATTGCTCTTGCTTGTATTTTAATCGTATGTGGATCATTGATTAGTTCAAAAGAGTTATTGTTAAATATGTTAAAAAACAAATCTTGAATTTTAAGGATATAAATATGATTAAAGAACAAGAAAGTAATACTCGAAAAGCACTTCATAAAGTGATGGATTCGTATTATAAACTCTCCAATGATACATGGCAATCAATCAGTAATATATCAACTTTTTTAACAGTAGAAAAAAATGACTATTTATGTCGATCAAATGAATTTCAAACAGGTTTTTATTTTGTAGGTTATGGTCTTTTTAGAGTGTTTATTGTTGATGAAAAAGGGCATGAATACAATAAAATATTTTTTGAAGAACATTCTTTTCCAGGCTCAATGGTATCTTTACTTAAAAATGAACCTTCAAATTTTGAAATTCAAGCATTGGAAAACTCAAGTGTTTTACATATAGATTTTAAAAAATATCGAGAATTACTTCTGAAGACAGAAGACTTAAAACTATTTCATATTTTTTATTTGGAAAAAAACTGGCTTATCGACAAATCTTCAAGAGAAGTTTCTTTAGTCCAAGATGACGCGCAAGATAGGTATCTTGAATTTCTCGAAAAATATCCACAATTATCTACAAGACTTACACAATATCATATTGCTTCACATTTAGGCATTACTCCTACCCAACTAAGTCGAATCAGAAAAAATATTTTGTCATAAATATTATATTATCAACATATGTAAATGACACCAGTTTTTTTGCTTGTTATAATTCCTACATATTAATTTAAAGGAAAATATTATGAGTAAAAGTTTTGAAGAAGCATTACAGTTTAGACATGCATGTAAATCATTTGATGTAAGTAAAAAAATAGAAGAAAAAGATATGGAGTTTATTTTAAATGCAGCGAGAGTTTCACCCTCCTCTTATGGTTTAGAAACATCACAATACATTGTGATTAAAAATGAGGAACTTAAACTAAAAATCCAAAAAGCAAGTATGAATCAATCTCAAGTAAGTAACTGTTCACATTTAGTTATTGTTTTAGCTGGCGTTGAAGAGGCAAAAGTTAAATCAGGAATTCCAAGGAAGAGATTTGAGCGATTAAATATGCCTCAAGAAAATTTAGAATTCTTTTTGGGTTTATATGAAAGTTTCAGCAACGAACATTTAAATAATGATGAAAAAATCTATAATTGGGCAGCTAAACAAGCATATATTTCAGTAGGAAATATGATGACTGCAGCGGCTGTAAAAGGGATAGACTCCTGTGCGATAGAAGGTTTCGAAAAAGAAAAAGTTGAAGATCTTTTAAATTTAGATACTTCATCTCATCAAGTAGCATTAGTTTTGCCATTTGGATATAGACAATACAAACAATCAACTCTTGTAAGACGAGATTTAAATGATATTGTTCAATACATAGATTAAAAAGGATTTTTCATCAAACATTTTGAATCTCATTTATATATATTACTTGCAACAATAATTGTTGCAGGTTCTTTTTTAGCTTCAGGAAATGTATCAGGTGTTATTAGTCCTTTTTCCTTAAATCTATTTCGTTTCGTAGTTGCTGTTTTAATTCTATTACCATTTATACTATATACGAAAAAGTATAGAACTAAAATCTGGTCTACTTTGCCTAGAGCTTTAATAATAAGTTTTTTTTATTCGATGTATTTTGTATGTTTGTTTGAATCTTTAACTATAACTACAGTTTTAAATACTGGAACACTTTTTACAGTAGTACCTTTTGTTACAGCTTTGATCTCATTTGTTTTTTTAAAAGATAAGATAAGTACACAAAAAGCAATAGTGTATGTTGTTGGTGCTATGGGAACTATATGGGTTGTATTTCAAGGAAATATTGACTTATTACTTTCTTTTTCTCTTAATAACGGTGACTTATTATTTTTACTTGGCGCTATTAGTATGTGTTGTTATGCTGTTGCTATGAAATATTTATATAAAGATGATGAGATGATTGTACTTGTTTTTTCAATCTTATTAGGCGGAGTTTTTTGGTCCTCTTTGATTTTATTGGTAAAAGATCAACCTCTCCAATGGAACTTAATAGAAGGAAGTGTAACCTACAATATGTTGTATTTAGCAATTGCGGCAACATTAATTACTACATATTTATCACAAAAAGCAACTATTTGTTTAGGTCCAAATAAAGTGATCTCATATTTTTATCTCAATCCTGCTTTTGTTGCAATTTTGTTGTATGTAATGAATGATGAAAAAATTGAGATGATTATAATCCCAGGAATTTTACTTTCTATTATAGCTACTATTTTACTTCAACGTGATGTCAAAGTAACAAAGACAAAAAAATAGGCAAGATTTAAAAACTTAAATCTTACCTAATATAGTAAACACTATAAAATTAACAAGAAGGAACATTTCCACTATCTAATGCAAAATTATAAAGAAATTCATATACATGCGGGATATACTTCTCTTTTAATGGTTTTGAATTAGGGCAAAGTATTTTGATCTCACTATCTAAAGAACCATCGTCATATATTTTTTTCCATTGTGCTTGAGTATGTTTAGCGGCCATTACCGCACCATTAAAACCACAATCTTTTTTAAGCTTTTTGATAATAATTTTTTGACCTTTTTTAACGTCTGCATTTAAATTTGTACTCACAAATAGTAGTGCTATAGCAATCATTAGAGCTTTATACATTTTTAACATCTTTTTTCCTTTTCTTTTTTATTAATCTAATGGTTCGTTTACTTCAATAGTACATTTATTTAATTTATTACATACTATATTTGCATCAAAATAAAAAGCTTTTGATACATCAAGATTAGCATCTTTTAATTTTTGCCATGCTTCTAATGCTCTTGCACCACTTGCACAATAAAATACGCTTATTTTATTTTTTGATAATTTAGATAGCAACTGTTTTGCTGAAAATTCCTCTGTATAGATATTTATAGCATTTGCAATATGAGCTGCTTTATAATCTTCAGCAGGTGTTACATCGATGATTTGTATATTTGAAGGTACAGTATCACTTAAAATCAATTTTTTAAACCATTCTCCATCTACAGTACCTTCATCAGATCCCATTTTTATACCATGAGATATATTTGCTTTTTTCTGCATAGTTGGTTTAATAGGTTTTTTAACAGCACTTTTTGTTGTAGCTAATCCATCTTTTTTCCATAAAGGTACTCCACCAGCATATACAAGAACATTTGTATATCCTAAAGATAATAGTTTTCGAGCAACATTATGTGACTTACCACAATTATATCCTCCACAAAATGTAATTATTTTAATATTTTTATCTACTGGAAATTTTCCTAACAATCTTTTCATACTAGAATCTGGAATAGAGATCGCACCTGGAATTGTAGCTTGAAGATACTTTTTATATGGTCTTGCATCTATTAAAACTGCATTATTCTTTTTTTGTGCAGATTTTATAACAGGAGTACCTATTTCACTATAATATCTTTTTTTCCACTCCGGCTCTCCTGCTTGGTAAAGTTTTACATTTTTAAACCCTTTTTTCTGTAACATACCTGCTACTTTTGGACTTTTCCCACATTTCCAACCTCCACAAAAAACAATAACTTCTTTCTTTTTATCCATTTTAGCAATTTGGCCATAATACGTTTCAAACTTTGTATCAGGAATACTAATAGCACTTGGTATCGTTCCTTTTAAATATTTAGCATTTGGTCTAGCATCTATTAAAAGTGCAATAGCCCCTTTTCTTGTACCTTTCCCAATCTTCTTTTTTGTATATTTGTAATCAACAACTTCAAGATTAAATTTTTTAATCAGTTTTGCTACTTTTGGGCTAGGCGCTGTTAATATTTCACCTTTTTTTAGCTCTGATGCATTTACATTAAACATTAATCCTAATACAAACAATACTATTACTATACTTTTGATTTTCATTTTTTGTCCTTTTATAAATTTGTTTTAAATTCGACCGCTTAACATACCATATTGAGTCATTGGTTTTAAAATATAAGCTTTTAATAACCACCATATATATCGCTCTTTTGTAGGGTCTAGAGGAAAAGAAGGTGTAGGTTTCATAGTATAATCAAACTCTGCCATCATCACAGTTCCAATACTAGTAATAATTGGACATACAGTATATCCATCATATTTTGCTTCTAATTTTTCACCTTCTATTGCTGAGATAAGATTGTCACACAATACTTTATATTGTTTTCTTACACTTCCACCTGTTTTTCCAAGAGGAACTGCTGCAATATCACCTAATGAGAATATATTTTTATAAGAAACATGTTGTAGCGTTTCTTTATTTACAGGAACCCAGCCTTTTCCTGATCCTATTTTTGATTTTCCTATCTCATCAGGAGCTTTTGCAGGTGGTGCTATATGTAAAAAGTCATATGGAACTTCAACATTTCGATGTTTTGTAATCATGTCATACTCTTCTAAATCATCATCATACTCACCTTTTTCTTCCCAATGATTATCAAAAATAGCAACTTTATTTTTTAAATCTACTTCTATTAGATTATGATTAAAGTTCCATTTAAAGTCTCGTTTTTTAAATTGTTCAGTAATAGCATCTGCATACTCTTTAACACCAAATAACTTGTCGGCATTTGGATAAAAAGACATGGTGGTGTTTTTTTTGGCTTCAACGCCAGCCTCTTCTAATCTAGAATTCATAAGATACATAATTTTTTTAGGAGCTCCACCACATTTGATTGCTGTGTGGGGATGTGTAAATACTGCATTTACTTTTTTACCATCTTTTGCTTCTTTGATAGTTTTTTGCATATTTTTCCATGTTTGAACAGCACTATCAACATTATAAATAGTTGAAGCTCCACTATCTTTTAAAACATCTTGTAATTTATCTGATTTACCTAGAGTATAATTCTCTCCAATAGCTTCTAAACCTTTAATTTTAGTAAAATCAAAAACTAATCCAGCAGCAACCACTAAAAAATCATAAGAGATAACTTCACCAGTTGATGTGGCTAATGTATCATTATCAGGATCAAAGTCTGTAGCTTTTGCCCGAACCATTTTAACTCCACTAGGAATAAAATCTTTTGTATCATACATAACATCTTCTTTTTGATATATACCACCACCTATAAAAGTATTACCAGGTTGATAAGAAACGGAGTTTTTGTTTGGTTCTATAACTGTTATATCAGCATTAGATAATATATTACAAAGCCTTGAAGCTGTTGAGATACCAGCAAGTCCGCCACCTACAATAACAATTTTAACTTCTGCATTATTTGTAGCTTTTATTTCAGTTGAAGATTGCGCTTGTGTTGCACCAAAAAGTGTTGTACTAGTAGTAAGCCCTAAAAGTTTAAGAGCATCTCTTCTTGATAAGTTTTGTTTTGCTAATTCTTTATCAAAAATTTTTAAATTTCTTTTTATATCATCGTTCATACTATCTCCTATTAGCTGTAATTATTGAACATTTTAATCTCTACTAATATTATAGAGTAATGTTGTTAATAGTTTCTAATAAATATTATTTCTTAAGTTGATAATAAGATATGAGTATTTTAATTATTAATCTGTTGCATTGCTCTTTTATTATTAATCAAAGATTTTTCAATACGTTTTACAGCAGTAAGTATATTTTCATCTAATTCATTTATCATCGTTATATTTTCAGCTTTTTTATACAAACTATAGGCCTCGTTTAGTTTTCCTAATCCTTCTTTTACTACAGCTAAATTATAAATGGCCGTTGAACTTTTAGACTTTGTACTCAATACTAATTTAGATAACAATATTTCTGCTTTTTGTAGATGATTTAGAGATATAAGTTTTAGAGAATTTTCTAAAAGTTTCTCCTCTAAATCTGTATACCCTATATCTTCATCTTCCAATAAAACAACAGTAAAATAGTGAATAGAAGGTGAAATCTCTTTTAAAAAGTTATTTGCAATCTCATGTGAAAGTAAATTATATATACTAAAAGTAGTCGGTAACTCTGCACTATAATCATTACAATCTTTTATAACTTTTTGATTTTCAAAATTTTTCGAGTAAAGTATAGAGGCATTTTCTACTTTATTTATAGATAAAAAAGCTCTTATTGTATAAATATTATTTGAGCATATTGCATTATACGTTTGGTATTTTGTACATCGTTTTGTATTATCTTTATTTTTTTCATATCTAATACATTTATTATAATTTGTTCGTTTTTCATAAAACTCATTTTTATCATGTTCTTTAGAATTAATTGAACCAGATAATATAGACTCAACTTCCCCTAATCCAAAACGTTTAGTTCTAGATACATTTACCAAACCAGAGTCTTGAAGTTTTTGTTCTTTTAATATATTTGAGGATTGATTTCGATTAATAATAGTAAAGTATTTTTTATTGTTAAATTGAAGAGTATTCATTTTTGATTGAATATTTAAAGACAATGAAATATCATCATTTTTTATTTCTTCTATTGATATTTTTTTTATTGCACTATCATCTACCAGTGAAGGTTTAAGAGATTTGATTGTAGTTTTTTGTGAACACGCTGTAAATACAATAGAGAGTAAAGTTAACAAGACAAAATAAGTAAATTTTTTCATAGTTATAATCCTAATTAGTAGTATAAAGATACTAACTAATTAATGATTATATTATTCTAAATACTTATTTTGAAATTTATATTATTTATAATTAAAAGAGAATACTAAATATTCCCTTTTAATACGTGTTCTTCAACAACCCAGTTAGCAAAAGGTATAGAAGATGTAAAAGCAGGACTAACTGCATTTAATACATGAACTGAAAATTCATCAGATTCTACTACAAAATCTTGTACCAATTCTAAGGTATTTTTATCTAATAACTGTGCCCTAATACCCGGAGTACTCCACGAATCATATCCATCATGATCCATTTTTTTAGTAAGTTTCATAGCTAAACCTTTTAAATATGAAAGGCTATATTTTTTCACTTCACTATAAGCTAAAGATCTAAATCCAAAGGCATTTGTTAAAAATAGTTTTGCTTCATAATATAAAATTTGAACAAATTCTTTTAGACTAAAGTTATCAAGCCCTTTATAATTTTCTCTCCAAAAAGCAGGAATAGCAGTTGGTCCTATTTTACTTTCCCCATCTACTGTTAGCGTATAATGTACTCCTAAAAATGGATTATCTAAATTTGGCACTGGGTAAATGTTTGTCTCTAAATGGGAAACATTTTTTTTATCTTTTAAATAAATACCTTTAAAAGGGATGATTACATAATCTTTTGAAAATCCAAAATCTCTTGCGATATTATCAGCATATAAACCAGCACAGTTTATAACTTTTCTTGCAGAAAACTCACCGATTGATGTACGTACAACATTACAATCACTCGAAATATACTTGCAAGATAGTTCTATCTCGACACCCAATTCTCTGATTACTTTTGCAAATTCTTTTGTCACTTCTTTTGGATTTACAGTTGCTGTACTTGGACATAAAAGAGCTTTTTTATGTGTTTTTATATTTGGATAAAGTTCATTTAAACCATCTTCATCTAACCAAATAAGTTCAACACCATTAGCATCCCCTCTTCTTTTTAACTCTTCTAGACCCTCAACTTCTTTATCATTTACAGCAACTACAACTTTTTTACATTCATTTATTTGTAAACCTCTTTTGTTAACAAATTCTTTTAAAGCTGCATTTCCCTCTTTTGTAAACTTAGCTTTTAAAGAGTTAGCAGTATAATAAAATCCAGCATGTAACACCCCTGAATTTCTTCCTGAACTATGCATTGCAACTTCTTCTTCTTTTTCTAAAACAACTATTTTAGAATCACGGAATCTTTCTTTTAAGTTTTTTGCTATATTTAGCCCAATTATTCCAGCACCTATTATTATATAATCATACATTTTTAATATCCCAACTCTTCATTTACTAGTATTATTGTTATTCTGTCTTGTTCATCTGCTTTGATATATGTAAACTTATTTGCAATATTTTCAAGGTTATGTCGAGGTTCTCTTCCATTTATTTTTGCTAAACCATTCATTCGATCCACGTTTTTTACTGCCGCTACATCCATTAATCTAGTAAACCCATCTTCTAAGGTATCAACAATTTTATTAACTCCGGCTACAATTAAAACTTTTTTAGGTCCAAATATCATTGCAGCTACCCTATTTCCACTACCATCTGCATTTACAAGTTTTCCATCTCTTGTTATAGCATTTGTTCCTGTTACATAGATATCTGTTAACATACCTTGTCGTCTTCTATTTGTATTCTCTTCCATGGGAATACCTTTTTCGTATTGATTAAAAAGTGTTATATCATCTCTCGAAACTAGAGAATCTAAAAGACCTATCTCTTTCACCGAAGTAGAACCACCTAGTCCTACACTCATACCACTTTCTACTAGCGTATTTGATAACTCAAAAGCTTCTTCTTTATTTTGAACAAAATGTACTATATAACCACAACTTTCTAGTGTTTTAATTAGCTTTTGCATACTTTACTCCTTCTTTAAACATCATTTTGTGTAATCCCATCGATACTGCAAATATAATCATTCCTAAGATATGTGTATTATTAACTATTCCAAAATAACTCTCCATATCAAATACACTATCAGGAGTTAATAGTAAAAATACACTTACTGCAAATACCATTCTTTCTAGTATATGCATTTTTTTGTCCCAGTAACCTTCCATTACAATTGCAAATGCTGCTATTCCAAATATTGCAAATGCAAATATCTCAAATCTCTCAAGCCATGTCCCTGTAATAAGTGGAGTAAAAGCAAATAATAGAGGTATTATATACATCCCTTTTCCTACTTTCCATGCAACTAATCCTGTTTTCATAGGAGGTGTTTTTGCTATTGCAGCTGCTGCAAATGCGGCTAAACAAACTGGAGGAGTAAGATTTGAATCTTGTGATAACCAAAAGATTATCAAGTGAGCAGATAATAAATACATCGTTACTTCAGGTAGAGTAATTCCCGCATTTACTAGTGAAGCCATTTCAGGAGTTAACATCAATCCAACAAGTGCAGGTGCTGATAATACAGATAATACAACATACGATGCAGTTACAGGTAATCCCATTCCTAAAATAAGTGATGCTAAAGCAATAAGAACAATAGCAATTAAAAGCGAATTTCCTGACCATTCCATAATAAGCTGAGAAAAAGTAATACCAACTCCAGAAATATTAATAATACCAACTAAAACACCAACAGCAATAAGTAATACTCCAGTTACAACCATATTTTGACTTCCTAAAGCCAAGGCTTCCATAATCTCTTTTAATCCCATTCTTTTATGTTTTGTTAAATATGATGAAGCAATGATAGCTACAATTGCAATACCTGCAGAATATGTAGGAGTAAAACCATATACAAGAAGTCCCACTAATGTAGATAATGGAATAATAAAATGAAAACCTTCTCTTAATAATGGAAGAATTTTAATATTGTTATCAGTTCCTTTAACATTGTTTTCTTTTGCATGAATATGAATATAAACAGATATTGATGCAAAATATAAAATTGCAGGTAAAACTGAAACAGAGATAATTGTTACAAATGAGATACCTGTCATTTGAGCCATGATAAATGCCCCAGCACCCATAATTGGAGGCATGATTTGTCCACCTGTACTAGCAGCCGCTTCAACAGCCGCTGCAAATGTAGGTTTAAAACCTGCTTTTTTCATCATAGGAATTGTAATAGAACCAGTTGAAACAGTATTTGCTACAGCTGATCCTGAAATTGTTCCCATTAAAGCTGAAGAAAA
>ENA-ORXI01000358-ORXI01000358.1-sediment-metagenome-genome-assembly--contig:-NODE-358-length-37234-cov-17.852625_pt1 | contig 37234 bp, 13 predicted proteins | sample MGYA00237861_ERZ511468 | MGnify/ENA primary metagenome ERZ511468 (study PRJEB26299, sample SAMN06266213) | sediment metagenome | isolation source: Hudson Canyon methane seep mesocosm | place... | reverse complement strand
GGAATACGGGATAAACAGCGCATCGAAACCCCGTATTACGCAAGCTTCATACGGGCTACAGGTTCTTTTGAACCTCCACTTACCTAGTAATCGGAGAAGGCTTTAAGACTTGTGTAGATACCTATGCCCTTGCTGGGGAGGGTTGGGTGGGGAGAAATAAAGGTTAGTACGTACTTTGTATTCCCCCAGCTCCCTTAGGCGTGAATACCTCCACAAGCATTACCTGAGGGTTATTGTTTTAATTTTATTTTCAATAACTTACGTAGGATGGGTATCACGTATAGATGAGGGCTTTAAGCTTATATCTCTACGGTTCTATTTAAATCAAACGCATCAACTTCTCTACGCCCTACATAGCCACGTGTATTAGATAAAATTCGTGCGCCGGCAATTCGGTAATCACCAATACTATGTGTATGACCATGAAACCATACTGAAATATCGTGCTCATGAAATAATTCTTTTAAATCATTACAGTAAGCTAGCTTTTTAATAGCATTAGGCGAGTCATACCAGCTCCATTGGGTGGGTGCGTGATGAGTTACAACGACCGTTTTTCCATTAAAGGGTTTTGCTAATTCATTTTCTAGCCATGCCTTTGATTTTTTATGTAATGCCGTAAATTGCTCGGGATTATACATGCCGTCTTCATAACTAATTTTTCTAAAGTCATTCAAACTCCCGCATAAAGCATCCGCTGTTTTTTTACCTTCAATAAATAAGTCGGCCCATAAAGAGCAACCAATAAAGCGTACATCTTTAAATTTCGCGGTATTATTTTCTAAAAAGGTAATATTAGTATTAGCACATTTCTCACGCAACATACGCATGGTGTCATGGTACTCATGGGTGTAAAACTCATGGTTTCCTGCAATATATATGACCGGTTTCTTAATGGATAAAAGCCACTCAATTCCCTGGTCATAAATACCTATATCACCTGCTGCAACAACGATGTCAGCATCGTTACTCGGTGTTCTCTCGGGACCAAATTCTAGATGTATATCTGAGAAATAATTTATTCTCATAAGTAAGCTAACCTACAGCAATCTGTTTTTTTCAACGGGGTTAATATATACTTTAGTGTAATTGCAATTACGATAAAAAACCACTTACTATGTCAATTAGCTCTAGAAAAATCACTCAACAAGTTCTCATTGGAAACGTTAAAGTCGGCGGTGGCGCCCCAATAGTGGTCCAATCGATGACCAATACTGATACCGCTAATATCGAAGCAACCGTCAAACAAGTCATGGAACTGGCAAATGCAGGGTCTGAATTAGTACGTATTACGGTTAATAATGAAGATGCTGCAAAAGCAGTTCCAGAAATTCGTAAACAATTAGATGAAAATGGCTTTTCAGTTCCTTTAGTGGGTGATTTTCATTTTAATGGCCATAAGTTATTAGAGATGTTCCCTGAGTGCGCTAAAGCATTGGGCAAGTTTAGAATCAACCCTGGTAATGTGGGTAAAGGTGCAAAACGAGACACACAATTCCAACAGATGATCGAATGCGCTGTTAAGTATGACAAACCTGTTCGTATTGGTGTTAACGGTGGTAGCTTGGACCAATCTGTTTTAACACGGTTATTGGATGAAAATAGAGCTAAAGCCGAGCCTGAAGAGCTAGCAGTTGTTACTCGTGAAGCTATTATTATTTCAGCGTTAGAGAGTGCAGCGGCAGCTGAATCTTATGGCTTAGATAAAAATAAAATACTTTTATCTTGCAAAATCAGTAACGTACAAGAGTTAATTAGTATTTACCAAGATATTTCAAGTCGTTGTGATTACGCACTACACTTGGGCCTTACTGAGGCAGGCATTGGATCAAAAGGGATTGTGGCTTCTTCAGCCGCACTTTCAGTATTAATGCAACAAGGTATCGGTGACACGATTCGTATTTCTTTAACTCCTGAGCCGGGTGCCGCACGAACTAAAGAAGTTGTCGTTGCACAAGAAATCCTACAAACTATGGGCTTTCGTGCTTTTACGCCGATGGTTATTGCATGTCCAGGATGTGGCCGTACGACCAGTGATTATTTCCAAAAATTAGCGATGGATATCCAAAACTACCTACGTGAGCAAATGCCAACTTGGCGTACACAGTATAAAGGCGTAGAAAATATGGAAGTTGCTGTCATGGGTTGTGTTGTAAATGGGCCCGGTGAAAGTAAAAATGCAAATATTGGTATTAGCTTACCTGGTACTGGCGAGACACCTGTTGCACCGGTTTATGAAGACGGTGAAAAAACAGTGACCCTTAAAGGTGATAAAATCGCTGAAGAATTTCAAGTAATTGTAGAAAACTACATCGAACGAACTTATAGCATAGAACAGTAAGTTGTATAAGTTGGCTAGATAACGTTTCTAACTAAAACGCCTGCCTCTCATTGAGAGGCATATTTTATTTAATAATTTAATATCACGGTTAAATCCTAATGAGTACGCCTGAAAAAACTGTAAGCACTGCACTGCACCAACTCGAGCAACAACTCGCTGATAAAAACCCTGCTTTATTGCAAGCCTTTAGACTCTATCATGAGCTAGATCAAGTGGCCTTTGACCTAGGGCTTATTGGTATGGATGACTCTTTAGCTAACAAAAACTCATGGTCACCCATTATTACTGTGATTGGTGATAATACGTCAGGAAGAAATGAGTTTATTAACCGCTACTTAAAAGGCACTGCGCCTGTTATTGATCCGCACGGCTTACATGCTCAGTTTTCTGTTTTAGTGCACCGTGACGATGCCACTCAAGTTACCTTGCCAGGAACGGCTGTTGATGGCGACCCTCGCTTTCCTTTTTTCCGGATTAGTGAGCGACTAGAGCAATTAGGAAAAGGAACAAGCCGAAATATAAATAGCCTTCTAGATTTAAAAACCAATAATAGTCATGAGTTAAAGGATAAAACACTTATTCTTTCACCGGGCTTTGCTGCTCACTTAAAGCAATCTGAAATTGAACTTTTACGTGAACATGCAAGCACCCTCTCTGATTTAGTTTTTGTTTTTTTAGATGCACACCAGTCTAATCTTGAAGATTTCCGTACCACACTAACACCCTTTTTAAAAAATGCTGCTAGAAGCAATAACCCTAGCAAATTTATCTATATTATTAATGAGCCAATTGATAATCCTGGCTCGGTTAATTTAAATGAATGGAAACAACAGTTAGTTCATTTAGGACTTGAAGCAGGCCAATTTTATGTTTTATCTCAAAACACAGAATCCAGCACGCAGCACACCATAGAACAAAAATTATCTAATATAGATATAGAGAGTGCCTACCGTATTCTTAGCAATCTACAACAGCATATAACTGAATTTGATACGGTTGTTGTTCACGAGGTAACTAAAGGCATTGGACTTTGGAAAGACCGCTCACATTTCACCTTAACTGCTGTGTTGAGCTTTATTGCCCTCACCTTAGTCGCAGGTGAGATTCAAATGGGGTTAGTTGCTGTATTATTAGATCCTTTTGTCGCATCCATTGCTTTATTTTTACTGATTGTTGGCATGATTCCTTTGCATATTTATAGCAGCAAAGTACACGCAAAATTTATCAGTAAAAAACTAGCTGAACGTCAAATTGAACTAGGCTTAATAGAAAACCTCCCAGAAATGTTTAATAGAGGTCTTACCTTATGGAGAATTCTACTACCCATTAGGCAACCTGTAGGTTGGACTAAAGAAGTCAAAGAAACTTTAGATATGATAATGACGCGTGCCAAAGGTTTAGTGCAATCACTTAATAATACCTTTAGCACAAATACAGTCAGTTCATCCGGTTCTGCGACTAAAGAAGAAACCTTTTTAAATTTATAAACCAAACCCTTAGGGCAATGCTGTTTTGTTCTTAAGAGCCCTTCCCAAAAGGCATAGGTATCTACACAACTTGGGCATAAAAAAGCCCTCCCTTGCTGGGGAGACATTAGAATACGCTATTTGCTTTAGTGACTCATGTTACGCAGCAATTGAATGCTTTCACTCTCATGAAATCGCGTAGCATCAGAACCGTAGCCCGTATGGAGGCACGTAATACGGGATAAACAGCGCATCGAAACCCCGTATTACGCAAGCTTCATACGGGCTACAGATTCTTTTGAACCTCCACTTACCTAGTAATCGGAGAAGGCTTTAAGGCTTGGGTAGGATGGGTAGAGCGTCTTTTTGCGAAACCCATCATTTCATTAACTCACAAAATTTATAGGTTTCGCTGCATACCTAAAGATCAGTACTTCGTTCTAGCCACCCTACAAAATATAATGCATAAAAAAAAGCCATTACTTACCAGTGGATTTACTCTTCTAGAGCTTCTTGTTGTCCTTGTTCTTATTGGCATCCTGTTTTCTTTTGCCGCATTAAGCATTAACACGCGCCCTGACCCTACAAAACAAGTTGCTTACCAGGTACAGCAATTATTAAACCTTGCTTTAGAGGATGCTATCTTACGAGGTCAAATTATGGGCTGGACATTAAGTGACCAACATAGTTTTTCACGTTATAAAAATAATCAATGGCTAGCACTGAGCGACGATAACCTATTACGTAACTACCCATTACACGCTGAATTAGAATACACACTTGAAATTGATGGTCTACCTGCAGAGACAAAGAAAAATACACAGCCCCAAGTTATCTTTTATCCGGATGCCACTGTGAGTAACTTTGAATTAACGATTAAGCTAAACAACACCTTAGATGAAGGCTATAAAATTTATAATGACCTGAACGAAATTAAATTAACCCCACTAAAACAAGACTCCTTATGAAAATAAAGCACAGTGGCTTTACTTTAATTGAAGTTATGATTGCTCTCGCTGTTGTTTCTATTGGCCTAATGGCAACTTTAAATGCAGCTAATCAAGAAATAAGAGGCGCCAGCATCACCCAGGACAAAATGACTGCTTACTGGCTAATGCAAAATAAAATGGCAGAAATTCGCCTCAAAGGAGACTGGCCCAGTACAACTCAACGCTCAGGGACCGATGAGATTTTTGAACAGTCATGGCGTTGGAAAACTGAAACAAAAAAAACAGATAACCCTAATATCCGTAAAGTAGAAATTAGCTTATCCCCCGCCTCTGAAGACTTAAGCGCTGACCCTACATTGAAACAGACCATCTATCTAAAAAAACCATGATAAAAGCAAAAGGGTTTACCCTTATGGAACTGCTTATTGCGATTAGTATTTTAGCTATTTTGATGAGCATGTCATATTCAGGGCTCAATTCTGTATTAATTAGTCATGAAAGAATTTCTGAACAACAAGACAAATTTAAAAAGTTTAATTACACGTTTATCCAATTACGTACTGAGTTACAGCATATTGTTGCGCGCCCAGTTGCTGATGTTTATGGTACTAAATTAGCCGCATTAAGTTTAACTTATGGAAATGGCGTTGAATTAAGCTTTACTCGGGCCGGTAGGCCAAACCCTTCGGGCATGCGCAGAAGTTCTTTACAGCGCATTGAATATTTTATGGATGACGATACATTAAAAAAGCGCGTATGGCGTGCTCCCGATAATTCGGATATACGTAACTCTAAAGAACTAACTCTATTGCCTAATATCACTGAATTAATTATTGAAGTACTTGCCGATAATAGGCGCTGGTATAAAAGTTGGCCTCCTCAAAACTCCCCCATAGATATACTTCCAAAAGCAATAAAGTTTACGGTGAAAGAAAAAGATAAGGGTGAATTTATGCAGATAATCGAGTTTCCGCGATGAAAGTATTTAAACAACAGGGTATCGCCTTAGTAACGGCATTATTGATCATTAGTATCAGCACGATTGTTGCCGCACAAATATTTTATAAACAACAAATTAACCTACGCCGAACCTTTAACCAAATACAGGGTGATCAAGTCTACCAGTTATTTCTAAGTTCTGAGCAATGGGCAAAAATTATTTTGCTCGAAGACTTAGAAAATACCAGTGATACCTTTTTAGATATTTGGGCTCAGGAAATGCCTCCTATTGAAGCAGAAGGTGGATTATTTCAAGCCAGGATTATTGACTACCAAAGTTGTTTTAATCTCAATAACCTGGTTATTTCTGGTGCAGCCCAAGATTCACAAATAAAAATTTTCAAAGCACTATTAAGAGTCAAATCAACAGCTGACATGCCCCTCAATGAAAATCTTATCTGGAATTTAGTTGATTGGCTAGATACAGATGATGAACCTAAAGCACAAGGCTCTGAGTGGGAAACTTATAGCCAGCTTATCCCTCCTTATCGAGCGGCAAATCAGGCATTAACTGAAATTGGTGAACTTTATGCCGTTAATGAATGGAATGCAGAGGTTGTTAATGCACTTGCTGATGATATATGCGCTTTGCCTAGCCCACCTGCTTATTCGGAAGTAGGCCGCTATTTTCCGGCTCAAACAACGGCAATTCCCTTAAACATTAATACAATTAGTCCTATATTATTAAGTGCTTTATCAGACAAAATGCCCTCAGCTGCAGAGCTAACGCAATTTATCCAACTTCAACATGAGGAAGGATTTAAGTCAGCACAAGAATTTTTTGATAAACTAGATGAACTTTACCCACAAGAGCCTAAACTGAGTAGTACATTACCTAAAGCTCTTTTGGATATTAAAAGCTCATACTTTATGTTGCACTATACCGGGTGGATAGGTAATTTAGAGCAACAGTACAAAAGCCTGTTCTATCGAGATACTAAGAAAATCGAAACTTTATACCGCTCACGCGCTTATTAAACTGGCTAACAAATTATTTTTAAAAGGTTTTCACCCCCCTTGCATCCTTTAGTTTCATTAGAAGAGCAAGAGAAAGTGACATACCCTTTGGAAGATTAATCACTATAAATTAACGTTGCTTACGACAAAATCTTATGGACGCATTATTTTTTATTGAACTGCCTAAAAATGGCAATATTGATGTAACAACAAAAGTTAACTGGTACAAAAAAAATAATGAAGATATTAGTTCAGGCACTGATGAGCTTAATACCTTAAAAGACAACATAGAAAAATGCCAATGTATTGCTGTATTCCCCGGCTCAAATGCTTACTTAACACACTCTGAATTAAGTATTAGCAATCACAAACAACTGGAACAAGCGTTAAGTTATGATCTTGAAGAGCAGCTTGCAGAAGACGTTGAAAAACTACATTTTGCTTATCAAAAAAATGCACAGAAAAAACTTGATATTGCTATTATCAATACAGCATTACTGACTAATTGGCTGGCCGTATTTTCTGAAGCGGGTATTCAATTAACGCATGTGCTAGCAGATACACATTTATTGAGTAATTTTTCTGAGCCTTGGTTATTATTGCACGATAATGATTACACCCTACTTAAATCCTATGATGAGAGTTATGCACTGGAGACGGATAACTTAAATGATATTTTGGAAATCTATTCTGCAGATCTACCGGTTGAAGTCAAACTTTATAGTTCCACCATACTTAGCATAGAAAGTAGCCCCGTTAATTTATTAGCCGAAAATTATTACCCCTCCATATTTAATTTACTATGCCAGCATTACGACCCTAGGTTAATCAATATATTACAAGGTCAATTTCAGTCTAAAACCAAAAAAACTTGGCGCTTAATTCAAGTGGTGTTTGCTGGGCTATTTTCGGTACTGATCGCATTAACCATCATGCAAAATATTCAAAAAAGTCAGCTACAAGAGCAAGAGTCTCAACTCGAGCAAAATATAACATCGATTTATAAAGCGAGCTTTCCCAAATCAAAGCGTATTATTAACCCTGTTTCTCAAATGCGCACAGGCCTTAAAAGCTTACAAAAAAATAAAACGCTACAAGGAGGTTTTACACCACTACTTGCTGGCGTAGCACGTGCTTTACGCACTCAGAAAAATATTAATTTAATCGGTATACAATACGCCCAAAGCAAACTGAATATAGAATTCTCCACCCCCTCGCTTGCTCAACTTGAGGTCTTTAAAAATGCATTATCTCAACAAAATTTGAATGCAGAAATCGCCTCAGCAACTAAAGCTGATAACCGTGTTTTAGCGAAATTAAAAATAACTGGTGGCAAATAATGAAAGCATGGTTCTTACAAAAAAAAGAAAGCGAACAAAAGATAATAGTTATTAGTGCAGCACTGGTTTTATTATTACTGCTTTATAGTTTTATATACCTGCCTATGGCTCGTGAAAACACATCATTACAATCACGTATCGTAGCTTATCAAGGTGATATAGAGTCTATGCAGGAAATGGCTCAACAAATAAAAGCATTGGGAGGTGGAGCGACGTCCAAAAAGAAAGTATCAACACTAAGTAACACGCGTATCATGACGCTTATTGAACAAAGCGCAAAACAACAAAGATTAAAAATCACGCAGATAAAACCACTCAGTAAAAAAAGATTACTCATCGTTCTGGATGATGCTTTATTTAATGCAACCTTACGTTGGTTAGATGGCATGAGTAAAAAATACAATGTCAAAATTGAAAAATTTGTGGCTCAAACTAATAAAGACCTCACACACCTGCAAATTACTCTCAGTTATTAAGTGTTCCCTATATAGGCAAGCAAAACCATGTTATCTACCCCTCAAAAAACAAGCTTAGCAGGTTTGGTTTTTGGTCTAATTTTTCCATTAATCGCACTATTTATTGATTTATGGCAAAACCAACTTACCTTTTCATACGCAAGTATCGAACAACTCTATACTCAAAACTTATTACACTGGGTCATTATTTTAGCGCCCGTTGTATTAACAATGGCAGGTTTTTTAATAGGGACTGAACGATATAATTTTGAAAACAATATTATTAATAGCCTGAACGCTACCAGCAAGACAAGCACTATAAAGTCACCTGACCACCGAATTAACGCTGAAATCACCAAAATCCTTAATGCAAGCTCAGAAATGCTCGAGTTTCAGAAACAAGCGCTTGATGAACATTCTATTGTTAGTATTGCGGATAAAGATGGGAATATAACGTATGTAAATGCTAAATTTGAACATATTAGCCAATATAGCCACGCTGAACTTATCGGAAAAAATCATAGGCTTTTAAAATCAAACCGTCATCCAGATTCATTTTTTACTGAAATGTGGGAGACCATAGCCAGCGGCAAAGTTTGGCATGGTGAAATTCAAAATAAAGCCAAAGATGGTTCGCTATACTGGGTCTCATCAACCATCGTTCCAAAGCTCGATGTACATGGAAAACCAGAACAATATATCGCCATACGTACCGACATTACATCAGTAAAACACAGTGTCGAACGTTTAAATATGACGCTTGATGCAACCGGTGATGCTGTTTGGGATTGGAATATAGAAACAGGAGAGTTTATTGTTAGCCCTATGTATGAAGTCATGCTAGGTTATCAACCCGGTGAGATAGAAACGCATATTGATTCATGGCTCAGCAGTGTCCACCCAGAAGATTTGGAGCGAGCACAAACTGATATACAACGTTATTTTTCAGGTGAATTGAAAAAGTATTTACTAGAAATACGCCTGCAATGTAAAAATAAGCAATGGAAGTGGATCTTGTGTCGCGGGAAAATTATCGACAAAGATAGTACCGGCCAACCGATTACAATGACTGGGCTACATACTGATATTAGCGCAAGAAAGGCACTCGAAGCAGAATTATTACAGAAAAAACAAGTCGCCGAACAGGCTAATCAGGCTAAATCTGAATTTTTATCTTCCATGAGTCATGAGTTAAGGACCCCACTCAATGCTATTTTAGGCTTTGCACAATTATTAGAGTCTAATCCTGAAGAACCACTCACTGAAGAACAGCAAGAAGGTGTTTCTTACATACTCTCTAGTGGTGAGCATTTATTGAGTTTAATTAATGACGTGCTAGAACTGTCTACTATTGAAGCCGGTAAAATTGATATGAATATCGAACCCTTGAATTCAGATAGCACGCTCAAAGCTTCGCTCTCATTATTAAATCCCATTGCTTTAAAAGCAAATATTAGCATTAATTATGACTCACCTGAACTTGATGTACGGGTCTTGGCAGATAGTACCAAATTAAAGCAAATTATTATTAATTTAGTAAGTAATGCAATTAAATACAATAAGCCGCAAGGCAGCATTACTATTAAGTGTGTGCAAGAAAACAGTAAAAGTATCAGAATAAGTGTTACGGATACCGGCATAGGTATTTCAGCTAAAAATCAAAAAAAACTATTCATCGCCTTTAATCGTTTAGGGCAAGAAAACTCTGAAATTGAAGGCACGGGTATTGGCTTATTAGTCACTAAAGACTTGGTTGAAATGATGCAAGGTCAAATAGGCTTTGAAAGTATTGAAAATGAAGGCAGTACTTTCTGGTTTGAACTACCCATAAATGAAAATTAAAATAGCCTCTAATTAAAGCATAGATCAATTCTATATAATCATTAGTTTCGTCACAACACTAAATTTATGATATAGTTAGCCTTTTAAATACAATAACTTACAAAACAACTAAAATTCAAAGGTTAAGAAATATTATATTAACTCAACAACTTAGCATGTAATTTATTACCCTTATTAATTTTTAGCCTACAATCTACTTTAGATGCCCATGACAATAATAAAAAAAATACTGGCACAGCTAAATGAATCATCCACTTTAGTTAAAATTAGCATTTTTTGTGCGGCCCTTATTCTACTCATAGACTTGAATAAGCAAAGCTGGCTTGAAAGCATTTTATTAATGGCTATTTTTGCTATTTTTTTATTTTACAAAAACCAGTCTCATGCTGATGAAGCGCACCTACAAGCTTTACTGGATAATATTTCAGATGCCATCATTACGATTAACGCTAAAGGGATTATTTTATCGGTTAATAATGGTGTAGAGCACATGCTTGGTTATCTACCCTCTGAATTAATTGGTCAGAATATAAAGATGCTCATGCCATCCCCCTATTCAGATATGCATGATAGCTATTTATTAAATTTCCAAGAAACGGGTGTGAAACATATCATAGGTAAAACACGAGAAGTTGAAGCCTTGAGAAAAAATGGTGAAGTATTTGAAGTTGAGCTATGGGTACATCAACTAATCTATAAAAGTGAAACCCAATTTATGGGCGTTATCCGTGATATTTCTGAGCGCCAGCATGTAGACAAAATTAAGACAGAGTTTATTTCTACCGTAAGCCATGAATTAAGAACACCGCTGACCTCTATTCGTGGCTCACTGGGTATGCTTAAAAGTGGAATACTAGGCGAAGTACCAGAAAAAGCCAATAGAATGATTGAACTTGCACATAACAATACAGAACGCTTAATTAATCTAGTTAATGACATCCTTGATGTTGAAAAAATTCAAGCTGGAAAAATAGAATTAAAATTAGAATCATTTAATTTAACGGACTTAATTAAACAAAGTATTACTGCTAATGAAGCCTATGCAACAAGTTGCCAAGTTACATTAGAGTTCGACTCTGATTCTCCTAATTTTCAAGTTTACGCTGATAGTCAACGCTTACAGCAAGTTATGGCAAATTTAATTTCAAATGCAGCTAAATTTTCTCCTGAAGATGGACAGGTTAAAATTGAGATTAAAAAAAATCACCACCATATCCGTGTGTCAATTTCTGATCACGGCACAGGAATACCAGAAGAATACCGAAGTAAAATTTTTCAAAAGTTCTCTCAAGTTGATAGTACGGATACCCGCCAAAAAGGAGGGACCGGCTTAGGCTTAAATATTACCAAAGCCATTATTGAACACCATGGTGGGCATATTGATTACACAAGTGAAGAAGGAAGTGGCAGCACTTTCTTTTTTGAACTAGTTGAATACCATACACCTACTCCAATACAAAAGACTGAAGTATCTGAAGTTATCTCAACCATTAATTCGCAGATTAAAAGTCATGGGCACATTCTAGTATTGGAGGATGAAAAGGATATCGCTAATTTATTATCCTTATTACTAGAGCAACAAGGGTTTAATGTAACCACGTGTAATAATTCGAAGGGAGCTAAAAAGCTACTAAAAAGCACGCAATTTGACGCCATTACTGTTGATATCCGGTTGCCAGGACAGGACGGTTTATCATTTATTAAAGAAATTCGTGCCAATGAAAAACAGGGCTGCATACCTATTATTATCATCTCCGCTGAAGCAGAAATAAATAAAGAAAAAACACCCTCAGCCCTCAGGATTATTGACTGGATAGATAAACCCATTGATACCGACCGGTTAAATAAAGCATTAAAACAGGCTTTTACAAAGGCAGGTAGTACTCAGCCGTCAATTTTACATATTGAAGACAGTCAAGATTTAATCGAAATGATGTCCAGCTTGCTGACGAATAAAGCCACGATAATTCAAGCGGAATCTATTAAATCTGCCAAAGAAAAAATAGCCTCAGAACAATTTGATATGGTTATTTTAGATATTGGCTTACCTGATGGAAGTGGCCTCGATTTGATTTCACTTATTAACCAAAAGAAGCCTCTCGTTCCCATTATTATTTTTTCTGCTCAAATGGTTGAACAAGATATTATCGAACAAGTTGATGCGGCTCTCGTTAAATCGACTATTACTAATGATGAGCTTATTTCAGTTATCAAAAAATTAATTTCACCTTTAGGCGCTCAAGATGACGACTCTTAATAAGATTTTATATGCCGAAGATGAAGCGGATATACGCGAAATCGCAACACTTGCTTTAGAAGTAATTGGTGAACTTGAAACAATCACCTGTGAATCGGGGGCCACTGTTATTGATTTAGCGATAAAATTTCAGCCTCAGGTTATTTTATTAGATGTCATGATGCCTGATATGGATGGACCCACAACACTAAAAGCCCTGAAAGAAAACCCTCAATTAAGCCATCTCCCTGTTATTTTTTTAACGGCAAAAATATTACCTGATGAAATCAATCGTTTTAAATCATTAGGTGCGGTTGATGTCATTAGTAAGCCCTTTGATCCCATGACCCTAGCAGATCAAATTAAAGAAATATGGGCTAACTTATGAATACACCCGTTAATAAAGCCATTGACCGCATTCAGCAACTACAACAGGCTTTTGCAAAGAACCTAGCCGAGCGTATCAATGAGTTACAAAAGTCTGCCTTTAACTTAGATATACAAAGCCCTCCTACAGCAAAAAACAATCAATTAATACTAAAAGCTCTCTATGAATTAGCGCATAAATTATCGGGTTCAGCAGGTACGTTTCAATTTACCGAAGTTTATACTGCCGCTCTAAATTTAGAACATTTTTGTGAACGTTTATTGAGCTCAGAAAAATCGATCCCTTACCCTAAAAGTTGGTTGAGTGAGCTCCAAGACTTACTAGATAAAATCAAACAAGGCTCTAACGATAAAGCTCAGTTATTAGAAAAAGAACCGCCAACAGAAATATCAATAACAAGTGCCCAAGTCCCCTCTTCTTCTAATAAAATTATCCTGGTTGATGATGATGAGTTATTAGCCGCTCTCATTCAAGAACAAGCGAGACATTTTGGCTTTAATATTCAAGTACTGACTAACCCAGATGAACTGTCTGTTTTTTTAGATAGTAATTCTCCTGAAGTTATTCTAATGGATATTGTTTTTCCTAATTATGACTTTAACGGGATTGACCTAGTTAAACAGCTTAATATAGAAAACAAAATACAATGCCCCGTTATCTTTCTATCCAACCGTGATGATTTTAACGCCCGCTTAGATGCAGTAAGAGCAGGTTCTAATGGCTATATTGTAAAGCCTGTGAATATTTTAGAATTAGTAGAGATACTAGACAAACACACTTATAGAAGTATTAAAAACAAATCACGTGCTTTATTAATTGATGATGACGTAGTGAGCTCAGCTATCTATAAAGAAATACTACAATCTATTAATTTTGAATGTGAAACTATTAATAACCCATTAGAAGCCTTTGAAATACTAGGTCAGTTTAATCCTGACATTATTTTACTCGATATACATATGCCGAACTGTTCAGGTTATGAAGTTGCTGAAGTGGTTCGACAAGACACGCGTTTTACCCATGTTCCTATTTTATTTTTATCCGCAGATAATAGTGAAGAGTGTGAAGTAGCAGCACTTAAGGCGGGGGGAACTTGTTTTATTAATAAAGGCGTTGACAGAACAACCTTTATCACCAACGTTATTACACAAAGTCAACGCTCAAGAGAGTTACATGCTGTTATTGACCGGTTAAGAAAAGATGAGTTGCGTTTTCAAGCGGTAAGTCATTCTACTTCAGATGCCATTATTACCCTTAATACAGACGGCTTAATTATTTTATGGAATGAAGGTGCTGAACAAATTTTTGGTTACCAGTCTATTGAAGTCATTGGCCAATCAATCGAAATTATTATCCCCCCAAAGTTTCAAAAGAAACACCGCCAAGGTTTTCAAAAGTTAATCACACAAAAAACACTTCCGGGGCAGAACGCTATTGAAAGCCAAGCGCGCTGTAAAAATGGCCGACTTATTTCTATCGAACTTAGCTATAGTGAGTGGCTATCTGGGAATGAACGTTTTTTTACCAGTATTATTAGAGATACCACGCACCGTAAAGAAGTTGAAAGTCAACTTAAAGACCAACAAGAAAACTTAAGAGCTATTGTTACTAATTCTGCAGAAGGTATCATTACCATTGATAGCAAAGGCATTATTGAAATGGCTAACCCTAAGGCATACCAAATTTTTGCTTATGTTGAAGGTGAGTTAGAAGGGCAAAGTGTTTCTCTATTAATGCCTAAAGCAATGCGTAGCGCACATGATCAATACCTAAATAAGTCAGAAATTCATACGCCTAAAATAATTAATAAAGCGCGTGAATTATTAGGTCTACGCAAAGATGGCTCAAACTTTCCAATGGAATTAAATATCTCACCCATGTCACTTAATGGTGAGAAAAAGTTTGTTGGAATCCTGCATGATATAACAGAAAGGAATAATGCTTTAAAAGCAATTACTAATGCAAAGTTAGCTGCAGAAGAAGCGAATAAAGCAAAGTCATCCTTTTTATCAAGTATGAGCCACGAACTACGCACTCCTTTAAATGCAGTTATTGGTTTCTCTCAATTATTACAAGTCGATGATGAAGCGCCTTTAAATGCGAACCAACAAGAGTCTGTTGAACATATTTATAGTGCTGGCCAGCACTTATTAAATTTAATTAATGAAGTGCTTGATTTAGCAAAAATAGAAAGTAACCAAGTTAATCTTAGCTTAAGCAATATTAACTTAATAAGTACTATGAAGCATTGCTTGTCCTCTATCTCTCCACAGATTACAGCCGCTAATCTTACGCTAGAACATAAACTGCCTGAATTAGAAGATATTTTTATTCATGCCGATGAATCACGTTTGATTCAGATCATGTCTAATCTTTTAACGAATGCAATCAAATATAACCGAAAACAAGGGCATATTTCAGTTTACTTAGCACAAGAAAATAATAAGGTCCGTATCTTTGTTAAAGATACGGGGTTAGGTATTCCTGAATCGATGATGAAAGACTTGTTCATTCCTTTTAATCGTTTAGGTGCAGAACAATCAGATATTGAAGGAACTGGAATTGGTTTAACCATTACGAAAACATTAGTCGAAATGATGAATGGAAAAATTGGTATTGATAATCAACCGGGTGTTGGCTGTACTTTTTGGGTAGAATTCTTACAAACTGGTATGTCTGATAGTACTCAAACAACAGATACACAATTAAAAGCCGCGCAAATGCCTGAACAATCAGAAGTAAAAATTCTTTATATAGAAGACAATAAAATTAACCGTTTATTAATGAAAAAAATCATTAATACTAAAACTGACTTTCAGTACCATGAAGCAATATCGGGGCTTACTGGCATTCAAGCTGCGATAGAATTACAGCCACATATTATTTTATTAGATATCAATTTACCTGACATGGATGGTTATGAAATATATCAAAAACTACGATTAGAAAGTAACTTAAAAAGTACTAAAGTCATTATTGTTTCTGCCAATGCAATGCCTGAAGATATTGCTAAAAGTGAACAAGGTGATTTTTTTGATTACATTACCAAACCTATTGACCAACATAAAATGCTCCATAGTATTAATAAAGCGTTAGGTATATGAGTCGAACAACCGGCTCCCCGCTTAAGGCGGAACAATATCAGAAACTCTGTAGGTTCGAATTTATTCGTAGCTCTTAAGCAGTAAGGTGTTTACGGTACGAATACAACGAACCTACGCCTGACGACTTCATTATTGTGCCGGCTTAAAAGTAAAGCCAAAACTAGCAAGCCACAGTGGGGCGTATATAAAAATCAAGAAAATAGATGAAGGGTAATGTAAAGGTCTTCATAGGCGCCCGAAGCTATCTATTTATAGTATTATTTAAAGAGGAGGGTGTCGTGGTAAGTTATTGTTTATAAGTGGTTTTTGGGTTTAATGTGGTAGGTGATCCGATTTTTAATGGCTATTAATCTGTATTTGTGATATAAACGAACTATCTGTCGTTATTATTGATGACACTATCGTAAATATTGATTTTGAAAAAACCATACCTGCAGTGATGCGGGGACGGAAAGCCACGGGTCTAGGTCGTTAAAGCCAAGAAAGCCGAGTTACCTCTTGAAATATAAAATGTTCATTAACAGGCAATAGCCTGAAAATGGAATGGAGGGGATCATGGCTTATTCATTAAATACACCTAAAGCATCAAAAACAAATTCTTCTAATCAACCTTTGCTTTGGAAGAAAAAACCAGTATCCCTGCTTTCGCGCCAGCGTAAGCATCAGTTAGTTCCCCGCCACAAAGACAGCTCCTTATCAAAGATTAAACTAGAACCGATTGAGCCGCGTTATTTGCTTTCTGCCGATCCTTTTACGGTGGCAATGAGTGAACTAAGCAATGACTTAACACTCAGTCTTTATACCGATGATTTGTCTGATGATTATCTTCAGGTAACAAATGAAGCTGGCCAAGTAGTTGACCAGCGGCTTTTACAGGAAGTTAGCGACGTTCTGGTGACAGGGACGGATGGAGAGGACAGTCTCACTATAGATTTTTCAAATATATTCTCCATAGCGGATGGCATTCATTTTGATGCAGGCCTAGGAGATGATCAATTAAATATAGTCAATGGCGATTTTAGTGCCATTGAACATGGGCTATTAGGTCAAGGTTTAGGAGAGCTTGATCTGACTGACGGCAACTCTACCGAGACAATCACTTATGAAGGCTTGGAAAGTTTAGCGGATCAAAATACCAGTGCCGAGCGTAGTATTTATAATCGGACGGGGTTAGAACAAACGATTCGCGTTTCTGATGACAGTGTTACGGCGGATGGTATATCCAACATTGATAATAATGGTGGCAACAGCTTTACCTCTCTTTCTATCGCGAACACCACAGATAAGCTTAACCTGTATGCAGGTGATTTAGGTGATACGGTAATTGCACAAGGAATGGATTCAGTTGCAAGCGCTCAGGTAAATATCCAAGGTGGCGCTGGGAATGACACCTTAGTGGCGGGCGATCTTGCTAATCAGTGGGTTATTGATGGCGCTAATGAAGGCTCGCTCAATGATTTCTCATTTTCTGGCATTGAAAACCTCACCGGAGGCTCAAATGACGATACGTTTAACTTTTCAGCAGGTGGAAGCATTAGTGGCACCGTTGATGGGGGGGCGGGCAATAACACTTTAGATTATTCCGCAATGAATGCAGGTGTTGCCATTGACCTGAATACAAGAACGCATATCAATGAGTTGGTAGGGAGTGACGGCGATGATACTTTACAAGCAGCAGACAGTGATAATAGCTGGACTCTTGACGGGTTGGATGTAGGTACTGTTAATGGCCTGCGTTATACAGGGGTTGAGAATTTAAAAGGGGGCGATGGAGCAGACACCTTTGAACTTAATGGCGGTGTAAGCAGTGGATTAATTGACGGAGGGTTAGGGTTAGACAATTTGATCGCGGATGATACTAATAATAATTGGCTGATAGACGGTATTGATACAGGCGATGTTAATCATATTAACTTTGATGGAATAGAGAACCTTACCGGCGGTACCGCTGAGGATGCTTTTGTTTTTGCAGCAGGCGGTTTGATTAGTGGCGCTATTGCTGGGCGTGGCGGAAATGATCGTGTGCGTGGCGCAAATAAACAGAATGATTGGAAAATAACCAATAGCCATACCGGAAACTTAAATGGGGTGGACTTTTCAGAAATTGAAACGCTGGAAGGTGGCGATAATACGGATACTTTGATTGGACCTGACTTTGATACCACTTGGAATATCACGGGTGCCGATGCGGGTTATGTTGTAGATACATTCTTTACCGGAATGGAAAACCTTGAAGGGGCTGCCGATAATGAAGATATATTTATTATAGATGCAGGTGGATCCGTTAGTGGTGGTCTTGAAGGTGGAGATGGTGGTTTTGATACGGTTGTTGTTGAGGACGGAGGATATGCAAATTCAGTTTATTTAGCTACTGGACCTGATGCAGGAGGTATCACCTTAAATGGAGTTACAACAACTTATGCAGGTTTTGAACCCGTAGGTGTTATTGGTGGTGTTGATATTGTTATAGATATTAATATTGGTAGTGATACTACAAATGTCCTTTTAACCAAAGGAGCAGGGGTCGATGATTATATACTATCTTCAGGTGATGCTCAGTTTGAAGATCATAACATTACTTTAACAACAACAGGTGCACCTGCGACACTTACACAATCTCTTACTATTAACTTTATTGGCTCAGAAGCAGATCAAATAAGCGTTACTAATCTCGCCGGGACTTCTATGGATGATGTCCTGTTAACTATTAATACCCAAGGTGGTAGCGATCAGGTCACGTTCAATAATGCTGGAGCAGTGAATGTTAACACTGGTGCTGGTGATGATGTGCTCAACCTAGGTAATGCCTGGGGTGAACTTGATTTAGATTTGGGAACTGGAGGTGCTGATTCAATCGATTTTACAGCTTTTACAGCTGCTTTAGGGGAAATCAGTATTGATGTCGAAGCTAATGGTGATTTACTGATTTCTGATGCTTCGGATACAGCTATTAATATAACATTACCAAATATAAGCCTTGATAGTATAACTGGAGTTAATTTTGATATTGATCTAACTAGTAAAGCAACGGAGTTAGTCACTGCGCTAGAAGGTATGGTTGCATTAATTGAGGATATGGCTTCCCTTGGAGACTTGGATGCCGCACTACCTTTGATAGGCAAGAATACAGAAGTTACTATCGCGCAGGCACTAGATTTTGTTGAGTCAATCGATACTTTACGTGCCCGCCTTGAAGCTTTTATTAACGATAAAGTTGATACCTTAGGCAAAGTAACAACAGATGATCTTATTGGTTTCTTTGATGGAATTAATGGATCAGTTGATGATGTTCTATCTCACCTTGGCGCTGCAATTACAGGATCAAATATAGTTGATGGTTTGGATCTTTCTTCAGATTTATTCAATTTTGAGTTAATTATCGACGGCGATGTTGGCAATAAAATTACGACTGCAATTGGCTCAGGGTTAGCTAATTTAGATGCTGTTGTTAGTAAAATAAATGAACAACTGGACCTTGATGGTAGAGTTAGAGCAGTCAATCAGGCTGGTAGATTAGTATTTAATGCGCTTGATGACAGTGGTATTTCTTCGTTATCTGTAAAAGGCTTAACGGCTGATACTGCAAATATTCTTGGTATTTCTCAAACAGCAGAATTATTGGATAATATTCAAGACCAACTCCAAGGCCTTGGAGATCTAAGTTTAGATATTGGTGATCTGGTTAATCTAGGTGTTGATTTTGTTGATGGATTACCACAGCTTAAATTTAATTTGGACTTTAGTGCCCAGCGTTTAAATAGTTTTAATTATGATTTTGGGTCCGGTGTGCAGGAACTGGGGCTGGACTTTGGTGCCAGCGCTTCAATTGATGTTCTAGCTGAATTGGTTATGGATATTGATCTTGTTATGAATATTAATTCATCAGGTGCACACGTTGAGATCGATGCTTTTGATGATGTTGCTGATGATAGTGATGATGGTAATGGAATATCGGCAGGTCTAAAAATAGAGGGGACAAACGTTGTTGACTTAGCGGTTAACTTGGGCTTTTTATCAGCTGAATTGGGTGGCACTATCAATATGGATGTTCGTGCAAATCTTGACCTATCAGATACAGATGGTACTAATATTAGTGTTATAGAATTAGGTGGAGATTTGGGTGTGTTGCTTGATGGATCAGGTCTATCCTTTACCGGTTTTGATGGATTAGGCACGCCCTCTTTTGATGTGGATTTAAATATTACCCTAGATAGCTCTTTATCAAATCTAGGCGGTGAGTTGAGTGCTACTGGAAATATCTCTGCAGATGGAGACGACTTATTTGGCGATAGAAATATAGACTTTACAGTTGATACAGCTTTTGATGCAAACTTTGCTGGCTTTAACAACATGAGCGCAGCAGGCTATGCAAGCCTATTAGGGCAAATCTCTAATTTAATTGGTAATGTCAGCGAAGAGCGCTTTGCAGAGCTAAAAATTCCTTTCACCGATGCTAATATTGGTGATTTATTGGCTTTTCAGGCCGCCTTTGAAGATGACCTGTTATTTGATAATGGTGACAGTAGCGTAAAAGATGATCTAACTTTACTAGGTGACCTTAACAAAGCCTTAGCGACTGCAGGCCTTTCTGGCAGTATTCGTGCAGAGAATCATAACAATTCTAAAATTACATTAGTTGCAGAAGACCTTACTATTTCTGAATTTAAAGTACGCTTGGCTGGGACTGATGCAGGCGGGGCTACTTTAATAGGTCTGGATTCATCTGGTACTTCTGCATCTGTCGATGGCTTGTTACATATTGTGGGTGACACTATAACTAACTACCAGTTGGCAGATGGTGATGATGCCGCATTTGAAATACAAGTCGATGGCGGTGAATGGGTTACGGTTAACCTTGCCTGGACTGATACACAAGAAAATGTAGAAATTGGTATTGGCGAAGCCAAACTTCTTTTTGGTAATAATGCGGCTACTTTTACTACAGCTCAAGGGCTTGCAGCAAGACTAAATGCCATTCTAGGGTCTGATCTGTTGACCTACAATACTGTCGATCAAACATTAACTTTTGATTATGATTTAAATGAAACTTTCAATAAAGTGGTGGATATTGATTTTGATCTCGATCTCTCACCGTTAGCAGATATATCCAGTGATACTCAAATCAGTATAGATGCTGATGGGGTGCTGAGTTTAATATTAGGTGTTAGTTTAGGAGAAGCTACTCCCAGTGAGCTTATTTCGGGTACTACCCTTTTATCAGAGCTGAATAGTGGTGAAGGGGTTGATATTAAAACCACTGAAAGTCTGGCGGCATCTTCAGAAGTACAAACAACAAGCTGGATTCTTAGTGGTGATGCTACGTTTGAAGTCATAGTCGGTAGTAATGACCCAGTAATAGTGACGGTTTTACAAGCAAACACCTTGAATAATATATCGGAAACGGATTTAAGAGATGATGTAAATACAGCATTAGGCGTGGCTGGACTTGGTGGAGTTACCGCTAGCTTAAGTGTTGATAGTGACGGGAATTCGCATCTTGTTCTTACACACACTGAAGCATTCAGTATAGAAGCAGCAACTAGTGACCCTGCCGTTAGAGAGCTTGGGTTAGGTGCGATACAGGCGTCATCAGGAAATATAATTGAAGCAATAAGTTCTTTGCGCAACTCTATAGGCCGTTTTGGCGCTGACATCAGTTTTAGTATTGATGTTAATAATACAGGGGCTGTAGGTGTAACGCTTACTGCCAAGGATGGAGTGGGTGGTGTATACACCGGTATTGATACTTCATCCAATAATAATGTTTTTGATTTACTTGCAGATATTAATAAAGCATTGCGAGTGGCTGGATTGCAAGTACTTGTTGATGGTGAATATACAGAGGATAGTATCTTTGCTGAAAGTATAGGTAACTTTATACTTTTTAATGCGGGTAGCGGGATCACAAATTTTACCGTAAACGCAGTAGATGATCATGCAACGGCTCTGGGCTTGTCAAGTGGCAATACAGTTTCTGATAAAAATGATATTTTAATCCAGACACATAATGGTGTTAAAACATATGTTAGTCTTGATGGTGATTCCACGGTTCAACAGGTTCTTAATAAACTAAATCTAGTTTCAGGTATTACAGCAGAAATAAATACTGCACAAACTGGCCTAAAACTAATAGATACAACAACAGGAACCACTGAATTTATTTTGACAGCAGTCAATGGCTCAAAAGCGGCATTAGATCTAAGGGTTGTCGGAATAAATGTAATAAATGATGTTAATGAAAGTGGCTCTATTACTCTTGATGATATAGAAGATACAAATGCTGACGGCATAATAAGCAGTGAGGATGATTATGCGGTTATCAATGGCGGACAAATTGGTGGAATAACCCTGTTCGATCGTTTCTTTGTGGAAGATGCCATTATTTCAGCTGGTATTGATATCTCAGCTGATCCTGTTCATGCGTCTGCTTTATTTGGGGATTTTGTAGGCATTAGCCTTGATGGTGATGCAAATCTTGAGGCTAGCGTAGCGGCGGGGTTGAAGGCTCCAGGTGGTACACTAGGTGACAGGGTAACGCTAACACAGCTATTTCAGGCTATTTCAAATCCAGAAACAATTTCGTCGGTAATTGAGACACCAACATTTACTAGCAGTGGAAATTTAGATCTAGTTGTTAGTACTACTCCAGATATGGGGGCATTGATTCCTCTAGGCGCTTTACCTAGTTTAACCATCAATATTGATGACTTTGGAAACTCATATCTTGCTACATTAGCTAACATATCATTGAGTGATTTTGATCTGGGGGCGTTTGATTTTAGTATTGAGATGGATATACCTGATATAGGGTTAAGAACGATTGATATATCGTTTGCTGCTATGTCAGTTGGTTCTACTATAGGTGAATTACAAACGGCTCTTAATGATGCCATTCAGTTAGGACTAAATACAGCACTTTTAGGTGATTTTCCTCTTGTTGATTTTCCAGATGGCGTACCTCAGTTTTTAATTGCAGAAATATTAACGGCTAGTGGTTTACCTAAACTGGTATTTAGTATTCCCGATGAATTTAAAATTCCTGAATTCAAAATTTTTGGAGCTACTGGGCTTGCTGTAAGCGATTTTGGCTTTGATGCAGAATTGGATAAGGTATTAGTTTCTGCCGCAAACTTACTACCTGATATTGACTTTGATTTTTCTTCTGGTTTAGATGGTTTACTTGATTTTACGAATGGAGGCTTAGATTTTAGTACCATTCTAGATGGGCTAATTGCTCTGTCTGATTTCTTGGGTGACTTTGAATCGTTTGGGTTCTTAAATACTGATCTACCGATGCTTAATGTTAGTGTTAATGATATGTTGGATTTTGCTGATCAACTAGATGCAGCAATTGATGAGGCGTTAGCTAACCCAGCAGGGACGATTCAGTCCTTAGAGCTTATATTGGAAGCGGCACTAAACTTAGCGCCAGAATTTTTTGGATTAAATATAGATACTGATGTAAACGGTATTTTGGGGAATGATCTTCTTACTATCGATTTTACGCTTACAAAGGGTTTTGAAGAAACCATTGGACTTTCTATACCAGGTATAGACTCTGGTTTTGGTGTGTTTGATTTTGGTGGCTCTGCAGACCTGAGTGTAACGGGTGATCTAGATATGTATCTTAAGATAGGAATTGATCTTGCTGACCCAACTGATATCTATATTTACGATGACAGCGGGTTATCCGCTGAAATTGATGCCTCCGCTCTTGATATTGAGTTTATGGCGGCTTTGGGACCTTTGGGCTTATTTATTGGGACAGAAGGTAACTTGGGTGAAATCATCTTTGATGGTGATATATGGGCTGAAGTAGATTTGGGTTTAGATGATGCTATTCTGGTGTCTGAGTTAATCGATGATCTTGAGATTAATCTAGATTATGGAATAACAGGAAGTTTGGATGTTGATCTTCCGGTTTATTTTCCAACTGACTCACTCCCTATCGGATCTTTTGGTCTTAATGACCTTGATATTTCAACTTTTTTTGACCCGGGTTTTGACTTAGCTGGTCAATTTACGCTTCCTACTTTTTCCGCGGATATGTTTTCTGAACTAGGTCTATTCGACAGCATTTTACTAGCTGTTGATGGCATGGATCTATTCTTTGGTGGCCTACAAGATGTTATGGATGGCGATATATTCGGTTTTGAACTCCCATTTATTGGTGATCAGCTTTCTGCTGGCGCTGACTTTATACAGGATTTCCGTGCTGGATTCTTTGCAGACTTTAGAAATTTTATCGAAACCTCTCAGGATTTAGCACAAAATTTTGGGGATGCAGAACTTAATCTTATTTCAGGCTTACTGTTTGATTTGTTAGGCACAGATGGACTGGGTTTATTACAGTTACTGGATGCAGGCGATAGTGAAAATGACGATGTAATTAACGCAGATGCAGCCACAGGAACTTCAGTCGATGATTACATTCGTTTAACAACAGACGAAAGTGGCTATATACAATGGGACTTTACCATTGGTGGTGCTACAGATGCGGGTACTGAAATTGATTTCGATTTTGGTATTCCTGGATTGGGCATTGAAGCCGAAGGCGATATTGGGCTTGAGTTTGAATGGGAATTGGATCTAGGTTTTGGCTTAAGCACTGATGAAGGCTTTTATATTAATGTCGCTGAAGAAAATGAATTAACAGTGGGATTATTGGCGACTATGCCTACAAGACTTGCTGGTCAGTTAGCCATTTTTCAATTATCTGCAGAAGATCATGATGGAGAGCAATTAGTCGATTTAGGCCTTGCCTTTGCAGTAGATATTAATGAAAAAAATGCAATGGGTGACGATGCAAACCGCCTTGGGTTGGCAGAATTTGGTAATTTGAATTTTGACGTCGGTGTTGCGGCTGGAGCCGCGGCACATTTAGATTTAGTCTTAGGGATAGATAATGGACTGCTGGGGCTAGATGCTGATGTCGCTGCAGGGATACCTGAGATACAAGCTGAATTTATTTTTGATTGGGCACTGGTTGGTGGTGATGGCTCTTTCAATTTCAGCGATATAGCAGCCAATGAGTTTCTTGCAATTGGTGAGGTAGGTGATGCAATTAAGCAAGGCTTAAATGAGGTTTCTTTTAGACATGTTAGTCTTGATGTGGGCTCTTTTCTAAGTGATGTACTGGGTCCTATCGTTTCTCAGGTTAAAGAGATCACTGATCCTATCCAACCTATTATTGACATATTAACAGCACCTTTACCTGTAATTTCTGATTTAGGGCCAACGGTTACCTTGCTTGATCTAGCCGCAGCTTATGGCAAGGTTGATCCTGGTATGATTTACGCTATTGCGGATGTTATTTCGTTGATTAACCGTATTCCTGATCCAGATGATGCAGGAGCTTTGTTGATTGATTTTGGTGATTTTTATATCTTTGGTGGGGCTGCAGGTACTGGTTTAGATCTTACTAATCCTAATTTGGATTTAGGTTCAGGAGGATTGCTTGCTTCCAATGGCACGGCTGGTCTTGATTTTAATTCTCTTTTGAGTGCTTCCTCTGGTGATGCAGCTGCTCAAAAAAGTAAAAGTACCATGACATCATTACTTAGTGGTGATGCGGGTAGTGGCTTTGCTTTCCCTATTTTTGAAGACCCAAGTCAAATATTTGGGTTACTAATGGGAGACCCAGCTGATTTGGTCACTTATGATATGGCGCCTTTGGTCTTTGAATTTGAATGGTCACAATTCTTTTCTATTTGGGGGCCATTAGGTGTTTCGGTCAATGTGGAATTTGGTGCCGAGATGGATTTTGATTTTGGCTATGACACGCTAGGTATTCAGCAGTTTGTTGAAAGTGACTTTGTAAACCCTGAGTATTTGCTGAATGGCTTTTATGTGGGTGATTTAGTTGATGGTGTTGATGTGCCAGAAATCCAACTCTGGGGTGAGCTATGGGCCGCGGTAGAGTTGAACTTAGGGGTTGCTCGTGCCGGTGTGGGGGGCGGAATTGGTGTAGAAATTGATTTTGATTTATTTGATCCTAATGATGATGGCAAAGTTCGTATTGTTGAAATTCTTGGCAATATAGAAAATCAACTTAATGCACCCGATGATATAGATAAATTATTAGCACCCTTAGCTATGTTTGATGTGCATGGTGAGATGTATGCAGAGCTATTTGCATTTTTGAAAATTGACCTACTGTTCTGGGAGGTCGATAAAAAATTCCCAATTACAGACCATATTATCTTGCTGGACTTTGATATTGACTTCCATCGTCCGCCTAAATTGGCAACAGAGCTGGCAAATGGTGATTTGATTCTTAATATGGGTGAGTTTGCTGAAGATCGAATTTTAAGCGGGTATCTTGATGATGTGAGTGAAAAGTTTGAACTTATGTATATTGACCCTACTACTGTCGCGGTGAGAGCGTCAAATTGGGGGACGGGTTCTGAGGATGCTTATGCGTGGCAGGAGTATGAAGTTACTGGCAAAATAATAGCGCAGACGGGTGAAGGTGATGACGAGATTAAAGTCATTTCTGGAACGTTACCGTGGGATTTTGAAATTGACGGTGGCGCGGGTGATGATAAATTTTTATTAAGTACTATCAGTGGCGCAGCTCTAATCCGTGGTGGTGCAGGGGATGATGAGATTCATACGGGTAGTGCAAGAGATATTATTTACGGTGAATCGGGTAGCGATACCCTTTATGGTGGGGACAATTTTGATATTCTCTTCGGAGACACCAGTGACATTATAGGTTTGAATGTTGCAGTTGAATCTAAAGCAACAGATTCAGGTGATTTCCTTTATGGTGAAGGTGGAAATGACCTCCTATTAGGCGGCGGTGGTATTGACCTACTTAAAGGTGGAGATGGTAAAGATTTACTGATTGGTGATGGCGCTCGTGTGGTAATGACCTCGGATGTTAGCGAAATTGCTAATTGGGGTGTTACGCAAACAGAGCGGGGTGCAGGTTCTGGAGATGATGAACTTTGGGGTGAAGCGGGAGATGATCGTTTATATGCCGGTAAAGGAAACGATAAACTTGATGGCGGCGCTGGAACAGATAATGTTTATGCGGGAAGTGGTGATGATATTGCCTATGGGGGTAGTGGTGCTGACTTTATAGGTGCGGGAGCGGGTGCAGATGACATTCATGGTTTCCGTAGCACAGTCATGGGATTCTCTGGGGATACTGGAGACACCGCTGATGATCATGGCGATCTAATCTACGGCTTTGATGGCGATGACCTAATTTATGGTGGCGATGATGTCGTTACTGGTGATAATTTAGGCGATACCATTTATGCAGGTACGGGTGAAGATACAATTTATGGTGGCACAGGGCGTGATCTGATTTTTGGAGAAGCGGGCGATGATACCATTCATGGTGGTGATGAATTTATTGATGATGGTGATGCCGGTACGCATGACTCTGTATTAGGCGATACCATATACGGTGGAGCTGATGATGACACTGTTTATGCTGGCAAAGGTCACGATTTTATTCATGCCGGTATTGGTTCAGATACTCTTTATGGTGGTGAAGGTGGTGACCAGTACTTTATAGGTTTGTTAGGGGGTAAAACCAACTCATTAACAGATATCTTAGACTATGGTGCTGATGATGATGGTGAAGATATTATCACGGTCACTTCAACCAATGCTGATGATACGATTTTATTGCGTGCAACCGTTAATACGGATAATGCATTCATCGCCATGCTTAATGACTTCGAAGCACTTGAACGCATTAATTATAATGGTGATGTAGAAAGCTTTGTTATTAATACACAGGCGGGTGATGATGTCGTTGCTTTAGATGATACTCGCGCTTTGGGTACTATTAATCTTGGAATCGGCGAAGACTTTATACAAGTAGGACAAGTATTTCATTCGCCTCGTAGTTATCAGCATGCAAATGTTGCTACTGCAGATAAACCAGAAGTGATTAGTACTACGCGTGGTTATTTAACCAATGGCGTAAGTTTTGATCTAACTGTAAATGGTGGGTTGGGGAATGATCAATTTGTGGTCTATCACAATAAAGCATCATTAGTCCTTAATGGTAATGATGGTGATGATAACTTCTTAATCAAAGCCTTTGCCTTAGAGGGTTCTTCAGATCCCGAACAAAGCCGGATGGATCTTTCAGGTGGTGGTGGTGCAGATACTATTCAGTATGTCGTTAATGCCCCTGTCTTTATTAATGGAGGTGATGGCTTTGACCGTGTCACTATTATTGGTACAGAATTCCAAGATGATTTTGTTATTACCGAAGATGGTGTCTTTGGTGCGGGCCTTAATGTTAATTATGTCAACATTGAAGGCTTGGTGGTTGATGGTGCAGAAGGCGATGACCGCTTCTTTATTCAAGGAACTGATGAGAATGTATTAACTGAAATATTTGGTGGTTTAGGTAGTGATACATTCAGCGTAGGAGGGGATACGCCAGCAGTAACCAGTAATGATCTTAAAGGTCATAGTGGGTTAATTGTTCATGATGTGACAAGTGATGATACTAATTATAGTGGTTTACCCGTATCAGGAGTTTCTGCGAATATAGCAGACAATGATGCGCCGGCTATTGTGGTCTCTAAATCTAGTGAAGAGATGATTTTGGTAGAAGGCGGAATGGCACTATCCTATGGTATCTCCTTAACCCAAGCGCCCACTGCGGATGTTATTATTAGAGCGACAGCGCCTAAATTAGGACCTGAAGAATTAGCGAGAGGATTCGAAACCATTGGTTTTGTCGACCCCGATAATCTAACAGGCCCTCTATTATCTTCAATTGCATTAACGTTTACTGCCGGCAATTATGCAGAACAATTTGTACAAGTGAAGGCCATTTCAGACGGTGTGAGTGAAGGTAGCTATGATATTGCCATTACACACAAAGTAAGTTCTGATGACAGTATTGGTAATACAGATGACGATGGCGCTGTAATAGCTGGCCAAGAAATAGCGCTAGTAACCGCTAATGGGTTAGAAGTAAATAATAATGCATTTGTACCAGAGACCTTAAAAGGCTCAGTCCTTACCTTTACTTCACCGGATGGGGTTTCAAAAACTCGCGTTATTGAATCAAATACAAATAATAGTCTAAGTTTGATTGGAGACGGATGGTTAACAAGACCTGGTTTAGTTGCTGTTGATGGCAGTGCTAGTTCAGCTACAAGTAATACATTATCTGATTTAGGTGAAACATTTGAGGGTTATGCAAACAAGTTTATCCGTATAGTTGAAGGTATAGGAACGGGTGAAGTCTATGAGATTGATTCTGTAGCTGGAGATACTCTTACAATTGCTGGTAATTGGAGTGAGATGCCTGTTGATGGCAGCATCTATGAAATTTTTGATACGGAAGGCTATAGTTACACAATAACTCGTTATGATGGTATGGCAATACCGGTTGTGCAAATGCAAATTATTGATCAACAAGTTGATGCTAATGATGAAGCTGAAGCAGCTGTAATTATTACGAGTAATGGTGATATACAATTACGTGAAGATCAAGCGGGAGTTATAGAAACATTTGATGTAACACTAACTCGAGAACCTGATGCTAATGTAAACGTTACTTTAACAGCTGACTCGCAAGTACAAATTTCTACTGATGGTGTGACTTTTTCTGATTTTCTTGATTTGGAGTTTATTGCTTCTGATTGGGACTCACAAACAATTTATATTACTGCAGTTGGGGATAACCTGGTTGAAGGCTTTCATCATGGCTATGTTACTGCAACAGTAGACAGTTCTGATATTGACACTACGATACCTAATATTAATCAAATATTTGCAGCGGTTAATCCTGCTACAGGTGAAAATCCACCCACATCGTTAGATTTACTTTATGAACCAATTGATGGCACTCTAGTTGTTCTTGTTGATGAGAATGCACTGCATGAAGCTATTTCTGTTGAGGTCTACGGTAATACACTATTGTTTGTTAGTTCTACGGGTACGCCAACTAAAGTTGATGGAGAGATTAGTGTTACATACGATTATATTCGTCCTGGATATGATGAAATTAGTGTTAAACGACTGTCAGCGAAAATTGCAGATGCAGATGCACCGGGTGTATTGATTACACAAACAAATGGTTCGACAGATGTGGTTGAAGGTGGAACAACAGATACTTATGAAATAGTATTAACAAGCCTACCAACAGAGACAGTTAGAGTATGGATTAAACCTGAAGTAACACCCACCTCTTTGTTAGTGGATGCACAGCTTCAGCTTTCAACAGATAAAGACTATATTGATTTTACTGTTGGTAATTGGAATTCACCCGTTACAGTAACGGTTACAGCAATTAATGATACAAATGTTGACGGTGGAGATACCAAAGTATTCGCCCCAGAATTACATACAGTTTCTTTAGTACAAGGGCCATTATTAATTCAGGGGGCTGGAGGTTCTGGTTCTCTAGAAGTAATTGGGCCTTTGATGTTACCGGGTGAGACAAATATTAAGGCAGCTAGTGGAGAAACACAAGCTATTGATGACAGTTCAATTACAATTAACAAAGTAGATGCCACTGATGTTGTTGGTGTTATTGAGCTGGAAGACCTAATTGGTAAGTCGGTTGAAATAACCTCAGTAGATGATGTGCGATCAGATAAATTACTTCATCAATTCCGTATTATTGTAGCTATTGAAGAAATTGGTGACAATGTAAAGCTAGTTCTTAATCAAGATTGGGAAATTCCAGCAGGCGCGGCGGCAGGTGCAACGCTTGCCGATGTTTTTGAATATGCCATTACCAATGAAAGTGCAAACTTTTTTGCAATCGAAGATGAGCAGTCTGATTGGTTAGTGATTAACGATAGTGACAGTGTTGCCAGCACGCCTGCAGCCCTAAATGAATCAACCTTAACCGGCTATGATGTGCATCTATCCGGCTTAGGAATGGGCTTGGAGACTGAATTTGGCGGAAGACTGTTTCCAGGCGGAATAAGCTATGGTGACCTTGAATATGTAGAAATTAATCTAGGTGATGGCGACAATGATGTTGATGTTAATACAACCGGTAGTCGTATAGATCCTGAGACTAAAGTAAGTACTTTTCGTACTTGGACTGTCATTCGTACCGATGAAGGTAACGATGTCGTTACTGTCAATCTGAATGAAATAACAGAAACATTATATAGTGGCCTTACTGTAAGTGCTTATAGTGGTGACTCTTTAACAACCGTTATAACTGACTCGGCAAATGTTGATAAGTTAGTTGGCAAAAAATTACATTTTACTGATGGAATAGGTGCTGGACAGGTAAGAACTGTAGTGGCAGTAACCAATAATGGATCTGGCTCCTATACTTTAACGTTAGATAGTGAGTTGGGTGAGGAGGGTGTTGTTCTTGCAAATGCTGATGGAGAATCTATATTTGAAATTTACGATCCATTAGATGGCAGAATTTCAGTTGATTTAGGTGCGGGTGACGATGAGCTTGATGGTACAAACTCAAGCTTGCCATTAGTTGTCTTTGGTGGATTAGGGGATGACATTATCAAAGGCGGTTCTGGTGCCGATATTTTATTTGGTGATTTAGGCCGTGTTGACTATATGGGTGAAAGTGGAGAGCTCATTACTCGCCTAGGTGATGCGCCAGAGGATGCCGATGATGGAACATTTATTCCGGCATTAGTTAATTTACGCCCATTTACGGGTGATGTTGTCTCAGCAACAGTGACGACTCTCACAGCAAGTGATGGATCTTTCCCCGTGAATGATCAATACGCTGATGGCGAATTAGTGGGTTTGCAAATCTTTATTACGGCAGGCACAGGAAAAGACCAAGGCCGTATTATTGCAAGTAACACTGGGAACACCATCACTCTGGTTGATGAGTGGAACGTCCTGCCTGATACAGACAGTGAATACAGTATCTTTGGCCAAGGTGAATTGCAAACAGATGGTGTATTAAGAGCCCCAACCTTAATGTTGAGTATTAGTCCTGAATTAGGAGGGCACGACACAATTGAGGGTAATGGCGATAATGATAGTATTTTTGGTGGTGCAGATTCGGATGAAATAACAGCAGGTAGCGGTGATGATATTGTCTTTGGTGATACAGGACGTATTGACAGAACAATTGATCCACTTGCCTCGCCAACCCCTGTACATGGAGATATTGTTAATACCTTATTATCTCGAATAACAACTTTTGAAACAGGCAATGCTGATGAAAATGATTTAATTCGAGGAAATGCCGGTGCTGATATTATCTTGGGTGGTGCGGGTGCTGATGAAATATATGGTGATAATGAGTTAGCAAGTGCAGGCATTTTAACTCCAGATGGTGCTGATATTATCTTAGGTGATAATGGTGATATCGCCTTTACTAATGCAGTAATAGATTCAATTGAAAGTATTTTTACCAGTACTATTAATAATCGAGACAGCATTACAGGTGATGCCGGCAGCGACATTATCTTTGGTGGTAGTGATTCAGATAAGCTTTATGGCGATAACAAAACGAGTTCATCCGCTGGAAATGATGGCGATGATATTGTTTTTGGTGATAATGGCTTAATCGAGTATCTTTCTGGAAATGTCGTTTCAGCCTTATCAACTTATGATTCTGGCTCCATAATAGGTAATGACTTTCTTTCCGGCAATGCAGGCAATGACATTCTGATTGGTGGGTTGGGTCAGGATGAAGTACATGGCGATAATATTGAGCAGTATCTAAAATCATTTGATGCTGATGACATCCTTGTAGGTGATGATGCTGAAATATTATGGAATCTTGCTGCTTCTCCTGTTTCCATTCCTGGTGCTGGAGATGATGATGTTTCTACTATCGATGTAGTACGAAGCATAAATACCAGCAGAGGTGATGACGATCGATTGTTTGGTAATGCGGGTAATGATTTGATGATCGCTGGTGGTAAGGCTGATCTAATGATTGGCGATAATACTGAATTAGTTTCAATGTCAGGCAATGCAAATACATTATCTACTGATTCTGGTAGTGACGTTATGATAGGAGACCATGGACAGATCACCTTACGCATTGCAACAGACGGTCAGGTTGCTGGACAAAACTTCCAATCATCCTTAGTGACCCGTGTTGAAAGTATTGATGCAGGTACCAATGGTGGTGTTGATCATATTGAAGGGAACCTGGGCCGTGATGTAATGATAGGGGGTGATGCAGGGGATACTCTTTTGGGAGAATCTTCAGTTGTTGTATTATTACTTACTCAAACAGACGGTGATGACGTTATCCTTGGCGATAATGGGTTGATACGTTTTGATGTTGAATCAAGCGAAGGTATTGCCGGAGCAGGCGATGGCGTAGATCGTACGCTTGACCTTGTTTTAAGTCGTGATACGACAGTCGGTGGAGATGACTTCATCTACGGTGGTGATGGCAACGACCTTATGATTGGGGGTGTAGGCTCTGATAAGATTCTTGGTGACAATGGAGCAGAAGGTACAGGAGCAACCAACTCAAATGACGATGGTAATGATGTAGCCATTGGTGATCACGGTCGCATTACGCTGAAAGTAGGTGGAGATGATCCACTTAATGATCAGAACTTCCGCAGTTCATTAGTATCACGCGTAGAAAGTATGGATGTAATAAAAGGGACTGGTGGTGATGACCGCATAGAAGGCAGTATAGGTCGTGACATTCTGATTGGTGGAGAAGGAGCCGATACACTTTATGGTGAATCTTCGGTTGTTAGTTATTTAGGACAAACAGACGGGGATGATGTCATCCTAGGCGATAACGGGCTGGTACGTTTTGATGTTGAATCAAGCGAAGGCATTGCCGGAGCAGGCGATGGTGTAGATCGCACACTTGACCTAGTGATAAGTCAAGATACTACCGATGGTGGTAATGACTTTATCTACGGTGGCGATGGTAACGATCTAATGGTCGGTGGTTTTGGGGCTGATATTATCCTGAGTGATAATGGACCTGACTCAATAACAGGTTTACCCGCTGGCACAACTGCGACAAATTCTAATGAAGATGGTAATGATGTGGCGATTGGTGATCACGGTCGGATTACATTGAATACAACAGCAGACCAAACAAACGGACAAAATTTCCGTTCCTCATTGGTATCGCGTGTTGAAAGTATCGATGCAGGTATAGAAGGTGGTGTTGATTACATTGAAGGCAGCATAGGTCGAGATATTCTGATCGGTGGTGATGCTGGAGATACACTATATGGTGAATCATCAGTGATTGGTTATCTGAGTCAAATTGATGGTGATGACACTATCCTAGGCGACAATGGTTTAATACGATTTGATGTTGGATCGGGTGAAGGAATCGCCGGTGCAGGAGACGATGAAGATCGCACACTTGACCTAGTGATAAGTCAAGATACTACCGATGGTGGTAATGACTTTATCTACGGTGGCGATGGCAACGATCTAATGATCGGTGGTTTTGGGGCTGATATTATCCTGAGTGATAATGGACCTGACTCAATAACAGGTTTACCAGCTGGCACAACTGCGACAAACTCTAATGAAGATGGCAATGATGTAGCGATTGGAGATCATGGCCGCATTACACTGAAAGTTGGTGGAAATGATTTAGAAAATGACCAAGATTTCCGTTCCTCACTGGTTTCACGGGTAGAAAGTATTGATGAAATAAAAGGAACAGGTGGTGCTGATCACATAGAAGGCAGCATAGGCCGAGACATTCTAATAGGTGGAGAAGAGGCAGATACACTCTATGGAGAATCATCAGTCATTGCTTATCTAACACAGACAGACGATGACGACATTATCCTAGGTGACAATGGCTTAATACGCTTTGATATTGAATCAGATGATGGAATTGCCGGTGCAGGAGATGGCATTGATAGCACCCTTGATTTGGTTATAAGCCATGAGACAACAATCGGTGGCAATGACTTTATCTACGGTGGCGATGGCAATGACCTAATGATCGGTGGTTTTGGGACTGATATTATCCTGAGTGATAATGGACCTGACTCAATAACAGGTTTACCAGCTGGCACAACTGCGACAAATTCTAATGAAGATGGCAACGATGTAGCGATTGGAGATCATGGTCGGATTACACTACATAAATTTGATGTTAATCAGGATGATGGTCAAAATTTCCGATCCTCATTAGTATCCCGCGTAGAAAGTATTGATGTAATAGAAGGGACTGGTGGTGATGACCACATAGAAGGCAGTATAGGTCGTGACATTCTAATTGGTGGAGAGGGAGCTGATACACTTTATGGTGAATCATCAGTAAATGCTTATCTATTGGCTCAGGAAGATGGTGATGACGTTATTCTGGGTGATAACGGGCTGGTACGATTTGATGTCACTTCAGTAGAAGGATTAACAGCTACCTTTGCAGGAGCGGGTGATGATCAAGCTCAGACACTTGATCTAGTGATAAGTCAGGATACTACAGATGGTGGAGATGACTTCATCTACGGTGGAGATGGCAATGACCTAATGATCGGTGGTTTTGGCGCAGACATTATTCTGAGTGACAACGGTCCTGACGCTACTGGTTTAGTACCTGCTGGAACAGTTGCTACAAACTCAAATGAAGATGGCAACGATGTAGCGATTGGAGATCATGGTCGGATTACACTGAAAGCAGGTGGAATTGATTCAGAAAATGATCAAGATTTCCGATCCTCATTAGTTTCCCGTGTAGAAAGTATTGATGCAGGGATTAGTGGAGGAGCTGACTACATTGAAGGTAGTAAAGGTCGAGACATACTGATCGGTGGTGATGATGCCGATACGCTTTATGGCGAATCTTCAGTCATTGATTATTTGTATCAGGTTGATGGTGACGACATTATTCTTGGCGACAATGGTTTAATACGCTTTGATGTTAAATCAGATGACGGTATTGCTGGCGCAGGAGATGGCATAGACCGCACCCTTGATCTAGTGTTGAGTCGAGATACCACAATCGGTGGCAATGACTTTATCTTCGGTGGCGATGGGGATGACCTAATGATAGGTGGTGTTGGCGCAGATACCATTCTTGGCGACAATGGTCCCGGAGGTACTGACGCTGAATTGTCCAATGCTGCAGGCCAAGATGTCATTGTCGGTGACAATGGAAGAATCGTCTTATGGAGTGGTGCTATTAACAATACTGGTACGGTTGGTAAGGATGGTATGCCATTCCGTTCCTCTTTGTTGGCGCGTGTTGAAACTACGGACAATTTGGATCTTTTAAATGGTCTTCTGGCTCTTGGAGGTAAGGATTACATCGAAGGTAACGATTTTTCTGATGTGATTTTTGGCGGTTTGGGTGACGATACCATTCATGGTGAAAGTGCCGATGAGACAGATGTGTCGAATGAAGATACTACAGTGGTGTTTGGTGGTAATGGTGAAGCATACAACCATGGTGATGTGATTATCGGTGATCAAGGTTTGGTACGCTACGATGTTGGTATTACTGAGCAGGTTAATAATAGTGATGATAATGGTTGGATTGATGATTTAGATATGTTCACTAATTCTGGTGTTGATTCCTTGTTATTGGCTGATATGATTGGTGATGACTCACGTAATACGCTTGATTTGGTGATCACTGGACAAGATTTAGATGAAGGTGGAAATGATACTATCTATGGCAATAATGATGATGATATTGTTTTTGGTGGTGTCGGTAGCGATATTATTTATGGTGATATCTATGCATCACCTGATGGAGATAAACACAGCAGTGATTATGGTCAAGATGTATTAGTAGGTGATGGAGGTGTGCTGACTTTACGTGATGGCATGTTTACCTTCTTAGCGACTATCGATACCGATAATGGTGGCACTGATACGATTGCTGGCAATGAAGGCTCTGATATTATCTTTGGTGGTATGGCGGGTGATTACCTGTTTGGTGAGGCTGATCCTTTAGTTAACCTTGGCAATATGCAATCTGATCAATCAGGTGACGATATTATTCTGGGGGATAACGGACGCATTGATTGGGTGTTGCGTAGTGATGAAATTGAAGATCGTGCTGATGTTCGTTATCACTTAAGTGGTAATGATGGCACACAAGATTCAATTCAGGTTACATTAGATTTATCGGCTGGCTTAGCGGATTACACAACACTAGACCGCATTATGACCACTAATTCAACTCATGGTGGTGATGACGTTATCTTTGGTAATGGTAATACGCATTTATTAGGTGACGATGATACTGATAATCAAGGATCT